>Ga0265316_10007192_pt1 | contig 10518 bp, 4 predicted proteins | sample 4522metaG_FD_202092 | JGI IMG/M metagenome (GOLD analysis project Ga0265316, IMG submission 202092) | Rhizosphere microbial communities from Carex aquatilis grown in University of Washington, Seatle, WA, United States - 4-5-22 metaG | ecosystem: Host-associated > Plants > Roots > Rhizosphere >...
GGGCACCACTTCGCGTCGGCATAGCTCGCGCAGCAGCTCGTCGGTCTTGCGTTCCGGCGGATCCTTCAGCAAGCGCTCCGCAATCGCGCGCAGCGCGCTCATGGCGGGCTCAGCGGGAACCTGCGCAGCCTCGCACGCGTCGCGCAGAATCAGCTTGGTTGTGCCCACCAAGGCCAAGGCCGGCAACCCACGCACGAAGATTTCGCGTGCGCGGAACGCCACCAGCGCGGGCAGCGCGCCCAGCATCTTGTCGAGCGCCGGAGCGGACCACAGGATGGAGCGCAGGACATCGAACTTGCGGAAGAACGAGAAGGCCATGCTGGCGACCAGGCGCTCGCTGTGCTCGACCAGGGTCGTCGGCTTGGCCTCTCCCGTGGCAATGAGGGCGCGCACGTCGCGCCCCAGACGGCCGAGGGCGGTGCGCACCGGCCAGGCGATCTGCGGGTCCAGCGGCGACAGATCGATGTCGCGCACCAGGGCCACACGGGAAACCTTCTTGTCGAGTAGATCCTTGGCCAGGCGTGCCCCTTCGGCCGCGGGGTTGCTTTCGACCGGCGGCGCGGCCACGACTTCAAGAAACGTGCTCCACTCGGTGTCGGTCAGTCCGCGAGTCAGGGCGAGGATCACCAGGGAACGCCGCTGCATGAACTCCAGCAACTGCAGCACAAAGGCGCCACCCACCGACGGCCCCACCAGACGGCGCAGTTCGGTGCGCATGGGTCCTGTGCCGTCCACGTGGAGTTCAGGTGGGCCGCCTGCCACCGCCGGCGGTCCGACGACATAGGCGATCTCAGGTTGCGTGCGATGCAGGCGGGTCAGCTCTTTGTGCAGGCGCTTGCTCACCCTCGGGAAATTGGGCTTGGCCGGATCAAACTGCGCCACCCGGTGCAACGCCCTCACCAAGGTCATGGTGAACTCGACCACCTCGTCCGCGAGCGTGTGCATGGCGCCCTTATTGTTAAGGGGCTGCGCTCTGCGGCGCAAGAAACCTGGTCAGAGCCGGCTATTTGATCGGCGTCGCGTCCTTGTTGTGGGCGAAATACTCTTCCGTCAGCCGCTTCATGAGCGCGGGCCGGCGGTCGTACAGGCGCTTCAGCTTGCGCTCTCCCCGGCGCGCCAGCGCGTAGTGGGTCAGCATGGGCAGGGCGATGGTGGAGTCGGTGTAGCACACCACCGCGTCCGGAAGTTGGTTGGGATCGATCTTGCCCCAGCTCACCGCTTCGGAGGGCGTGGCGCCAGACAGGCCGCCGGTATCGGGTCGCGCGTCGGTGAATTGCAGGAAGTAGTCGTGCCCCGCTTCCTTGATGCGCAAAACTTCCTGGATCTGCGGCTCAGTCTGCAAGGTGAAGTTCTTGGGCGAGCCGCCGCCGACCAGAACTACGCCGGTCTTTTGCTTGCGCAGTTTCGCGTCGAGCACGATGGCCGTGGTTTCGTTCACGTCGATGCTCGGGTTCACGCGCAGCTTGTTGCCGCGCAGCTCGACGCCCGCGATGTTCATGCCGATGGTGGAATCGCCGGGCGACGAGCAGAAGCACGGCACGCCCGCGCGATAGGCGGCAGCCAGGACCGAGGCGTCCTTGAGTCCGCTCTGGCGCTCGAATTCGGCGCAGTACTTGCCGATGAGGTGGTGCAGCTCGGCCGTGCCCATCTCCTTCTGGAATTCCTTCTGGATGAGGATCTTGCGCAAGATATCGTCGGTGCGCATGAGCACGTCGTCGTAGTCGAGCAGGATGTCGTAGATGCGAACCACGCCATAGCGTCGCAGCTCGGGATCGCGCACAAAGGGGGACCCGCGCCACAGCGGCAGGTTCATCGCGTGGTGCATGTCGTGGTACAGGTTCGCGCCGGTGGCCACGATCCAGTCCACGAAGCCAGCCTTGATCAGGGGAATCACCGCAGCGCTGCCCAGCCCCGCCGGGGTCAACGCTCCCGCCAGGCTCATGCCCACCGTGACCCGGTCATTGGCCAGCATCTTCTCGGCGTACAGGCGGCAGCCCTCGCTCAGGCGGCCGGCGTTGTAGGCGAGAAAAGTGGCGTCGATGAGATCCGGCAGGCTTTCCTTGCCCGAGATCGGCTTGGGCAGGATGCGCTTGCCCCGCAGGTACATCTGCTTGCCCTTGGCGAACTTGTGCGGGTATTGGCTGACGAATTTCTTGGGCAGAACGATCTTGCTCATGGCCGGCGCTTCCTTTCCAAAACATCTCCTGCGCGCAGGAGTGGGCGCACTTTGGACAAAAAACCGGGCCTTTGCAAGACCAGGTCATCAATCTCCCAAACACGATTCCGCGTGGGCTGAAGCGAGCGCGGGGCGGCCGTCAATTCAGGCCGATCTGGCAGCTGAAGAACACGGTTTGGCCAGCCAGGCAGGGCCAGCGATCATTGGCCACGGAATCCAGCCAAGCCTGGCGTGCCGACCCCGTGAGGGCGGGCGTGCCCGCTGGCATCCTGAGCAATTCGACGAAGCGGCCTTCTCCATCGACTACCACCGCGTAGTTCACATAGTCGTTCGCCGTGGCTACGTTGCAGTCAAGGTACGTGGCTGCAGCGACCGAGGCCCCAGCCTTCTCCAAATCGCAGAGCGCGTCGACGGTGCCTGAGCCAACGCCATCCATATTTGCCAGCGCATCGACCGGTGGCGAAGCATCCGCGCGCTGAAGATCGGGCGGGAGGACCACGTCGCGCATCAGGTCCGTCGGGCCAATCGCCGTATCACTGATAGTGGGCAGGCCTGCATCCGCGACCGGCGATGTACCGGAGTGGAGTCCGGTTCGCGTACACGTCGCGGTCATGGCCATGAAGATTGTGCCGGCGAACCAGCGCGGAATCAGGCGTCGCGAAGGCCTCACCGTCTCGGCAATCGTCGACGGCCAGGAAATCTCGTCGAGCAGGTGCGCGAGCTGCCGGTCGAAAATCGCGAGAGTTCGCGCCGTTCGCTGGGCGAGAGTCTCGATGGCCTGACCCAGTTCCGAGGGAGACAGCGGGGATTCCGCGACGTCCAAGGCCTGCGCGAGGATGTGCCGCCGCTCCCGTTGCGCTTGCGCCAGGCAGGTCTCGGCGCGCTCGATGCGCTCGCGCGACGCCCCGGACAGACCCAGTCGATGGGCTGCGCGCAAGGCAAAGCCGGCCTCTATCGGGTTGGGCGCGCGCATGAGCCACGCCAGGCCACCCACGCGCAGCCGGCCAAGCGCGAAGAGAAACCGCTCGGCCTCGAGTTGCGACGGACGCCACGACAAGCCCGATCCTTTACCAACCAGCTCTCCGCGCGCCGCCAAATCCTGCGCAAGCTGCGTTCCGGGCCACACGGTCAATGGAATCGCGTCCCAGGCGAAGCGATCGATGCGATCCAGGGCCGCGATCTCGGCGCGGGTGTCGGCAAGACTGTCACCCGGCCGCAGGGCCAGCACGTTGATGACCGGAGCGATCCCCCGCGACCACAGCCGGTCGAGGGCCGACAAGTTTGCATCGGGCGCCCCGGCTCGGCCCAAGCTGGCCAGCCCGCGCGGCGTGAGCGACTCGAATCCGACGAGCACGGAAAGAAACCCCATGCGCGCCAACACGTTGGCCACGGCGTCGGTGATGGCACGTGGATCCATCATCAGACGCCAGGCCATCTTGCCTACCCGTCGCTGCGCAAGGGCGCGTTCGAAATCCGTCAGCCAGGCTTGGGCCGCGTCCGGATCCGGTCCCAGCAAGTTGTCGTCCACGAAATGGCCGATGCGGACGCCGCGGTCGTGATACAGCTCGGCCACTTCGTCGGCCACATCGTCCACGGGCCGGCGGATGTTCCCTCGGCGGTGGGCGTGGGGCAGGCCAAGCTTGCGGTGCTCTGATGCGAGATCGCGCTGCAGCGCCGAGATGCCACAGTACGAGCACTGGCCCGCACATCCCCGCGACGCCGCGATTTCTGCTCGTGGGATGCCGATGATGGCGGGCATCTTGGCTGGCCGCAAAGGGCGAAGACGCGTCGAAAGGAACGCCTGCGGATTGCCCTGTCCCTCGCTGGTCCGCGTGGTCAAGCCGGGCACGTCCTCTAGGCCGCGGCGGTCGACGAGCGCCCGCGCTAACTCTGCGACGGCGACTTCGCCCGCGTGACGAACCACGCTGTCGATGGCCGCGTGGTCGGCCAACAGCTCGGCACGCTGGAGGGTGGCCAGCGCCCCGCCCAGGGTGATATGGCCGCGATACCCCTGCCCGCGCAGTAGATGCGCGAAGGCGAGCACGAGCGGCGCGACCAGCGGATCTGAAAGCGAAACACCGACGAGAAACGGCCGCTGGGCGAGGGCTTCTTTCACGGCATCCGCCAGTCCCACGGGCGACAGCAGCGGCACGATGTGCGGGCGAAAGCCTGCTTCGACCAGCGCCGCAGCCACCAGGCGAATGCCAAGGTGTTCCGTCCCGGGTGGCTCGTGCGCGACCAACACCACGCTTCTTCCGGCAATCACGGGACTCTTGCTCATGAGCACGTCCTCACTCCGTCCTCGACGCTAGCACAACGGCAGGCTTTTTGTCCTGAGCGGCCACCGTCGTCTTGGACAAGATCGATCACGTCGGTCCGCAGCGCCGCAGACCCTCTGCGACGGCTTCCGCTAGTCCGCAAACACGATGCTACGGACGCCGGCCCGCAAAGTCACTTCCTTCTCGTGCACCTGGCCCAGGGCCGGCACGAAAAGGCCAATCTTGTGCACGCCGGGGTCCACACGCAGTTTGGAGAAGGGACACAGAACGCCGGTTTCCTTGCCGTCGACCACGATGGGCAGCTTGCCCTGCGTGGTGCACTCGGCGCGGAAACGAGCATCGCCGGTCAAGGGCGGCGCGATGGGCACCAGTTGCTTGGACACCTGCGCGCCCTCGCCCGCTGTCACGTCGACGGTGGCCGAAGCGTGGCCGGCGAGAACCAGCACCACATGCGCAGGGCCTGATTGGAGCTTTATCTGCAAAGGGGTGCGCCCGCGTTCCTTGCCATTGATCCACACGAAGGCGCCGCCGGGCTGACTGGCTACCGAAAGCGTGGCCAGGCTGCCCTTGCCGGCACTGTCCGCGACGCCTTTGTTGAAAATCGCTGCTGGCGCGCTCGCAGCGGCGACGATCTTCTTGTCTGGCGCAGAGAGTGCCGCTGGCTTCTCGGCGCCAGCCTTCTTGGCCGGGGGCCGCGTTTCTGCGACGGCCGGGACCACGGGAGGGACGCCTTGCCCTGACGGCTTGGCTTCGTTGCCTGATGGTGGCGAAGCCTGGGCCTCGACGTCGTCCGCGACAGCGGGTGGCACGGGCGCCACAGCTGGAGTCGCCGTCTGGGCGGGCTGCCGCTTGCCTCCCAGAATCGCGCTCCACGGCTTGCCCCGCGCTCCCACGAAGAAGCCAGCCAGTCCACCCGCCACCACACTGGCGCCCAGCACAAAGGCCACAATCGTGAAGACCAAACGGCGGTTTCCGTGCCGGGCCGTGCGTCCATCCGGCGACTGCGCCAAAGTGGAGGCTGGCTGCCGGACGGGGCGCTTGCCCGCCACGTCGCGCGCCGAGAGTGGCTCAGGTGCTGGTGGCATGGACCGACGCACTTGCGGCGCCGCGCCCTCTGGCAGAGCGGAGATTTCGGATCCGGGCAGCGGCTGACCGCCATCCTCAACCATTGCAGCAGCCGTCATCGGCAGGGCGCCATCGTCCAGATAGGCTGCGGCCTCGCCCGCAGCTGGCGCTTCATCATCCGCAAAGGCCACCGCCTCGGCGAGCGACGGTCTCTCCGCCTCGGCCAACGTGACCGGCGTGGGTAGGGGTCGGCCCGCACCGGTCGCCTGGCTTAGCAGGCCGTAGGTCGAGGTCGAGCGGATCCCGTCCGGGGAATCAACCAACTCATCTTCGAGCAGGGCATCGCTGCGGGGTTTTTCGACACCGCCTCGGGGCTGACGAGCAGCCGCCAGGATTGCGTCCGCGCTGTCTCCCGCGTTCACGCCAAACCCAAACTCCAGCGGAGAAGTCTCCGCTGTCTCATCAAGGGCAAAAGGCTGTGGAGCGCGCTGGGGATCGCCCAGATCCGCCGGCGCCTTGAGAGCAGGGGAACCGGCCAGCGGATAGGACTCCGCCGGCTCGGCCTGGACGTCGTCGAGCAGGCCTAGGCCAGTCGCGGGGGTGCCAGAGGAGGGGCCAATCCCGGCCTGGCCGCCAAGGGCCGCAAGGGCGCGCGCTCCCCATGTCGCTGGCCGTGCATCGAACGCCGCTGCGCTGGGAAGCCCTTCACCCGCGTCCCGCATCGAGAAGGGCTGGGCATCGCGCGCGGCCGAGGCTGGCGTGACTGGCGAGAAAGGATTCGCCGCTGCAGCACTCGAGGGCGTCGCTCGTGCACGAGGTTCCGTCGGCGAACTGAGTCGCCAATCCTCAGCCGGCACGTCGCTGCCTTGCGGGAGAGGATCGTCCGAGGCCGCGGTCGGCTCCATGGCCGCTGTTCCGCTGGGCCCAAAGCCACGCTTGGTAGGGCCCCAGCTGGCCGGGCTCGACACCGGCACAGGAGCAGACCCGAGGGCCGGCGGGGGCGCAAAGGCACCCGAAAGCCGCGGCGGCTCAGGGCGAATTCTCGCCATGGCGGCGGACCGGGCAGGCCGGCTGCGCGCCACGAGGTCCTCCATCAAGGCCGGCTCGCCTACGGTGGTGGGCTCAGGCGAGGAATACAAGTCGTCGGGTGGCGCTGCCGTTCGAACTGAAGGAACCGCGGGCTGGCTGCTCGCCGGTGGGTTGGCTGGTTCCTTTCGCTGGTGCGTCGGTTCTTCAAACCCGTAGGCCTCGTCATGCTCAACCTCGGAAGGCGGCGGCGGCGCATCGTCAGGGGGCGCACCGCCCTCGGCCACCGCGGCCTGTTCCGGCGCCGGCGCGCTTTCGGTCGGCGGGCGCTGGATGATCGACGAAAGCTCGGCAGCCAAAGAGGCCTCGACCATGCCCGCGTACACGGCTGCCAGAGACGAAACCACGTCGGCCGCCGTGGGCCTTACCCCTGGGCTCGCCGAAACCAGGCGGCCGATGAGGAGGCCCAGTTTGTCGGGCAACAGGGAGAGCGCAATCTGCAGTTCAGAAGAGCGCCGGCCTTGCGGCGGCAGCTCCCCGCTCGCCAGCTCGCACAGCATGACCCCGAGGCCGTACAAGTCCCCGGCCGTAGTGCCGTCAGCGGCTGGCGCGGCCAGCTCGGGCGCGATGTAGGGCAGAAGGCGTCGCGGTCGTGGCTCAAACGGACGACGAACTGAGGCACGAAGGCCGAAGTCGAGCAGCCGAACAGCCCCCCGCGAAGTGATGAACACATTGCCAGGAGAAAGCGCGCCGTGAACGATGGGTGACGGCTGTGTGTGGGCAGCTTGCAGGCCGCGCGCGATCTCGGCACCGATGTAGGCCACCAAAGCATGCCAGTGGCGGCCCGCCTCGTCCTTGCCCACGGCCAATGCGCCCGCCGCGCGTGCATGCATGAGGAACTGACCCAGGTCCCCGCCTTCCATGAATGGCGTCACCGCAAAGACCAACCCATCGCCCGAGTCTGCCTCCACCACCTTGGCGATGTGGGGATCGGCAAGCGTTGCGCTGCGCCTGGCGGCTTGCAGGAATGGCTCGCTGACGGCGTTTGCAGTTTCCGATCGCTTGAGCCGCAACACCTTCACGGCAAAGCTGCGATCAAGTCCAGTCAGGCCCTTGACTCGTGCGCGGTAGGTTTCGAAGCCGCCTTCGCCACCGAGTTGCTCGGTACACTCGTAGCGGCCCAGCTTCTTCAGGCCAGGCGCATCAGTCGCTGCCAGGGGTTTGGTGATGGGCGGCATCAACACAAATATCGGTGGGAAAACGCGCTCGCTGGACTAGAGTTTCGCGTCGCTGCTCAGGCATGGGAACCGGGCCAATTCGGACGACATTGTACCGTACGATCGGCGCCAGCCGGGGCGCAACTGCGCACGCCGCGGGGCACCATTGACGGTTCGCGCCTAAGTGTCTAAAATCATGGCATTTGAGTACCTTCAAACCCCGCGACGCCGCAAGTGAACAGGCAAGCGCCGCCCAGGCTGAAGGTGCGCCTTGGACCCTGCGCTTTATCTCGGGCAAGTATCAAGGCGGGGAGTTTCCGCTGCGCCCCAACCGCGAGATCGTGATCGGCCGCTCTTCGGATCTGGACATGGTCTTGGTCGAGGACATGGTGTCGCGCAAGCACGCCAAGATCGTCACCGACGGTCGGTCGGTGTCGATTCAGGATCTGGGCTCGACCAACGGCACCTTCGTCAATGGCGAGAAGGTGCGCAGCATGCAGCTCAAGGACGGCGACCGCATCTTGGTCGGCACGTCCATCATCAAGCTGGTGGCCACCAGCGGTGAAGCACGGGCGCCAGCGGCTTCGCTGTCGGAAATCGAAGCGCGTTCCAAGATGCAAGTCACCGCCAGCCGACGGGTCACGCCCAAGTCGATGTCGGGCAACATCGAGGAGATCCCGCTGCCCGACCTGCTTCAGTTGCTTTCCACCAGTCGCAAGTCGGGTGTGCTGGTGCTGCGCTCCGAGTGGGGCACCGGCCGGCTGCACCTGCGCAAGGGTCAGATCTACTTCGCCAACATCGACGAGAGCTTCGACGTCAGTCCCCGCAAGGCCATGTTCCGCATGCTGACCTGGAACCAGGGTCTGTTCGAGTTGGAGCCGCCGGATGAGCGCCAGGTGATGGAGGAACTGCAGGATTCCACCGAGGCCCTTCTCATGGAGGGCATGCGCCAGCTCGACGAATTCAGGGAGCTGTCGCCCAAGCTGCCGCCGCTTGCGGCCGAGGTTTCCGTGCCCACGCCGCTCGGGCCGCGCCTGCGCGATCTGTCGCCCGACCACCTCGACGTCATCCAGATCGCGTTGGGCGGGGCCACGGTGCAGGCCATCCTGGACCAGAGCCGCCAGACCGATCTCGACACCGCCATGGCCATGCTGTCGCTGCTGGAGCGCGGATATCTGGTTGTGGGATAGGTCCTACAGCACCTTCCTGAGAAACTGCCCCGTAAAGCTGGCCTGCACCTTGGCCACTTCGTCGGGCGTGCCCTCGGCGATGACTTGGCCGCCGCCGGGACCGCCGCCCGGGCCCAGGTCGATGACCCAGTCGGCGGTTTTAATCACGTCGAGATTGTGTTCGATCACGATGACGGTGTTGCCGGCATCCACCAGCCGCGCCAGTACGCGCAGCAGTTGATCGATGTCGGCGAAGTGCAGGCCGGTGGTCGGCTCGTCGAGGACGTACAGGGTGCGGCCAGTGGCCTTCTTGGCCAGCTCGCGCGACAGTTTCACCCGCTGCGCTTCGCCGCCTGACAGGGTGGTGGCGGACTGGCCGAGAGCCACATAGCCCAGACCCACCTCGCGCAGAGTCTCCAGCTTGGGGCGCAGTTTGGGAATGTTCGCCAGGAAGGTGCAGGCTTGGTCGACCGTCATGTCGAGCACGTCGGCGATGCTGGCCTGACGGTACTTCACTTCCAGCGTCTCGCGACTGTAGCGCCGACCGCCGCAGGCGTCGCACTGGACGTACACGTCGGGCAGAAAATGCATCTCCATGCGAACCATGCCGTCACCCTGACAGGCCTCGCAGCGGCCGCCCTTGATGTTGAACGAGTAGCGGCCGGCGCGGTAGCCGCGCGCCTTGGATTCGGGCAAACCGGCGAAGAGATCGCGAATGTGGGTGAACACGCCGGTGAAGGTCGCGGGGTTGGATCGCGGCGTGCGGCCGATGGGTGACTGGTCCACGTCGATGACCTTGTCCAAGTGCTGCAGGCCATCGATGCCGTCGAATTCCGCGCTGGCTGCGCGCGCCCCGTGCAGACGATGTTTCAGCGCGGGCAACAGCGTGTCGACGATTAGGCTCGACTTGCCCGAGCCGGACACGCCGGTCACGCAGGTAAGCGCGCCCAGGGGAAAGCTGACGGTGAGGTTGCGCAGGTTGTGCGTGCGTGCCCCGCGCAGCACCAGCGCGCGCTTGTTCGAGCCGCGCCGGTGCTTGGGCGCCTCAATGGCCTTTTCGCCCGACAAGTACGCACCGGTCAGCGACTGCGCATTCGCTTCGATCTCCTTGGGCGTGCCCACGGCCACCACGCGGCCGCCCAACTCGCCGGCGCGCGGGCCCATATCGATGATGTAGTCGGCGGCGCGGATGGTGTCGGCGTCGTGCTCGACCACCAGCACGGTGTTGCCCAGATCGCGCAGCTTGATCAAGGTTTCCAGCAGACGCGCGTTGTCGCGCTGGTGCAGGCCGATGGACGGCTCGTCGAGGATGTACAGTACGCCCTGCAAACCGCTGCCGATTTGCGTGGCCAAACGAATGCGTTGGGATTCGCCACCCGAAAGCGTGGCGGCTGGCCGGTCGAGCGACAGGTAGTCGATGCCCACGCTGATGAGGAAGCCCAGACGCCCGGTCACCTCGCGGATGATACGCAGGCACACCTGCCAGTCGCGTTTGGACAAAGCCAAACCCTTGATGAAGTCGTTCGCTTCGCGAATGGTCAGCGCCGTCATCTCGGCGATGGTCTTGCCGCCCACGCGGATATGGC
>Ga0265316_10007193_pt1 | contig 10517 bp, 9 predicted proteins | sample 4522metaG_FD_202092 | JGI IMG/M metagenome (GOLD analysis project Ga0265316, IMG submission 202092) | Rhizosphere microbial communities from Carex aquatilis grown in University of Washington, Seatle, WA, United States - 4-5-22 metaG | ecosystem: Host-associated > Plants > Roots > Rhizosphere >...
TTGATTCAATTGTGATCCAAACAAGAGAAATCGTCCGACCTGGCAGAAAAAATGAAAGAAAACAACACCCAAAGAAACTCTACTATATGAATTACAAACCATTATAGCTTAAGTCAACGACATTGATATGTGAATTGTGAAGTTGTGAAGAGCGACGAATTGTTAGAAACCAACAACTAACAACTAACAACTATCCTATGCTTCAACAAAATCGGCTTTGGGAACGCCGCATACCGGACAACACCAATTATCGGGTAAATCTTTAAAAGCAGTACCGGGAGGAATACCGCCGTCTGGATCGCCTTCAGCAGGATCATAAATATAACCACATACGATACAGCGGTACTTTTGCATAAGATTGATAAGTTAACTATACCGGTAAAGATATAAAATTATCGTGTTCTTTAATATTTATAAGAAGTTGGAGTCATATAATTAAATGTATATAATAAAAAAAACCGCCCTGGTTTGGAGCGGTTTTTAACAATAAATTATTTAATTTTTATTTTTGAATCTTTTCATCAATCGTAAGATCTCCAGTTGCTGAAGTCATAGCAATAACTTTAATATATCCTTTCTTTCCACCACCTGTGACAAAGAAAACAACATCTCCAACTGTAATTTCTATATTATCAAGAGTTGCTGTAAGTGATGAGAATGAATTATCATTTATTAAAGCATCAAAATTAGCAGCTGTCAAAGTTGAAGTAGCAAATTTTGTCCCTGTACCACCTGGAAATAATGTTCCTGCTAAATCTTTATTAGCCAAATTACTGATATCGAAAAGCATATCTACAGTAGCTTTTCTTGCAGCACCCTGTGACGGATCATTAAGCATGGTTAAAGTATAAACAGAGCCTGTTTCAGCATCCAGATAACTACCAAAATTACTATCACTACCTCCCATTTTAAGATTTGTATAAGTATCTAAATTAACAACTGGACCACTTACCGTAATTGTAATACTTTTACTAACCAATTCAGCTTTATCCTTATCTTCAATTACGATAGCATAAACATAAGCGCCAACGTTCAAAGGAGCAGTAAGTGTAGCCTGATCAACATAAGTAGATTCTGAAGAACTTGCTATCTCTTTATCAGTCCAACCTATTTGTGCAGCACCATCCTTAGTAATAGAAACAAAAGCCATATTGGTGGTTGTACAAGTTGCTGTCCACTTTACGGTGAATGTAGCACCGGGAGCAACTGTAGCATCAGTAGCCGTATATCCTGTATCACCGGCAAGGCTTATAGCAGCATCATTAGTAGTATCTTTTTTACAACTTGTAAATGTCGCAGCCATGGCAACCAATGCTATGGCAATTAATGTTAATTTTTTCATAAATTATCAATTTTTAGTTTTACAAAATATTTTCAATTTTAATATAGGAACGTGAAGTTAATAAAATTATTCCATTCATAAAATTAGTTTCTGTTTTCACGCTGAAATTGTATCGGGAATCTATCCAAATATCAATATTTTTGCCACTAAAACACTAAAGCACAAAATCTCACCAAAGTTTCTCATTTGACACCTGCTTTTTATGTTATTTAGTGTTTTGGGGCTTTGGTGCCGGAATATTCTAATAACATGAAAAATGCATTCACTTACTACACAGCTCTGTTAAGACCCCGAATGTAGATTTAGGATGAAGAAATCCAATATTTAGACCTTCAGCTCCCTTACGTGCTTGCTTGTCAATTAAAACAATTCCTTTAGACTCTGCTTGTTTTAATGCTGAATTCACATCATTTACTGCAAATGCCAAATGATGAATACCAGCGCCTTTTTTTTCAATAAATTTTCCTATCGGTCCTTCTGGATCAGTTGACTCCAGCAATTCAATCTTGGTCTGGCCAACCATAAAAAATGCTGTTTTTACTTTCTGTTCAGCAACTTCTTCTATAGCATAACATTCAAGTCCAAAAACTTCCTGGTAAAATTTTATAGCTTCATCAAGATTCTTTACAGCAATTCCTATGTGTTCGATGTGGGTAGGTTTTATCATAATTTATTTTGATTTAATGCAAATTAAAAATTTAAAAACTTAACCGCAAAGGTGCTAAGACACTAAGAATACTTCGCGTCTTCGTGTCTTTGCGGTTGAATAATTAAAATTCTAGAATTATTTCTATTTTTTGGCTGCAAAAATATAAAAAAATCATGCCCCTGAATTCATAATCAATCAAAAAGTGTAATTTTTATTTAGTTTTGTTGTTTCAATTATTAATTATTTAAAAAATAGAAACATGAATTTCTTTTTATTTTTGAAAGATACATTGAGAAAGGCCGGTTATTTTATTATACCCTATTTTATCTTAATAATATGTTGCATTGTAATTCTTTGCAATTTCAGTAAGTCTGAAATACACGTCTGGTCGAATATTCACAATACACCCTTTCTTGATTTTTTCTTTGCAAAAATTACTTTTTTTGGTAATGGCATTTTTGTTATTTTTATATGTATTATTTATATGTTTTATAGTTTCAGGAATTCTATATTACTTTTTGCAACTTTTGCAATATCCGGGATTTTCGTTCAATTAATTAAGCGATTCGTATTACCAGGAATGCCGCGGCCCAACATTTATTTCAAAGGAATCTATGATTTGTATTTGGTTAAAGGAGTTGAAATTCTTCATAGTTTTAGTTTTCCATCCGGTCATTCTGCAACAGCATTTGCTTTGTGTTTTAGCCTGGTAATTATTACAAAAAACAAAATTTTGCAGGTTTTACTTTTCTTCTTTGCTTGTCTGATAGCTTATTCAAGAATATACCTTTCCCAGCATTTTCTAATCGATGCGGTAGTGGGTTCATTAATCGGAGTATTTACTGTCTTGCTGTATTATTATTTTCATCAGCGAATTAAAGGCGAATGGATGGATAAGTCTTTACTGAATTTAACGAAGAAAGCTAATTGAGTTCAGAACAAAGAATGTTGATTTATGATATCCAAAGTATAATTTTTTTCTCCATTCCCAACTCCACAATTCACATCTTCTCTTCTTTTCATTATCGAATTATCGAATTGTTAAATTGAGTTCATCTCCATTCCCAACTTCACAATTCACATCTTCTCTTCTTCTCATTGTCTTCATGACACATTTTCATATTATCGAATTGTTTAAGCTGAAAATCTGTTTTCTAAGATATTTTAGTAATCAGAATTAATTATTGTTTTAAAAGAATAGACCAATATTTTGCTATTTTTACCCACTTAAAATCATATTTATAAATTAATAATTAATTCATTATGCAGCTCCACTACATAGACATAGCAATTATTTTGCTATACCTGGTAACTACAATTTTTATCGGGTATTATGTTTCCCGCCGTGCATCAAAGGATCTCAATTCTTATTTTTTAGGAGGAAATTCTCTTCCATGGTATTACCTGGGTGTTTCAAATGCGTCTGGAATGTTCGATATTGCCGGAACAATGCTTTTGGTTTATTGGCTGTTTGTTTATGGCTTAAAAAGTGTTTGGATACCATGGGTTTGGCCAGTGTTTAACCAGGTTTTTTTAATGGTGTATCTATCAGTTTGGTTGCGCAGGTCAAACGTTATGACAGGTGCTGAATGGATCAGAACACGATTTGGAAATGTCCGCGGAGCTAATCTTTCGCATGTTATAGTAGTTATTTTTGCTCTTGTAAGTGTTATTGGTTTTCTGTCTTATGGCTTCAAAGGTATTGGAAAATTTGCTTCCGCTTTTTTGCCTGCTTTGGTTACAAATCCGGTTACACTCGCTGCTCATCCGCAAATTAACGCCAATTTGTGGGCATTAATTTTAATGGGAATTACAACTTTTTATGTTGTAAAAGGAGGTATGTTTAGCGTAGTAATTACAGAAGTAATTCAATACCTGATATTAACTATTTCTGCAATTGCCATTGGTATCATTGCCATGATAAAAGTATCTCCGGGTACTTTGTCCCATTTTATTCCGGCAGGATGGGAAAATATTTTCTTTGGGCATGGGGTAGGAATTGATTGGGCCAGCAAAATACCTTCACTCAACGAGTGGATTATTAATGACGGTTATTCATTTTTTTCTCTATTTTTTATGATGATGCTTTTTAAAGGCATTTTTGTAAGTGCAGCAGGACCGGCGCCCAATTATGATATGCAACGTATTTTGTCCACACGGAGCCCTAAAGAAGCTGCAAAAATGAGTTCCCTGGTTAGTGTGGTATTAAATCCCTTTCGTTATTTTATGGTAGCTGGTTTAACAGTTCTTGCTCTGGTAAATTTCAGTGATGTTTTTAACAATATCCCTGCCGGAACAAAACCTGATTTTGAAACATTGTTGCCACAGGTATTGGCTAAGTTTGTTCCGATTGGACTATTGGGTTTTCTAATGGCCGGATTGATAGCTGCTTTTATGAGTAATTTTGCCGCTACAGTAAATGCTGCACCAGCTTACATCATCAATGATATTTATAAAAGATACATTAATCCCAATGCATCTCCTAAAAAATATGTTTACCTGAGTTATATTGCCTCAATAGCAGTGGTTATTGTTGGAATTGCCATGGGGTTTGTTGTGGACAAGATTAATGAAATAATGCTTTGGATTACTTCTGCTCTCTGGGGCGGTTATACAGCGTCAAATGTATTAAAATGGTATTGGTGGCGTTTTAATGGTTTCGGGTATTTCTGGGGAATGGTTACAGGAATATTTTCGGCTATACTTTTATCAGGTATACTTATGCTAAACGGCTATTTTGTAACACATGATATTCATGTACTTTGGCTAAGTTCACTGTCAAATTTCCTGTCAGGTTGGCCTCTGCCACATAATCCCAATATGAATGCTTTTCCATTTATCTTTGTTTTGTCAATTATTGGCTGCTTTTTAGCAACATTCCTTACCAAACCTGAAGAACCGGAAATACTCAAGAAATTTTATTCAACAGTAAGACCCTGGGGTTTTTGGAAACCTGTTCATGATATGGTAATTGCAGAAAAACCAGATTTTAAGAAAAATACTAATTTCCTGCGTGATATGTTTAATGTTGCAATAGGAATAATATGGCAGGTTTCTTTAGTAGCTATGCCGGTTTATCTTGTTATGAGAATGAAGATGAATTTTATATATTGCATACTCATACTTGTTGTGACTTCATTCACACTTTATAAGACATGGTATAGAAAATTGGAAGACTAAGAAATAACCTGATGTTCCAGATTTAAAATTTCAAGTTATTATTTTATATCAGAAAACATTTGTATCGCAAAATAAGGCAGTTGACAGTTATCAACTGCCTTATTTTATTTGTTGAGCTAAATACTTTAAATGATGATTATTATCTCTGTTCAAAAATAATTATTTCCATTTAATATATTTTTAGAATAGAATAAGATCAAATTAATTACTTTTGACCCCTTAAACAAAAAAGTCAAATTGAATGTTATTTTAAATCGATTATATTTTCAAATCTTATGGTTTATATCACCCATGGTGGGGAAAACATAGAAAAACTCGACACTATCCTTCAGATAGCTCAAAAAAGATTTGGCTTGTATGGTTTTGAAAAAACATCAATGAAAGAAATAGCTTCTGATTTGGGAATGTCCAAAGGTTCTTTGTATTATTATTTTCCGGATAAGGAGCATTTATATAAAGCAATCGTTGAAAAAGAGCAGAAAGAGTTTTTAGCTGCCCTGGAAAAAAAGATTATTGGCATTGAGGATCCTGGCGAAATGTTAAGAGAATATGTGAAAATAAGGTTTAAATATTTTAAATCATTACTGAATCTTAGCCGTTTCCGGGTCGAAGAATTTGCAGGATTTAAACCTATTGTTAGAGAAACATTAAAACAATTCAGGGAAAGTGAAAGGGATTTTGTGCAAAAAATTTTTAAGAAAGGCTCTGAGAAAGATTTCTTCAAAATAAAAAATGTGAACAAGACAGCTTCGCTATATCTTGACTTATTGCTGGGCTTACGTTTTGTAGTAATAAGTAATAAAACTACGCTTTATCTGGATCAGGAAGAATATGATATACTGGAAGAAAAAGCTTCTGGATTTACTGAGATATTTATTAGTGGATTAAAGTACATTTAAATAAAAGTATTTATAAACAAGAAAAAACATATTATGGAGAATAATGACAAACCTTTAGCCGAGAAGACAAATGGAATAAAAAGGTATATTCCTTTAATTGCAATAATTCTTATTGTTTTGATTGCAGGAATATTATGGTACAGGCAATACTCAAAATATATATATACAGATGATGCATATATCGATTCAGATAATATTTTCATGGGGTCAAAAATACTTGGCAGGATTACACACCTTTATTATGAAGAAGGGGATACTGTGCTAAAAGGCAAAATACTTGTTGAATTGGATAGCACCGATCTTCTGGCTCAGAAACGACAAAGCATGGCTATGAAGGATCAGGCATTTGCAAATCAATTACAATCTGAGGCAAAATATCAATATGATCTTGAAAATATCAAATTGCAGGAAATAAATTTACAAAAAGCCAAAGATGATTATAACAGGGCAAAGGCACAATACTCTGGTGAAGTAATTACAAAAGAAGCTTTTGATCATGTACAAAAATCGTATGAGTCATCAGAAGCACAATTGGATGCAGCCAAAATCCAGATGAATGTCTCTAAGGCACAAATCAACTCTTCAGCTGCTGCTGTTGCAAGTGCCAACGCCACGATTGGGGTTATTTCAACTCAAATAAATAATACACGGATATATTCACCGGTTAATGGCGTTATTGCCAAACGTTGGTGGCTTACCGGTGATATAGTTCAGCCTGGGCAAGCAATATACACAATTAATGACAAGCACAAATTATGGGTATTGGTATTCCTTGAAGAAACTAAAATCTCAGATTTACATATGGGGCAAAGAGCAAAGTATACAATAGATGCCTTTCCTGGTGTTACTTTTTTGGGAAAAGTGTTTTTAATTGGTTCCAATACTGCTTCACAATTCTCACTTATACCACCCAGCAACGCTTCAGGAAATTTCACAAAAGTTACCCAGCGGATTCCGGTAAAGATATCTATTGATGGTACAGAAGATAATAGTGATATTTCAAAGTTTAAGATTCTTTCCGGCATGTCCGTTGTCATGAAAATAGTTAAATAATAATTATGAAGAAACCAACGCCATCGCATAGGATTCGAAATTATCTAAGAAACAGGGATTCGGCATATCATCCGCAAAGCAATAATTACAAATGGTGGTTACTTGCCAATGTAATGATTGGCACTTTTATGGCAGTACTCGATGCAACTATTGTAAACGTTGGTTTACCCAAAATAATGGCTTCTTTCGGAGTCGGTATTTCAAAAATTGAATGGGTGCTTACTGCATATATGCTTGCAATGGCAGTTATGTTACCAACGGCAGCCTGGCTGGCAGACAGATTTGGATTCAAACGGATGTATTTCTGGGGCTTGCTTTTATTTACATTTGGATCCTTTTTGTGTGGAATGTCCCACGATGAAAACATGCTCATCTTTTCCAGGATTATACAGGGATTTGGTGCAGGTGCAATTCAACCAATTGGAATGGCAATTATAATCCGTGAATTTCCTCCAAACCAAAGAGGAATTGCCCTGGGCTTCTGGTCTATTTCATCAGCTGCTTCTGTTTCATTTGGTCCACTTTTAGGTGGTTTTCTTGTTGATAATTTCAACTGGCAATTAATTTTTGATGTAAATGTTCCTGTTGGAATTATTGGACTTTTTGCTACTATCATTATTCAAAGAGAATATATTAATAAAATAATTAAAAAATTCGATTTGATTGGATTCATTTCAGCCATTATCTTTTTGCCTTTATTGTTATATGCTCTTGTCGAGGGAAATGCTGCGACAAATGCAGAAGGGTGGACAGCACCGTATGTTTTAATTTGCTTCGGGATTTCAGCTATTGCGCTTGCAGTATTTATAACAGCTGAATTTACTGTAAAAGATCCGTTAATGGATTTAAGACTTTTATCTAATCATAACTTCGGTATTGCTAATATGATTATGTTTATTTTTGGTGTAGGTATGTTCGGAAGTACATTCCTCTTACCGCTTTATCTTCAAAATTCTCTTGGTTATACTGCTATTCAGGCAGGGGCAGTTTTTCTACCGGTTGGAATAATACAGGGAATAATGGCCCCGATATCCGGTTTAGTGGGAGATAAGCTACACCCCAAGATACCAATTGTCCTTGGAATTCTTTTGCTGGCTTTTAGTTTTTACCTGAATACTTCGTTTTCTTTTCTTACTGAACACAAGTATATTATGACAATACTATATATCAGGGGATTTGCAATGGGAATATTATTTGCCCCGTTAAGTGCAATATCATTGTCCGAAATTTCAAGAAAAAACATGGCACAGGCATCAGGACTATTCAATATAATCAGGCAATTGGGCGGGAGTTTCGGAGTTGCAATACTGGCGACCATTTTAACTGCCAGAGTAAATTTTCATACTCAATTGTATGGTCAATCCATAGATCAAAATTCTCCTGCATATAAAAATGTATCAATGAATCTTACAAATCACATTATGCAAAACACCGGTAATTCAATTTATACTGCTAATAGACAAGGCGCTGGAATAATTTCATCTCAAGTTGGTAAAGAAGCATTTATCCAGGGAATTGATGACGATTTTCTGGTTGCATCAATTATTACAGTTTTAGGGGTAATACCTGTCTTGTTACTTCATGCCAGAAAAAAAACCGGAGCCCAAAAATTAGTTACAAATGAATAATTATAGTAATATACAAATGAAAGTCAGAATTTATAAACATTGTACTACACAGTTCAAATTTTTAAAAAATATCCTGGTATTTTTTATTTGCTTGTTTTGTATTATGAACCTTAACGGACAAACCGTTCAAACAGGTAGGAATATTCAAAGTTCAAATGATTCGTTGTCATTGGACGAGATCATAAAAAATGTGATGCAAAACCATCCTTCGGTAAAAGAAGCTGAGGAAGCATTAAATGCTGCTGATGCTAAAATTAACATTGCTAAAGCAGGTTATTTACCTAATATAGATGCAACTGGATCATTTACCAGGATTGGTCCTCCTCCAGTTATATCATTTGAAGGAATGAAATTTCAAATGGCTCCTGATAACATTTGTAATACCAGCATAAATTATAATCAAAGTATTTATGATTTTGGCAGGACAAGCAGGGATGTAAGAGTACAAAAAGAAAATAAAAATCTGGCTCAGGCCTCACTTGAACAGTTAAAACAGTCTATGGCATTGCTTGTTATGAACACTTTCTTTTCATTGGTCTATTTACAGGATGCAATTATTATAAATAACGATCAATTAAAAACTTTAAAGGAACATCTTGATTTTATTGTAAAGAAAAAAGAAACTGGTTCCGCTACAGAATATGAAGTACTTTCAACCCAGGTAAAAATATCAAATGTTGAAAGCCAGAAAATAGATCTTGAAGCTTACCGTATAACAATGATTTCATTAATCAATATTCTTCAGGGTCAACCTGATACCAATAATGTGGTTGTTAAAAAAGAACTTACTAAAGATCAACCTCAAATGGTACCTGATTCTTTGGTGCCGTATGCCATTAATAACAGGGATGAAATTAAAATAGCAAATGAAAAGGCAAAAATAGCTGATCTTACATACCGTTTTATTCAAGCTCAATATAATCCAATATTTGAATTTTATGCATCAGCTGGTTGGAAAAATGGCTATATGCAAAATGGTCATACTTCTGATTTATATATAATGACAGCAAATTATTCGGCCGGAATTGGTTTGACAATACCAATTTTTAATGCTACCAGAACTAAAAATAATCTTCATTTGACTAAATCCCAAATGCAATCGACCGATTACGAATTAGAGGTAGCTAAGCGAAATATTACAAATGAAGTAGTACAAGCTAAAGCAAATATGACCGCTTCTGAAGAAAAAATCAAACAATTTGAATTGCAGTTATCCCAGGCCAAAAAAGCCTTATCACTTGCTGAAATCAGTTATAAATCTGGCGTAATAACTAATCTTGATTTGATGGATGCAACAACAGCCGTTTCGGAAAGCCAGTTGTCATTATTAAAAGCTCAAATTGATAATGTTGTAAACCAATATAAGCTTAAAGTAGCCCTGGGAGAGAAGCTATATTAAAAAGGATATAAGAATCAAGAACAAAGAACAAAGATTCTTTTTAATTAAAAAAGCTGTACTCAATTGAGGCAGCTTTTTTTTCTATTTGCATTTTAGTATGCAATTAAGTCGGCATTCAGAATAATAAAATTCATTTTTATAGAAAAAATTCAGTAATTATTTTCCAAGGGATTACTAAATGGTGATCCTTCTTGGGCGGATTTCACAATACAAACGATGCCGTTGCGAGCAACGACTTATTTAGTTTTCCCTTATAAAGTCGCCTTTTTCAAGAATTGGAATTTTAAAATGAATATGAAGTGAAATAATTCCTGAAATAATTCTTGGGCAAAATTGAAAAAAATATTTTCCAGTTCTTTTTTGATCT
>Ga0265316_10007194_pt1 | contig 10516 bp, 7 predicted proteins | sample 4522metaG_FD_202092 | JGI IMG/M metagenome (GOLD analysis project Ga0265316, IMG submission 202092) | Rhizosphere microbial communities from Carex aquatilis grown in University of Washington, Seatle, WA, United States - 4-5-22 metaG | ecosystem: Host-associated > Plants > Roots > Rhizosphere >...
CGGTGTCGGCGCTGACCTTCCGCAATGGCGTATTGGCCAAGAACTGGATCTACGACAGCGTGAGCACGTTGCAAGCCACGGGAGCAGGCGCCCATTCGGAAATGGCCGCCGACGTCGACGGCGACGGTGCACAAGAGATCATCACCGGACAAACCACTATCAATAGCGACGGAACCATCAGGTGCCAGTCGGGATTCGGCCACGGCGACGCCATCGACGCGACCGAACTCGTTCCGGGCAAGGGCATCACCGTATTCTCGATTCACGAGGGTCAAGGCGGCTCCGACGCTCATGACGGGTCGACATGCAAGCCGTACTACGAAAACACCCAACCCGGCGTGGATTCCAATCGTGGCCGTGCCGAATATGTCGGACCGGGCAACGAAGACAGCGCGTCCTGCTACTGCGCTTCGTGTGCCATTCATCAGAATGTTTGTGCCACGGGAGCCACGACCGGCCTCTCCCCGGGAACCAACTTCGTCATCTACTGGGACGCCGACGAATGGCGCGAACTCGAGAACGCCAACTCGATCACCAAAGCCAGCGGCGGAACCCTGCTGAGCTGCACCCAGTGCTCGGGGAACAACGGCAGCAAGAACACCCCGACCCTGACCGCCGACCTTCTCGGCGACTGGCGCGAAGAGATTGTGTGGCGGCAATCGGACAACCAGGCCCTGCGTGTTTACACGACGACGGACGTGACCCAGCGTCGCATCTACACGCTCATGCACGATCCGACCTACCGGTCGCAGGTGAACTTCGAGCAGTCAGCCTACAACCAGCCACCCCACACCGGCTTCCGCATCGCCCCCAACATGGCCGATCCGCCCGTGCCCGACATCTTCGTGAGGTAGCTCAGAAAATGACGGTGCGCCGGAGCAGCCAGTAGCTGCCCAGCAGCACCACCACGACAGAGACGGCCGGCACACCATAGCGCGCAAAAGCAGAACGCGTGCGCAGTTGCCAAAGCAAGGGAAGCAGAACCGCCACCACGGCCAGTTGACCCAGTTCGACCCCGAGGTTGAAGGAGAAGAGAGGCAGAAGCAGGGATCTTCCCGCCGTACCCACCCCCGTCTCGCGCAACACACTGGCGAAGCCAAACCCGTGGATCAAGCCGAAGAACGATGTTACCAGCCAGCGGCGTCTTGGTTCGCCGCGCCGGAGCAGGTTCTCCAGGCCGACAAACACAATCGACGCTGCGATCAGTGGCTCCACCACCCGGCTGGGAATGGTGACGACGTTGAGCGCCGAGAGGGCCAGGGTGAGCGAATGCGCCAGGGTAAAGCACGTGACAATCGTCATCGTGGTCGAGAAGCGCCGGCACACCACCAGCAGCCCGCACAAGAACAGCAGGTGATCGTAGCCGGTCAGGATGTGCTCGATGCCGAGTTTGACAAAGGCCAGGAACGAGACGGTAGGCCGGGATGGAAGAGGGGCCGATGCGGAGCCTGGCAACGATATATCAACCGCGGTCTTCGTCGCGTTCACCAGTTCGCTGCGCACCAGCTTGTTCCCCTCATCCCGCAGGGTAATCGTCGCCCGATGGTCGGCGGGCAGGCGCTTCAAGTAGCTGGCGTCGAAATGCACCGGGCCGGCGGTGGGACGAGGGAAGACCAGGGAAAACACCACCGACCCATCTTCGTCGCTAAAGACGGGGTCCGCTTGCAGCGGCGCCAGGACGTGGCCGCCGGCGGAAAGGTGGTAGACGTTCGCTGCGCACGTCTTGAGTTGCGCCAGATGACCCGCGACATCGGGTGGGGAATCCGGCGCTCCGCCCAGAACCCGCCACGCTGACTCCGCCGCCATTTCAAGCCTCAATTCGAGGCGATCGGGATAGAGGCGCACCACGGTCCAACTCGTGATCGGATTGTGCCCAAAGGCGGAACCAGCGGGGAAGGCGAAGCCCAGAAGGCAGAGGACCCAGGCCGCTACCAGCCGACTGCGGATTGGGCCGTGACTAGGCAAAGAGCGCGTATTCATCGCAAGGCAATGGGCAGGCGGGGCTAGCGCGGCCGCCGCGTAAATGTCGTCGCTTTCACGGCCTCCACCACCTGTTCGGCTGGAGGCCGTGCCTTGAAGCGAACCTCGGTACGCGCCAGGATGTCGTGCAGGGCCAGCCGTCGGGGATGGAAGGCCACCAAGAGGAACCCGGCCAAGTAGGCGACCAAGATCACGGTCGCTACTGCGATGTAGATCGCGGGCAACGCGAGTTGCGCCAGCGTCAGGCTGGCCAGGCGAAAGGACACGTTCTGGTCGCGGTGCAAGGAGTAGACGACCACGGCCAGGATGGTCCAGGCCAGCGGGCCCCAGGCAAAGACCAGGAAGCGAATCAGCGCCGCCTTCCACGAAATCCTGCCCTCGGCAGCATTTTCCACGCGAATCCCCAGTAGCCACTTGCCCGGGGTCTGTCCCAGCAGGCGGTGGAAGAGCACGAAGTACGCGAACGCGGCTGCCAGAACCCACAGGCCGATAAAGTACGCAACCACTGACAACAGAACGGCGTCGATGGCCAGAGCGATCCCACGCGTGCGAAAGCCGGACAGCTCGCGACGGTCGGCGCGCGCCCCTTCCAACGCGGCCAGCAGCTCGTCGTAGTTGGCAAAGCGATCAGCGGGCTCCTTGGCCATCATGCGTTCGGCAATGCGGGCCAGCACCTCGGGTACGTTGGGATTGACCACGCGCACCGGCGCGGCCTTGTCGGTGACGTGCATCGTGATCACACCCACCGGCGAAGGGCCAGTGAAAGGCGGCCGGCCGCACAGCATGTGATAGAGCGCGCAGCCCAGAGAATAGATGTCCGAGCGAAGATCGACGGTGCCGCCGCGTCCCTGCTCGGGCGACATATACAGCGGCGAGCCGATGATGGCTCCGTCGCGCGTGAGCTGCGAGTCGCCGTGCATGCTCTTGACCAACCCAAAGTCGAGAATCTTGATGCCCGCTTCGTTGTCGAGCATCAAGTTCGAGGGCTTGACGTCGCGATGGACAAAGCCCTGCGCCGAGGCCGCGCGCAGCCCGCGGGCCGCCGCGATGGTGTATTCCAGGGCCTGGGCCCAGGGCAAAGGTTCGGGCCGAGCCAAGAGCGAGTCCAGCCCCGGACCTTCCAGATGCTCCATCACGAAGAAGTGAACGCCGCGATCTTCACCGATGAAGTAAATCTGCGCGACGTTGGGATGGCGCAGCCTCGCCTGCGCGCGCGCCTCACGCTCGAAGCGCTCGACCACCTCGGGATCATGGGCGAGTTCGGGCGCCAGGATCTTGATGGCCACCGGGCGTTCCAGCGAGGTGTCGTTGCCGTAGTACACCGCGCCCATGCCTCCGCGGCCGAGCAGACGCACGACCTGGAAGTGCTTCAGATTGGAGCCTTCCAGCGTGTCGGCGGCGACCCTGGCCTCGGCCTCAGCCGCGCCTTTGACCAGGATTGTCGCTTCGAGAGAATGAAGACTTTTCTCTCCGTCGCCCATGGATCAACAGAATAGCGCAGAAGTCATTGCAGATGGGAACCCTGATCCGGATTGGCGAGATGTTTCACCACAGAGAGCACAGAGAACACAGAGATCGGAAAGGAAGAAGGGGTTCGGACCGGACAGAACCCAACCCTTTCCTTTCCGGTCCGGCTCTGTGGGCTCTGTGCTCTCTGTGGTGAACCAGCTTGCTTTCGCCCCTACGCGCGGGCTGGGATGCGCACCAGCTTCACGGCCTCGCGGAAGCGCAGCTCCAGCTCTTTGATCTGCATGTGAACCTGGATGAGGCGTTTGGTCACTTCGTCGAGGCGAGCCGACGCCTTGGTGAGCCGGGCAGTCAGGGTGCGGCGCAGATCCTCGGCGGCCTTGTTCTTTTCGATGGCCCGCAAGTTCTCGCGCGTCTCCTCGGTTGAGGTCTGCAAATCGTTTTGTTCCGATTGCAGGCGTTCGGCCTCGTCAGCCAGTCGCTTCCAGTCGGTGCGGATGGTCCACGCGGCCCGAAGCTGTGCGGCGGCCTCGCCCTTGCCGTCAGGAGCAGCCAGGTACTCCTTGACCGCGTCGTCAGCCAGATTGTTCAGCCATTCCTCGGATTGACGGCTGCCCTGGCGCTCGTCGAGCACAAGTTCCTTGCTGGCGTGACCCGCGATTTCGACTGGAACCAAGGCGCTGCCCGCGCCCACGTTGTCTTCGGTGCCCTTGGGCGGCTGGATGAATTTCATTCCGTTCTGTCGGGGATGCTTGAGCAGGACCGTATGCGGCTGATCCACGCCGCTCTTCACTTTGTAGTGCGTGCGCGGTCCCACCTGCCGCTCGATGACCAAGTTGCCAGCCTCGACCTGAAACAGCCGTGCGCCTTCTTGCACGTACTCTGTACTGCGCTCGACCGCCAGGCCGCGCTCCAGGCCAAAAGGCACCGTGGCGCTGGCGCCGTCGGGCAGCGGATCGATCACGCCCTGACCGAGAAAGCCGCCCTCGCCGAAAAACGCGAGCGGCCCACGCTCGAGCAGGCCGCCGGTCTTGTTGGTGAAGCGCGCGACCCTGAAGGGATGCGAGGCTGAATCAGGCACGCCGCCATCAGGTGCAAACAGGTAGGTGGCCTCGCCGGGCACTTCTTTGTCTGCCAGGAGCAGCATGGTTGCGTGGTTGTCAGGAACGGTGACCGGGTTGGGCAACTCGTAGCGAGTGGCGCCGCCCGAGACTGCAACGGCGGCCAGCGCGGCCAGGTTGCGGGCGCGCGAGGGGACCGCGGCCACCTGGCGAGCATTTTCACCCGAGAATGCGTTGGCAAAGACCGAGGAGCCCGCCTCATCCCGCAAAGCACCCAGCATGCCTCGAGGTGACCTACGCGATTCCTTCTTCTCCATAGATCTCGACGCTGGCGCCCCGGCCGCCTTTGCAGGTGCCGGTGCCCCCTCGGGCCCCTCGGACGGCGGAGGTGGAGCCGCCTCCTCGGCGAGCGTGGTCTCCGCCTGCGGAAGCACGGCGATGGCGCCGCCGTCGTCGGTCAGGACCGGCCGACCGGGAATCACCGGCCGTTCCAAACCGGCGGTCAGCGCGAGCGGTGCATCGGCCACCAAGGTCAGCTTGGTATCAGTCCAATCCTCGCCCGACAGATTCTGCACGATGCCCCAAAGTTGCAGGTGGGCAGGGCCGTTGCCCAGCACCAGCCGGTACGAGGGCCGCCACACTGGCGCCTCCGCGATGTAGCCCACGGCCAGCTCATGCTCGCGGCCGTCCATTTCCATGACCACGGTTTCCATGCGGCGCTTGGCATCGGCCGGCTTGCTTCCGGCTGCGTCGGCTGGTGGTGTCGGCTCCTCGCGCTTGAGCGGGAACGAGGCCGCGCGCACCGAGCTGCCCCCCTTTTCGATCACGGCGAAACTGGCGAGAAAATCCCCCACTTCGTCGCCGCGCACCTTGAAGCGGACGCGCTCGCCCTCAACCCGGCCTTCCCTTTCAAAATACGCCACGCCGTTGCGATAGATGACCACGCGCTTGAGCTTGAGATCATCAGCCGTGACCGGCGGTCCACTGGCGCAGGAAGAAGCCGTCAGTCCAATCGTCAGAAACGCTGCAAGCAACTTGGTCATTTTTCCCCCGGGACGCATTGTCGCCCGGCCTGCCGGCTCGCACAAGTTGGGCGTGCGCCAGCATCTGCGGGCGAGAACCGTGCTCTTCGTGTAGATTTCCCGCTTTCCTGAAAGAGCCTCTTGTTTCCGGAACCGACCATCGATCGCTCGACCGCTGTCCCACCAAGCTCAGCCCGACGTGCTTCGGCCAGTCTGCTGGTGTCGGCGACTCTGTTTGCGGCGATGGCCATGCTGGCGCGGCTGGTTTCGCGCGGCATCCCGGGACCACAGGTGGCGCTGGTGCGCTTCTGCGTCGGGGTTCTGGCGGTTGCAGGCGCGTGGACAATCTTCCGCGTCGAATTGCGTCCGCACCGTTGGCGCTGGTTGATTGCGCGCGGCTTGTTTGGCGGCACGTCCGTGCTGCTGTACTTCACGTGCATCGAGCAACTGGGCGTGGGCCGGGCGACGTTGCTCAACTACACGTCGCCGGTCTGGTCGTTGCTGTTCAGCTGGGCTCTGCTCAAGGAGCGGCCACGCAAGCACGCCGTGCCGGCGCTGATTCTGACTCTGATCGGCGTCGTGTTGATCGTGGGCAGCGGCAGCGGAAGCTGGCGGGTGAGCGGCTGGGACCTGGTCGCCGAGCTGTCAGCGGTGTCAGCGGGCATGGCCGTCACCGCCATCCGCGCTGCACGCCGATCCGGCAACGACGGAACTCCTGCCGAGAGCCACTGGTCGGTTTTCGCTTCCTTTACTCTGCTAGGCGCACTGGCCACTTTGCCGCCTTCGCTGCCGCCCTTGGGCCACTGGGTCGCTCCCAGCGCGCGGGAATGGCTGCTACTTCTCTTGGTGGGCGTGACCGGCGTATGGGCCCAGCTCATCATGACCCGCGCGCTCAAGTATCTGACCGCCACGGCCATGGGGATCATTCTTCAAGTCACAGTCGTGCTCACTGTGGTAGGCGGGCTGATCTTCTTCGGCGAAACCATGACCCTGCGTTCGGCCATCGGCAGCGCGATTACGGTGGTTGGCGTTCTGTGGGTCGTGTACTCGGAGTAGCTGCCTACGGGTCGTTGCCCGGGGCGCCGAAGTCCTTCAGCGTTTGGTCGATGCCTTCACCTGACTTGTGCGCGGGTGTGCTCTCGGGCAGCTCGACTTCGCCTTCCAGCTCGGCGGCCTCGCCGCCGGTTTCTAGATCTTCTGTCGGCATGGCCCCCTCGGCAGGCGCCGGGCCGAGGGTGCCGCGCGCATAGCGCATCATCGCGTTCACGGCGCTCACCTGGGCGCTGCGCACGCTGGTGACGGCGCGGCGACGATGACCCTCGACCATGATTGAGAATGCCACCACGTCGGATTTGTCACCCACGTAACCCGACAGACAAGACACGCCGTTGAGCGTGCCAGTCTTGGCGCGCACCCGCTCGGCTGCCGATGAATTGCGGAAGCGATTGCGGGTGGTGCCGTCCACGCCGCCCACCGAGAGCGATTGCAGCAGGTCTGGCCCCACGCGCGGGTCGAAGTACAACCTGCGCAACAGGTCCGCCATGGTGGCCGGGGCCACGCGATTCTGGTGGCCCAGGCCTGAGCCATTGGCCGGCAGGTAGCCCGAGGCGGGCACGCCGAGATCGGTGAGCGCTTCACGCAAGGCGCGCACGCCCTTGGCGGTGTTGGCGCTGCCACCGTAGGTCTCGGCGCCCGCGGCTTCCAACACGCGTTCGGCCCACTCGTTGTCGGAGTTCTTGTTGACCCGACGAATGAGCAAGGGCAAGGGAGCTGACTCGTGCACAGCAAGGAGGGCGGGGCCGGGCGCCACACGTCTGCGTAGCAAGGCCACCGGTGTATCGCCCAGCGGGGTCGCGGATGCGAGCTGCAGGTCCGCGTCTATGGGCGTGCCGACCAGGCGGTCGCGGCCTTCGCCGGTGTACACGCCGGCCATACCGCGCACGTCAATGCCTGCCTGGATCAGCGCCGCGCGCATCAGGATCGCCGCGTACAGGGTGTCGCCGGGCGGTGCCCGGTGGATGACGATACCCCGACGACCCAGCCCGATCTTGCCGGTGACCAGAACCTGGATGTGCTCGCCCGCGCGGGACACGGACACGGCGATGCGGCCGCGGCCCTTGACGGTCACCGCCTGGTTCACCAGTCGCAAGGCATCGAAGCTGGGCGACAAGGAGGCCAGCCCATTGGCGCCGACCTTGTCTCCGGGTCGCACGCGCACTTCAATGGCTGACCAGCCCACCCGCACCGGCGAGCGGCCGGCGACCAAGGCCTCGTCAGAACCGATACGCCGCGGATCCCCCAGCACGCGACCCTCGACGCGAGTGACACCCCGACGGGCCAAATCCTCGGCCATGGCCGCAAGGTGCGCGCCTCGCAGCGAGGGATCACCACTCCCACGTAGGATCAAATCGCCGGCGATGGTTCCGTCTCCGCTGGGCGGCGGTCCTGACAGCTCGGTGCGGAAGCGCCAGGTGCTGCCCAGGCGCAAGAGCGCCGTCGCAGTCGCCAGAACCTTCTGATTGGACGCGGGATCCATGAGCACGGAGCCGCGCCGGGTGAAGAGCACATGACCGGTGGCCAGGTCCAACACACGCATGCCCACGCGCAGCCGGCCTAGAACGCCGCCGTGGACGATGCGAGTCAGCGCTTCTTGCAGGGCTAAGATGCGCTGGCGATTGGGATCGTCTGCTGTCGGTGCTGGCGTCTCGATCTCAGCGGGCGGAGTCCATGAGGCGGCGGCAGGCTTGCTGGCCGAGATTCCCGAGTTGCCGATCTTGCTCTGCGAAGGCCGTGTCGTGGCGCTGGTCGGCGGAGTAGCGGGCTTGGCAGCGGGCTTTGCAGCGGTGGCACCCGGTTTCGAAGTGTTGGCGGCTCTGGGAGCCAAGGGCGCTACCGCTGGGCCGTGAAAAATGATGGGCGTCGGGCGACCGAGTTTGGCAGTGGGTACTGCGGGCTTTGGCTGTGCAGAAGCGGCCTGGCTCGCGGGCACAGCCGACACCGTCACACCTAGGAGTGCGAATAGGACGGCTTTTCGCTGTTGATGCTTCATGCCCTCATCTCGCTACACATCGAAATCCCAAGTCGCCGTCGCGGTGTTCAGGATCCCAGGCGTTTCGGTTGGCCACGCGCGGGTCGACAAAGTAGCTGCAGCACGAGCCACCCCGCACGACGCGCCGGTTGGAATCGCGATCGTACTTGTCCGCGGTCCACTCCCACACGTTGCCGGCCATATCGTCGACGCCGTAGGGGCTGGCGCCCTGTGGATAGCTGCCCACTTTCGTGGGGCGCCCCGGATTCTTGCCCGCGCATGGGCCCTCGTTTTCGAAATTGCCCCAATTGGCGCGGCTGCAGTCGAGGTCGTTGCCCCAAGGATATTCGCGTCCGTCAGTTCCGCGTGCGGCCTTTTCCCATTCGTCTTCATTGGGCAAGCGGCCGCCGGCAAATGCACAGTACGCGCGCGCTTCGTGCCAGTTCACATTTGTGACCGGCAGTTCTGCATCCTGGGCCAGATCGATGGCTGGTGGCGGACAGCGACGGCTGGCCACACAGCGAGCGTACATGGCGCGTGTGACCTCAGTGCGGTCGATACGGTACGCAGGCAGCGAACGTTTGGTCATGGGCCGTTCGTCGTCAGCGCCGCGATTGGATCCTTTCACAAACGTCCCGGCGGGAATCAACACGCGGTCGGACTTGCCTTCAGTCGCAAGTAGTAGTGCTGACATGAACATGAGGTGCATCACGCGAGAGCCGCCTCGCTTGCCAATGCCAGCTTCGCCTTGCGGGGCAGCGCCTTGATGGCAGCCTCGCGCCGCAGGGCCAGACTCTGAGATTTCTTGCGCTCCACATGCACCAGGGCCACCGGTCCGCGGCCTCGGGTGTAGCGCGCGCCGCGACCCTGGTTGTGCTGGGTCACGCGCGCGTTCACGTCACGGGCAATTCCCGTGTACAAAGATCCATCGCGGCATCGGACCACGTACACGAACCAGGCGGGCATGGGGTTTTCCAACTATGACGACTGCCGAGGAAGAGAGCAATTTTATGGGGTTTAGGTCAGTTGTGACTCTCTGTACATCGGCAGCCCGCCGGCCGCGCTCAAGCCTGGAGTCGCTCCAGCCGGGCCAGTGCTTCCTCCACCCAGGGCACAAGTTCCTCGCCGCCGTCAGCCGCCAATGCCATGTAGCGCCGCAGGTGCTCCACTGCCTGACGCTGACTACCCAGGTTTTCAAGGGCTGTGGCCAGGTTGTAGTGCGCGTCGGCGAAATCAGGAGCTGTCTGCACGACCCGCCGCAGTTCCGAGGCTGCCAGCTCGACTTCGCCCAGCTCGTGAAGGATGCGGGCCAGGTTGTAGCGCGCTTCGGTCTGATCGGGATCGAGGGCCAGGGCCGCTTCAAAGGAAGCGCGCGCTGCCCCGGCATCGCCCGCGTTGTACGCCAGCGCGCCCAAATTGGTATGAGCCGCAGCCAGCCCAGGATCAGCCGCCAGGGCCTGGCGGTAGCCTGCCACGGCCTCGTCGGTCTTGCCGTTCGCTTCTTGCGCCAGTGCAAAGGCGAACCATTGATAGGCCGAGCGTTCGATCCCGTCGGGATTGGTCAGCGTGGGTCGCGGCGTGGGCAGCGCTGCCACCGAGGCTGCGCGCGCCGCAAGATCGCCCAGGCCAAAGTCGAATAGGCGCTGGCCCGTGACCTCAAAGGCCGCGCCGTCGGCGACAAGCGCCAAAGTATTCCCATCCCAGGCGACGCGCAGGCGCTCCAGCGGCCGCTTCACCGTCGGAAGCGCAGCACGAACGGCATCCAGGGCCTTGCGGATCTGCGCGGGCGAGAAGCCGCGCTCGACCAATTCCTTGGCCGCGCGCACCGCCACCAGATCCTGGAAGGTGTAGGTCTGACGCGCCCCGTGCCGTCGCGACGGGCCCACGAAGCCAGACTGCGACCAGTAGCGCAGCTTTGGCTCGGGCACGCCGAGAATGCGTGAAACCGTGGCGAAGGT
>Ga0265316_10007195_pt1 | contig 10515 bp, 8 predicted proteins | sample 4522metaG_FD_202092 | JGI IMG/M metagenome (GOLD analysis project Ga0265316, IMG submission 202092) | Rhizosphere microbial communities from Carex aquatilis grown in University of Washington, Seatle, WA, United States - 4-5-22 metaG | ecosystem: Host-associated > Plants > Roots > Rhizosphere >...
AAGTGGTAGCTGGCCTTGCCGCGCTCGAGGCGCGAGAAATCGAGCACGTTGTCGATGAGATGGGACAAGCGCTCGGATTCGCGCGTGATGATGCCGCCATACTCGCGCGCCGCCTCCTCGCCTTTGTGACGGCCGGTGGCCACCATTTCGCCGAACATACGAATCAGCGACAGCGGCGTCTTGAGTTCGTGCGACACGTTGGCGATGAAGTCGCTCTTGAGGCGCGAGGCCCGCCGCTCGGTCAGGATGGCCAGCCAAACCAACACCAAACCCACGACGATGATGATGGTGGCCAGGATGATGAGCACCCGACGTACGCTTTTCGTGCGCTCCCACTGCGCCTGAAACTCCTCGGCGTTTTGCGGAACCATCTGGATACGCCAGTGGTAGAGCGCCTTGCCGAAAGGGCCTTCGTAAAAGAGGCGGCCGCCTGGCCGCGCCTCGGATCCGGTCGGACGCACACCCGCGACGAGGCTGTTCGACTCGTCGAGGATGGCCACGCGCCGGTTCTTGCGCACGGGTCCGAGTTCGCCGTCGGCCCACTGCTTGCCGATGAAGTCGAGCGTGAGCCTGGCTACCACGTGGTACAGGTCGCCGTCGGTGGCCTTGCGGGCCGTGTAGGCGAGCAAGGCCGAGCCGCCGCTGTCGAGCACGTCGTGGTGGTAGGCGAAGCTGTCCAGATCGAGCTGCGACCAGCCCAGGTTTCTGATCTTGCCAAGCCATGCGATCTTGGCCGGCGCGGGCTCGCTCGACTTGCGTTTCTTGGTATCCGCTTCGCGAGCACGCGGCCACATGCACTCGATGCGACGGGTTTCGCCAAGCACCACGAACGATTCGATGCCCGGGCCGGGATCCAGATCGCACGGATCGGTGGAGGATGGATCGTCCTCCAAGGCCGTGATCTTGGCGAAAAGCGACAAGGCCTCGCGGTCAAGCCGACTTTCGACGGTCTTGGCCAGCCCCTCGGCGTAGTCCTGGCATTCCTGTCGGAACAGCTGCTCGACGGGCCGGGAGACATCCTCGGCGTGCTTGAAGCCGTAGTAGGCCAAGGCCACGGCCGCCGCGATCATGGCCGGAAAAACCAGGGCCAGGATGAGCGAAATGGGCCCACCTACCCTGGGATTACCAACGCCGCGCATGGTTGCCTCGCATCAGCACGTGGGGTCGACTATGGCCCAGGCGTGCGCCACGAGTCCAGCGCGCCGAATTCGAGCCGAGGATTGCCCCAGGGGTCGGCTAAACTTGCGCGCGTCCCCTGCCGATATCTACTTTGCGAGCTGCCATGCCAGAAGGCGAAACTCTGAGTTTTGGACTGCAAATCCAGCCCCATTCTCGCATGGTGTCGATCGTGCGTCGGTTTGTCGAAGAGAGCTTCGGGAAGCTCGTGGGCGATCCCCAAGCCGTGTTCCGGGTTTCCTTGGCGGTCCACGAACTGCTCGAGAACGCGGCGAAATATGCCGTCGGCGACAAGACGGGCCTCACCGTCCATTTCGAGTCGAACGGTTCGGCGGCTAAAATCAAGCTGACCAACCAGACCACGCCCGAGCACATCGCCCGGCTGCAAGCGAGCATCGAGGAGATTCAGTCCAGCAAGGAACCCTTTGCGCTTTATCAAACCCTCATGCGCAGAACGTTCGGCGTCCCTGACGAATCCGGCTTGGGCCTGGCGCGCATCCGAGCCGAGGGCGAACTCGATCTCTCGCTCGAGATCGACGGCACCATGGTGACCATCACCGCGAGTTGCATGCGGTCAAAGGAGCTCTCGCATGAATAGCTGGGCGCAAGCCATGACGGAAACCGACTTCGCCGCGAGCGCCAGTTCCAGCGAGAGAAGAATCCTGGTCAGTTTGACCGGGACCGCCGATCTCACGGTCAAGAGCCAGCTCGATCGGTTTCTGCGCGAAGTGCACGCGCAGGCGCAGCGCTGTCTGGCCGAGGTCGTCACGGTCGACGTGCGCCAGCTCGAATTCATGAACTCGTCGTGCCTCAAGTGCTTCGTGTGGTGGATCAGCACCGTGCAAGAACAAGCCGGCGAGGCGAAATACCGCATCGTCTTCATAACCAGCCCGTCCGTGTACTGGCAACGACGCAGCCTGAATGCCCTTGCTTGCCTGGCCGACGACATCATCACCATCCAAGCGTAGCGCCGGCGAGCCCGGCGTGGCGGAACGCGGCGCGCCTTCCTTATGTGACGGCGTCTGCACCTTACGCCAGGAGATCGTGTAGTATCGCCCGCGCCGAAGCGGCAGCCTTTGCCATGGTGGCCTGGCGCAACGAACACGCTGCATCGGCAGGAGAAACTCAGCGATGCATCAGCGTACCCGCATGAACCCAGCGTTGTTCGTCATTCTCTGCGCCTCTGCCTGCGCGGGGACCATCGGCCAAAGTGGCGCCTCGTCCGCCCCAGGGTCGAGCAAGAATCCGTTCAAGGACGTCAATTTTTTCCTCAACCCGGCGTACACCGCAAACGTGGAAGCCACCGCAAAGAGGCATCCGGACGAGGCGGCGACGATCCTCAAGGTCGCGAAGTACCCGACCGGTCTGTGGCTAGATTCCATCGCGCACACCGCGAACCTGAAGCCATGGCTCGATGACGCCAAGAAGCAGCAGGAGGCCAGCGGCAAGCCCACCCTGTCCTTGGTCATCGTGTACGACCTTCCCAACCGCGACTGCTCGGCGGCATCGTCGGCCGGCGAGCTCAAGGTCGCCCAGAACGGTGAAGCCCGCTACATGAACGAGTTCATCGATCCCATCGCGGCGGAGTTCAAGGCCCATCCCGATCAGCCCATCGTCGTCGTGCTCGAGCCCGACTCGCTCGGCAACCTGGCCACCAACATGGCGCTGCCCATGTGCCAGGAGGCGAAATCCGCCTACAAGAACGGCATTGTCTACGCCATCAAGAAGTTCGCTCTGCCCAACGTCAGCGTGTACCTCGACGCCGCTCACTCGGGCTGGCTGGGCTGGGACGACAACCGCGCCAAGATCGCGAAGATCTTCAAGAACGTACTCAACGAGGCAGGTGGCCCCGAGATGATCCGCGGCTTCGCGCTCAACACCGCGAACTTCACCCACCTATCGAACCGCGACGGCGCCGTGCTCGAACCGACGAATCCCTGCCCGAACGAGCTGACCTACGCCAAGGTTTTGCGCAAGACCCTCGAGATGTACGGCTTCAAGAACCATGGCTTCATCATCGATACTTCCCGCAATGGCAAGGGGAACATCCGGGCCAAGTGGGGCAGCTGGTGCAACGTCCACGGTGCAGGCCTTGGCGAACGTCCGCGCCCCGAGCCCGAACCAGGGATCGACGCCTACTTCTGGATCAAGCCGCCGGGAGATTCGGACGGCTCGTCCGATCCCAATGGCCCGCGCTACGATGAAATGTGCGGCGGCCCCGACGCTGCCAAGGGCGCGCCCCAGGCCGGCGAATGGTTCGATGCGTACTTCATGGACTTGGTCCACAACGCCAAGCCGCCGCTGTAGCGGCGGCGAGGGCACAGAGAAAAGCAGAGGGCACAGAGCCCGGAACGGAGAGGGGTTCGGATCTTGGATTCGGACCCCTTCTGCTTTTCCACCCTCTGTGCCCTCTTTCTCCTCTGTGCTCTCTCTCAGCCGATCATGGTCGTCTAGCCGATCTTGGCCGCCATAATGAAGTCGTTCTCGGACAGGCCGCCAATGGCGTGGGTGGTAAGCGATACGTCCAGGATGGTGTAGCGCACGCAGAAGTCTGGGTGGTGGCCTTCGGCCTCGGCGAGTTCGGCGATGCGATTCACGAAGGCAACGTTTTCCACGAAGCTGGCGAACTTGTAGCGCTTGCGTAGCTCGGAGCCACCGGGATTCACCTGCCAACCTGAAAGCTGGGATAGCAGACGATTGACCTCGCCCGCGGGAAGCGTGGTCGCGCCACCCTCGCAGGGGACACATTTCTTCTTTCCAAGCTCCATCGTGGCACCTCTGGTTCGCTTATGGATGCAACGACCCCGCACAAGGAAACAACCATCGGCGAAGATCTCCGGAGTTTCTAGGACGGCTTGGCTTGGGGGCCGCCCACCTTGATCTCGAACAGGGTGCCGACGCGGGAATACAGGTCCTTGCACAACAAGGTGGTGGCCTCGTCCGAAAGACCAAGCAGACGCGTGCCTTCGGCGACCACCTCGCCCACCGATTGCGCATCCACGTCACCAGCGTAGAGCCCTTGCTGCTTGGCGAATGCATTGGCCAGACACACGATGTTGGAATACGAGTGCACACCGGCTGCGTCGTAGGCAGCGCACTTTTCCACCGCGCTGCTGATCTCGGCCGGCAGCTGCCAGCGCCGGGAAAGCGCCACGCCGATGTTGCGGTGCGAGCGGTCGACCACCTGCCGCCACACGTTGTGGTTGATCCATGGCACCGCCGACTTGTGCACGGACGCAAGCTTCTCCGCCTCCAGCAGCAGAGCGGCGACCACCGGCTTGCCCACGTCGTGCAGCAGGCCGGCCAAATAGGCCACGCCTGGGTCGACGGCATCTTGGCCGCCCAATTGCCCGGAGATCTCCTTGGCGATGAGGGCCACTGCGAGGGAATGCTCCCAGATGCCACGAAAGGCCGACTGGATGCGCGCGTCTCGCGACGAAAACGCCTGGTACATCGAATAGTGCACGAGAGCGAGCTTGAGCCCCTCGGTTCCCATGCGCGGAATGGCTTGTTCGAGGGTGGTGGCCGGCGTCCTGCCGGGAAACGCGGCGCTGTTCGCCAGGCGCAATACCCGCGACGCCAGCACGGGATCCTTGCCGACCAACTCGCCGACCATGCGGAAGGTCTGGTTGGGGTCTTCGAGCAGCCGCATGCACTGGACCGCGATGGCGGGCATAGCAGGCACAAGCAGATTGTCGCTGTCGAGCCGCTTGAGAATGATATCGGTAAGCTTGTCTACGACGAACGAGGCCTCACGCTTTTCGCGCTTCTCGAAGGTTTCTTCCTCGATGACCGCGGCCGCCGCTTTCGTGGGACGGACCACGTTCTCGATGGCATCGCGCAACTCGCGCATGCTGGCGAAGCGCAGTGCCGGATCCTTGTCCAGCGCACGCACGATGGCGTCGCTGATATGCCTCGACAGCTTGGGGTTGAGGTCGAGCGGCGGCACTGGCTGGTCCCGCACATGCGCCAAGAGCACGTCGGCGGTCGAGTCCCGGCGAAAGGGGACTGTTCCGGTCAGCATTTCGTAGAGCATGATTCCCAGCGAATAGATGTCGCTGCGGTGATCGAGCTCGGCCTGGCCGCGGCACTGTTCGGGCGACATATAGGCCGGCGTGCCGATGACCATGCCCATGACGGTGTTGTGGGGCGCGTTTGCTTGCTGCGGGCCGACCAGCTTGGCGATGCCGAAGTCGAGAACCTTGACGTAGTCGGGGTAGTCGGGGTGGTTGAGCAGAAAGATGTTCTCGGGCTTCAGATCCCGGTGCACGATGCCGTGGTCGTGCGCCGCCGCGAGGGCGGAGGCAATCTGGCGGACGATGCGTATTGTGGTGGTTTCGTCGAGGATTTTCTCCCGTTCCAGACGCTCGCCCAGCGTCTCGCCTTCGAGGAAGCTCATCACGATGTAGTGCAGATCGCCCGACTGCCCAAGATCGGTGATTTCCACCACGTTGGGGTGGCGAATGTCGTTGGCGGCGCGCGCCTCGACAAGGAAGCGCGAAACCAGTTGTGGATTGCGCGATACCTCGGGGTGCAGAACCTTGACAGCGGCGCGGCGGCCGATGACTGTGTGCTCGGCGTAATAGACTGTGCCCATGCCGCCGCTGCGAAGCGCGGTCACCAACCGGTAGCCCCCAACGACTTGCCCGACCAGGCTGGCCGGCTTGCTGAGCACCTGCGTCTCTTCACTCAAGACCCTTGGATTTTGGCAGGGTTGTTCGGGTTTGGAAACGGGCATTGCGCAAGCTCGACGGAATTGGGCTAAGATCCAATCCACCCGTGAGTATTTGCACCCACTGCGGACAAGAGCACGATGCGAGCCTGCGCATCTGTCCCAAGACCGGAAGGGCCATTGGGCCGGCAGCCGCATCGGTGCAAAAGACCTTATTCGGCGTGCCGTCCGCCTTGTTTTCGCCCGGGCCGGCGCCGCGAAAGGACATTCCGCCTTCGGCCGTGGCCTTGCCGCTACCGCGACCCCAGCCCGCCAGCAACCAAACGAGTGCCCTGGCTCTCGGCAAGACCATGTTCGGCGTGGCGCCCGCGCCGCCGAAGTTGCCACCACCCGCCACACCCCAGATTCGCCTGCCCACGGAAGCGGAAGCCAGGGAAAACCCCGACCTGGTCATCAGCCTCGACCTGACTCCCCCTGCTGGTACGCAGGCGACCGCGCGCCAGCGCGTGGCCGGGAAGGCGCCGGACGGCATTGACACCGAGGCCCCGGTGGACCTGCCCGCCATTGAGCTGCCTCCTGCCCGGGCGGACGATAGCAAGAGCCCGGAGCCGCCGGAAGGCGCGCCGATGGATCTGCCGCCCCCAGGAAATGGCAAACCGTTCGTGCTTCCCCGGCCAAAGACCGGTGCGGCGTCGGGCCAGTCAGGACGCGGGAGGAACGCAACCTTCGCGGATCGTCTGACCGCCGACGCAAGAAGCACACTCGACCTCTTCCAGTGGGCGCTGGCGGCGTACCTGGGCAAGCCGGCGCCGTTCTTCTTGCTGGCCGCCATGCTCGTTCTGCCGGCGTCGCTCTTGCAGTCTTGCCTGCAGGCGGGTGTCGCGCGCGGCCCAGACGCATCGACGCTTGCCCTGCGGGTCGCGACCGTGGATTTCTCGGCACGCAAGGCCGCCCTGGCGGCCCGCATTCAGGCCAGCCAGGCCCGTGGCGAGATAGACAAGCAGGCCGCGGCTGAGCTGGCCGCCCTCACCGCGGTCGAAACGGTGCCGCTTCCCGAGGTCAGATTCGGCGATGGCGGCAACGGCGGATGGCTGAGGGAAAGGCTGGCGGTGCTCATCCAGGGACTGCTGCTCTTCGGTCTGGCTTTCCCCATCGCATGCGGAATACTGGCCATCGCCACGGCCGACCGGCAAGGTGGCGCCGCCTTGCCGGGCTTTGGCGATATCTGGCCCATCTTGCTCGCGCGTGGGGAGCTCTTCCTGATTTCCCTGGTCCCCGCCGCCTTGCTTGTGGCCTTGGGACACTCGCTCTTCGTCTTGCCTGGCCTCGTCTTGAGCGTGCTTTTCATTTTCATCCCGCACGTCGTGCTGTTCGAAAAACGGGGCGGGCGGCCTGCACTCGCGCGTAGCATCGAGCTGGTAAGCAGCGATGCCGTGCGCGTCGCCCTGGCTTTTCTTCTGTTTGCCTTGCTGGGCTTTGCCGCGGCCACCTCGACCGGGCTCCTTCTGCCCGCCTCGCGCAGCCGGGCCGTGGTCTTCCTTCACTACATCGTCAGCGATCTGCTTTCGGTCGCGTTTCTGCCCGTCCCCGCCCTCATCCTGGCGCGTATCTATCTCGATCTACGCGCCCGCGCTGGGGCTACTCCCGAGCGCCTCTCGCGCGCGGCGCGGGCCTAGGCACGGCATGGTCACGCTGTCCGAAGTGCAGGGAGTGCTTCACCGCTTGTACATCGGCGCTGCGGCGGCGTCCCTGCGCAAGGAGGATCACAAGAAGGCCGCCGAGCTCGCGGGCCTGCTAGGCGAAATCGAACAGGTCTTGCAGATTCCGATGAATGGGAAATCCGGCCGGAAGATCCACCTCGTCGACGCGGCGGCCGGCAAGGCCTACGTGGGGCTACTGGCCGCGGAATTTTTCCTTGCACAGGGGCCCGGACGAAGCCACGTCACGATGATCGAGCGCGAGGCCGGGCGGGCAGCCGCGTGCCGCGAGGCGGTCGCCAGGGTCCGCGCCGAGCACGTGGAGTTCACCGTCGTGCAAAGCGAAGTCGCGGATCCGGCGGCGTGGCCGGACGAGCCCGATGTGGTGGTCGCCCTGCACGCCTGCGGGCCGGCCGCCGACACCATCGCCGAGCGCGCCGTGGCCAGCAGGACGCGGCACCTGCTGCTCGTGCCGTGCTGTACGTCGCAGGCAGTGGCCGCTTCCCGGCTGGCGACGCAACACGCGGAAGCCCTTGGCCTACCCCGCCACGCCGAGGTTCGGCGCCGGTTCGTCCAGGCCATCGTGGACGCCGAGCGCACCCTGCGTCTGGAAGCCGCCGGATATGAGACCAACGTTGTCTCATTTGTTGCCCCCACCCACACGCCGCACAACCTGCTCTGGCGGGCGCGACGTGTTAACGAGCCCGTCCGCATGGCCGAAGCGGCGCAAAAATTGCGACGATTGCACAGCATCTAAGGCCTGCCTGCATCATGTGCCGGGGTGGAGGCTGGCATTCGCGTGCGGAGCCTGCTGGCTTAGCCGGCAGCGAAGCGTCCAGGGTTCCCATTACAATAGCCGTGAAAGCTCTGTGACTTCTCCTTCCGCATCGGCATCTAACTGTCGCCCCAACCTCAGCTGTGACAAGAATAACGAATCCATTCTGGACGAGAACAGGACCACTTCTGCCTGAATTCGGCATAGACTCCCCCACGAGGACTGCGTGCATCCACGAGATCGTTTTTGGCGTGTAATCCTGCCCATCGGGACCATCGCGGTGTTGTCGACCCTGCTCGCGGTCGGTTACGCCACCGAGCCAGATCGCTTCGCCCGCGGGTTTTCGCCCAAGCAGCCCATCGCCTTTTCGCACCGGCTGCACGCGGGCGACAACCACGTTCCGTGTCTGTACTGCCACACCGGGGCCGAGCGCTCCCGCCATGCCGGTGTGCCCGCGGTGGAGACGTGCTTGAACTGCCATGCCGTCACCCGCATCGACAAGCCCGAGATCCAGAAGGTGACGGCCGCATTCAAGGGCAACCAGCCCATCGAGTGGCAGCGGGTCTACACCTTGCCCGACCACGTGTACTTCGATCACCGGCCCCACGTGAACGCCGGGGTCGCCTGCCAAACCTGCCACGGGGAAGTGCAGACCATGGAGCGAGTTTCCCGAGAAATGCTCATGCGCATGGGGAACTGCCTCGCTTGCCATCGCGACGCCCACGAGGCGGTCCCGCCCGGCTCGAAGATCACCCAAGGCCCAACCAACTGCTTCGCGTGCCACCGATGAAACCCGTACCAATCGACAAATTCGCTTCGCAGCGCCGTCGCTGGCTGGGCGCAGTCACGGCCGCTGCCGCCGGACTCGCGGCCTGGCGCGGGCGCGGCCGGCGCTCGGCAACTCCGACCGTCAAGCCCGATGCGCAGCCCGGCCCGGTTTCCAGCCCCGACCATCCCTCCACCTCGGCTAGGATCTTGGTCAGGCCTTCACCCGACTCCGTGAAACGCCATGGATGAACGCAAGCCTCCCGTCAAACTTCCCGTGCTCGGCGCCAGCGGTGGCGAAGACGGCGTGTCCCGCCGGCGATTCCTAGCCCTGTTCGGCGCGTCCGCGGCTCTGGCCACGGGCGCGGGCTGCGGGCCGGCCAAGAACCGCGCGGCCATCGTGCCCTACACCAAGAAGCAGGAAGAGGTTGTTCCCGGCATCGCGGACTTCTACGCCAGTACCTTCCAGGAAGGCGAGGTCGCCTACCCCGTGCTGGTGAAAGCGCGCGAGGGTCGCCCCATCCACGTCGAGGGCAACGACGAGCACCCGCTTTTCAAGGGCAAGACCAGTTTTCGAGCCACTGCGGATCTGCTGGGGCTGTACGACCCCGACCGGCTACGCGGCCCGCAGTCGAATGGCCGGGCGTGCTCCTGGAAAGAGGCGATCGCAGAGCTGGCACATGGGTTGAAAGAGGCATCGGGCAAGGGCCTTGCGTTGGTCACGCCGGCGCTGCTTTCGCCGAGCCGCAAGGCACTGCTCGCCCGTCTCGCTGAGGTTTTGCCAGGCCTGCGCCATGTGCAGTGGGAGCCCGCTACCGACCACCCTGGCCGTCAGGCCGAGCTGGCGCAGTTCGGGGAAAGCCGACTGCCGCAGTATGCTTTCGACAAGGCGCGCGTCATCGTGGCTCTGGAAGCCGACTTCCTGGGGACGCTGGGCGACACGGTGTCCGCCATCGCAGGCTTCGCGAGCATGCGCCGACCGGCCTCGTTTGCCGGCACCATGAACCGCCTTTACGTCCTCGAGGGCGGCATGAGCCTGACCGGCAGCAAGGCCGATGTGCGTCTGGCCCTTCGCCCATCCGTGCTCGGGCGCATCGCCTGGGGCGTGGTGCGCGCGGTTCACCTCAAGGGCGGCCGTCCGCTGCCCGCGGGACTGGAACTGTCCGCCCTCGATCCCTTCGCACTCGAACGGCTGCCCGAGGCCAAGCCGTTTTCCGTCGAGCTCGATGCCTTGATCAGGGATCTTTGCGCCGCGGGAGACAAGGCCTTGGTTCTCGCTGGCCCTGCGGCCTCGGCCGAGGCACACGCCGCTTGCAACCTTCTCAATCACATTCTCGGCGCCGAGGGCTCGACGGTGCTCAGCGAACAAACGGCCCCGGCACTGGCGTCCCCCGGCGACTTCAGGAAATTGATCGACGACATGGCGGCGG
>Ga0265316_10007196_pt1 | contig 10515 bp, 5 predicted proteins | sample 4522metaG_FD_202092 | JGI IMG/M metagenome (GOLD analysis project Ga0265316, IMG submission 202092) | Rhizosphere microbial communities from Carex aquatilis grown in University of Washington, Seatle, WA, United States - 4-5-22 metaG | ecosystem: Host-associated > Plants > Roots > Rhizosphere >...
TACGAGGAGGACTTCCATGATTCGTAATTCAAAGCGCAGCATTCGCCTTCTGAGCTGGCGAACCCTTCGCTGGGCGATCGCGGTGCCGAGCCTGCCGCTCGTCTGGTGGGCTTGCACGTCGCACCCGCTCACGCAGCCAAGCCCTGCGCCCGAGCAGCAGACCGACATCTACATTACCGTGGCGCCCAACCGGTTGCTTGACCTGGTGTTCATGGTCGACAACTCGCCTTCCATGGCACCGAAGCAAGCCAAGATGAACGCTCAGTTCCCTAAGCTGATCGCGGCGCTCAAGGATCCCAACGACGGCACCCTGCCCGACCTGCGCGTCGCCATCATCGACAGCGACCTCGGCACCAATGGGGCATATAGTAGCGGCTCTTGCGGTCCCAAGAATGGAACCGGCCTCGGCGATCTCGGCCATTTCCAAATGATCAACGCCACCGGCTGCGGCGTGAATAGCGCCGACGCCTTGTACCTCGAGTACAAGGGAGGTCAACCGGTGAACTACACTGGCGATATCAATACCGTATTCCAATGTCTGGCCAGCGGGCTTGGCACCTTGGGTTGCGGCGAAGAGCACCAGTTGCAGGCGTTCGAGTTTGCACTGCTTGCCACGGGGATTGGCAACGAGACCCAACAGCAGATGCTGCGCCCGACTGCCTACCTAGGCTTGGTCTTCCTGAGCGACGAAGACGACTGCTCGGCCTATCCAAACGACGCGATGTTCGGGGCCATTCCATCCCTCAGCGGGGAGTCTGCAAGCATCCGTTGCTATACACGATCTTACACGTGCAACGGCACCAACACCTCCACCCCGCCGCCAGGGTATCCGACCAGCGCGGCCTTCACTGCGAGCCCGGCCTTCACCGCGTGTCAAGCTCGAACTGGCGACACCTGTAGCCATGGCGAAGACGTCTCGCAGCCGACTGACTGCAATCCCCTCAAGGACGTCGTTCAGCTAGCCAATGAACTCAAGAGCCTCAAGAGCGGTGACCCAGATAAGCTCTTGGTGGCAGGCATTTTCGGCTGGCCTCTCGCCAACAGCGACCCGTCGACCGCCCAGTACAAGGTTGGACTGATCCCCAACCCCAACTCCGCCGATACGACCCATCCTACGATCTGGGATACCTGGCCAGTCTGTTACGATCCAGGCCATCAACCGGCGGCAGGGACCACGGACAGCGCCACGGGGTTCGACACGACCGCCGCTGGCTATGGTGCCACCCCAGGCCTGCGCATGTCTAGGTTCATCGACGAATTCGGCGCCAATGGTCTGAAGTACAGCATCTGCGAGTCCGACTTCACGAACGCCATGACAGGCATTGGCGACGCCATTGCCAAGAAACTGCAGAACCTGTGCGTCGACCCCAAGCTCGTTGACACCCAGCCCCTCACCGACGGTCTTCAGCCTGACTGCCGCGTGGTCTATCGTATTCCTCAACCAGATCCCACAAACCCAAAGAATGTGATCTACGTAGAGCAAAATACGTCTCTGCCAGAGTGCGATCCCAACTACTCGCTTACCAATCCACCTCCGGATTCAGTTGGGGATTGTTGGCAGCTCGGCCACGACGCGAAGAAATGTCCCACTTCCTACGCCAATCAAGTGATTACAGTCCTGCGAACTGCAAAGGAGATCGCAGCGGGTCCCCTCACTCCCAGCACCAAGGTCGGCATGCAGTGCCGGACGTGTACGGACTTCGTTGGTGCAAACGGGAAACCGCTGGCTGGTTGCGACTACTAGGCACATCGAACAGATCTAGGAAGTCCTAGCAAGGGCCCACCTCCCTCCGGGAAGTGGGCCTTTTGCTATTTGGATCCCGCTACGCTGAACCTTCCCCAACCGCGCCGCGCACTGGCCCGAGATTGACGTCAGCGAGGCGCAGGGTCTCCGCGTTGTAGGGCACGTGGGTGCAAAAGGCGTTGCGATCGCAGCGCGGTCCCAGGCTCGCGGCGCGCAGGTGCAAGCGCTCGCGGGCGCGCAAGAGCGCGAGGTGCGCGGCTTCAATGTCGCGCGCGGCGAGCAGGCATTCTGCGTAGACCAGGCGCACGACGGTCTCGCACTCGCCCATGGTGCCAGGCGATTGGAGCGCGCCGTAGTGGGCCTCGTGCGCGGCCACCGAGGCCTCGTGAACCTTGCCCCGTCCAAGCCGCGCCCGCGCCAGCAGAGCCAGTGCCAACGCGCGCTCGGTGGGCGCCGCAGATAGGCTGCCCGCGGCCCGCTCGGCTTGCGTCGCGGCCTCGTCGAAACGGCCCACGGACAGCATGATCTCGGCCAGATAGCAGATGCCGAGTCCCTGCTCGCGCGATTCTCCGCGCACGCCCAGCGTGGCGACGGCTTGGCGGATCAAGCGCTCGGCCTCCAAGCTCTCGCCCCGCCAACCGAGAACGCGCGCCAGATCCCGCCGTCCGATGGCCGCGATCTCGGGCAGACCCAGTCGGTCGGCGTTGGCCACCACCTCGCGCAGCAGCTCGATCGCGCGCTCCGTGTCGCCCAGATCCGCGTACGCGGAAGCGATGCTGGAACGAACCGCGCAAGCGTTGCGCTGATCGCCGGCCTGCTCGAACAAGGCCCACGCGGTTTCCAGCTCTTCCAAGCCGCGGGTGGTTTCGCCCCGGGCCGCGGCCCGCGCCGCGCGCGCCTTGTGCACCAGTCCCCAGGCCTGCGGCTCGATGTCCGAGAAATACCCGGCCAGGCGTGCGGCCTCTTCCAGCAAGGCGTCGGCGGCCGCAGAATGGCCCGCGCCGATGAGGTGGGTGGCGCCCTCGCTGAGGCAAACCAGGAAAGCGTCGCGCGCTTCCAGTTGCGGTTCCACGGCGCGAACATTGGCAATGAGGGCTCCGAGATCTTTCACCTTGCCCTGGCTGCCGAGGGCCACGATGGTCTGGCCGGCAGCGCGAAACCACATGGACGAACCGGGCACCAGCAAGGCCAGCGCGGCCACGCCCGCGGATTCGGCCTGCGAGAGCTCGCCCCGCCAGCGCAAAGCCTCGGCCTGGACCAAGAAGATTGCACCGCGAATCTCGCCCGCCTGCGCGTCGGTCGCACCTTGGGCACCTTGCGCACCGTGGACATCAACGCTCAGCGCGGCCAGCCCCAGCCCGGCGCGCGAGATGGCGCCGTCGAGGTCGTTGGCCTTGAACGCCTGTTCGGCCGCGCGCCGGTACCAGAAGGCAGCGCTACGCGCATCGCCGCCGCGGCGAAAATGTTCGGCCAGCACGAAGGGCTCGGGGGCGCTGTGTTCGAGCAGCCATTTGGCCGCCAAGCGATGACCGAGCGAGCGATCTTCGTCGGTCAGCATGGCGTAAGCCGCTTCGCGAATCAGGGCGTGGGCAAAAGTGAAGGCCGGGCTGCCGTCCGAGGCGATGGACGAAGAAGCCAGGTTCACCAGCTCGCGATCGCTCAGCCGCTCCAGGGCTTCGCCCACGCCCGAGCGCTCGCCGCCCAGCAGCGCCGCCACGCCATCGCGCGAGAAGGTTTCGCCGAACACCGAGGCCGCGCGCAGAACACGCCTGCCTTCGGGCCCCTCGGCTTCCAGCCGCGCCTGCACGATGCCCAAAATGGGCTCGGGGATCTCGCCCGAGCGGCCGGCGTGCGCGGCGCGGATCAATTCCTCAAGAAAGAACGGATTGCCGTCGCCACGTCGGACGATTTGCGCCACCACCTCGTCGCTGGCTGGCGCGCCTAGGGCTTCGCGCACCAGGCGCTCGCTGGCGCGCCGAGAGAGCGGCGGCAACTGAATGATGTGGACCTGCCGCTCGGCCCACAGGTTGGGAAACACAGTTTGCAGATCCGGACGCGCCAGCGCCAGGACCATGAAGGGCAAGTCGCGCAAGCCGCGGATCGCACCGTCCAGCAAGCCCACGGTCCCGGCGTCGCCCCATTGCATGTCTTCGAGCACGACGAGCACGGGATTGACCTCGCACTCGGCGCGCATCCAATCCTCGAACGCGCGCCGGGTGGCATCGGCCATCAGCACCGGGTTCTGGCGTGCGCCGCGCAGAGATTCGTGATCGGTCTCGGGAAAGCTGACGCCCGCTACTTCCCCGATGAATGCCGTCACGCCCGCGCCTGTCGCTGCCGGCAGATGCCTGCCCACGCACTCGGCCAGCTTGCGCCGGCGCTCGTCGGCCGAGTCGTTCTCGGCGATGCCGGCCAAGCGGCGAACCGCCCGGCCGAGCAAGGCATAGGGCGCGCCCGCGGCCAGCGAGTCGCCCGCGCCGAACAGGACCAGGGCCGATTCCGGTCTGGTGCGCAGCCACACCATGAATTCCTGCAACAAACGCGATTTGCCGATGCCGGCGGGACCCGACACGAGAACGGCCTTGGCCTGGCGTTCGAGCGCCGAATCGGTAAGAAGTCCTGCCAAGAACGACAGTTCCTGTCCGCGGCCGAGGAACGTCGCGGGCCGGCCGAGCAAACTGCGCTTGGTTTCAAGAGTCTCGCGCGGGGCGAGCAAGTACGTTCCGGTTTCGTCGCGGGAGAGATCGAAACGCGCACCCAAAAGCGGCGTGACCCCTTCCTCGACGCGCACGCGGCCGGCCCCCGTGGTGCGCAAGAGATCCGCGGCTTCTTCGATCACGCTGCCCACGGCAGAGCGCCGCGACAGGCGCGCGATGCCGAGAGCCACCACAACCGCAGCATCCGGCAAGTGCTGATGCACGAGGAGCGCGCAGCGAGCCGCCAGCACCGCCTGATCCGAGGCCACGGTGCCCTCGGGCAAGGTCACGACCATCTTTCCGCCGGGCAACAGAAATGTTTTGGCGGTGAAGCGCAGGGCGAGACGCGCCTCCAGCTCGGCCAGCGTCGGTGCTTGTCCGGGCGAAGCCAGGACTGGCGTAATCCGATCGGCCCCCGGCGAAGGCGCCTCGCCCGAATGGATGGGGCCCACCGTGGCCATCACGATGCAGCTCACCCGCTGCTCGACCACAGTGAGCTGGGTTTCCTGCAAGCTAGCGACGGAGCCCTCGGAGACATCGCCCAGGGCGGCCAGCGTGCGTAGTACCTGCGCGGCGGTGGGACGGCGTTCGGGGTTCTTGGCCAGCATGCGCGCGATGAGATCGCCCACCACGCGCGGCACCTCCGGAACCACCTCGGACAGATGGGGCGGATCCTCGAGCATGAGCTTGGCCAAGAGCACGCCCGGTTCGTGGCCGCGGAAGGTGGGCTTGCCGGTCAGGCATTCGTGCGCCACGCATCCGAGTGAAAAGACATCGGCGCGGCCATCCACGGTGCCGCTGCCGTCGATAGTTTCCGGCGCCAAATAGCCCGGCGTTCCCACCAAATTCCCCGTGCGCGTGAGCCGCCGCCCGGCGTTGGCCAGACGAGCGATGCCGAAATCGAGCACCTTGAGTTGCGAAATCTTGCGTTCGAGGAGAAAGAGATTGTGCGGCTTGATATCGCGATGGATGACCTCGTGGGCGTGGGCGTAGGCCAGCGCCTCGGCCGCTTGCTTGAGCAGGATCACGGTGTCGACGAGCCCCGGCGGCTCACGTTCGATCCGGCGGGCCAGATCCTCGCCTTCCAGCCATTCCATGACCAGGTAGCGATCGCCACCGACGGTGCCGTGGGCCAGGTAGCGCACGATGGAAGGATGTTGGAGCGCGGACAGGATCTTCGCCTCCTGGGCGAAGCGCTCGCCTTCGCGATCCTCGTCCGTGCGCAGAAGCTTCACGCAGACTTGCAGGTGCGAGACCACGTCGCGGGCGCGGTACACCTCGCCCATGCCGCCGGACGCGACCACATCCTGCAGCCGGAAGCGGCCGGCAATTAGACCGGATCGATTTTGTCCTCGGCCGTCCCGCCGACGGGCGCCCATTCATTCCATTATGCACCCGATCCGCGGCTTCGCTAGAAGCCCCCGGAACCGAGGCAGGCTCCGGCTACGGCCCAGTCGTCCGCGACTAGGCGCCCGCGGCCTTCAGCACTTCGCGAGCGATGACCAGCTTCTGGATTTCGCTTGTGCCCTCGCCGATCTCGGCCAGCTTCACGTCGCGCAGGTAGCGCTCGACGGGGAACTCGCGCGTGTAGCCGTAGCCGCCGTGGATTTGCACCGCCGAGTCGCAGGCGCGCACCGCCGCGTGCGAGGCGTAGTACTTCGCCACCGACGATTCGCGCGTGCTGCGCTCGCCGCGGTCCTGCATGACAGCCGCCCGCCAAACCAGCAGCCGCGCGGCGTCCAGCTCGGTCGCCATGTCGGCAAGCATGGTCCGGATGGCCTGAAATTCCGCGATGGGCTTGCCAAATTGCACCCTCTGCAAGGCATAGGTGCGCGCGGCCTCGAAGGCGGCGCGGCCGATACCGATGGCCCACGCGCCGATGCCGACGCGACCGCGGTCGAGCACTTTACCGGTATCGAAGAATCCGCTGTCGACCTGGCCCAGACGCTGGGCATCCGGCACCACCACTTCCTCGATGACCACGTCGGCGGTGTCCGAGGCCCACAGGCCCATTTTCTCGACGAGGCGACCGGGACGCAGACCAGGCATCCCCTTTTCCAGGATGAATGCGGTCAGGCCTTTCTGTTTGCGCGCGGGCGTGGTCGAGGCGAGCACGACATAGACCTCGGCCACCGAGCCCTGGGTGATGAAGCTCTTGCCGCCGTTCAACACCCATTCAGGGCCGTCTTGGCCGTCGCGCCGGATAGCGCGCGTGCGCGCCGCGCCCGCGTCCGACCCCGAATCGGGCTCTGTCAAGCACCAGGCTCCGAGCGACTTGCCGCTGGCCAGGCGGGGCAAGTATTTGTGCCGCTGCTCTTCATTGCCGGCCAGGTGGATGTGGTCCATGCACAAAAGGTTGTGGGAGGCCACGGTCAGACCCACCGACGCATCGGCGCGCGCGATCTCTTCGACCGCCACCGACAGTTCGAGCATGCCCATGCCGGTGCCGCCGTAGCGCTCGGGGATTTGAATGCCAAGCACCCCGAGGCCCGCGAGAGGCGCGATGATCTCGTGCGGAAACTTCCCTTCTTCGTTCCAGCCCGCGGCTTTCGGGATGATCTCCCGGGCGCAAAAATCTCGCACGGTTTTCTGAAGGATCTTCTGTTCCTGGCTCAGCTCGAAATTCATCGCTTGCTTCCGGTTGGGTTTCCTTGAATTGCTACTTTCGGCCAGCGGCCACCTTGAACTGGACAGCCACGATCTTGTCTGTTTTTTCCTCGACTGCGACCTTGATCGCATAGGGCGTTCCGTGGGGCAGGTAGACCATGGACTCGGCGGAAAGCGGCAGGGTTTCGCCTGCGACCTTCAGGCTGCCGGTGCCAGAAACGAAGTACAACACCTCCGTGGCAGAGGCATCGCCCTTGCTCTGCAGCTCGGCCCCGTCGACCAGATCCAGCTGCGCCAGCGACATGGTCTGGCCGGGGCCAGCCTCGACGAGATGCTTGGCGCTGCCCATTCCGCGCGGCAGCGCAACCGACTTGGCCTCGGCGGCCGAGACCACCACGACCTTGCTCGATTGTTCCGGCGTCACCTTGGCCGACGCTGGGTCGCGAATGACCTCGAATTCGGCGCGGCCACGCATGTCGGTCGGGTCGCGATAGACGCGCTCGGGGCCGGGCGGCGAAAATGCCTGCAGGAACACAGCCGTCGATTGTCTGCCCATGTTTTCGATCACGTGTGGATACCCGGCGGGAATGAACACCGCCGCGCCCTCTTCGAGCTTGGCCGGCGTCGCGCCTTCCGGTCCCAGCAACCGGGCGTGGCCCTTGACCAGGTAAAGAATCTTCGCGCTGTGGGGATGGCGATGCATGGCCACGCGGCTGGCGGGACCGACGCTGAGCAAGGTCACGGAAATGCCCTCCGCCTTGACGTTGGTCTCGTCCGCCAAAACCTTGACGGTGAACGGAACGTCGCGCTTCGGCCCGACCTTGGCCTTGTTGGTCTGCGGCGCGCCCAGCGCGCGCTCGGGAACGTCGGCGGCGTTGACCAGAAATTGGCTAGTCTGCGCCTTGAAGGAAAACGGCAGCACGACGCTTGCGCTGGCTTCGATTCCATCGAGCGTCCAGCCTAAAGCGGCCTTCTCGACGCAGATCGCGAGCGCGGGGTTCGCACTCTTGTCGGTCTTTTTCACCTTGGCGGACGTGACCTTGCCGGCCTTGCCGACGTCGACCGTGACCTCGACCATCCCAGCCGTGTCCAGGCGATCGGCCAGCACCTTCTCGAAGCAACGATGCACGTCACCGCCGTGCTTCTGCAGGGCATTCTCGATGACTTGTGCCACCTGCTGCGCCTCGCCGGATTTTGCCTTGGGCTGCGCGTGCACAATCAACCCTGCCCCCATCGCACAGAAAAACGCTCCCGCCGCCCAAGCCGATGACGTTCTCCACCTACTCGTTGGTTTTCTCACGGCTCTTTCGTAGATCGCCCGTGCAAGAAAGTCCCGTAGTTTTCGCATGGGCCGTGTCCGCTGATGTGGGCACCGAGCCTTGATCGATCGCTGGCCCTTCTCAGAGCGAAGAATCGTGCCGACGAGATCTAGTGGGCTTCCGTCGACCCTTGCAGGGTATTGGTCTGTCCGTGGCGCTCCTCTATGTCAACGCGGCAGCGGCGAAGACCGATGTCGTCAAGACCCAATCGGGCGCGCTGGCGCACTGGACAAGGGCGGAGATTTCCGTGGGTCTCGCGCCATCCGCCGCCAGCAAATCCGTCGCGCAAGAAAGCGTCGTGCTGGCCATCGAGCGGGCGGCGGAAACCTGGAATGCGATTCGCGCCGGACAGCCGCGCCTGACCGGCGCCCTGGGCTCGGACGCCGTGGTCACGATCAAGTTTTGCCGGGAACGATGGCGTGGCGAGACCATCGACCTAGGAAAGACACAGTTCACCGCCAGCCTGCGCGACGGCGAGATCACAGCCGCGACTGTCGAGTTGAACGAGTGCGACCACGCCTTCTCGGGACCTGACGAAGGCGCCGTCGGCCGCTACGACTTGCAAGCGGTCATCACCCACGAACTCGGCCACGTGCTCGGGCTCGGCCACAGCGACAACCCAGCCGCCATCATGCACCCCAATGGGCGTGGCGCCGAGCTTCGAAAACCACACTCCGACGACACGACGGCCCTGGCGCTGATCTACTTCGGCCGCGCCCCCGCTGACGTCGGGGGAGAAACGGCAGCAGGTCTTGCGCAGTTACTGTCCGATCCGCCTCATCCGACGATTCGCTCCGCCGAGGGAAAGCTGCCAACCACGGCCGTTCGGTTCGCCGCTCTGTCGCCGTCGGGCACACCGCTCGAACCGGGCAATACGGTTCCCGCGGACCAAGTGTCCGTGCTCAGCCTTACTGCTGGAGGTGGCCGGCAGGTTCTGGTCTACACCGGCGCCCCCACCCTGCTGCCCCCGATAGAATCGGTGCCCGCCCAAGATGCCAGGCACCCGGCTGGCCAGCGAACGCGAAACAACGCTCGGTAGAGTGTTCTAGGACTCGCTGTTCGTCGGTAAATCCGTGGTGGGTTCGACTCGCTCGGCTTCCACGGGCTGGGGCGCCGGGGCAGGAGGCCTGTCGATCACGGGCGGTGCGCTGGGTGCGGCAGCCGTAGCTGTGACGTCGGCGATTTCCGGCACGGCGGGCTCGTCCCATCCTCCGCGCCTCGGACCGGACCAATTGCGCTCGTCGCGAGGACGACCATTGCCGCCGCCCGGACCGCCGCCCGGACGACCATTGCCACCATCCGGCCGCCTTGGTCCGAAGCCGCGACCTCCATTGCCCGGCGGCCGTGGGCCTGCTGGCCTTGCGCCACCATCCGCGGGCCGAGGTCCGAAGGACTGTCTGTCCCCCCTGCCCTCGCCGCGCGGACCCGGCCTTGCGCCTGCAGTGCCTTCCGCGCCTTGCGGCCGTGGGCCGTAGGGTGGACGGTCACCCGTGGGCGGTCGTGGCCCGCGGTTATCGAAGCGCGGCTCCCTTGGTGGGCGCCGATCTCCCGGCGGGCGGCGATCTCCTGGTGGGCGACCATTACGAGCCGCATTCGCATCTTCGGCGTAGACGCGGCCATTATCGGTCGGGCGGGACAGCATCCATCCGGCGCCAGCGCGCGGCGTTTCCCCACGGGCCTCGCGACTGTCGCCGTCGCGTCCGCCTGGACGATCGATGCTGAATTTGCCGCCCTTGCCGGGTCCACCGGGCCCGCCCGCGCCGCGAGGACCACCCGCGCCGCCAGGTCCGCCCGGGCCGCGAGGACCGCCAGGCCCGCGATTGCCACCGGGACCACCACGGTCGCGCCCACCTTGGCCACGACGACGATCGCCGTCGCGCGAATCATGGGAATCGCGCTGCATACCTTGCGGCCGTGGCGTCAGGTCGACGAGGTAGAAGAACTCACCGCGCTTCTGCGCCCCTGCTGGCGCGGTTTCGCCTTGGATCACGCGCACCAGGCGAACCTGGGCAACACGCCTACCCACGACGTCGAGCGCTTCCATCAGCCGGCTGAGCCGGTCGCCCTGCACCTGAAGCGCGACGCCCACAGCTTCCGCCTCGGGTCCGCTGCCTAGGTCTGGCGCGGGGGCGGGCTCGGGCGGCGTTTC
>Ga0265316_10007200_pt1 | contig 10511 bp, 10 predicted proteins | sample 4522metaG_FD_202092 | JGI IMG/M metagenome (GOLD analysis project Ga0265316, IMG submission 202092) | Rhizosphere microbial communities from Carex aquatilis grown in University of Washington, Seatle, WA, United States - 4-5-22 metaG | ecosystem: Host-associated > Plants > Roots > Rhizosphere >...
CGAACCTTAGTCCTGCCTGCCCGAACATGCGGTTCAATTCTTCGATTGTCTCAGGATTGGAAAAGGCATCGCGGAAAATATCGGACTGGGCGTTGCCGTAACCGGAGTAAACGTTAGAATCATAACCGCTTTTCTTCGCAAAGTCATACTGCCGGCGTTTTCCGGCATCACACAGAATGCTGTAAGCTTCGTTTATTTCTTTGAACTTCTCTTCGGCTTGCTTCTCGTTGCCCGGGTTTTTATCGGGATGGTATTTAAAAGCTAGTTTACGGAAGGCGTTCTTAATATCTTCTTCAGTAGCGTCCCCGGGAACCCCGAGGATTTGATAGTAGTCTTTCACTTAGATAATTATATCACTAAGGCCAGGCAAAAAATTGTGATAAAAAGTGCCTGATACTGAAATCTTAAATATCGGGATTAGACTTGACCGTTTGGTCGGCGACATTAGGTTTGAGGTTCTCCATCTGTTTCATCTGTTCTTTGAGCTCATCCAGCCAGTTCGCGGACCGGACTTCGCGCTCCAGCAGATATTTCAGATAACTGCGGGTGATATCTTCGATTTCCAGTGACAATGCTTTATCTATTTTCAACCGTCCGACGGCGTTATAGTCGTTTTTCTGGATAAACCGCAGTACTTTCAGGGCATTGACTGAAATCGGACGGGCAAAAGGCTGATTCAAAGCGCATTCCGGACAAAGTGTCCCGCCAATACCCGCGCAAAATGAATTCGTAGTGGGCTCCAGGGTGCGGTGGCAAGTGACACATTTCAATAGCTGCGGACGGTAACCGCATTCTTCCAGCAAATGAATCTCAAAATAACGCAGTAATAACTCCCGGTTATTCGTCCCGCAAAGGGTTTGCAATGTTTCCAGGAGCAAACGAAACAGGTTTTCATCCGCAACATGTTCGGCGGTAAACTGATTAACCAGCTCCGTTATGTAAAGCGCATAAGAAGTCAGCCAAAGGTCGGTTTTCAACGGCATAAAACCATTGATGGACTGACTTCCTGTGACGGTATCCAGGTTGTGCCCTTTTGCCAATGTGACCTGACTGTAAGTCAATAGCTCTAGATGCCCGGATAATTTGCTCTTCGGGCGGCGCACCCCTTTGGCGACTGCCTGGATTTTACCCAAACCGGGAGTATACAGGGTCAGAATCCGGTCGGCCTCGCCCAGTTTGGTCTTTTTAATAATAATCGCTTCTGTCTGATAATCTTTAGTTCCGGGCATGCGTCAGCCTGTCTTTTCGGCAACAAATATCATTTCCGGTGATTCATCGTTAAAGCCGGATTTATCAAAATTGCCGTAAAATTCCAATATCTTAAATCCGCAAATACTCAACAGGTGTTCAATTTCATAGCGGTAAAAGTACCGCATCGGAAACGCATGCACCAGTCTTTCCTTTCGGCCGTCTGGGTAATTCACGTAAAAGATGAGTTCAATATCATTATACTGCTCGGCATGATGAAAAGCCGCGGTACGCTCTGTGCGCTTCACCACCCGCCCGTCGGGTAATTGCAGAGATTCCCCTACTGCCATCTCCATGAAATATCTGGTGTCAATCAAGCGCGGCAGATAGGTGTGGAAAACATCGAAGACCAGTTTCCCCTTTTCACGCAGGTGTTCGTGAACGCAATCAAGGCAGGCCTTTTGTTCCGCGACCGTAATCAGGTGTTGGAACGGGCGGAAAGGGATGGTAGCCAGGGCGTATTTTTCACCGGTATCGAAATTGGTCATGTCACCTTGAACCAGGTGTATCTTTTTTTGAATTTTTTGAGGTAATTTCGCGACTTTTTCCCGGCATTTTTGGAGCATATACGGGGAGAAATCAAGCCCGGTGATTTCATATCCGGCGGATGCTGTCGGAATCAGCACCCGGCCGGTGCCGCACCCCAGTTCCAGTGTTTTCCCGCCGGCCTGTTTAGCGTAGCCTAAAAAGAATTCGATATCGCGGCGGGGCAGTTGATTGTACATCGAATCATAGAAATCGGACACAAATTCCAGATCTTCATAGCCGCTGCGCTTGCTCATTCGCCCTCCAGGATTATTTCCGGTTTAAGTAATGCTGGCATTCTACCTGTAAAGCCGAAGGTTGTCAAGAAATTGGATAGGCGTAAAATATTGGTGCGTTTTTCTGATTTTAACAATACGTTTACTTAACCAATCAGGGAACTCAGTTGGTGAATAAAAGAAGGGAGTCCGCCTGAGGCGGACTCCCTGATACAGTGTTGTTTTTTATTTTTCAGATCGGTACTAAACGCTGCCGGCTCTGACAATCACGATAACGATCACTACGACCAGTATTACGCTGATCGCAATGACACCATAAAGCAGACCGGACGGGATTACCGGTTTGGCTTTACCCGGGGTATGCGTCACTGTGGTAGTCGCGGTTGTTTTGGTGGTGGTCTTTGCGGGAGTTGTAGTAGTGGTTTTAGCTGTGGTCGTGGCTGTGGTCACCACAGGCGTTGTCGCGGTAGTTGTTGCGACCGTGGTTGTAGCAGTGGTAGTCGCAGTAGTAACGGCTGTGGTAGTCGTGGTAGAAGTTGACGCAGTATTGACCAGGGCAAACGGTGTGCCTTCAAATTGGGCTGGAGACGGCGCAGTATTGGGAGTAGCGCCAACACCGGGGGCGATCGAAACTTCCACGAACCCGTTGGCGACACTAACCGTGCAATTCGAAGCAGCCACCCACCCTCCGGAGGCAGAATTATAGAAGTAGACCGTACTGCCGGAAGTGACCGGTGCCGCGTCGGTGCCGTGAAAATCGATTGTGGCCGAAGCGGAAGCGTTGCCAAAACCGAAAACGTCAAAATAATTAATCGCTGTAACAGTTGAAGGTAAAGCCGCGCTTACAGGATTCGCCGTTAATGCTGCAGCGCCCAGCGTGATCATACCGGTCGAAGCCGTGATATTGACTCCGACATTGTTAGCGGCGGCAAGTGTTAATCCGGAAGCTCCGGTGACAAAAACGGAGGCGGAAGGAGCGGCTCCCAGAGCAGAAGCGTAAGATACATTGGCGGTTGAAGTAGGATTACTATTGGTGCCTCCCCAGTAATTGCGTGTGCAATTCAGCACCCCGCCGGCAGAATCGACCGCGTTTTTGGCATTTCCACTGAATGAATTTAGCATCAGAACGACCAGATTATCGTTGCCTGAGACATTAATAAAGTTATTTAAACTTTTACTGATACTGTTATTGAACAGATAAGTTCCGGAGGTAGCGGTAACAACAATCGCATCGTGGGTTGATAGAACGCCGCATGAAGTTACGGTATTACCGTTAAAGGAAACGCCGGCTCCGGCATTGCTGACGGTCAGAGCTGTAGTTAATCCCGTAAAAGTGCTGGTGCTGATAACAGAGGCGTTCCCGCCGTTTAGGGTTATTCCTAACCCGGCGCCGGAAGTCCCGGTGAAAGTCGAATTGCTGACGAGGACATTAGCCTGGGCGTTGACGCCGATTCCGGTGCCGTCGACATTGAAAACGGAACCGGTAATAATAGCAGGGGTTTTAACAATCAGGCCGGCGGCACCTGTGGCGACTGTGAATGTATCATTGCTAACGGTAGTAGTTGAACTGGTGCCGGCACCCACCATCGTTAAAACACCGCTTTTCAGATAGGATTTATTAACGGTCGCTGCAGTAGTAGCGGCACCCCCCATAGTGAGCAGGCCGCCGGCGGCAGCGTCGATTGTGACACTGTCTACGGTAACCGTGGCGCCGGTTAATGACCATGCACCGGTGGATTGCAGGATAACATTGGCAGCATTACTGTCTGTACCCTGAATGGTGCAGGCGATGGTGGTATTGGCAGGGTAGGCACTACGATAGGTACCGGCGGTCAATTTAATCACTGCCCCGGCAAGTGTTTGAGACTGGACGGCGGCCAGCGCTGCTGCCAAATCATTGCTTGACGTTATCAGCGTACCCGCGCTGTTAAATACCGAAATCACACCGGGTAATCCGGTAGCATTCACCGCAGTAGTCGTAATGACATTGGAAGCAACCGTGGTAGCTTCCGCCGCGGTATTTACGGAAACGCTGTAATTGCCGATGGACGCCGGGTTTGTAATATTGGTAAAGGTGAGCTGAATGACTGCGCCGGTGCCGATTGTCCCGATCGGGACCGTGCCGTTGAGTGTGTTGATGGTTGCTACCTGACCGGCAATGGTCGTATCGGCAGTAATTGTAGTCTGGCTGATCGCCGGGGAGCCGTTCCCCGGGCCGACTTGAATGGCTACGGCAGGGTTGCCGACCAGCATCCCCGTAGCAAAGGTGACTACGATTGCGCTCGCGCTGGCGGGTTGAGTGGAACCCAGCGTAAATGTAACAAGATAAGGAGTAGCAACGCCGATCGTAGTGTTACCTACGGCCAGGCTGACACCACTCATCGCGGAGACCGGAGATACCAGGGCAGCCGCCAGCATTGATACTACGGTGACTGCGCCTAAAATTCTAACTAATTTGCTTTTCATCGACTTTTAATAACCCTCCTAAATTTCTTTCAGTCCTCGCGCCGAAAAGCTTCTGCCCGAAAACAATTGTTCATTTGCCTGTTTTAACAATAATTTGTAGTTCCGGTTTACTCCGTCCCCGTCTTTACGCCGGGCCGTTTTCTCCGACACTACCATCCAGTGATAAATATTACATTAGTGCTATTATATCACCAATGACATCATAGTCAACGGGAATTTAGTTAACTGTTTCAATCAAAAGTACTACTAATTGTTATTTGTCATTCATCTGTAGTATCGGAATGATATATTTTATCTCAGAATTAGCGGAAAGGGAAGTTGCCGGATGCAGTCGGTTTTGTGAACCGGCATTTTCGGCTGAGTTATTCGGGTGACGGGACTGTTCTCCGCCTGACAAAATATCCCGGAACCGGACGCGTAACAAATCGTGCCTGTGGTGGGTGCCGTTTTAGTTCGTTTTACGGAGTCAATATTTAGGACAGATAATTGGTTTACTGCGACAGCATCAGGTGTGCTATTTAGTAAATAACACGAGGTTGTCCGGTTTACGGTAGCCGCGCCGCAGCAATATATCTCTTTCTTTCATCAGGCAAGCGCGGTTATGCGCCAGAGCTTTATCAAATTCGGCGTTCTGCCATGCGTACATGCAAAGCAGGCCTTTATCGTTAAATGGGTCGCCGTGGGCAGGGATTCGCAGCTCACGGACAGCATTATATTTAGACTCAAATTTTTCTCTTTGCAGCTCACATTCGACGTTAATGGGCCTCCCCAGTTGGCAGGTCAGGACATTCTTCTCGAAGGCGGTATTAAAGGCATAAAAAGGTTTTTCCAACTTATCGATAATTCCGGAAACCCGCTCGTTCAGCTCACAGATCTCTTCTTTATTCTTCACCCAGAGTATTTGTAAATACTGGCTGTTTACAAACCCAAAAATGACCTGCTGGATGCCTTCATATTCCCGCCAATCGCCGCTGTTGCGGTAACGGCCGTTGAACTCACCGATCGTTTCGATGTCGATAATTGTGCCCTTAAAATCCGAGATGATTTCTTCCTTTAGTTCCAGTATCAAACCTGACTCCTTTGTTACCGTACAGTCTGAATGCGCTTCAAACCCTTACTAACCACTAGACCGGGAATATCAGTTTATCTTCCCGGAATATATGACTGACCGATTCGTTATCATGAATCGCCATTATAACTTTAGATAATAACGGCGCGATGGAAAGCACTTTTACCTTCCCGCCGGACCGTTTTTCCTCGGGGACGGGGACGGTATTGGTTACCACCAGCTCTTTGATATGTGAAGCGTTAAGTAATTCCGTGGCAGCGCCGACCAGAATCGGGTGGGTAACCGCCAGATAGACCTCTTTAACGCCCCCTTTAAAGAGAGTCTCCACTTCTGTAATGATGCTCCCTCCGGAAATAATATCATCGATTACGATGGCTGTTTTTCCCTCAACATTTCCGATGATATCGAAAAACTCCAATTCTTTCCCGCCGATTCCTTTCCGTCGTTTCGTCATCACCACCATCGGAATTTGCAGGATATCGGTATATTTTTCGGCCATCTTTACCCTTCCGGCATCAGGAGAAACGATGACGGCGTCACTAAACCCTTTGTTTCTGAAATAGCCGGCCATCGTGGGGACGGCAGTCAGATGGTCCATCGGGATGCTGAAAAAACCCTGGGTCTGTGCGGCGTGAAGGTCTACGGAAACAACGCGGTTGACGCCGGCCGTCGTAAACATGTCTGCCACCATTTTCGCCGTGACCGGCTCCCGCCCGGTTGATTTGTGGTCCTGACGGGCGTACCCGAAATAGGGCACAATTGCGGTGATTTGCCGCGCCGAGGCCCTGCGGCAGGCATCGATCATAATCAGCAATTCCATCAGGTTTTCATTTACCGGCGGACAGGTCGGCTGGATGATAAAAACGTCCTTGCCACGGACACTCTCTTCGATTTGGACATGGGTCTCCGTATCGGCAAAGGTATTAATGCGGATGTCGCATAAAGTGACGCCCAGAATGGATGCTATTTCTTTTGCCAGTTCGGGATTTGCTCTGCCTGCAATCAGCCTGAGTTCGTTGGAACAAAGGGCTTTTGCCACCATACATACCTCCCGGCATATTTGCTGTTTAATAAAACTAGAGCTGCTGTCTGCCCTCGAGCGCTCTCGTGAGCGTTGTATCATCGGCATATTCCAGTTCCGTGCCGAACGGCAGCCCGCGCGCCAAACGCGTTATATTGATACCTGACGGGGACAAAAGCTGATTAAGGTACATCGCTGTCTGTTCGCCCTCAAGGTTCGTATTGGTGGCCAGAATCAATTCCTTCACTACCCCGTCCTGCAGGCGCACCGCCAATTCCTTAATTCTGACATCGTTGGTGCCGATGCCTTCGGTAGGGGAAATTGCCCCGTGCAGGACATGGTAAAGTCCGTTGTAGACACCGGTATGCTCGATGGCCAGGATATCCTGGGGCTGTTCCACCACGCAAACTTTGCTGCGGTCCCGCCGGTCATTGCGGCAAATAATACAGGGGTCGGAATCCGTCACGTTAAAACAGGTAGCGCACAATTTAATCTTCTGCTTAATGGACAAGATTGCTTCTGCCAGCTGGATGGCCTGTTCCTGCGGCGCGCGCATCAGATAATATGCGATACGCTGTGCGCTTTTGGGGCCGATGCCGGGTAATTTATTTAATTCCTGTATCAGGCGGTTAATCGCATCCGAACCCTGAGTGGTACCTTGATTCAACGTGATTCTCCTGATTTTATATTAGAAGAGGCCGGGGATTTTTAAACCACCGGTAACTTCTTTCAATTGCTCAGCGGCAGCTTTCTGCGCTTTGTCCTGAGCATCATTGACCGCTTTGATTATCAACTGTTCCAATTGCTTCACATTCTTCGGGTCGACGACTTCCGGTGAAATTTTCACCGACATGATTTTTTGCTCACCGTTGACAACAACGGTTACCGCGCCTTTGCCGGCTTCGCCTTCAATCTGCATTCTTTTTAATTCTTTTTGGGCTTTGTCTAATTTGGATTTTAGTGCCTGGGCCTGTCTGATCTGTTCGAAATTCATTGTTCCTCCACTTCAATTTGTGCGCCGAGCTTCGCCAGCGCCTCTTTCATTGGATTATTACCGTTTTCCAGGATACACTGCACGCGGCAGGTGTGCCCCAGATAATTACTGAATATTTTTTCTATCACGCGGTGATTTTCTATTTCTTCCAGCTTTTCCTTGAAGAATGACTGCCGGAAAGACAGGGTTAATGTGTCATTCTCGAAGGCCACAGGCCTGACACCGCCGCTTCTTAAAATAGCGATGGCGTTGCTCTTTTTCGTATCCGCCGGCGCCTGGTCGATTACCGTTCGCCATTCCAATCTTAACCGTTCCGGGACACTGCCGGCTTCCAGAGGAGATCGTTTTTCGGCAACTGCCGCGGACGGCGGGGCCGGTTTAACCTCAGGCTTTTTTGCTTCCGGCACGGCAGATTGAGCGGGCGCCGGTACCGGAGCCGGTTTCTGCGGTGCCGGATGGGACACTGCTTGATGCGCCGGTTTAGGTTCGGTTTGCGGTTGATATTCTATTTGCCGCACTGCTTTCGGGATATCTTCCTCTTTCATCGTACTGTCAACTATGGCTAATTCCATCGGCAGCGCCGAATGATTTTCAGTCCCTATTTCCACCTGGCTGAAAAGCTTTAAAGCTTTTAAAACCTTCGGCAAAGAAGCCCGTTCGGCTAATTGTTTGAGCTCGGATAAATCTTCTCCGGTCATGTCCACGGATGCTTCTGAACCGGTTTTCACCAGCAGCAGCGACCGCAAATATTCCACCAGTTCGCGCTTGAAATTGCGCAAGTCCAGTCCATCGTTATTGACACTATTGATCGTCGCGACTGCTTTAGAGACATCATCGTCGATAATATACTTGATGAGTTCCCGGACGCGGGCATCCCCGGTAATTCCCAGCAAATCCTGCACCTGTTGAAAACTGATATCCAAACCGTAATAAATCGATAATTGTTCCAGAACATTCCAGGCATCGCGCATGCTGCCGGTGGCGCTGCGCGCAATAAGCCGTAACGACTCTTGTGTAATCGTGATGTTTTCCGCCTGACAAACATTGGTCATCCGTTTCATGATCGCCGCCTGAGAAATGCGGTGAAAATCAAAACGCTGACAGCGCGACATGATGGTAGGCAGGATTTTATGGACTTCGGTAGTCGCCAGGATGAAAATGACATGCGGCGGCGGTTCTTCCAACGTTTTCAATAAAGCGTTAGAAGCGCTGCTGCTCAACATGTGGAATTCATCTATTATGTAAACTTTATATCGGGCTTGGTTGGGAGCGTAATTAACCTTTTCACGGAGGCTGCGGATATCGTCTACGCCGGTATTGCTGGCGGCATCTATTTCAATGACATCCATCGCCCGGCCTTCGGTGATGGCGCGGCACATTTCGCAGGTATTGCAAGGTTCGCCTTTGCCGCCGGTGGTCAGACAATTTACAGCCTTGGCCAGAATACGGCCCGTGCTGGTTTTGCCGGTGCCGCGCGGCCCGCAGAAAAGATAGGCATGGGATATCCTTCCGCTGGTTAACGCATTCAGCAGAGTTTGGGTAACCGACTCCTGCCCAACGACGTCGCTAAGTGTCTGGGAACGCCATTTTCGATAAAATACTTGAGACATTTTACTACGGTATATTATACTCTATCCAGAAGGGTTTCCCCAAAGAATCTTTTTGATATTACTGAAAATATTTGACATGGGCATTAATAACACTTATGCTGACTAATAAGTTATCCACCGGGAGGACGGACTGTGGTCGACCAGAATGAATTGCAGAAAATATTGGGCGTGCCTTTTCAGCAGCAGGAATTGCTGACGCAGGCATTGACGCACAGTTCTTACGCTAATGAAAATCCGGGCACCGCGCCTGCCTCCAACGAAAGGCTGGAATTTCTGGGGGATGCTATTCTGGGCCTGATTGTCGCGGAGAACCTTTTCCTCGATTTTCCCGCCATGGCCGAAGGTGAGATGACGCGTCTCCGCTCGATTCTGGTAAAACAGGAAACGCTGGCGCGCGTGGCCGAATCAATTGATCTCGGTGACTATCTTTTTCTGGGTAAGGGTGAAGAATCCAGCGGCGGCCGGGAGAAACCGGCTAATCTGGCCCGGGCGCTGGAAGCGCTGATTGCCGCGGTCTACCTTGACCACGGTTTCCCGGTCACGGAACAATTTGTCCTGGAAATCCTGGATGCCGAGCTGCTGAGAACTTTGTATCAGGGCACAATAATCGATTATAAATCGCAGCTGCAGGAAATGCTGCAGGCGAAAGCCCAGCAAACACCGGTCTATGTTTTGATTGAAACTTCGGGGCCGGACCACGATAAAAAATTCACGGTAGAAGTGAAACTGGGAAATGATGTCCTGGCGGCCGGCATCGGACGAAGTAAAAAGAAAGCCGAGACCGAAGCAGCCCGCATCGCCCTGGAAAAGCTGAAGTAGCCGCTTTACAGAATCGCAATACTTTGCTAAACTTTTATTAAAATCAATCATCAATACACGAATCTAGTTAAGCGGGGGGAAATATGGGCAGTAAGAATATGGGCCACAAAGAGACTAAAAAAGCCAAGAAAGACTCGAAAAAGCCAATGACCAGCGCCGGCAGCATGGAAGCACCGCCCGCGGTTGAGGTTATCCGCCGCGGCAAGAAAGACAGATCCGAAGAATAACACGTTAAATTCGAAATGCGAATTTCGAAACTCTAAATAAATTCTAATATCGAAGCACGAAACACCATCAATTCGTAACTCATTATTTGTAACCAAAGACTGAGAACTAATTGCTGAAAATTATTTTGATATCGTTTACTATTTACAAGAATTAAGTGCTTCGGGTTTGATTTATGGATGACTTTGCAGCTTTACATGCCGTTGCGCGGGGACGGGTGCAAGGCGTTAATTACCGTGCTTTTGTTTTCCGAAACGCGGCATCTTTAGGTCTGATGGGCACAGTCCGCAACCTGCCG
>Ga0265316_10007201_pt1 | contig 10510 bp, 9 predicted proteins | sample 4522metaG_FD_202092 | JGI IMG/M metagenome (GOLD analysis project Ga0265316, IMG submission 202092) | Rhizosphere microbial communities from Carex aquatilis grown in University of Washington, Seatle, WA, United States - 4-5-22 metaG | ecosystem: Host-associated > Plants > Roots > Rhizosphere >...
GCGCGGGGTACCCGGATCGCGCCGCGGTCCTCGAGGACAACCTGACCGAGATCCTTCGGCTGCGGCCGCTGGTGAGCCCAGATGAGGGGATCGCGGTCTTCTCTCTGGTCGAGTGGACGCGCCGCTATCGAGAGACCTTCACCGCCAAGGAATGGGCGGACACGCGCGAGGCCGTCCTGCACCCGGTCGTGCTGTCGCTCTGGCCGCGCGGTTTCTCGGAGCCCGAGTCCTGGGGGGGCAAGATCTGGCGATGGTCATCGGGCAACGGGGTCCTGTCCCTGGTCAACCTGTCGGATCGGCCGACCACCATCAGGATCGACATGTTCATCTCCACCGCCCAGCTGGAGCCGTCCCGGTTCACGGTGACCACCGGGCACGAGGTCGAGTCCTTCGAGGTCGGCGCCAAGGGCAGGGTCTACTCGAAGGAGATGACCTTGCTGCCGGGGGCGACCGAGCTTGGTCTGTCCTCGGACGCCAAGCCGGTGGCCGTGTCCGGCGATCCCCGCACGCTGGTCTTTCGCATCGAGGGGTTTCAGAAGCGGGTTCCTTGAAGGGGGTCATCCGTCGCCTCGGTCGCGACGACGCCGGCGCAGATCGAGACCGATCGCGACCAGATCCCGTGCGGTGCGGGTCATGGCCCGGACCTTCAGCTTCGAGCCGGCCACGTCGCGCCACTCGACCAGGGGCACCTCGAGGAAGCGCCCGAGCTCCAATCCGGGGGCCGCCTTCCCACCGACGAGGAGCCGTCCCAGCAGCTCCACGTCGAAGGCCCACAGGGAAAGAAAGCGTTCCTCCAGGGCCGCCTCGAAGGCTGGCGTGCGCCGGAACAGCTTGGCGCCGCACTGGGTGTCGTAGACCCGCACCTGAAGGAGCAGCGAGGCGGCGGAGGCGAAGATGCGTCCGAGGTAGTGACGGATGGGGTTCCGTTGAATCGTGCTGCCGAGGCGCAACAACCGACTGCCCATCACGACGGCGGCGTCGGTCTGGCGGATGGTCTCGATGAGGCGGATGAGCTCGGGGATCGGCGTGGACAGGTCCGCGTCGAAGTACCCGAAGAGCTCGACCGGCTCCCTCAGCGCGCGCAACAACCCCTGGCGGACGGCCTCGGCCTTTCCGCCGTTGCGGGCCAGGCTGATGGCCGCGATCCTCCGAGGGCGAGCTCGGCTCAACGCCAGCAACCGAGACGCGGTCGCGTCCTCGGAGCCGTCGTCGACGAGGATGAGATGCACGCCCGGATCACCGTCGACCAGCCGGAGCAGCGCCCCGTCGTCGAGCCGCTCCGCTTCGTTGAAGCAGGGGACGACCAAGGCGACGTCCGTCAAGGGGTCGCCCCGCGGCAGAGCGCCCAGAAGCTCAGTCCCGGCAGCGACCACCTGAGCCGAGCGCCCTGGTGCGAAAGGAAGTTGTCCGCCCACAGCAGGCCATCGACGGCGCTCGTCATGATTTCCCCCGCCCGCCACTCGCCGAGGTGCGCCGAAGGTGGCACCCGCCGGCCGATCCGGCGCGCCGCCGATTCGCGCAGAGCCGTCAACATTCGAGCGAGGAGGGGGCCGTGGAACAGGCCGCCGCACCTGACGATCGCCAGGTGTCCCTGCTCGAGCAATTGGCGGCAGGCGCGCGGGGCATAGCGCCGGAAGTGTCTCAGGTCCACGTCATGCTGGGTGAAGAGGAGCGGCCAGGCGGGAACACTCACCAGCACCGCCCCTCCGGGCGCCAGGTTCTCGGAGACGATCTGGTCGAGGAACCCCCGGTCATCTTCCACGTGCTCGATCACATCGAGCAACAGGATGAGCTCGAAGCGCCGCTGGGGGCGGGAGGCGGAGAAGCTCAGGGAGGACGTGCGCAGGGAGGCCGAAAAGCGCGCGATCTCGTCGCCGGTGTAGTGCGGATCGAAGCACACCCCGCTGCTCCCTCGGGGCATGCACGCGAGCACCTGGGACGCCAGGTATCCGTCGCCCGCCCCGACGTCGAGCACAGCGGCCGGCTCGTCGAGCAGACCTTCTCGCTTCAGCGACTCCCGAAAGAAGCGCGCCCGCGCCACCTCCCAGGGGTGACGGCGAAACAGGTGTCGAGGTACCTCGCGCAGATCCATGCTGGAGACCCGGGTTCGAAGGGCGCAGACCTCTACGCCCTGGCCCAGGCGAGGGGCGCGTCACGCTACAAGGTTCGCCCGGGATGCGCAACGGCCGGGTCGGGCGGGGCTCGGCTCCCGAGCGCCCGGGATTTCGAGTGCGAGCTCGAGTGGGGGTAGCGGGTCGGGCTGTGCATGAAGGCGAGGTCCCCTCCTATCCCCTCGCCCCGCGAAGCGGGGAGAGGGGCCCACTCTTCCGTGGAGGACGTGGGGCTCGCCGCCTGAGCAGCATGGCGGCCAGGGCGAGGCACGCGATGAGGCGGCGCTCTTCGCGTCCGGCCGAGTCCGGGGTGAGGGGGCCGGCGGAGCTGCAGCCTGCGGCGGTGGGCCGCGAGATCGTCTCCGAGCCGGCGTCGGGCGTCGCGGCACCGGTCGCCGTGGCGCCAGCGACGCTGGGGCCGGTGTCGGTGTCGGCGGCGGGGGCGGCGCAGATCTCGGGCCCCCACAGACCGAGGTCGACCATCCCGGCACAGGCTCTGGCACACGCGGCGGCCACACAGGGCTTGATGCGGTCGACCTGTGCGTAGCGGAGCATCGGTCTCCAGGTGGCGCCGTCGTCCGTCGAGGTCGCCAGGGCGAATCCGTCGACCGAGTCGTCGGCCGCCGCATAGAGGACCCCATCGCGCTCGGCGAGGCCGCGCAGATGAGGGGCGCCCTCCCAGCGCTGGAAGGAGGAGCCGCCGTCGCCCGAGCGTGCTCCCGTCGACGACCCGTCCGACGAGGTGCCGGCCACCAGGATCGTGCCGCTCTTCCGGCGCAGGAACCCGGTCAGCATGCCGCTCACCGAGAAGGCGGCGCGAAAGGTCCGCCCGCCGTCCGACGACACCGCCAGCGCCTCGCCACCCGACGCCTGTCCGAGGCGCAGGAATATCGTACCGGCATCGCTCGGGTCGACCGCCACGATGCGCACCAGCCCCGGTCCGAGCATCGGCTCGACGTCGACCGTGGTCCAGGTGGCCCCGGCGTCGTCGGATCGGGCAATCGCCGCGTGGCTTGGCGCCGTGTACGAGGCCAGGTAGAGGACGCGCGGATCGCTGGCCGCCGATTCGATGCCGAGCAGGCCCACCTCGCCGGAGGCACGAAAGATGGGCGCACCGAAGGTCGCGCCGCCATCCTCGGAGGCATAGGCGAGCTGGGGCAAGCCCATGTCCTGATCGTCCCGCACCCCGATGGCGAGCGCCCGCTCGGGGGCGGCCGGGTTCACGAAGACGTCGGTGACATTCACCTCGGTGATCGCCCCCGATGCCCCCGACCAGGTGCACGAGTCATCGTCGGAGCGAACGACTCCCCACAGCGAGGTGGCCACCGTGCGTCCCGGCACGCCGACCTGGTAGAACCGGCCCTGGGTGAGCAGGGGCGTCTCGCAGGACCATTCCCAGGTCTTCCCGCCGTCGTCGGTGGCGATGAGCCCGAAGTTGGTCGCCAGCGTCACCTGGTCGGGTCGCCCCGCCGGCAGCAGGACTCGGCTCGAATCGGGGAAGGCCCCATCGGCCAGGGCCGGTGGCGACAGGGCCAGATTCAACGAGATGGTCCAGCCGAAGGTCCACCCCAAGCTCCAGCTGAAGGTCCAGCCGAGGGTCAGCCTGATGACCGCGAGCCAGGTCCAAAGGGAGCGGCCACGCGGCAAATGAGGCATCGCCGCGCTCATCACATGCGGCAGCCCTTCTTCGCGGCGGCGTAGGGGTAGACGGTGATGAAGTCGAAGCACATCTCATCGGTGGTTCGGGTGCCGAAGGAGACCGGGGAGCTGGTCGGGTTGTCGTAGAAGCAGGTGGTCTTCAGGGTGTCGCTCGGGAGAACCTGGCGGCGCGGCGTGATGGCGTAGTGCTTCTGATTGTCGAAGCTCCACGACCCGAGGGGGATGTTCGACAGATCCCCCATGTCCGTGCCGCCACGCATGTGGGTGGTCGTGAACCCGGTCCCGAGCAGGTGCATGTGCGGGGACGTGCCAATGATGGTGATGGGGGTCTTGCCGTCGGTGGCCAGCCCTCCCGTGCAGCTGGCGCTCACCGGGTAATCACTGGCCTTGGCCGGGATCGAGAAGAACCCTGGCCCGAGGGTGACGATGCCAGCCTCGTTGGTGCGGGGCATGGTGGTGCTGCAGATGGCGACGCCGCTCGCGTCCGCCCCGTCTGCGTAGCGCTGGTTGTTGTAGTGCACCTGGAGCTGGAAGTAGGGGTAGTCCAGCTTCAGGCCGACGTCCGGGTCGAGCACGGCGTTCTGTCCGCCCGGGGCCCAGCCGGTGACGTGGACCGCGGTGGCCGAGGGCGCCACGCAGTTCGCCTGGATCGCGCCGTCGCCGACGCTGGTCGTGCTTCCGAAGAGGATCCAGTGATGGATCACCCGAGAATCGTCGATGATCGGGGCGAAGGCGGTCGCCTGCTCGCCGGCCGCGAACGGCGACTTGAAGTTGAAGCACACGTACGCGTCGTTGGTCGGGTCGGGGACCGGATACTTCGTGGTGGTCGAGCCGGGGGCGTGCGCCGTGATGATGTGGCTCGGCGTGCAGGGCAGGAATTGCGGCCCGACGCCGGTCGCCGTCGCTTCACCGCCAGTTTGCCCGGCAGCTCCGGACGGCCCGCCGCCCGTCCCGCCGGGCGTGCCCCCGGTCCCGGTCGAGACGCCGCCGCCGCCGCCGGTGCCGCAGGCGACCGTCGACGACGGGGCGCCGGCCGCAAACCAGGCGTCGAGGACCGCGAGCTCGCCGCCCGTCCCGGTGGTGAGCGCCGGCTGTCCGTTCGGCGGCATCGGGGTCGGGGCACTCGTGGTGGTGGCGTGGATCCGGGTGCGCATCATCTCCCAGACCTTCGAGGACGGCTGGGATCTGGCGGGCGCCTGCGTGTCGGCGTACGTGACGAGGGACATGGTGGCGCCGTACTGCGGCGTGGCGCCATGACAGAGCTGGCACTTGGCTTTGAGGACGGTGGCCACATCGCAGGGCAGGCCCCCCCCGTTGCCCGTCCCTGCGGTGGAGGCGACCTGGGGCCCCCCGGATGGTCCCGCGCCGCCTCCAGTGTCGACGGTGGTTGCCGTCGCTCCTCCACTGCGAGGCTGGGAGATCTGGCCGACCGATCCTCCGGTCGCGCCGGTTCCCGAGCCCGAGGCGCCAGGGACGCCGCCGTTCATGCACGAGGTCGCGAGGGCGAGCGGAATCACGGGGACGAGGAGGACGGGGAGCGTGGCCACGAGGAACCGGTTCATGCGCAGGCCTCCTTTGCGACTCTGTGGACGACGACCAGCTCCAGAATGCAACCGTGATGCCGCGCGCGGTGCCGCGTCGAGGACACCGAGCGACGGCAGATCGTGCAGGATCGATGGGGCGCGCGAGGTTGCATTCAAGCAAACCCTGCAAGGGTGCAAAGTCGCAAAGTCCCATGCAGGCGTCGGGAGACCGGCTATCATCTCCACCAGGAGATCGCGATTCGCCAAGAGATCATATTCTCCGTCCTCTCTTCCTGTTTTCGCGCACTTCTTGGCGCGCTGGTGCTGACGGCGTGTGGCGGCGGCGCTGCGGCGACCTCCTCCGTGCAGGACGCCGCTTCGACGACGGATACCGCAGGAGCATCAGGGGGAGCAGGGGGAGCAGGAGAAGGAGGAGGAGGCGCGCCCGGTGCCGACGCTGGGGCGACGGGCGGGGCGGGCGCAGCCGCCACGGCCGGGGGCCCGTTCGTCCCAGCGCCGCACCAGACCCTGCCGCAGGTCATCAACTCGGGCGGCCCGGTCGTCACCGCTCCGAAGGTGCTGCCCATCCTGTACACGGGTGACACGGGAGCGTCAGATGTCGGGGCCTTCTTGCAGGAGTTGACCCGCACGACGTACTGGGGCGAAACCACCTCCGAGTACGGCGTCGGTCCGCTCACCGTGCTGCCCACCGTGACCTTGTCCGAGGTGGGGCCGCCCGTGATCTCGGACGCCGAGCTGCAGGCGATGCTGATCGAGAGCACCTCGGGTGCGAACCCCGCCTTCGGTGCCGCCGACCCGAGCACCATCTACATGTTCGCGCTGCCCTCCGGGACGATCGAGAGCGATACCCAGGGCGCCTGCTGCACCGACTTCGACGGCTACCACTCCGAGACGACCGGAGGACCGATCGCGCTCCCCTACGTGGTCGCCTGCGCGTGCCCCGGGGTGGGAGGCGGGGCGGACAGCGCGCTGCACCTGCGGACCATCGCCATCAGTCACGAGCTGGTCGAGACGGCCACCGATCCGTTCCCCCACACGACCCCGGCTTTTCTCGGGGCGGATCACGATCACCTGGTCTGGAGCTCGGTCACGGGCGGCGGCGAGCTCGCGGACATGTGCGTCCTCAACGAGGATGCCTTCTTCATCCCCCCCGGCTCGCAGTACATGATCCAGCGCTCATGGTCGAACGCGGCTGCCGAGGCCACCGCCGAGCCGTGTGTTCCGACCCGGAGCGCGGGGCCCTACTTCAACACGTTCCCCGCGCTCGGCCCGGTCTCTTACACCGTCAGGCTCGGCCGCCCGTTCACCACGCAGGGGATCAAGATACCGCTCGGAACGACCCTGACGATCCCCCTCAACCTGTACAGCTCGGCTGACACGGGGGCCGACTGGACCGTCCGGGTCTTCGACGCGAACGAGCTCAAGAACGGGTCGTCGAACCTGTCGCTGTCGCTCGACAGGGCCACCGGCCACAACGGTGACACGATCAACCTCACCATCACGCCGCACACGAAGGATGCGATGCTCGGAGGGGAAGCCTTCCTCCTGTTCTCGGAGCTCGGCACGCCGCACTCGGGCACCTTCCGGAGCAGCACGATGGTGGGACTCGTCACCAACTGAGCCGTGAGCCAGAACCGGAGGACCGACCATGGTGGCGGCTGCCGCGACGGGCTTGACGCCGTCGCCGTTCGAGCTTCCCAGCTCTTCCGTGGGCGGACTCGCTCGTCGATGACTGGAGCCGATCGGCGATGGCACGCGCGGATCACGAGCCGCGGATGCGACGAGAGCCCGCGTGTCGGCGCTGTCGCACGACCGGCGGCTTCCTCGACGCCATCGGCGTGCGGCGGCGGGCAGATGCGTCAACCGGGCGGCGATCAGAAAAGCTCTGGGCCTTCACTGCGCGGTGGCGGTGTACTGGGTCGCCGCGTTCGCCGTCAGCACCAGGACTCCCGGGGAGAACGTCACCGGGGTGTCCGTGCCGAGGACGAGCGGGGTCACGACGACGGGATCTCGATCCGCCACCAGCTGCGCGGTCACCGCCGCGCCCGCGTCCACGCGGATGCTCTGCACGCCATCGCCGAGCACCTCGTAGATCAAGCCGTAGGGTGCAACGGTGCCGGTGGTTCGAGCGCCAGCGGCGAGCGTCGCGCGCAACACCGGCGGATTGAAGTCCATGCTCTTGAAGCCCCAGCCGCGTGCGGGGTCGTCCAGGTAGAGGGCGACGGCCATGTCCAGGAACAGCTCGAACCCGGTCTGGGTGTGCCCGGTCGAGACCAGCGCGGCGTCGATGCCGTCCCAGCCGTTGGCGGGTTCGCGGGTGATGGCGCGCATCAGATCCGGCCCCCCCTGCTCCCAGAGGTAGCTGCCGAACACCAGCCCGGCGCCATAGTTGAACTTCGCGATGCTGTTCGAGCCCGGGCCCCAGTCGATGTTCGGCTTCTCGAGAAAGCTCGTCAGCCAATCGGGATCCCCGTACCCGTTCACGGTCATGGCGGCCTCCGCCATCGATTCGTCGACCCAGACCGTCTCGTCCATGTCGTACCCGTGATGAATTGCGTGAAAGGACTCATGCGCGGCGATTCCCAGCGACTTGTCTCCGTCGAGCGCGTCGAGCAGCGTGCCGTCCATGTGCAGGGCGAGGGTGTCGCACCAGCTGCACAGGTAGCCTTCGCCCGCGCCGCTCGTGTCGATCACGAAGATGTCGATCTTGCCGTCGCGCAGCTTCGCGCTCGGCAGATCACCGAAGACCAGCTCGTCCGTCGGCAGAGCGCCGAGGTCCGGGCGATAGCTCTTGGCGCTGCCGAGGAGCTCGTACCGTTTCATGAAACCGTCGACCTCCGCCTGGCTGACGTTGGTTCCGAACAGAGCATCGGCGACATACACGCGAGTCTGCGTGCCCTCGGCTCGGCAAGTCGCGGACACCGGATTCAGCTGATGGGTCTTGCCGTCGTACACCATGGTGCTGGCGGTTTGCCCGTAGCAGGGCGAATGGCTGTAGTCCGGGGCCACGGCCGCGCCTCCGCCCGCGCTCGCCCCCCCTGCGCTCGAGGCGCTCCCGCCTGGGCCGGCGGCAGCCCCGCCCACGCCGCCCGCCCCTGACTCGAGCGACTGGCCGCCGCACCCTGCGGTGCCCAGGAGCGCGGCCAAGATCGGCACCAAGATCGGCACCAGGTTCGGGGCCAGGAACGCCAACGCTGACCGGACGTCCATGCCAGCTCTCATGGCCCGCCATCTTACGCCCAATGCCGGCCGATCAAGAGGTCTCGGGCCTGGGACTCCCGAACGGACGAGGAAGGAGGAAGAAAGGCCAAGGGTGCAGGGTGCAGGGCGAAAGGAAGGAAACGCTGGCACCCGCGGGTCGATTGCGGCACATTGATTGCTTTCTGAACGCTTTCTGAACGATTGAACGAATGGATCGGAAACGAATGGATTGGAGCGGTGAGGAGCAAACCATGTCCGACGCTGATCAGATCAAGCCCAAGATGCCCGTCGTCTGTTCCGAGGACGGCCAGTTCGCCGTGGTCGACCGCCTCCAGGGGCGTGACCGAATCAGGCTCGAGCGCGACAGCAACGGCCAGCACCACTCCCTACCCACCAGCTGGGTGACCCGGGTCGACGACAAGGTGCACCTCGATCGATCCGCTGCCGAGGCCATGCAACAGTGGCGGACGGAGGAGCCGGACGGCATCGCGACCAGCGACACCGAGACCGGCTCCAGCCTCTGACGCCCCCCTGAGTCGACGCCGGCGTCACCCCTCCGACGGGTCGCTCGGGGACCGGACGATGTACCTTTTCGAAGGCATTCGGAAGGAAGACGTCACTGGAAAGGAGCGCCTGGCGCGCGGACGGCGGGGCAATCCCGCGCCCTCCTCGAGGAGTCCGACGGGCACGGCGAATGCAGCTCCTTGGGGCACAGCCGTCGTGGGCTGGTCATCGCCGTCACGGAGGTTTCATGTCCGAGAAGAGCTCCAAAAAGAAGCGCCACTCGTCATTGCCCCACCTGCGGGGGAAGCTCTCGGCGTTCAACATCAGCCCCAAGGGTCACATCGAAGGGGCGATCGTGGAGACCGCGTCTGGGTCGATCCAGATCAACTTTCCCAAGCACGAGGCCGAGGCGCTGGTCCGTGCGATGCGGGTGGGTGCCGAGATCGATCTCGAGGCCGACTTCGAGACCGATGAGGGCGACCACCCGGTCTACCTCGCGGCCAGGAACGGGGCCGCCGAGTCCGAGGCGAGCGGCACGGTGGTGCGACTCAACTATGCTCTCCACGGCGAGGTCAATGGTTGCCACCTGGACGACGGAACCTTCGTCCACACCAAGCCGGACGGGGCCCGGAAGTACAAGCTGCGCGTCGGGGAGCGGGTGAAAGCCACGGGTGAACGGCGCACCGGCACGGACGCCGTGGTGCTGGAAGCCCACGCGGTGGAGCGCCTGGCAAGAGGCCAGGCGAGAGGCCTGGCGAGAGGCGTGGCAAGAGGCGAGGCAAGGGGGGCAAGAGGCATGGGGAAGGGCCCGGCGAACGGGCGTGCGAGAGCTTCCCGGACCTGATCGCGCGCCACGCGCCACCGCCCTGCTGGGACCCGGCTCGCCCGGTCCTCCGATCTCCGACGCTCCCGCCATGGCACACGTGGCTCCGTCCCGAGGAGCGCTGCGGGGGCTCGACGGCCTCAACTTTCTTCTTGCCGACGTCCAGACCGGTGTCGGTCCATTCCTGGCCATCTATCTGGCGGGCCGCCGCTGGGATCAGCAAAGAGTGGGGTCTGGCGCTGACGGTTGGCGGCGTCGCCGGGATCCTCGCCCAGGTGATCGCCGATCTGACGCGCGGGACGGGGGCGCTTCAACCTCACGCTCGGAGCCGTCAGCACCGCGGTGGGGATCGGCGCCTCTCTCAGCCAAGGCATCGCCGGGAGCATCGCGCACCACCTCGGCTCCCACGCCGGCTTCCTCTTCCTGGCGGCCGTGGCGGCGGCCGCCCTCGGCATCGTCGGCATCTTCATGCCGGAGACCGGCACGCCCCGTGCCGGTGCCGGTGCCGCTGGCGTTGGCTCCCCGCCCGGCGCTTCGACCCCCGGCGCGGGCGGGTAAGGACCCGGGGCAAAATGAATCATGCAGTTCTGGCTGCGGAGGCGTCCGGCTGGGGAGGCGCGAGGAGGGCGAATACCCGTCGGTATGTAACCGACGAGCAACGAAGCCGG
>Ga0265316_10007203_pt1 | contig 10508 bp, 10 predicted proteins | sample 4522metaG_FD_202092 | JGI IMG/M metagenome (GOLD analysis project Ga0265316, IMG submission 202092) | Rhizosphere microbial communities from Carex aquatilis grown in University of Washington, Seatle, WA, United States - 4-5-22 metaG | ecosystem: Host-associated > Plants > Roots > Rhizosphere >...
ATTAAAGGAGGCCAATAAACGATAAAAATATTTCAATATCTTTGCTTTCATTAATAATAACGTCTTGAAGAAAGGGAAAGAAATATTAATTTTGGTTACTAATGATGACGGAATCAGTGCCAAAGGATTGAAGTCACTGGTTAAAGTTGCAATGCAATTTGGGGAAGTTGTTATAGTAGCACCCAACGAGGGTCAAAGCGGAATGGCACATGCTATTACAGTTAAAACTCCTATCAGGGTTCATAAGACAACTGATTTCGATCACCTGACTACTTATAAATGCACGGGTACGCCAGTTGATTGCGTCAAAATGGCCATCAACCAGTTATTACAACGAAAACCCGATTTGATCCTGGCCGGTATCAATCATGGAGGTAATGCTTCTTCAAGCGTGATGTACTCAGGTACCATGGGCGCTGTTATTGAAGGTTGCCTGAATGGTATTCCATCTATTGGTTTATCACTACTCGATTTTGACAAGGATGCTGACTTTAGTGTTGTTCAGTTTTATGCAAAGAAGATTATTAATGAAACTCTTAAAAATGGTTTACCTAAAGGAGTATGTTTGAACGTAAATGTACCTTCAATTAAACTAAAAAAAATAAAAGGAATAAAAATTTGTCGCCAGAATCATGGTGTCTGGCGCGAAGAATTCGATCACCGAACCGATCCAAATGGTTACGATTATTATTGGTTGACAGGAACATTTGAAAACCTGGAACCTCATGCTGAAGATACCGATGAATGGGCCCTCAGAAATAATTACGTTTCACTTGTACCAGTGCAATTTGACCAAACCGCTTATAAGTTTATGAAAAAGCTGGAAGGATGGGATTTGAAATAGTTATAAGTTCAAGATTCAAGATTCAAGATTCAAGATTCAAGATTCAAGATTCAAGATTCAAGATTCAAGATTCAAGATTAATTTTACTATTCACAAATTCGAATAGGTAAGTGATAGTCAATTCTTCATTCTAACTGGTTGACCGGTTGCTTCAATAATATTCCAATAAAGCTCACTGTCAAGATTAATTTTCTTACGCTTGGTAACTGTTGTTGAAATTGGTAAGAGGGTGAACTCGTTGTTCCAGTTACCTACAACAAAGTCTGTTTTTCCTGCCATTGCCGCATGAACCGCATTTTGTGCCAAAAGGCTGCAAAACTTACTGTCGTTTGCATTTGCAGGTGCACTGCGGATAATATAGCTTGGGTCGATATATTTAATAGTATAAGGGAATTTTTTATTGTCAAATTCTTCAGAAATTTTTTCTTTCAGATAAAGACCGATATCCTTGTGTTTGATATTTCCCGAAGCATCTGCCTGTTTATTTGCAGGATCAAAAAAGTATTGCCCTGCCCCTTCAGCAACTACAATCATCGCATGATGTCTGTCTTCAAGTCTTTTTCTAAGAACTTTTAAAAATCCATACGGTCCATAAAGATCAAATTCCATTTCAGGGATTAGAACGAAATTAACTTCCTGAATAGAAAGTGCAGCATAAGCTGCTATAAAACCTGAATCTCGTCCCATCAATTTAATTAATGAAATTCCGTTATATGCTCCTACTGCCTCATTATGCGCATTACGAATAATGTCATTTGCTATTGAAAATGCAGTTTCGAAACCAAAGGATTTTTCAATTAAATCGATATCATTATCAATTGTCTTGGGAATTCCAGCGATAGATATTTTAAGTTTACGCTTTTCAGCTTCTTCACATATTTCGTGTGCACCTCTTAAAGTTCCATCACCGCCTATACAAAACAAGATATTGATATTCAGAATTTCCAAAGTATCAACAATCTGGTTTACATCCTGGTTTCCGCGTGACGATCCTAAAATGGAACCACCTGAAAGATGGATATTTTCAACCACCTGGGGTGTAAGTTCAATAATAGGATGATTATAGGTTGAGATAAATCCTTCATAGCCGTATTGAATACCAATAATACGTTTAACACCATATCGATAATATAATTGGCTGAATATACTCCTTATCACATTATTTAATCCGGGGCATAATCCACCGCATGAAACAATCGCAACTTTTGTTTTAGCAGGCTCAAAATAAAGTATCTCTCTTGGACCTGCTTTTTCAAATGAAATAGGTATTGTATTGTTTTCTTTACAGGAAATAAAATTTTCAAGAGTTGAATCATGGAGAATTCTGTCATTATCTTTTATAAAATCATATATTGCTTCACCTTTGTTGGATGAAAGCTTCAATGGTGATTTTACAGTTCCTTTTCCCAAAACTTTTATTTCAAAATCGTCTTGTTTCATAATTTTGATTGCATTTTATTTTTACGCTTTTTGATATTTAAAAATTCAATTTTTAATAAAATAAATTACTGAAAATGTACTTGTTTGGATTTTACTTTGATAATTACCTAAATAGATTATCAAAACGGTCTATTCGCATTAGATTAATAGACTTTTTATGTTCAGTAATTATTATAAAAATAATAAAAAAATTCTATTTCACGCAAAAGTCTTTAAATACAACTCATTAACTGAGCATATTTCTTTTTCTTAAGCCTGTCAAAATTTTAAACTACTTTTCATGTAATAAAAAAATAAGTATGATAAATATTTATGCTATTGAATATGACAATAACATTTTTTATGTTATTTTTTTTTGAGATATTTGCCGCACACTATTGCAAAAAAAACCTATTGGTTATGAAGTTAAAGAAAGTATTAGGAATTGATGTTGGGGGATCAGGAATAAAGGGAGCAATTATAAACACCAAAACAGGAGAACTTCTTACTGAAAGATACAGAATACCTACACCTGGACAAGCCAACCCGGATCAAATCGCTGACGTTATACAACAAATAGTAGAACATTTCAAATGGAATGGAACAATTGGAGTAGGTTTCCCGGCTGTGGTACAAAATGGAATAGCAAAAACTGCCGCAAATATTGATAAAAGTTTTATAGGAACAAATATTGAAAACTTAATTGCAAAAAAAACCAATTGCAAAGTCAAAGTAATAAATGATGCGGATGCAGCCGGACAAGCTGAAATGAAGTTTGGAGCCGGGAAAAATAACAAAGGTGTAGTATTTTTAATTACAGTGGGTACTGGTATTGGAACTGTTGTTTTTACTAAGGGCAAGTTACTTCCTAATACCGAACTGGGTCATGTTTATATGAATAAGGACAGGGAATCTGAGCTGTATATTTCTGATGCAACCCGTCAGAAAAATGATTTATCATGGAAAGATTGGGCTCAGAGATTTGATGAATATTTGAATTACCTGGAACAGCTTTTTTGGCCCGATTTATTTATTGTTGGTGGGGGAGTAAGCAAGAATGAAACAAAATTTCAACAATACCTTACTGTAAAAACAAAAGTTGTTCCTGCTCAATTGCTAAATTATGCAGGTATTATTGGAGCTGCTTTGGCCGCTAAGAAATTGATAGCTGACGAAGAAAAATAATTCAAAATAAAAGATGATGTGCATTGTGGAGTAGGGAAGAGTTCCATATTTTTTATTCATATAAATTAACCTAATATCATTCTAATAAAATTGCCACTATAAATCTGCTTTGACAGATTCAAAAAGTATTTAGTTATAAGATATACAATTTTAAAATATCTGAATAATTAAAATAACAACTTGCATTTTACTTCAATTTTTTTCAAAGGTGTATTATATCATTTCTTTTACTGTTAAATATCATTAAAATAACCTGATTAACTTATTGTTAACAATTGACTTTGCTAAGAATAATTTGTAATTTTAAGAACAGGTAATTAAAATTTCCGGATTTACGCATCACAATATTTTGGCCTACTATATCTAAACCATTAAAAAAAACTACTATGGATGTCGAAGTTATAAACAGTTTGATAAACAATTCAACTTGGTCAACACTGGATAATGCGGCCGTGTATAAATTTGCAAACGGTAAAGATGTTTACATTAATGGGAACACCCATTATGACTATACCATAAATCGTAACAATAACAGGATTGTTATGATTTTGGGAGCAGCTAAAAAGTATTACGTGAATTTTATAAATGACTTTACCCTTGAATTTTATAATGCAAAGGAAAAATTCAGAATAAGGCCAGAGTCAAATCTGTAAATCTTCAAATGTCCATACTATTTCTCATTGGCAATATTTAATAAACTATGTATTGATGAATATTTTTGAGGCAGAAAAATTTGTAACCAGTTCTTTAGTCAAATTGGGAGCATTTTGCAAAATTGAATCAACTGAATCTGGTCAGAATAATATAATTGTTTCATGGAGAAGTACTGTATGGAGAATAATGGTCAGGACAATTAATAAGGAAAATTCTTCTTTGTGGCCTTTAGATGACGAAATTAAACTATTCAAACAAAATGCAGCTTCAAGCAACCAAACATTTGTTATTGCTTTTGTTCATTCAAATTCTGATATTGAATACAGATCTGTCGAATATGGCAGCCTGATTAATCCAAGATGTATCATCAGGATCAAAAGATCAAATATGCTGATTGAAGCTTAAAACAAATAGAATCCTATCACTCGTAACCAATATCTTTAAATGATTTAAAACCATCTCCGATAATTTCATTTGCATCAATGATTGTTACAAAAGCTTTTGGATCCATCTCTTTTATATAATCCTGCAAAATATAAACTTCTCTTCTTGACACGTTGGTAAAAATTAACTTTCTCTCTTTTTGTTCGAACATTCCTTCTGCTTTTATCAGAGTTCCACCCCGTCCTAAATCAAATAGAATTTTATGTCTTATTTCATCATATTTATCAGAAATGATCAACAATGTTTTATTATAATTAACACCTTCGAGTGTTGCATCAATAACTTTTCCTGTAATATAAATTACAATCCAGGAATAAAGAGGAATTTTCCAATCCCTGAATACTATTAAGCCAAATAGTACAATCGTGGAATCAACATAAATCATTAATTGTCCAATAGGAAGCCTTGTATATTTGGCGAAAATCATTGCAATGATATCCGACCCACCGGAGGTTGCCTTTGATTTAAAAATTAATCCCAATCCAAATCCAATCAATACTCCTCCATAGATAGATGATAAAATAGCATCATTGCTTACCAAAGGTTTATCACCCCAAAAATACGTAAGAAAATCAATAAAAAATGAAGAAAGAAAAAGGCCAACTATAGTTTTTACTCCAAAACGAGGACCCAGTATTTTAATTCCAAGAATGGTAAGAGGCACGTTCATTATTAAACCCATAGTACCAATTGGAAGGCCCGAAGGAGCAAAAGAAAATATACCCTTTGTCATATAATGGATCACGATACTGATACCAAAGACGCCACCGGGAACTATTTTATATGGAGTTATAAAATAAACAAATCCGGCTGCCAGTATAAAGGAACCTATTAAAATTAATGAATAAGCCTTTATCCAGCCTTTTGTAAAAAACTTCTTACTAATAAGAATTTTCATTTCTATTTAGGTATGAATAAGAATCCACTTCTTTTTGTTAAAATTAAGGAGCTTCTTCACTTTTACCAAAGCGTTCACCCAATTGTTCCAGATAATCCAGAAATTTAAGAAGTAATCTGAAATAAAGTATTAAATAAAGCATAATTGTCATAAACCAGATAACGCAAACATTTACCCAAAATGTTGGAAAATAATAACCAAAGACCATCTTTTGCGGTGCGTAAAAATGTGCCTTGATAAAAGGCGAGGTTGGATCAAGATATATAGGATCAATCTTCTGGATTAATTCGCCGTTGTATTCAACGATACGTTCAACTTCATTGGAGTTTGTAACAAATTCTTCAAGAGATTCATTAAAATTTTCTCGCTTTAGTTTTAAAAACATTTCACGATCTTCAAAAGATTTCTGCAAATTATTCACCAATTCATCTTTCTGGGTATTGGCTTTATTATATCTTTTAATATAATATCGGTTTAACTGATCCAGGTATGTATTTGCATCTTCAATTGCGGCGTCGTTAATTTTTATGGAATCGAACCTGAATTCATTCAAATGGATGAATTTAATTCTGGGGGTAATTCTCATTTCTTTTGATATTTCATTATGCAATACTTCGATGTTTTGCTTTACTTCATTAGAACGTATTGGATCCTGGTAGAAATGTGAGATGTATTCGAGTTTGTTTTTCAAATTTGTATTCCAATAATCCTTTTTGTAGTTGGCAATACTCATTGCTTTATTGAACCTGTAAAATTGTTTGTTGTATTTATTTTCCATAAACTGATATACTGCCAGGGCTTCGTAACCCCATCTGGCAGTTATCATTTCGCCATAGAATGGAATTTTATTTGGAGAAGAAATAGCAGGATTAATTTTTTCATATTTAACAATAATGCCGCTTAGTATAATCTGTGGTATTACAAGGAAAGGAATTAGCATGTATATTGTTACTACAGTTTTAAAGCTATCAGAAATTAGAAATCCCATCATGTTAGCAGCTACCCAGGAACTAAAAAGTACCAGCCAATATTCGAAATACATTCCATGAATTTCGATAATACTATTTCCAACCAACACAAAAGTCAGAGCCTGAATAGCAGAAATAATAAGAAGAACACCAACTTTAGACAGAAGATAGCTGCCCCAGCTCAGGTTTAGAAATGCTTCACGCTTAAGAATTTTTCTGTCTTTTATAATTTCTTCTGCACTGCTCGTTAACCCCATGAATATTCCTACAATTACTGACATGAAAATATACACAGGTAAATTGCTGTTTTTAAATAATGTATACCCGTATTGATTTGTGACATCTACATTATAATATTTAATAATAAATGCCAGGATAAATGCTAAAATTGGTGCTTCGAGAAAAGTTATAACTAGATATTGGGTATTAGATAATTTGGATAGAATATCCCGCCTGACAAAAACCAGGAACTGCTTTATCTTATTGGGAATTTTAAAATTTATGGGTGGAATTTCGAAATTGTGATTTTTCTTTTGTTCTTCAGGCTTAAAAGTTTCTTCATAAAATCTTGTCCATTCTTTTGGTGTTATCTTTCGTGTATAAGTTTCCTGTCCGTACTCATTCAGAACCCTTGATTCAACAATGTTGAAAATTTGTTCGGGATTTACATTTCCGCAGGCATGACACTCACTTTCGTTCCAGCTTGCATGATGAATGCGCGATTTAAAATACATGATGGATTCAATGGGATCTCCATTATAAACAAGGTATCCCCCGGTATCAAGGATCAGCAAACGATCGAACATTTTAAATATTTCTGAAGAAGGCTGGTGGATTACGACAAATACCAGCTTACCTTTTAAAGTTAATTCTTTCAACAGATCCAATATATTTTCTGAATCGCGGGACGAAAGACCTGATGTAGGTTCATCCAGGAAAAGAACAGATGGTTCGCGTATGAGTTCAAGTGCTATATTTAATCTTTTTCGTTGCCCTCCGCTGATTTTTTTATTTAAGGGTGTTCCTACCTGTATATCTTTGATCTCAAATAATCCCAGATTTACCAATGTTTTATCAACAGTATCGACAATTTGTTCTTCTGTATAATTGTCAAAACAAAGTTTTGCATTATAATAAAGATTCTGAAACACTGTAAGGTCCTCAATCAACAAATCATCCTGTGATACAAACCCAATGACACCCTCAACTTTACCTTTTGCAGTATGAATGTTGTGGCCGTTAATCAGTACTTCACCGCTTGAAGGGGCATTGGTGCCATTTAGAACAAACAGTAAAGTAGATTTTCCTGCACCACTTGCACCCATGATGCCAACCATCCGTCCCGATTCCTCGGAAAAACTGATATTGTGTAGCCCGGTCTTACCACTTTTAAATTTATACTCAACATCGTTGACTTCGAAGACTACTTTTGATTTGAGCTTGTCATCATTAAAACGACTAACAACGTCGCTGTAATATATAGGTTTAATCTGGGGATTTCGGATAGAAGAACCGTAATTAAAAACATAAGCTTTATCTTTTTGTAATATCTGGCCGTTAAGGTAAAGCTCATTCTGACCCATGTATCTAATGAAATATAAATTTGTCGAGGCAATGTGCAAAATTCGGATTTGTTCCAAAAACGAATCAACAAAATAATGTTTTACTTTTGGATGATAAAAGTCCTTATCATTGTCAATTACCATAACATTCAGCGTATTCGGCATATGTGGAAAATCGAGAAGAATATAATCTTTAATCTCACCATATTCTCCGGTCGAGATATGGAAAGTATCGGCCACTGTGTCTATAAAAGCCATTTCCTGCTCCGAAATGTTGACGCTGTCTATGCGCACAAATTCAAATAATTGAAAAAGAACAATAATTTTCTGTTCCTGTGTCAATTCTTCGTTTATTTCAGTACAAATTTTCAATACTCTTACCGAACTTGCAGAAATTCGCCTGTTCTGCTTTTCTGTATCACGCGATTTATCCTGGTGCAGGTTGTAATAATCATCAAAAATTTTCAGGTATTCTTGAACAAGCTCTTCATTGAGCTGTCTGCGAAGGAAAGATTCAACCACCGTACGCCTGTCTGTAGAATTGCTTTCAGGACGTGCAATGATTGCAAACAATTGCATCAGCGCTTTTAAAATCTGTTCGCTCATCTGTTTTCTTTTTTTTTGCTTATTTATCGGCCTGGTCTTCTTTAAATCCGATAGCTATTGTAAAAACCGGTGAAACTTTGGGTATTTTGTCAACGGAAACTTCGGCAATACATGCTATGTTCGATTTAAATTTCAAATCAATTTTTTTATTATAATCATCACAGATTGTTGAAAATAATAAATTTTTTTCTATATCAAATATTGAAATTTTGAATTTTTTAGTGTTGTTGCTGCAAATCACCAAACGGTATTGAAATCCTTCAAAAAAAGAAAGATAAATCTTTCCTGTTCTGGAATCCTCAAGTGTCAAAGTATAATCCTGCCCATCTTTTATATAACCGGCCATATCCTTATTATAACAGGCAGATGCTGATTGTCCGAAAGCTTGAATCAGACTTCCGGATATCATTAAAAATACAATGACAGTTTTTTTATACATGATCTTATTAAAACTTTACCAGAAATTTCATTTTTTTTTTTTAATCCCAAATATAGAACAAGTAGTTTAAAGATTCCTGTCTACGAAAAAATCAGGAAATTTGTTTAAATCTTAATATGCTGGCTTTTTTAATAATTGTTTCAAGACTTGCTTCAGAATTTAAAATCTGACATTCATTGTTGATAATCATCAAATCTTTTTGATACTTAATGATTGGATTTTCATATTTATATTTAAAATCGAGCATATCAAAGTCATACGCAATTTCAACCAGGCCATCAATTAGTTCCTGAATTTCATTTGATGATTCGTAATAAGGAGCAAGTACTTTTATTAAATTGTCCAGGATAAATTTTTGTTGAAATATCATATTCTTAATCTCATTGGATTTAAATTGTGAATATGTATAACAAAGCAAATAAAAGCTTTCTATCCAGCCACCAGTAATAACCATAACACTGGTCTGTTGCTGCGAATTTTCTTTTAGGTAATTGTCTGCCCGTGTAAATACAATAGAAAGATAATGAGCAAGCGAATCCTGGTTGCTTTTTAAAGCGAGTATATGATCATAAACTTCCCTGGTAAATACCAATTTTAAGTTTAAGTCGCTTGCCAGTTGATCAATAGTTGAGAGGTATTCATTTGTGTTTTCCGAAACAGAGAAAATGTTTAAGTATCCTAGATCGGCACCATAGATTCCAAGATTAACTGCTTTTTTAGAAGAAGTCGTATATTTTTCAACGTTGCTGACTGGATTGGTAGCTGATTTATTAGGATAAACCCCAAGATGTTTCAAATAGAGATTGACAAATTGAGGAGATGGAACACAAAACACCATGTTCTTATAAGTAACAAAAAGATTGGTGGTATCTGCTGATAATTCAGCAGATTTGAAATCTTTGTAGTTGTCTCTGCTACCGCAGGAAAATAGAGACAATATTGCAAAAATTACAAATAATTGTATTGCTATTTTTTTGGTCAATTTTTACCTTTAGTATTGATGAAGGTTAATTAAATCAAAAATAAAAAAAATCGACTTATAAATCGCTTTCTTCAAAGATATTCCATTTTTAAATCAAAAATGAAAAAGTGCAGTAATACAATTGTATTAAATTAAGGTATTATGTATTCCTTAAATGATTTTTTTATTATATGGCTGAAAAAATTATAAGAGTATGTATTGAACTTTTATCCGTCAATGGAAAAGTTTTTGCGAAATTCACTTTATAATTCAATGTCGTTTAATTAAGGAATTTTTATTATAGGTCATACTTCGACAAGCTCAGCATGACCTAATTACATAGTCACCCTGAGCTTGTCGAAGGGTGTCTTAATACTTAATTAAATGACATTGCTTTATAATTTGTGATTAGATTTTGCTATATTTTTTGGATCATTTCAAATTTCTGACCTGAGCTGCATAATTATCAGAAATGTAATTATCATAACTCATGCATACTTCGGAAGCAAAATTGATTCCTTTGCCAAT
>Ga0265316_10007204_pt1 | contig 10507 bp, 4 predicted proteins | sample 4522metaG_FD_202092 | JGI IMG/M metagenome (GOLD analysis project Ga0265316, IMG submission 202092) | Rhizosphere microbial communities from Carex aquatilis grown in University of Washington, Seatle, WA, United States - 4-5-22 metaG | ecosystem: Host-associated > Plants > Roots > Rhizosphere >...
TTCGGCTTGGTTCCGCTGTCCTTCGATGTGAGCAGCGGTTTCAGCACCCCCATGCCCGCCTTCATGGCTCGCGCTGCAATCAGAACCTCCGGCACATACAGCACGTTGTGCTTGAAGTCCTCGCCCACTACGCTCATGCCGGCGATGAGTCCATCGGTCAGCACCTCCTGCGCGGAACGGCCTTCGGCCAGGGCTTCCTTGGTCAGCCGCTCCACCTCGTTGGCGTTTCCTTCGTACAGGTGCTGGTTCATCAAGGCATAATCGGGCATCGAATCGTATCCTCAGCGAGCGCTCGCCACCGCTCCAGCGGCGCGTTTGGAGTTGAATTCTTCAAGTGCTTCAAGCATGGCCAGAATGTTTTCGCGCGGCATTCCCGGGCTGGTGCCGCCGCCGACGGAAAGAATGATGCCTTCGCCGCCGGAACCTTCCAGCACTTCGAGCGTCTCGTCCTTCACTTCCTCAGGCGTTCCGCGAACGGCGACTTCCAATGGATTTACGTTGCCCATCAGGCACATCCGGTCGCCCACGCGCCGTTTTACCTCGGTGATGTGCCGCTGCTTTCCCCAGTTCAAAACGTTGAATCCAGTGTCGGGCAGATGGTCAAGGCAGGCGTCCACTTCGGCGTCGTTGTGATAAAGCTTCACCCAATCCTTGGGAAACGCATCGCAGATTCGCTTCAAATAAGGATGCGCAAACTCCAGGTAATGCTCCTCATTCACGAAACCGACAATGTCGTCGAGGATGAAGATGCTTTCCACCGTATCGCCCATCACCTTTTGCTGCGCCTTCAGCCAGTCGATGATCACCCGCGTGCACAGGTCGAGCAGCTTGTGCGCGCCCTTCGGGTCTTCGACCAGATCGATCATGAATTCCGTTGTCCCGCGCACGAATCCTGCCGTGCACATCGGCCCGCGCGAGGTCACCATGGGCAGAATGTATCCGGCATCCAGAATCCGCTGGCGCGCCATCCCGATGCGATGCAGGGTCAGGCCCGCAAATCCGTCGGCTTCAACCTCGTATTCGGGGAAGCTGTCGATATCTTCCAGCCGGTATAGCGTGTGGTATTCGCTGGGGGTGTTGTCCTGCCAGAACTTGATTTTCGCTCCCAGTACCGAGGGCTCCGCCGCCATCCCGTATTCCATCCACCACGAGGGGATAAAGATGATGTCAGGGAATTCCTGCATGATCTTCAGATTCGACTGAAACCAGAGTTCCGGATCCAGAAAATAGTCCAGGTGCTTGATTCCCAGGTAGCCGGGAATCCACGGACTATCGATGATCAGCGCCATCGGGATCTTGTCCAGCTTTTCGCGCCGCACTGCTTTCTTGAAAGTCTCCCACTGTTCCGGCCGCATACATGTCCTCCCGATCACCTTTCGTGATCCGCACCCCTGACCTGCTCTACATCCGAATGAGCGACCCCCTCGCCATCCGTCCTGGCCTGAAGCAATTCCACTTCTTCGCGTTGGGCGAGATGCTCGCCCCGCTTTCAAACAGCACCGATCACGAAGCCCGTTGGAACCTAAGTGCAATCCTTCTTATCATATAGGATTTTGTTCGACGGTCGTAGTAATTGCGCTCACGTAATCATAGTGTAAGGGCGACAGAACGCACAAGAGACCCGAAGATTTCGCCTGGCAGGCTGCCAGAGCGGTTTCGGAATTCACGTAGATTCTTTGAGAGCACTGAAATGGGAGCCGGACACTGTGATCATCGGCGGGAAGGAAGTAAAGCATTCCACTGGCTACTTCGAGCTGCGCACATATGACGGGCCAAAGCCTGTTTACGAATCACTCAAGGGCGCAACCCCGGCTGAGGCCGAATACAAGCGGAAGACGAAGCCCTTGTATCAATCAGCCAATGCTCAACACGGATCAGCCGGTTTTATTCGCCCCGTGATCATTCTCAAAAGTGGATGACCACTCCGGCGCTGATGCGGAGGTTGTTCTGGTGATTGTTGCTTCCGTTGTCAATGGTAGTCAGCAAGTAGTCGGCTTCGACAAGCCGCATGGAAAATCGCGGCGTCGCTCGCAGGTCGAGGCCTCCGCCGAAGTTGCCCGCAAAGGCCGCGCCGGCGTTAGCTGCTCCCGGATTCGAGTCCTGAACCAGCGTTCCGCTCGAGTGTGCGAGGCCAAGCAACATCTGGCCGAAGGGCTGAAGCGATGAATGCCTGATGGGCGGTAGGTAACGCACGCCCGCCGTGAATGTGCTCAGCGTGAGGTTATCGCCGGAGTGGGAGACCGTGCCCGCGTGCGCGATGGTGACATCGCCGACCAGCGCAAACTGCCCCGACCCAAGCGGCCAGGCGAAGGTTGCGCTGCCGCCGTTCAAATTGAAGCAGCCGCAGCCGCCCGGAGGCGCGTTGCTGTGCAGGTAAGTGTACCCAAGGGCGAGTTCAGTGCGCGGCTTGACGCCTGCGGGTTCGCGCGGAGTTTGCGCAGCCGCCCCAGCAGTAGAGGCCGCGGCGATGGTCAACAACAGAGCGAATGTGCGATTGATCGTGAGTCGCATGGGGTCTCCTCTTACTCAACCGTCAACTGTACGGTGGTGGATTGCTGCACCGAGCCGCCGGTTCCGGTAACGGTGATGGTGTAGCTGGTTGCAGATGCACCCATGCCGAAGCCGCCTCCGCACGCAGTGAGAGCCGAGAACGCGCCAAGCGAAGCAATGGCCAAAGCAGCGAGCGTGATCCAGCGCCTGCGCTTTTTCCCGGGAAGGAAGAAGATGCCGATGACTGCCAGCGCCGGCACGGCGAGCTGCCACGGAGAACTCTTCGGGGTTGCAGCGGCTGCAGTGCTTGCAGTTTGAATCGTCAGCGTCGAAGTTGCTGGTGAGCTTCCCGGTGTGAGCGATGGCGGTGAGAACATTGCTGTTGCGCCGACAGGCAGCCCGCTGGCCGAAAGCGTCACAGCGCTTGAGAATGTGCCGTTTTGCGGGGTGACGGTGATGGTGTAGTGCGCCGAACCGCCGGGTTGGATGGTCTGCGCCATGGTGGACGACGACATGGTGAAGCTCGGCGGTGTAACGGCGGAGAAGTTGGCCGTCACGGTTTCGGGCGCACTCATGGTGACTGTTGTGGAGGCGCTGGATGTGCTGGCGACGCTGCCAGTCCAATTGGTGAAGCTGTAACCCGAGCTAGGCGTAGCCGTCAGGTTCACCACGGATCCTGATGCGTAGTAAGTGCCCGAGGTGGGCGCTACGGATCCGCCGGCAGTCGGACTTGCCGCGGTTGTTAACTGATAGGAAGTCGCGAACGTTGCCGTGTAACTCGTTGCGCTCGACGGTGCGGTCACCGAGTGCGAGATCGCTCCCTCGTCGGACCAGGAAGTAAAGGTATTCTGCATCCCGGCTGAAGTCTGCGGTGATGTCGTGGCAATCGAATGACTGGAGCCCACCGTCCAGCTCAGGGTTTGTGTGCTTGTGTAGGACGTTCCATCCACGCTGAACGACAGGCCTGCGGGGTTGGTGCCCACAGTGACTTGCACGGTGGCTGCAGTCACAGTGACCGTGTTCGTTCCTGTTGCGTTGTTGTAAGTCGAGGAACTGTTTGAATCGGGCGTGTAAGTCGCCGTCAGCGTGTCCGTGCTGGTTGCGAGCGACCCAGCGGGGACCGTAATCATCGCGCTGCCGCTGACCAGGGTCGTCGCCGCGGAAGTGTAGCTCCCGCTGGTCAGAGTCACTGAGCCCGTTGGCGTGGGATTACCACTGCCGCCGCTAACGCCGATCGTCACCGTCAGGCTCTGCGCCGTCGTGATGCTCGATGAAGAAGGCGACACGGTAACTGTGGGCGTGGTCTTTGCAGGAGAGGTCACCGTGACCGTGTTCGATCCTGTTGCGCCGTTATAGGTCGAGGAACTCGCAGAGTCGGGCGTGTATGTCGCCGTTAGCGTGTCCGTGCTGGTCGCAAGCGACCCGGCGGGAACAGTGATCATCGCGCTGCCACTGACCAGGGTCGTCGCCGCGGAGGTGTAGCTCCCGCTGCTAAGAGTCACTGACCCACTTGGCGTGGGATTACCACTGCCGCCGCTAACACCGATCGTCACTGTCAGGGCCTGCGCCGTGGTGATGCTCGTTGGGGACGGTGTCACCGTAACTGTGGGAGTAATGGTTAACGGAGGTGTTACGGCGCAGCCTGCGCCGAGGTTCAGCTCGGTCGATTGCGCCGACGACTGGCCGCTCGCGTCGATCGCGACCGCGACCAAATTGACCGCGCCGCTACCGGGAACCGAGAAGCTGAATGGCAGGCTGTTCAACAGAATGGCCGTGTATGTCGCGCCCCCGTCAAGGCTGTAGTTCACCTGGGTGAGATCTGCGCCCTGTGCTCCGGGATTTGCGCTAATCGTCGCGTTGATGCAGGTGGCTCCGACCTGGCTGGTGGTGAGGCTGAGCGCCGGTGCATCTCCTGCAAGCGTAATTTGAGTAGTCGCCGTGATCGCGTTCCTGTCAGAGTCGGTGCCGGTCAGCGTAATCGTATGATTCCCAGGACTCATGTTGACAGTCAGAGGCGACCCGCTCCCCAGTGCTCCCTGCGCACTATCGGTCCATTTCAGCGCGGTCCCGGTGAGCACGCCATCATCCGCATCGTACGCTGCGCCGCTCAAATATACCGGGTTCTTGGCGGGATAAATCGCGCCGCTCACGGGATTATTGATCACAATTGCCGAGGGCAGCTTCTTCGGCACGTTGAACGGCACTGACGTGGCGCTCCCCGTGTTCACGCCGTCAGACACGTCGATTCTGATCAGCGCCGCAGCAGTTCCCGGCAAGGTGCTGAAGTCGATGATGTCGCTGGTGCTGGCGAGCTGATCGATCTGATTCCAGGTTGTGCCGCTGTCGATCGAATAAGAGATTTTCGATGTGAAGTTTGTCGCGGTGGCGCTCTGAATCGTCCAACTCACCATCTGCTCACCGGAGCCCACAAATCCGGCTAACGGGCTGGTAATCGTCACCGTCGGCGGAGCGCCGGTCAGCGGCAGATTGGTGAGCAGGATTCCGTTCGAATCGAAGACAGCGATTGAAGCGGCTCCGGAAGTGACTGGAATCCACTCGGAGAACAACGGATCGCTCATGATATCGGTGCCCGTCGTGTCGGTCGTGTCGATTGCAGGTGTGAAGTATCGCGTATATAAGGGTTGGTTCGTCGCGCTCAGTGCCTGAATTGAATAGGTCCCTGTGCCTGGGTCGGTGAAGGCGGACATGGTTTCAGTGAAGATCGGGTTCAATGTCACTCCGGCGCTCTGGATTGAGCCGCTCACCCCCCAATAAGAACCCTGCACCAGTGGTGGGGTGGCCGTAGGCTGGGCCGCAGGCCTTGTTAACGGGTTTGCGGGCACCTTTCCCAGCGAGGCGGTGGTCACCGTACCACCGTTCAAAGCAGCAAACGCTCGGTTGTAGTTGATCGGACTGATCCATCTCGGAACGCAGTAGCTCATGATGTCGTAGGTATTGGTCGGATCGATCACGGCCTGCGAGGCAACGTCGAAGCCGTACTCGGGGCCCGCTGAACTCTGCACGTTATCGGTAGCGTAGATCCAGTTGGTCGGAGCCCCCCGTATCGGAGCGCCCGGACCATAGCAACCTGGAGCTAGACCGTTTGTCGACGCTGGATTGTCGAGCTCGGTATGCGTCAGGCTTAGCGTATGGCCGGTTTCATGCGCAACAACCGCAAGGGTCGCGTCGCGTCCCAAACGGGGAGCCCTGGCGGGCACGAGCAAATTATGTCCTCCATATCCAGAAATCCCGGTGCTGGATATGCTGGGGTCGTAGACGCCGGAGTAGTCGGTTCTCGTCTGGCCAGAGACATCAGCGGCAGCGTCAGCCGGAAGGTAGAGCGGGTTGATCAGACTAACCATTGCATCAACCCACGCTTCGTGATCGCTGTAGGCTGCGACGTTCAGTGAAACCTTACTTGAGGTAATGCTTGGATTCACCGTGTTGGTGGGCATGAGCTTGCTCACCAGAGCAGTCAACCCGAGGAGCACCGAAGGATCCTGGCAGCTTGCCGGCGAACTTACTACGCTGCAAGCAGACACACCTTTCAGATTGATGGCATAAGTATCCTTGCTGGTGATAGAGAACGTCTCCTGTTCCAGTTGATTGCCAAAGTCATCCATCAGCGTGAGAGTCGTTGTCCATGTGCCGGTGGGAGGTGTGAAGTAGAAATCCATCGATGGACATCCCGAATTGTGCGCACGCGCATCCGTGGGCTGGCAATTGGGCATGAGGCTGAGGATCTGCGTACCGGCCACTGCCCCTGAGGCGGTGAGGGTAACGGAAGTAGCGTCGTTTAACGATGTGAAATACACGCGCATCACCGCAGGCTTGCCTGTAACCATCGGCACGGGGGGGGCATTGTTTGCCGCCAGCGAGGCCTGCAGATCGCTCAGAGTCTGGTATTCCTGGATTACCTGAGTGAACTCGACAGCCGCGATCTGCGCGGTGGGCGCAATCACAAGGTTAAGCGTGACCGTCGCGGTAGCGGCGGGGGTCTCGATGTCAGCCACCTGGATTGTGAGCGATGTGGTTCCCGCCGAGGTTGGCTTGCCTGTGATCATTCCGGTTGTGGGTCCCAGCGTAAGCCCGGGCGGCAGTTTGCCCGTAATGATGGACCAATTGTAGTAATCTGCTCCGGTGCTTGATAAGCCAGGGAGCCCACCGGTGGCAGTTAGCAACTGCTTATAGTTCGCCTTTACCGTTCCTTTGACGAGAGAAGTAGTCGTGATCTTAAGACCTGAAAGAACGGTCAGAGGGAGGGTGACTGTCGCCTTGAGCGGTGGTGTAGACGAATCCGTAGCTATCAATGTGATGTTTTGAGCTGCTCCGAACTGGACCGGTGTACCGGAGATGATGCCGGTCCCGGAATCGAGCGTCAATCCATCGGGAAGATTGGGTGCCGAGCCGCCGATCGACCACGTATCAGGATCATTTCCACCAGTTGTTGCGAGCTGCACCTTGTATGGCTTGAGCACTGTGGCATCCGGCAACGAAGTAGTCGTAATCTCATAACCACTCTTTACAACGAGCGTTGCAAACCCGGACTGGCGGCCACCGCAGGTGAGCGCATAAGTGTAGGTTCCACCGATGGTGGGAGTAATAACTGCTGACCCGCCATAAACTCCCTGGTTCAGGGTTCCACTCTGTATGCCGCGCCACGAGCCCGCGCCGTTTGGAGTTCCCTGAATGTAGGCCACACATTGTTGGGCGGTGGTAGAAAATGCATTAAGAACCTTCCAACTCAGCGTTACCGGAACGTTGGGGAGCGCTGGGCTGGTTCCACTGAAGGACATTTGGATGGGCGGCGGCAAACTGGGCGACGGGACGATCTTATACACGGCGCCGGTATTGTCTGAGCCGCCCAGGTAGGTGACGCCATAGAAGTTTCCATCGCTGGCCTGAATGGGGGTGCCCCGGTTCGGTTCAGACGCATCGGGACTCGGTCCAAACGAGTAGAGAGACGCGAAAGCATAGGATTTCGGGTTGATCTGGTAGAAGATACCGCAGCCGACTCCCCCGCTGTTCACATTTTGGCAGGAGGCTAATCCCCCAACCAAGGTAGTGCCATATAGGTTTCCATCGCTGGCCAGCGTAAGCCCTGAATAAGGCCAGCGCCCCCCTGCCCCACTGGTGAACCCATGTGCCTGAGCAATGTTTCCGGGTGTGTACTGGAAGATAATGCCTCCGCCGGTGCCCTGATAGCTTTCGACATTGGCCCCATAGAAGCTGCCATCGGCCACCTGAACCAACGGCGGGTAAGTTGGGTTGAAACCGTCGGCGTTTCCCGTGAAGCTCCAAAGGAGCGTCGGGGCTCCTGCCGCCGATTCGGAGAAGACGGTGCCATCGTCTGTATAGGCGCCACCCAATTGACTGGTTCCGTAAAAATTGCCATCCGCTCCCTGGATCATCGTGCCCGCCTGGTCGGCTATCGTTCCGTATTGAGGCCCGGTAAAAGTTGTCATCACCGTATAGGCCCCTACCGGCGTTATCCTGAAAAAGACGCCAGAGGGATTAAGTATCGAAAGATCGCCTCCTCTTTTCGTCGTCCCATAGAAATTGCCGTCATTTCCCTGAACCAGCGCGCCTTCGGGGTCTCCTCCATCGGAGCCTCCAGTAAACGTGTAAAGAGTTTCAAACGACCCTTTCGTTGTGAGATCGTAGATCGTTCCGAAGCCGGCTGGGTCCGTCGATTTTTGGGTTCCAAAGGTCGTTCCATACAACAAGCCGTCCCGGCCCTCAACCACCCCAGAGTACGGATATGAACCGTCCGTCCCGCTGAAAGAGTGCAGCGTAGTCAGGACTCCCGCGGGAGTCAGCTGAAAGACCGATCCCATATTGTTCGCGCCCCCAGTGAGTGTGGTGCCGTAGAAGTTTCCGTCGCTGGCCTGGATCAAATCTGATTGCGGGTTACCCGGAGCATCGGAGAAAACCGATTCGGTGAAGGTGGTCTGCGCGCACAGACTCAGGGCCGAGCACAAGAGCACAAGCCCGGCCGTCAGGGGACTTAGAAGAAGCCTAGGGATCACACTCTTAGCCCGCAGGTTTGGGTGACAGAGCGGCTTCGATGGCCGACCAGAGAACGCCGGCGATGCGCCTGCCCAGAGCAGCTCACGCGGCCGATCGGAAACTGTGGATCCATGCAGAAAGGTAAGGTCCGATGCAGAGCCCACTTGGGGCAAGGATTGTGCGCTCATGGGGAATCTCCTGCTCTGGATCGCGCTGTCCGTTGGGAAAATGTGTCAAGCAGTTTTCGGGAGGCGTTGGACGAGGGGGGACGCCACTCGTATATGGATCGATTGTGCGTTGGGAAGCACCGCAGATCAGAGGCAATCTACCAAGGCCAGGAGGCCACTACCTTGCCGCCAGCCTGGACTGGACATCGAGCAGGACCTTGTGGGCTTCGGCGGTCATCTGTTTCGCACCGGGAGAGATGGGGTTGGCGAGGAGCTTATCCGCAATCTCGGCGTGGGGCAGCGCTTCCTCGTACCGATGTTGCCCAGCCAGTGCGCGCGCCCAGATCAGATGGGATGCCCCAAAACGCCGGTCGGTCGGCTCAACTCTTCCCTCCTGGACGGCGACCAGCTCCGCGGCGGCCTTTTCACCCTTTTCAAAATGCCCGGTATCGACATAGGCTTTGGAGAGAAAATAAAGCGGCTCGGCAAGGTCAGGACTGGAACCCAGCATCTTTCTCCATGTGGGCATGGCCGTCTCCATCATGGCTAGGGCTTCGTTTGCTCTTCCAAGCTTCATGAGCGCGCCGGCCCAATACTCCTGCTCCGTGAGAGCTCCGCGGCTCTCTGCTCCGGAACACTTTGTGTATCCGTCATAGGCACGTTGATAGAGCGGCACACTCGCGGGAACGTCGCCGCGCTGTTCGTGCAGGTACGCCAGATCCCCATAAACTTCAGACTGTTCGCACAAGGCTGCGGGATCGTTGTCATAGACCAGCAAGGCTCTGTCGAAGGCTTGCTCGGCTTCATCAAGACGGCCCCGCAGCTCAAGATCCTGGCCGAGCGAATAGATGGCGTCGGCGGTCTCGCGTGGAGAGAGGTTGTTATCCTGGCACTCCTTCACCGCGAGCTGCAGCAGGCGAAGATTCTCATCGCTGCGATAGCCGTTATTGTCGCGGTTCCAGGCATAGAAGATTGCGCTCCAAACGCGAACGGCAGGGGGGACGCCGCGTTTGCGTGATAATTCCAGCGCATGGGCGGTAAGCGTCTCACCCGCGCTCATCTGCCCCTGCAGGTACGCGATATTTCCAGAAAATGCCTCCGATTCCGCTTCCGCAGGAATATCGTTTGCGGCTCTCGCGCTGGCAATTGTCTGCGTCAGAACCTCCTGGGCACTGTCCAGATCGCCGTTTTCGTATATCGATTCGGCGAGGCCCATCTGTGCCTCGCGCAGGTCGGAAGGGTCTTTGATGTAATCGGGCAGCATCTTCACGCCCAGTTTGAGAAACTCCGGCACCGTGGCTGCCGGCTTGCCGGTGTAATTCGAGTTCGCCAATTTGAACAGGCTGTACATAAAGGTCTGCATGCGCAGCGCCCGCTGCCCCTCGCGCAGAGCCTGGCGTTGACGCCATTCTCCATACCCAAGGCTGGCAACGAGCGCCAAGGCCGCGAACACTGTTGCGGCCACACCTGCCCGATGGCGGCGCACATATTTGCCAAGCCGGTAGAGAGCCGTTTGCGGGCGAGCGAGCACCGGCCTGCCGTCGAGATAGCGCTGAATGTCTCCGCTAAGCGAATCGACGGAGGGATACCGATCCCTCGGTCTGGGGTTCAGGCACTTCTGTACGATAGTCGCCAGGTCGCCGATCAGCATTTGGCGCAGCCGGCTCTCCGAGAGGCCGCGATGCTCTGCCGCTGCTCCGGTTACCGCATCCGGAAGACGTTCCGGTTCCTGTTCCTTGATGGCCCGTTCAATCATCGCGGCCACGGATGCGGTGTGGCCAGGTCTGGATCCGGACAGCAATTCAAAGAGAATCCGGCCCAGCGCATAAATATCGCATGAT
>Ga0265316_10007206_pt1 | contig 10504 bp, 4 predicted proteins | sample 4522metaG_FD_202092 | JGI IMG/M metagenome (GOLD analysis project Ga0265316, IMG submission 202092) | Rhizosphere microbial communities from Carex aquatilis grown in University of Washington, Seatle, WA, United States - 4-5-22 metaG | ecosystem: Host-associated > Plants > Roots > Rhizosphere >...
AATAGACCGCGGCGGAGACCTTACGTATCACGGCCCCGGGCAGATCGTCTGTTACCCGATCTTCGATCTTCATAATTACTCGCTCGACACACATAAATATTTAAGGGACCTTGAAGAAGTTGTAATAAGAACTTTAAAAGAATACGGAATTGAATCATCGCGAGATGAACAATATACAGGCGTGTGGGTTGGCAACGAAAAAATCTGCGCCATTGGGATAAAAATATCAAGGTGGATAACAATGCACGGACTCGCATTTAATGTTAATACCGACCTTGAATATTTCGGTAATATTATTCCCTGCGGAATTTTTCACAAAGGCGTAACAAGTATGAAAAAGATTCTTGGAAAAGAAACAAACATAAATGAAGTAACGCAAAAGCTGTTGCATAATTTCATTCAAGTATTTAATTTATCGGGAGTTACGCCAATCATATATGACTTCTTATGCAAAACTGTCCGGAGTGAGCAACCAGCCGAAATAAAATCTTAATTAAGTTATACCCTGCTCTCTGCCGGATTCTATAATTAATAGTATAGCAAAAACTTTTTTAATACTATTAATTTTGATTTAAAGACTTTAACCAAAGGATTTTCTCCAAGCCGTTACTTGAGCTTATTTGTAAAGTGAGTTCAGGAGGAAGTAATGAAAAGGGATCTTACATTTTTATTAATAGCCTTAGCCGCATTCCTTATTTGCAATGCAGCGCCAGTTCCTCTTGCACATGATTATGCTTGCGGCCCGTTTTTGAGCATTCAGCCATATTATATAATTAACACACCCTACAACATAAGAACAAAAGTTTCAAACGTTGGGAGTTCAGCTGAAACAAATGTGCCTATTAAATTCTATGCGGATGGCTCTTTGATAAATACAATAAATTTGAGTTTAGCCGCAGGTGGGGTTGATTCAGTTACAAACCCATGGCAAACTGCGGTTCCGGGCAATCATTCGCTTATGTATGTTTCCGCTCTTGGAACTGATATGGACAGATCAAACGATACTGTAAGATTGTCCGTAAATGTCCTGAATGGACCGCCTCCAAGATTGTGCCCTTTCGTATGCGAAGCCCCGGTAACATATACGCCGATAGCGGGAAATCCCGGGCCAACAGGAGATGACGCAGGAATTACAGCTCCTATTGGTTTCACATTCAATTATATAGGACACAGCTATACACAGGTTTGGATTTGTACCAATGGATTTATACAGATGGGACCAACAGGTTCAACAGATTATCTCAACAGGCTGTGCAGCGCTGTTGATACTAATCTGATCGCGGGGTTTTGGGATGATTTGAATACTAATAACGGCGGAAATATTCAGTACTTAACAACAGGAACGGCCCCGTGGAGAATATTCACGGTTCAATATACGAATGTCGCTTACAATTCAGGGACCGGAAATGTTACCTTCCAGATAAAATTATTTGAAAATCTTGGAAATGGCCAGATAATAGAAATTATTTATGGACCTGCCGTCAACAATCCATCCTCAACAGGAAGTATTGGAATTAATGCCGCGCCTGATGTTTACGGTCTATCTATCTCCAGCATAACGCCGGGAACAAGCTGCGCCTCAACAACATCTTCAACATCTGTTTGTAATGATACGGTGCAATACAACTTGTCCTCAGGTACACATTACCATTACTGCGAATTTGTAGGTATTGAACCAAACGGAAATGCAATACCAACAGACTATTCACTTTCGCAAAATTATCCGAACCCGTTTAATCCGACTACAATTATTAATTTTGGTTTACCCAAAGCCGGATTTGTGAAGCTTGTTGTATATGATATTCTTGGCAGAACAGTTGCGACCCTGATCAACAATGAATCTAAAGAAGCCGGAAATTACAAAGCTGATTTTGACGGGACAAACCTCGCGAGCGGGGTATATTTTTATAGAATAGAGTCAAGCGAATTCAGTTCAGTTAAGAAAATGCTTTTAATCAAATAGCGAGTTGAGGAAAAGGGCTAAAGCCCATTTTCCGAAATCCCGCTTTGCGGGACGGGGTATATTTTTATAGAATAGCGTCAGGAGATTTTATTCAAATAAAGAAAATGGTTTTGATAAAATAACAGTTTAAGATCAATTAACACACCGATCCATTTGCGCCCGATATAGCGCTTGTTTTTAAGCAAAATATATCATAAAATTACCGTTATAAACTAACAATTTTTTTAACGAGTCATTTTTGTGGCATAAAAATTTATTGCCATGGAGGAAAAAATGGTACAAATCAAAAACAACAAACTAAAACAGAAACTAAAAAATGAAATTACTAAAATTTGTTCTACTACTATTAATAATAGTTGCGGGCAGCGCCGTAACAGGATGGAGCGCCGGCTCTAATTCCGTAACAGATTTCTACTACTACAAAGGCAAACCTTACTTTCTAAACATCAGGCATAATAAGATCTTCGTCAGGACAAAAGAAGTCATGACTGAAGAATCATTCAGGCAGCTCCTGGGCCAAAACTTCCAGCTATCAAAACAATCGCATTTCGATGCAAATCTTAAAGAACAATTTATAGACCTGGTTTCTCCATTGGATGAGAGCGCTCTTAATGTATTTGTCAGCTCAATGGCTTTGGATAGCAGGATCGATTTAGTATCCGCCGTTTATTCTCCGGTAGATAACGATAAAGTTCTGCAGGGTTCTTTGGACCAGTTGATAGCCCAGTTTAAACCTTACGTAACAAATGCAGATATTATGGCTTATTTAAACAGCCACGGACTTTCAATTGTTAAACAATTGGCGATCTCCGGCGGGAATACTTATATTCTGCAGGTTGCCAAATCGGTAACAATGACCAATATTGAAACTGCTAATTCAGTTTATGAAAGCGGGCTTGTTAACTTCTGCGACCCTGATTTCTATTATTCCGGCATGCTTACTTACATTCCGAATGATACTTTCTATCCGATGCAATGGTCGATGCACAATACCGGGACAAATATACCAGGAACAGGAACCGGAACAGCCGGCTGCGATATGAAAGTCGACAGCGCATGGAACAACACACTGGGCAACGTTCATTGCCTCGTATCAATGGTTGATTCAGGAATTGACACAACGCATCCGGATATTATTGGCAACATGACTCATGGTTACAACTATGATTTCATAAACGGACATCCCGGTTGTTATGATGATTTTAATCACGGCACTTGCACCGCCGGTATTGTTGCGGCAACAGGCAACAACAACCTTGGCGTATCAGGCGTTTGCCCGCAGGCGAAACTGCTTGGCGTCAAAATATTCAACTCAGGCGGAAGCACATCAACAACTGCGCTAACACAGGGATTGATGTATTCATGGCAGCAGGGCGGCTGGATCTCAAGTAATTCATGGGGAGGCGGCTCGCCGGTTACAGCGGCTGACCAAACTATTCAGGACGGAACAACAACAGGCAGAGGCGGAAAAGGAACCGTGTTCTGCGTTGCAGCCGGAAACGGAAACGGCCCGGTTCAATGGCCGGCAACTAATCCGTACGTAATTTGCGTTGGAGGGTGCAGCCCGTGCAACCAGCGTAAATCTCCAACAAGCTGCGACCTTGAAAACTTCTGGGGAGCCAGTTACGGAACAGGAACAAGCGTTGTTGCTCCATGCGTAAAAATTTATGCAACCGACAGGCAGGGCGCCAACGGCTACAGCAGCACCGACTATTTTGACCAGTTCAATGGAACCTCAAGCGCAACACCAAACTGCGCAGGCGTTTGCGCGCTTGGCATGTCAAGAGACTCAACCGCGAAATGGGATACGGTAAGAGCAAGGATATGCTGGACAGCCGATAAAGTAGGCTCATATGCTTACACATCAGCAGGCCCGTACTCAATGCTGGGCTCTACATGGAACAATGAAATGGGTTACGGCAAAGTAAACGCTAACAGGTTTGTTAACGCGTTCGGCGCTCCGCCGCCGCCATTGGGGCACAATGTTTCAGTCGGACCGTTTATGAATTTCCCCGCGGGCCCGTATCTTATAAACACTGCATATACTATAAAAACTCAGATTGCCAACATAGGCGCCAATAACGAGACAAATGTTCCGTTCGCGTTTTATGTAGACGGTGCGCTTATAAACACTACGAACAAGAACCTCAACGTCAACCAGGTAGACTCGGTTTCAAACTCCTGGCAGACTGCGGTTGCAGGCAACCATACTTTAAAATATATATCGCAGCTTTCAACCGACCTGGACAGATCGAACGATACGATCCAGATCACAATTAACGTTGTTTCAGCTCTTCCGGCGCTTTGCGAACAATTTGCAAGCGCTACTTTCCCGCCGACCGGATGGTCGATAAGCGGTTCTTACTGGGGCTATAACACAGTTAGCGGTTTCGGCGTTGGAACCGGTTCAGCCAGGTTTAATTCATGGTCAGCGCCTGCCGGTACAGACCAGAACCTGGTTTCATTAACTTATAATCCGCTTAGCAATCAGAATATTCATTTTGATGTAGCATATTCGCCGTACCCGGCAACTCCGCCTTATAGCCAGGATTCACTCGTAGTGCTTGGTTCAACAAACGGCGGCTCTACGTATTTCTCTATCTCAAGATTAGGGCCTGTAGATATGCAATCTGCGCCGGCTTCCAGTTCGGAATTTACTCCAACTTCTACACAATGGAGAAAATTTAATTATTCAGTTCCCAGCGGAACAAATAAGATACAATTCCTTGGCAGAAGCCAGTTCGGAGATGATATATTCGTAGATAGTATTTGCGTTGATGGGGTCACAGGCATTTCATCAAATGGGAATACAGTTCCTTCTGTATACACGCTTTCACAAAACTTTCCGAATCCGTTTAACCCCACGACCGTTATTAATTTCGGTTTGCCGAAATCAGGACTGGTTAAACTTGTTGTTTATGACATTCTCGGAAGAACAGTTGTAACGCTGGTTAACAATGAATTCAAAGAAGCCGGCAGTTATAAAGTTGACTTCAACGCAGCCAACCTTGCAAGCGGCGTTTATTTCTATAGAATAGATGCAGGCGACTTCACTTCTGTAAAGAAAATGCTTTTGATAAAGTAAAAAGAAGTTAAGAAACCCGCGTTCTAAAAAGCGTCCACATTATCTGTGGACGCTTTTTTTATGAATTGGGAAAAATGAAATTCAAAAATACCGGAATTCAAAACAAAACCTCAAAGTTTGGCGCTAAAATTGATTGATATGCATTAAATCATATTGCATTGAAATAATTTTCGTTTCTTATTAATCTTACTTCAAATATTGCTTATTTTAGTTATACATTACATTATTAGGGTTTTCCACTGCGCGAACCCGGGAGGAAATAATGAAACAAAAACTTACTTTCTTATCAATAACCTTAACTGTGTTTCTTATCTGCGGCACAGTTCAATCACAGGATAATAATATCAACGGCGGGAGATGGAACCTGCCTTCAACAAGAGCTTACACAGGCGGCGTGTATTCTCAATTGCCATCGGTAAATACATACAAAGGCCCTACCGGCACTACAAGAATTTACCACACAAGTTTTGGCGACATACTTGTTCCGCCAAACATAATTCCATTCCCCACTACAACAGCGACTGAAAGTGAAGTCGCGGCTGTTAACAGCGGCGGAAATACGAACACTATGTTCGCTGCGTGGAATTCATATGGCCCGTCATTTTACGGCACGGGCTTTAGCCTGACAACAAACGGCGGAACTTCTTTCACAGGAAGTTACAATACTATGAACCCTGCCAATAACGGAGGAGACCCGGGTCCGTGGGTTTGGCCAGCCGGCAGCACATGGGCAGGCAGGCTTGGAATGTCAATTTTAAACGGCGCATATACTGGGGTGAATGCTTTTTACTCTACAGATAACGGAGTAACATGGACCGCCGGAATATCAATACCGCCAACAGGCAGTGTTGATAAGAATTTAGCCTGCGTTGATGACGTTCCGGGCAGCCCGTATTTTGGAAGAGCTTATATACTCTGGAGCAATTTCTCTGCCGGGCAGCCGCCGATAGTGGGGGCCTTTTCATCTGACGGAGGAGCAACATGGGTTCCATCGACAGGCAATGTATCGCCTGCTTCTGATGGTTCGCATTACTGCCAGGGCGTAGACGTACAGGTTGGGCCGGGCGGCATAGTATATGCAGTTTGGGCAATGCCAATTTCGGGTTCGCCGTATACGGAAGATTATATAGGATTTGCAAAATCCACAAACGGAGGGGTAACATGGACCTCCGGAACAAATACCGCGGTTAATGTGAATGGTATAAGAACTACCGCTCTATATAATGGGATCAGAGCCGATGGTTTCCCCAGGCTTGCGATTGATAAATCAGGAGGCGCCAGGAACGGATGGATTTATGCAGTACTTTCTGAAAAAACGGTCGCGCCTGCAAGAGATAATTCTGATGTTTGCCTGTGCCGTTCCACCGATGGCGGAACAACATGGACGCATACTTTAGTAAACCAGGACGCTTCGGGAAATTACAACTGGCTCCCTGCTCCTGTGGTTGATAACAACGGCATATTGGCAATTTCATATTACGATACAAGAAATACAACCGTGCCCCTAACGCAATTCTATATGTCTTATTCCAATGATGGCGGCGCAACATATACCGATGTTCAGATAAGCGACCATAGCTTTACGCCTGCGCCTATCCCCGGGTTAGCCGGCGGATACCAGGGCGACTACACAGGTATCACATGTGGCAATGGCAAGTTCTGGCCTTACTGGGCTGAGAGTTCTTCAGGGCATTACCAGGTTTGGACTGCGGGAACTTCTTTAGCGCTTGCTCATGACTTTGCATGCGGGCCGTTCTTAAGTTTGCCCGTAGCCCCGTTATATACCAATACGCCGTATAATATAAAATCAAAAATTTCGAATATAGGAACATCAAACGAAACAGCCGTTCCTGTAAAGTATTATGTTGACGGCGTGTTGATCAATACAACAAATGTAAATGAAAATGCCGGCGCTGTAGATTCAGTTTCCAACACATGGCAATCTGCGGTTGCAGGAAATCATACATTGATGTATATAACGGCTCTCGCATCTGACCTTAACAGAGTAAATGATACTGTGAGAACCACTGTGACTTTGATCGCATTGGTTCCGCCGTTATGCGAACAGTTTTCTACAACTACGTTCCCGCCAACCGGATGGACGGTCGACGGAACCTGGTGGGGTTACAATGCTGTAAGCGGTTTTGGAGTAGGAACCGGCTCAGCGAGGTTCAATTCATATAGCGCGCCTGCGGGAACGGACAATAATCTGAAGACTTTGACTTTTGCCGTCTTGCCGGATGCGGTATTAAGATTTGACATAGCTTTCTCGCCATACCCGGCAACTCCGCCATATCAACAGGACTCTCTTGTAGTGTTAGGTTCTTCTGATGGCGGCGCGACATATTATTCAATTATAAGGCTTGGGCCTGAGGATATGCAGACTGCGCCTGCCACAAGCGGCGAATTTACCCCGATTGCTTCACAATGGGGTAAATTGAGTTATCCGCTTCCAAACGGGACAAACGAAATAGATTTTCTCGGAAGAAGCCAGTACGGCAATGACTTATTTATAGACAGCGTTTGCATTGACCATTTGTTAGGAATAACGTCTAATGGAAATAACGTGCCGAAAATTTACTCGCTTTCACAGAACTATCCGAATCCGTTCAACCCGACAACTGTAATCAATTTTGGATTGCCTAAAGCAGGGTTGGTTAAGCTTGTTGTATATGATATAATCGGCAGAGTTGTTGCAACATTGGTAAACAACGAATTTAAAGAAGCCGGAGATTATAAAGTTGATTTCAACGCGCTTAATCTTTCAAGCGGAGTATATTTCTACAGAATAGAAACAGGCAGCTTTACAGACATAAAGAAAATGGTTTTGATAAAGTGATTTTTCAACTTTAATATTATTTAAATTATAAAAAACATTTAATTAAAATTTATGCAGATCCCCTGGCTGAAAAGTCAGGGGTTTCTTTTATATCTGCATAGTACATCGAAAGCAAATGTCGACAGGATATTATCCGAAAAAAGTTTGTTTATTAATATATGTAAATTAATTGTTTACGACTTTTGATCGCATAAGTAAGCAGGCCTTTGGGGCTGCAATGCAGGGTTTGATTTTCATTGTATTTGCATCCAAATAAAAATAAATTAGTAGTGAATAATGTCTTTTAATTAATTTTGAAAAAAGAATAAGACAATAATTCTGGTTTTTCAAAACTGTTATCTTCATTGATTGAGTTTAGATTAAAGTAAGCTCAGGAGGAATAAATGAATTTTACTGCATACGCTTTCACTCTGCGCTGTATTTCATGCAAATCAGCCCTGAATTCAAATTCAGTATTGGTTATAAATAAATAAGCAATGAAAAGGAATATCTTATTTAAGCTGTTTTATTCTCTGCTTGTTTTCATTATGACTTCCGGAAGCGCTCCGGCGCAGCAATATTGGATTCAGCAGCAATGCCCTACAACTAAATCATTGCAGCGTTTAACATTTGCAGATACGCTGAACGGCTGGGCTGTCGGAGATTCCGGCGCCATAGTGCATACTTCAAACGGAGGTATAAACTGGGACGTACAGCAAAGTTCAATTATCACTCCTATAGAAGATCTATTTTTTATAAACAACAAAACCGGGTTTGCAATTTCTAACGATTATTCTGATTCAGGAACAATTATCCTGAAAACTTCAAATGGCGGAATAAACTGGTCAAATTCCAGGTATCCCGATACTACTCTTATTATAAGAAGCGTTTACTTTTTAGATTCCCTGACTGGGTTTTTCGGAGGAATCACCCTGACCGATCCTGTGATATTGCGCACTACTAACGGCGGAACAAGCTGGGTTCGAGCAAATATCCGGTTGGCGGTGTGTTATGACTATCCTGTTTTGAAATTCAATTTTCCTAATACCTTAAACGGGTATGCCTGCGGGGGATTTTTTGACCGTGCCGGTATATGCTGGCAAACTTCGGACGGAGGTCTTAACTGGACGGATACATGCATATCAGCAGAACCGCTTTTTGACATTTACACTGTCAGCGAAAATAAGATCCTGATTGCCGGCGGCGACCTGGAATACGGTTCTAATATATACTCATCTTCAAATGCCGGCTCTTCATGGAAAGGCGTATTTATGAATGTTCCCGGCATAGCTCAAAGGATTGCCGCAAGAACGCCAGCCGAGCTTTGGATCCCATGCGGTATTTTGGGCAAATTTGCAGTAACGCTTGATACCGCAAGAAATTGGCTTTCGATCGATGCGCCTGAGCATATAAGCGTTTTTGATACCCGGTTTATAAATCCTTATTCCGGTTGGAGTGTCGGAAACAGAAACGATAGTTACTCGGGGGTTATACTTAAATACAATTCTGCCGTTATCGGAATTTTGAATGAACAAACTTCCATTCCTGATAAACCAATGTTGTATCAAAATTATCCAAACCCTTTTAACCCTGTTACCGAAATAAATTTCAGTTTGGTAAAAAACGGGCATGTTAAACTAGTTGTATATGATATGCTCGGAAGGATTGTTGCAAACCTTGTTAACGAAACCAGGCAGGCTGGCGCATATACTGAAAAGTTTGACGGCGCGAATCTGGCTAGCGGGATTTATATATATAAAATTGAAACAGCAGGTTTTGAACAGAGCAAAAAAATGGTTCTTATTAAGTAAATCCGAAATTTTGAATACTGTTAAAAGAACCGGGTTTGCGTCCGTCGGGGGAATTTTTAATTATTTTTTATTTTGTAACAATTAAGAAAACAACGTTTTTATAATATGTGGCAATGTGTTTTTCATTGAAATTGCCGCCAATTAAAAATAAATTGCGTTGTTATAATATTCGTCTTAACTGATTTTTGATAATAAGGTTAAGACATAATTCTATTTTATCAAATTGCTATCTTCATTGATTGGGTTAAATCCCAGGAGGAAATCATGATGCAAAAACTTTCTTTTTTATCTCTTGCTCTAATTACCCTTATGGTCTGCAATACATCTTTCGCGCAGGAAAGTTCTAGATGGAATAATCCGGGAACATACATAATGTCCAGCGGAAATTATGTTCCTTTACCATCAGAAACATACGTTCAGCCGGTAACAGCGCCAAGAAAAATCTCCACTCCGCAGGGAGATCTTGTTGTCGCGCCGAATATAAGAGTTTTACCTGGCTCGGTTTCACAAACTGAAGTACCCATTACTATCAGCCGCGCTAATCCGCTGCTGATGTTTGGTTCTTCAAACGCAGTAAACGGAAGCACAATTAATTCCGGCTCTTATATGACAACCGACGGCGGAAATAGCTGGTTCGGCACAAATACGATTAACAACGGTAATACCGCTAACCAGCGCGGAGATCCGGGCCCGGCATACGGCAAGGACAGCAGGTTAATTTTCACACATCTTTCAAGTACTTCAAATTTTGGCGGCGTAACCGGCATGCAGGCTGAGTATTCCACAAACTTCGGGGTTAATTTTTCAACAAGTATCCAGGTGCATAC
>Ga0265316_10007211_pt1 | contig 10501 bp, 9 predicted proteins | sample 4522metaG_FD_202092 | JGI IMG/M metagenome (GOLD analysis project Ga0265316, IMG submission 202092) | Rhizosphere microbial communities from Carex aquatilis grown in University of Washington, Seatle, WA, United States - 4-5-22 metaG | ecosystem: Host-associated > Plants > Roots > Rhizosphere >...
CGCTGCCCGAGCCGCGACAGCGCAATGGCCAGGTTGACGGCTACGGTGGTCTTGCCCACTCCGCCCTTGCCGGAACCGACTGCGACGATTTTTGACACGCCCGGCAGAGCGACGGGCGAAGGCATGGCATGAGAATGGGCCATTGGGTCTTATTACTCCTTTTCAGAAACCCTTCAGTTCATGGATGAAGTCTATTTCTATTCCGGATGAGCCCCGGCGAGATCTTCCAGCGCGGCAGTGACCAGCCTCGCCTTCTTGCGGCGGGCAGCCTCAGCCTCACGATGTTCGCGGCGGAGCAGAGCGTCGGCAAAGCGGCGCTGTTCGTCGGCGGTCTCCGGCAGAAGTTGAGGCACGTGCATGCGCCGGCCATTCTCGTCGATGGCCACAAAGACCAGGTAAGCGCTGGCCACGTGGAGCAGCACACCAGTCTGCGGATGCTCAACCCACACTTTCACGCCCACCTCCAGCGAAGTGTTGAACGCCCGGTTGACGCTGGACTTGAGGATCAGCAGGTCCCCCACGTGGACCGGTTGAATGAAATCGATATGATCCATCGCCGCGGTTACCACGTGCGAGCGCGAGTGCCGGTAGGCGGCCATGGCCCCAGTCAGATCGATGAAGTGCATCAGTCGGCCGCCCAGCAGATTACCCAGAGTATTGGCGTCATTGGGCAGGATAATCTCCGTCATCTCCGACTGCGTGCTCGCCACCGTGCGTGCTGCGGGAGTGGTCCCATTGGAACTCATGTTCTGGCTGCTCCGTTTTCTGGCGTGCCTCTCAAACTGGTCCGCCGCTGGGTACAATGAAGGTGGCGGCGCCGTGCTGAAAAATGCACACACTTCCAGTTTCGGCAATCCCCGCCAATTAAGCAAATCCCTTCAGGGTGTATGCAGCCCGAGACGAGCACAATGGACAAGATCGCAGGATTGAGAGAGATTCTGGCGCTGGACCCGAAGAGCAGCTTTGCCCGATACGGCTTGGCCATGGAACTGGCCGCCCGCGGCGATATCGAAGAGGCGCTTAAGGAGTTTGACCTGCTGCTGGCCAAAGATCCCGACTATACGGCCGGCTATTTTATGTCCGCGCAGACACTTGCCAACGCGGAACGCAACTCTGAGGCCGTCGAGCGCCTCAAAGCCGGCATCGCTTCTGCCACACGCACCGGAAACCGCCATGCCCTCAGCGAGATGCAGGCTATGCTGGATGTGCTGGACCGCTAAAGATTGTTACCATTTTGCAGCTTCTACCGCGTTACCGGTGCGTGTATCGTCCCGGATTCTGTGGTAATGTTTTGCGTCGTTTTTAATCGAACCCCGTCTATACTATTGGTATGCCGAAATACTCAATCGTTGTTCCTTTTCACAACGAAGAGGAAAACGTAACGGTCTTATACGCCCGCCTGAAGCAGGTGATGGAGCAGGTGGGCGATAGCTTTGAGCTGGTATTAGTTGACGACGGCTCCAGCGACCGCACCTATAAGCTGTTGGAAGAGATTGCCGCGGTCGATAGCCGCGTCTTGGTGGTTAAGCTGCGCCGCAACTTCGGCCAGACCTCAGCCCTGGCTGCCGGTTTTGACCACGCCTCGGGCGAGTTCATCTTTGCCATGGACGGCGACCTGCAGCACGATCCCAACGATATTCCCAGCTTCATCGAGAAACTCGAAGAAGGCTATGACGTAGTATCGGGATGGCGCAAAGAGCGTATCGACAACTTTGTCTTGCGGCGTTTCCCCTCGCGTTGCGCCAACTGGCTGATGGCCAAGCTCTCCGGCGTCGACATCCACGACTTTGGCACCACATTCAAGGCCTATCGCCGCGAGGTCATTACCAACATCCCCCTCTACGGCGAAATGCACCGCTTCATTCCTGCGCTGGCCAGTTGGTACGGCGCGTCGATCTGCGAGATTCCCATCAGGAACGTGAACCGCGAGCGGGGCAAGAGCCACTACGGTATCGGACGCACCTTCCGTGTCTTCTTCGACCTGCTCACCATCCGCTTTCTGCTCAAGTACATGAGCCGCCCGCTGCACTTCTTCGGCAGCTTTGGCGCGCTGGGCGTTCTTGCGGGCAGTTTTATTTCCTCCATCCTGCTCGGGATGAAGATCATGCACCCCCAGCAGAGTGTGATGGACCAGCATGGTCCGCTGTTCGTGATTGCCGGAGTGCTCATCCTTGCCGGCATTCAGATGCTGGCCATTGGTTTGCTGGGCGAGTTGCAGGTGCGCCACTACCACACCAGCCAGCAACGCGCGCCCTACGCCATCGACCGCCTGGTGCGGCTACGCTCGCCTGAAGAGCCAAGCATCTTGTCGGATGGACGAGATGGAACCTTCTAGCTGAACAGCAGGAATAAGAAACTCGATAAACATCAGCCCCGTCCTATCGTCGTCAGGACGGGGCTTGATTTTTGTGGGATACGTCCGCGACTGTGCGCACATCGCATCAGGAGCTGCAGGTCTATACCTCCGAGCGGTTGCCCTTTGCGTCGGGAACCTTTCCCTTGCAACAGCCCGCCCTCAAGGTGCATTCTTGCCCTTAGATGAAAGCTATCCAGATTCACACAACAGGCGGGCCGGAAGTTCTCCAACTGGCTGAGTTGCCCATCCCCGAGCCGGGACCCGGGCAAGTGTTGATCCGCGTCGAAGCCATCGGGGTCAACTTCATCGAAGTCTACTTCCGCAAGGGTGTGTACAAGGCGACGATGCCGCTGATACCGGGCAGTGAGGCCGCGGGAACCGTGGAGAAGCTAGGACCCGGCGTAACAGGCTTTGCTGAGGGCGACGCAGTAGCCTCTGTCAGCGTGCTGGGTAGCTATGCCGAGTACGCACTTGTTCCCGCCGCGCAGTTGGTCAAGGTTCCCGCGGGCGTGAGCCCTGAGCAGGCTGCTGCCGCAATGTTACAGGGCATGACGGCGCATTACCTTGCACACTCGACTTTTCCGCTCAAGGCCGGCAATACAGCACTGGTCCATGCGGGGGCGGGCGGAGTGGGGCTGCTGCTCACGCAGATAGCCACCAGGATCGGTGCGCGCGTCATCACCACCGTCTCCACGCCGGAGAAGGCGGAGCTCTCGCGCGAGGCAGGCGCATCCGACGTAATTCTTTACACCAAGCAGGACTTTGTGGCGGAGGTCAAGCGCCTGACTGGTGGCAAGGGCGTCGACGTAGTCTACGATTCGGTGGGCAAGACGACTTTCGAAGGCAGTCTGGATTGCTTGCGGCCGCGCGGGTTGTTGGCGCTGTTTGGCGCGTCCAGCGGGCCGGTGCCGCCCTTTGACCTGATCCATCTCAGCGGCAAAGGGTCGTTGTTTGTTACCCGGCCCACCATGTGGCACTACCTGGCGACGCGAGCGGAGTTGGAATGGCGTGCCGGCGATGTGCTCGGCTGGGCTGCTGAAGGTAGGCTGAAATTGCGCATGGAGTACATTTACCCGATGGCCGATGCGGCGCAGGCGCATTCGGATCTCGAAGCGCGCAAGACAACGGGCAAGATTTTGCTCGAGCCGTAACGCAAATGGAGCAAGAAAATGGCAAGCATTTCCGTCGCGCCTGTGGATCGGGTTTTCGTACTCACGGGTGCCGGTATCAGTGCGGAGAGTGGTCTGCCCACCTTCCGCGCTGAAGACGGTCTCTGGGCAGGGTACAGTGTCGAGGATGTGTGTACTCCGGAGGCCTGGAAGCGCGATCCCGCAGGCGTGTGGGCGTTTTATGCAGCGCGGCGGGCGGCAGGCCTGAAGGCTGAGCCCAATCCCGGGCACATCGCGCTTGCGCAGTTGGAGGCGCGTCTGGGCAACCGCTTCTTTCTCTGCACCCAGAATGTGGACGACCTGCACGAGCGGGCCGGTTCAGTGCGGCTCGTGCACATGCACGGCGAACTCGCCAAGGCGCGCTGCGAACGCGAGTGCGGACGCCCGCCGGTCGAAGATCGCACCATTTATCGCAGTCTGGACGAAGTAGGCCGCTGTCCCTGTGGTGGCCGGTTGCGTCCGCATATCGTTTTCTTTGGCGAAATTCCGCTGGAGATGGAGCACATTGAGCGGGAGATTGCGCAAGCGTCGCTGATGGTCGTTGTCGGCACGTCCGGCTCTGTGTATCCTGCGGCAAACTTCGTCCATTGGGCGCGGCAGGGCGGCGCGCGCACCGTCTACGTGGGTCCAGAACCGCCGCTGAACGCTTCAGCCTTCACCCACGTAGTGGAAGGCAAAGCCGGCGAGGTGCTGCCCGGTCTCTTCCAAGTAAGCTAGGAGAACTGCGGTTCCAGGATTCCCGCACCCCTTCAAGGCCCTGATTTTTTCAACCAGTTCTAGTCTTTGATCCTTTTCAAAAGCCACGCCATGTTTTGTCCCAGGGTCTTCATGGTCTGGATGCCTTCTTCGTCCTTCTCCACGTCGCCGATTTCGCGGCCGATGCCGATGTTCCAATACGACGAGCCGGGAATAATCATCTCGCTGATGAGGAAGAAGTGGTTCAAGGTGTCGAAGGCATGCATCGCTCCAGCGCGCCGCACCGCAACCACAGCCGCGCCCACTTTGTGGCGGAACATGCCGCCGTTGGCCTTTGAAACCAGGCAGGCGCGATCCATCAGCGCTTTGATTTCCGGCGACACATCGGTCACATAGGTCGGCGAACCGAGCAGAATACCGTCTGCCTTCTCCATCTTTTCAATCAGCAGGTTACCCATGTCGCCGGTTTGCGAACAACGGCGGTCCTTTCTGGAGGAGCACTTGCGGCACGACAGGCAGCCATGAATCTCGCTCCCGCTCAGCTCGATGAGTTCGGTCTCGACTCCTTCCTTTTCAAGTTCCTTCAGCACGTAACGAAGCAAAATGGCCGTATTGCCGTTCTTGCGGGCGCTTCCGTTCAGCGCAACAACTTTGGTCGGACTTACGTTCATCAATTGCTCTCCCCTTGGGTCGCCTCTCGCCGTAACTGCGGGCGGTCGTGATTCCACACACCCAATTCTCCTCCTCCGGCGGCGCGATTAAAAGAAAGGACTCCGGCGGCATCCTTCGTGAATCTTCCCGCCCGGCGGGAACCTTTTCGCGCGTTACGGGGTCCAAGGATATAGCATTCCTTTCTGTTTCAGGAGGATTCGTGCGCCGCTCACTGATCGCTTTTTGCCTTGCCGCCTCTACCCTGCCCGTTTCCGCCCAAACTGCTCCAACGCACCCCGTGAAGCCGAAATCGCCTGCGATAACAACCGTCAGCGTCTCTCCCCTGGGTCTCCAGAGTCTACCGGTGCGCAAGGTCGTGCTCTACAAAAACGGCGTGGGCTACTTTGAGCATGCCGGCTCGGTCAGCGGCAATCAGCGCGTGGCCATTGACTTCACCTCGTCACAGCTCAACGACGTGTTGCAGTCGCTGACGGTGCTGGACGAGGGTGGCGGCCGCATCGGCGGGGTCAACTACAACTCCACCACGCCGCTGGCGGAGCAGCTCAAGTCGCTCTCCCTGGGCATGAGCGACGATCCCACCTCGACCGAGCTGTTCCAGGCTCTTCGCGGGCAGCGGGTTGAAGTCACCGGAGGCCCGGGCGGTGCCATTACAGGCCGGTTGATGTCCATTGAGTCCCGCAGCGAGAAGCCCGGCACAGGCGACGCCACGGTGGACAAGTTTTACCTGACGCTGGTGGCCACCTCAGGTGCGGTGCGGGTCATTGAGCTGACTCCGGCGTTGAGTGTGCATCCGCTCGACGCCAACCTGCAGGGACAGCTTGACCGCTATCTGGAACTGCTGAGCACCACCCACGCCAACGGCCTGCGCCACCTCACTCTCGATGCCCTCGGTCAGGGCCAGCGTTCACTGCGCGTGAGCTACATCAGCGAAGTCCCGGTGTGGAAGTCCACCTATCGCATCGTCTTTCCTCGCGAAACTTCGCAGGCAGCGGGCACCAAGGCCACCGTACAGGGCTGGGCAGTGGTGGATAACACCGTGGGCGCGGATTGGGACAACGTGCAGCTGGCGCTGGTGGCCGGTGCGCCGCAGAGCTTTATCCAGCCGCTCTCGCAGCCGCTCTACACCAAGCGGCCTGAGATTCCCATCGCCACCAACGAGCAGACCGCGCCGCAAACGCATGAAGCTGCGGAGTTGCAGGCAGTGCCTTCGCCCGCGGCCGTTCCAAGGGCAATGGCCAAGTCCGTCAATCAGACCGTCGCCGTGAACGCCTTATATGGAACCGGGGTCGGCGGCGGTATCGGAGGGGGCAGCGGTAGCGGTATGGGCTACAGTGTCGCCGGCGGCATGTACCGCGTCTCCGACGCCATCCAGGAGGGCGATGTCTCCGCCAACGCATTCGACGACTTCTTTGAATACACGCTGGCGCAGCCGGTCACCATCCACAAGAACGAGTCGGCCATGGTGCCCATCCTGCAGCAGGAGCTGCCGGCCGAGCACGTGACCCTGTGGAGCCAGCGGGATCGCTCGCCGCTGCGCGCGGTGTGGCTTGAAAACACGTCCACTCTCACTCTCGACGCGGGCAGTTTCTCCATCTTTGAAAGCGGCGAGTTTGCCGGCGAGGGGCTGCTCGATCCCATCCATCCCGGCGAAAAGCGGCTGCTGTCCTACGCCGCCGACCAGGCTGTCAAGGTGCATCGCGGCGGCTTCCAGGATACGCGCACCCTGCACCACATCGGCCTGCACGAGGGCGTAATGGTCGAATCCACCAGCGAGGTCACCGAGAGTACCTACACCGTAACCAACGCCGCCAGTGAGGCGCGCACGGTGATCGTCGAGCACTCCCGCAACGGCAATGCCGAGCTGGTCTCCGACACCAAACCTGCGGAGACCACAGCCACGGCCTATCGCTTCCGGGTGGCCGTCGAGCCGCACCAGTCCACCGATCTGAAAGTGCGCGAACGCGCCACCCTGTCGCAGCAGGTCCGCATCAATCCCGGCGACGACCGCAGCGCCTACCTGATCTCCATCAGCAAATCCACGCCGGCCCTGGAAGAGAAGCTTCGTCCGCTGATCGACGCCGAGGTTGCGCTCGGCAATCTCAACCGCAAGATCGAGGAGAGCCAGCATAAGCAGAAAGCGTTGGCCGATGACGAGGCGCGCGACCGCGAGAACCTGACCGCGCTGAAAGGCAACGACGCCGGCAAACGCTTTGTGGAGGAACTGAATCGTGCCGAGGACGCGATCCAGGCGGAGCGCACAGCTCAGGCTAGTCTGGAGAAAGACCGCGATGCGGCGCGAGCGCATCTTGAGGACATCATCGCGCAGCTATCCTTCGACACCGATCTCGACGCCGTCATCCAAAGCAACCAGGTGGGCAGTACGTTGAAGCGCTAAACAGGCCTGCTCCGTGTGCCTCAGGTTCGTGTCTGAAGCCTCGGAAATCCTCTTCAGGCTTGTGGCCGTCCGGTCATGGCGTACGCAATCACCCTGGCGGTATCGTCCTCATCCTCGTGCGACGAAATCATCAGGTCGTAGAGGTGCGCATTGCACCAGCTTTTCCCGAAGTACTGCTGCAGATACTTGGCGCGCTCTGCATCGACGGTGCGGATACGCTGCTCGATGTCGGCGCCCTTCTCCAGGCGCTTGCGCAGGCGCAGGACGCGCTCTTTCAGCGGCGCGTAGATAAAGACGTGAAAGACATCGGGCTTGTGCTGCAGCACGCACTGGGCGCCGCGGCCAACAATCACGCAATTCCCATCGGCATAGGCCTTCTCGATGATCTTCTGTGAAATCTTCACCATCTCGTCGGCATCGAACACTGAGTTCTCTGCCAATTCCAGGCCTGCGGCCAGGGCAGCCGAGCGCATGGCCTGCTGGTTTATGCGGCGCAGCCATGAGTCGACGTGCTCATCGTAATGGCGGACCACATTGGTATCCACGTGGGCCGCGTAGGCAATGGCGTCGATAATGTCGCGATCCAGCAACCTCCAGCCCAGCCACTTGGCAATGGTTTGCGCGATTCGTCCTCCGCCGCTCCCAAACTCCCTGTTGACTGTCAATAGTCGGTATTCCACACTTTCCTCCCGCACTGCTGACCCTTGAAACTTTACTCTTGTCATGTGTTCGATGCAGTGACATGGGCCACGGTCGCGGGCAAAGCCTTCGTTTGCCGTACACTGGTGACAGACTGGGAAAGGCAGCACTAACCTGTCTGCTACAGCGCTCATTCTAAGGAGGTTGCGGCATGAAGAAGATCGGCGTTCTGTTCGGCATGGAGAACAGCTTCCCCGGTGCATTGGTGGAGCACATCAATGCACGTAACATCGCGGGCGTAACCGCCGAGTTTGTCGAAACCGGCGCCGTGCATCTTAACCAGACCCCGCGCTATGCAGTGATTGTGGACCGCATCTCCCACGACATCCCCTTCTATCGCGCCTTTCTCAAGCATGCCGCTCTCCACGGCGCCTTCATCGTCAACAATCCATTCTGGTGGTCGGCAGACGACAAGTTCTTTAACTACACGCTCGCTGCCAAGCTGGGCGTGGCGGTGCCGCCCACCGTCATCCTGCCTCACAAACAGCATCCTGAAGGCACCACCAGCCGCTCCATGCGCAACCTGGAATACCCCCTGGATTGGGAAGGCGTCTTTGCCTACGTGGGAGAGCATGGATTTCTAAAGCCAGTGAATGGCGGCGGATGGCGCGACGTGCATCACGTGCACAATCGCGACGAGTTTTTCCGGGCCTACGATCAGTCGCGCGACCTGTGCATGATTTACCAGAAGGCGGTGGACTTTAACGAGTACTTCCGCTGCTATGTCGTGGGCCAGAAAAAGGTCCACGTCATGCCCTACGACCCGCGCAAGCCGCACGCCGAGCGCTACCTGCAGGACCCGCCCACCTACAGCGCCAGGCTGCTCCGTCGTGTGGAGCGCGATGCACTGAAGCTTTGCCGCGCGCTGGGATACGACCTCAATACCGTAGAGTTTGCGGTGGAGAACGGCATTCCCTACGCCATCGACTTCATGAATCCCGCGCCGGATGCGGACCTGCACTCCGTGGGTCAGGCCAACTTTGATTGGATCGTGAAGGAAGTGGCCGATCTGGCCATTGCCAAAGCCAGGTTGGCGCCGCGCTTGCCCGAACTACGCTGGTCGGCGTTTCTCGGCACCACGCCAGTCCCGAAAAAAGTCGCCCGGACGGCGGCCAAGAAAAAGCAAGTGGTGAAAGTGGTCGCAACGGCGGGCTGAATCCGCCTTACGACTTTCCCGATTCACGAGCCAAGGGTAATTTGCACGAATGAGGAGTGGAATGGTCCTGACGCGGCGCTTTCAAATACGAAGCATTCTGATCGTCTGGATATTCCTGCTCAGCGCCGTGGCCTTTATGGATCGAACCAATATTTCCATCGCCGGGCTGGCGATCCTGGACGAACTGCATATCGATAATGTGCGCCTGGGGTGGGTTTTCAGCTCATTTCTGCTTGGGTATGCGGTTTTTCAGGTCGCGGGCGGCTGGTTGGCTATTCGCTTTGGACCCCGCCGTGTGCTGGCTGCCGGCGTCCTGTGGTGGGGCGCGTTTACAGCGCTGACCACGGTGATCAATCCCCGCATGGCTCACGTGCTGGTGCTGCTGATCCTGATTCGCTTCTCCCTGGGCGCTGGAGAAGCCGTGATGTATCCGGCGTCCAACCAGTTCGTCGCGCGATGGATTCCGGTTGCAGAGAGGGGCAGGGCGAACGGCTGGATTTTCGCCGGAGTCGGTGCGGGCGCAGGGTTGTCGCTTCCCCTTCTCACCTGGATCATCAGCCATTATGGCTGGCGCGCTTCCTTCTGGTTCAGCGCGGCGGCTGGGGTGCTGGTGGGGCTGGGATGGTATCTCCTGGCGCGCGACGAGCCGGAGCAGCACCCGCTGGTCTCGCCTGAAGAGTTGCGGCATATTCAGGCCACGCGCTCAATCGAGCCGGAGCAGGGATTCGCGCCCTCGTCCTCGTGGCGTGTTCTCATCCTCAACCGTAATGTGATCGCCCTGACCCTGAGCTATTTCAGCTTCGGTTATGTTGCCTGGATATTTTTCAGCTGGTTTTTCATTTATCTTGCCCAGCAGCGAGGTCTGAATCTGAAAGCCAATGCCTTTCTTTCGATGACCCCATTTTTAGCCATGACGGTCTGTTGCCTCGGCGGCGGGATAGTGAGCGATTGGCTGTCAAAGAAGTATGGGCTGCGCCGCGGGCGCTGCGGGATTGCGGTCCTCTCCTTTGCGCTCACCGCCGTGTTTCTTCTGCTTGGATCCCATGTCCGCGGCCCCTATCTCGCCGGTATCATTCTCGCCGGAGGAGCGGGCGCATTGTATCTATCCCAAAGCTCATTCTGGGCGGTCAGCGCGGACATCTCCGATAAGCGCTCGGGAGTGGTTTCCGGTTTGATGAATACCGGGTGTCAGATAGGAGGCGCGGTAACCGCGTCCCTCACACCGTATATTGGCAGCCGTTATGGCTGGAACTCCGCCTTCCTTGCCGCGGCTGTACTGGCGATTGGGGCCGGGTTCCTGTGGCTCCTGATCGATCCGGGCCGTGTGCCTGCGCAACAGAACACTCCGGCTTCGGAAA
>Ga0265316_10007212_pt1 | contig 10499 bp, 14 predicted proteins | sample 4522metaG_FD_202092 | JGI IMG/M metagenome (GOLD analysis project Ga0265316, IMG submission 202092) | Rhizosphere microbial communities from Carex aquatilis grown in University of Washington, Seatle, WA, United States - 4-5-22 metaG | ecosystem: Host-associated > Plants > Roots > Rhizosphere >...
GCACCATTATTCCTTTGTATGATACCGCAGCAGAATGCCTCGTTCTTTTGTATGAGCGAGGCGTCGGCAGCACGATTTCCGTCTATCGGGTCGTCTCGACGGATTCCGAGGCGACCTTCCTGGCCAATTCCAGGCGGTTGGCGGTCCCGGTCTTACGATAGAGGCTCGCGACGTGCGTTTTGACCGTGGGCATGGAGATGGTGAGCTGCGACATGATTCTCTTGTAGCTCAGCCCCTGAACAAGGAAGCCGAGAAGCTCGCCTTCCCGGGGTGTGATGCCGTATCGCGAAAGGAACGGGCCGTCAGGAGCCATTCCCGCCGCGCCGGCGACGGTCCTGTGCGTCAGATGGGCGACGATAAAAGCAACCGACCACGCGGCATAGATGGCCGGCAGGGACAGCGAGCCTTTGAACTGGAGTGGAAAGGTGCCAAGAGAGAGGCCTATCTCCTCCCAGAGCACAAATGGCATGAAGACGCCGACGATAATCGAGATCGTTCGCAGAAAGACCTGGTAGGTGCCGTTCTGTCTGGGGTGAGAGGCACCGCGGGGAAGAAGGGCGATGGCTGCGGTGCACACGATCGCGGCGTTCTTAATCGAAAGAATGACGACTTCCACCCATCGCGTGCCGCGGAAGAGGACATCCGCCACGCAGAACGCCAGGCCCACGACGGAGAGAAAGAAGGCGAGCCGCTTCACGACCCGGTCTGCGCGAAAAGGAAAGACCTCCGCCGCAAGCGCAACGACGAGGTAGCACGTGATCGCCGCGCCCGAAAGGTTGACGAATCTCAGGACGTCCTGGAATTGCCCGTGGAGGGCAGCGCCAAAGGCGTCGAGCACCGTCGAGGAGACCACCACGGCGGTTATCACGGCTGTACATGCGATGAAACGTCCAAGGAAGGGTTCATTCCGGGTGAAGCGCAGGATCAGCGCGTAGATGAAGGACGCAACTCCGATGGAATAAAAGAGCGCAAAAGAGGCCGTCAGAAGCGCCCGAGCCATGTTTCACTCTCCGATGGTGTGTGTGCGCTGGTTGGACCCATCCTACATGCAGCGGGGACGAGGAACAAGTACTTTGACCTCGGCGACGGGGCTTTATGGATCTTCGCGAAGAGGAGCCGGATTTTTCCCCATCCGTTTCGAATCGCAGTATCTTCTGCCGAATGAACAATCCAAGCGGTTATCTGTCTACGCAAAACCACTTGCCACCGGGGAGATGTGCGGCAGGGAGGCGAGCGTGAGGTATTCCTGGATTCTGTTTCTCTTCACGTCGGCGAGCCTTTGTTTCAGCCAAAGCTGGTCTACGCGCACGTACGAACAGGCGTTGAAGGATCCGAAAAGATCGGTTGTCGACTATTTCCTTCTCTGCCCTGAAATCGGAATGCACGACGACGGTCGTTTCGGATTTTGGCCGATAGATGGCGTTGATCCTGCATTCTTCCCCATATACTTCGAGAAGAAGAAGAATCTATTGCAGAAGGGATACTCGGCCCGGGAACTTTCGGTGGATTCCGTCATAGTCGACATCGCGGACGCGTACATCAGCATCCGCGGGGTCAGCTTCTCGAAGCGCTACACATTGACTTTCGTCTTTTTTGACCGACAGGGGAAGGGCGACGTTCCCGCGTACAGCTACATCGAGAAGGGAGGGGAGAGGGACTCCTCCAGCTGCAATTTCTTCGAATTGGACAACGACAACGTTTGGAAGGAGGCCTATGACAAGTTTTTGCCCAGGTTGTGGCTTTCCGACCTCGACACAGGCCCCAAAAAGCCCGCCAATGAATACCCTGACGTCGATTGGGAGTTTATTCTTCCGCAGAAGGGCACGACGATCCAGGCCATCCCGCAGATGACCGAAGAGATGGTGAGTTCCGGTTTCAATGGGTCCGCCTACCAGATGGTGAGGGCATTCAGCAATCGAAGCATCGAGCTCCCCTGGGACAGGAAGCAGGGAATGTTCACGAAAGGAGCCGTGCGGTGAGGCAATTCTGGATCCCGCTCCTTGTCGTGTCGGCGAGCCTCGGCTTTGCCCAGGCCCAGCAATGGGACAAGAGAACCTACGATCAGGCTCTGGCTGATCCCAGGAAAACGGTCGTGGACTATTTCCTGCTCTGCCCGGATATCTGGCTGGACAGCAGCGGCAATTTCTATGTGTCCCCGAATACTGCAGCCGGGCGCGGAGCGTTCGAGGACAGGAAAAACCTCCTGCGCAAGGGGTTCTCGACCCAGGGCGTTTCCGTGGATTCCGTGGTTGTCGACATCCCAAATGCCTATATCAGCATCAGCGGCAAAACGGACTTCGCATTTACGCTGACCTTTGTCTTCTTCGACCGCAAAGGAAAGAGCGATATTCCGGCCTACAGCTACTATTCTGACGGGATCGAGGCGGATACTCAACTATCCCGTTTCTATGAGCTGGACGGCGCCAACGTCTGGACGGAGATCACTGACAGGCTCGTGCCCCCGCTGAGCCTTTCCGACTTCGAGAACAGCTCGCAGAAGCCTGCAGTCGCGTACCCGGAGGCGGATTGGGTGTTTGTTCTGCCGCAGAAAGGAACGACGGTGCTGGCCGTCCCCTACTTGAAAAATCATGCCGAGGATGCCAATTCCCCCCGCCCCGTGGACAAGCAGCTCCAGGGACTGCTCGATGCAAAGCTCGAGCTTCTCTGGGATAACAGGCAGGGACGGTTCACGAAGGGAGCGCTCCACCAATAGGCTGCCGGCGTTCGACCCCGATGCCTACTTCTTTTTGAGTTGGTTTGTTCTTTCCTCGATCTCTTTTCTCGCGGAAAGATTCCCCTTCGAACCCGAGATGATGTCGTCCACCACCCATTTGCCTGCTTCCTCGATCATCGAAAACTGCACGGTGCGGTCGTACTCGGTGCCGGCGTCTTTCAAGCTCGGGTAGACATTCATGCGCACTTCCACCAGGCCGTGCCTCGGTTCGCTCACGGCGAGCCTCGAGCTGCCAAGCGCAAGATTGGGATCTATCTGCGACGAGTCGAGGAATACGTCCTCGTCGACACCCCATCCGCCTGTTTTTTCGCCCTTGTCGGCATTTGTCTTGTCATGAAGGTCGATCACGTCCGTAAATGCCTTTGAATACGGCAGGTTCGTTGGTTTTCGCGGAGGCGTTTCAGTGGCCTTCCAGTTGGCCAGGTATACTTTGTAGAATCCCTCGATGATGGCCAGTTCGGGGGACTTCGCCGCGCTGGAGCGCCGGACGACCAGGAACACGATCACCGCGATAACGGCCAACCCTGCGACAATTGCGATTGTTCTTGGCATGGTACCAATGGTACTGAAGGAAAGCGCGGACGCCCAAGAGATCGGCCGGCGAGTTTGGCGAGGAGGGAACCCGGCCGCGCCGCCGCTCTACCCGCGGCCTTTATCGGCGTACAGCCCGGCCATCAGTAGCTTCCACACGTCGCTGTACGCCGCGCTGATAGACGGGTCAGCCCACTCGGCGGCATGAGCCGGATGATGGAACCGTGACGTGGCGAACAGAACCGCCCGGCCAGCGGCCACGGGGTCCACGGTACGGAACGCGCCTTCTTTCACGCCGGAGCGGATGACATCCGCGACCAGCCCGACCAAACTGGTCGAAGTAGGCGGCAGCGAAGCGGGCATCGGCCGCCAGCGCACGATAGGTCGCGAATAGCTCCGGGTCATCGGCGGCCCGGCGGCGTTTGTCGGCGATCAGGGCGTCTATGAGCTTCCGCAGCCGCTGCGGGGCCGAGCCCGGCTGGGCGGCAATGGCCCGCAGCGGGGGCATGGTCGCCTCCACCCACCGGCCGACGACCAGGTCCAGCAGCTCGGCCTTGGTCGCCACGTGCCGGTAGAGGGCCGCATGGCTCACGCCTAGTGCCCGGGCCACGTCCACCACGTTCGCCTTGGCCAGGCCGAATCGGCGGACAACGTCCTCCGCCGTGGCCAGGATCCGATCGCGTGTGAGTGGCGTGTCAGTGGCGGGCATCAGGACCCCTCGCGGTCTGAGCCGACCCAAAAAACTCGAGCAACACCGGCGCAAGGGCGGCTGGATCGATGCGGTGGGTTTGCCCTTCGAGTGAGAGCCGCTTTGCAGACGGAAGGATATCTACGAGCGCTTGAACCGCGTTTCTCATCCATGCTGGACTCGCACCGCCGTCGAAGACGAGCACGGGCAATGTTGCGTTGGCCCAACGAGCGGCGGGGAGTGAGGTACCAGTCGTGGCGTTATCCATGATGGTCTGGTCGTACACGAGCGTGTGAGCAGCGCTCTCAAGCTTTGCCCAAGTCGGTGACCGACGTATTTGAGCGACCGCTTCGGGTGGGACACCCACTGCCGTCGTCATGAAGTACTCAACCGCCTCGCCTCGCCGACTCGACGTCAGCAATTCGCCCAGGTGCTCCCGATAGTCCTTCGGCAGCGGGGGACTGCTTCTGTCGATCCTGAACGGTGGCTCGTACATCGCCAGCTTTGGGACAGCAAGGCCGCGGGCAGCCGCTTCCAGTGCGAGGACCGAACCGGAGGAATGGCCGAACACAAACGCCGAACCTCCTGCTTCGGCGATAAGGGCTTGGATGTCTTCGACCTCGTGCTCGACCGCATACGGCGCCGTGTCCCCGCTGTCGCCCCTTCCTCTCCTGTCGTAGGCAAACACTGTGAACTGCGGCGCCAGAAGCGTTGCAAGTGGCACCGCCGCCGAGCGATCACTCAGCGCGCCACCTACCAGGATGAGGGGAAATCCGTAACCTGTCTTCTCATACGCAATCTCAGTACCGTCTCTTGAGACAACCTTGTTCATCGAATCCTCCCTACCAACGAGTGGAGTGGGGTGCCTCATCTGCCGCCGCGGCGATCCCGTTCAACTCCGCCAGGGTTTCCGGCGACAGCGTCAACTGCCCAGCGGCCATGTTCTCGTGGAGGTGGGCGATCGACGACGTGCCGGGGATCAAAAGGATGTTGGGCGATCGGTGCAGCAGCCACGCCAGCGCGACCCGCATCGGCGTGGCCCCGAGTCGGTCCCCGACCGCCGACAGCTTGGACGACTGCAGCGGCCTGAACCCGCCCAGCGGCCAGAACGGTACGTACGCGATGCTCTGCCGGGCCAGATTGTCGATCAAGGCATCGCCGTGACGATGGGCCAGGTTGTAGTGGTTCTGAACGCACACGATGTCAGTTATCGCCTGCGCCTCGGCCACCTGGGCGGCCGTGACATTGCTCACACCGATGTGGCGGATCAGCCCCTTGCGCTGGAGATCGGCGAGCGTCGTCACCTGCTCGGCGATGGACCCCTCCGCGGGGTCGCTGCCCGACCCCGTGGCGCGGTAGTTGACGATGTCCAGCGCGTCCAGGCCCAGGTTGCGAAGATTGTCGTGGACGCCGGCGGTCAACTCTTCGGGCGAGATGGCCGGTGGCCACGACTTGTCGGGACCACGGCGGCACCCGAGCTTGGTGACGATCACCAACCCCGCCGGGTACGGGTGCAGGGCCCGCCGGATTATCTGATTGGTGAGGTGCGGGCCGTAGTAGTCAGCCGTGTCGATATGGTTCACGCCGGCCGCGACAGCCTCGCGGAGGATGGCGACAGCGCGGTCCGGGTCCTTGGGAGGTCCCCACACGCCGGGGCCGGCCAGCTGCATCGCGCCGTAGCCTATCCGTTGGACTGTCAATGACGAGCCGGGGAACGTGAACCGGCCGCCGAGCTTGTCTTCACTCATAGTGTTGCTCCTTCCCAGTTCTGACGGGAGCGAAAATATGCGATCAGGTTACAAAAGTCAAATTCTGTCATTCGTAATATAAAACGACAACAGTCGTGGCCGTAGCCAGAACTCCTGTCAATGTAGTTGCCGGGAGAAGGCAGTCTTGGGGCTTGCGTGACCATCTTCCTTAAATGTACATTTAGGGAAGTTGGAGGAAGCCGGGGTGATCAGAGAGATGAGCACGGTGGAATTGCGAGAGGGATTTTCGGAAGCCATCAATCGCGCTGCCTTCGGCAAGGAGAGAGTGATCCTCACTCGCCGGGGCAGAAGGGTTGCTGCGATCGTTCCTCTTGAGGACATCAAGACGCTGGAAGCGATCGAGGACAAGAAGGATATCGAGGATGCAAAAAAAGCGCTCAAAGAAGCGGCCCGAAAGGGCACGATCTCCGCTGCACAACTCAGGAAAGAATTGGGGCTCTGAGGTTTTGGCGTGGCTTATGGGGTAGTCGTTGCTCCGTCCGCGCGGAGGCAGCTCAAGCGGCTTCCCCGTTCAGCCCAAAGGAGGATTCTCGACACCATAGATGACCTGGGAACATATCCCCGACCGAGGGGAGTCGTAAAACTGGAAGCCAGCCTTGACCTGTACCGCGTGCGTGTTGGCGACTATCGGATCATATACCGCATTATCGACTCGTCAGTGCTTGTTCTCAAAATCGGGCATCGCGGAGATGTCTACAGAGACGCGCCCTGATGGCTTGCAGGATAGAGCCCGGGCGCGCCCAGGCCTGATGGTGAAGCACTGCGATCGGATGCCCCGTATCATTGTTGGCGGGGCCAGCGCGTCACCGGGGAGCCGTTGGCGGGGCTGTTGCCCGCCGAGGAGGTCCACGTATATACTATGTATAAACATGGAGCGGCAGAGATGAAGGCGAAAGTTCAGAAGTGGGGGAACAGCCTCGGCATCAGGATTCCCAAGGCACTGGCCCAGGAAGTGGGCCTGGAATCCGACTCTGATGTGGATCTCACGGCCTTGGACGGAAAGCTCGTCATTTCGCCCGGGGCTCCCCACGCGGTTTCTCTTCGGCACCTTCTCGCAAAAGTCACGGCGACGAATACTCACGGGGAGATCTCCATGGGCAAGGTGAAAGGAAGGGAAACCTGGTGAAAGGCAACCCGTACGCCCCCGCTCGCGGCGAAATCGTGTGGCTGCAGTTCGAAGCGATGGCAGGGCATGAGCAGTCCGGGAGGCGGCCCGCCGTGATCATTTCTCCACGGGAGTACAACGAGAAGGTCGGGCTGTGCCTGTGCTGCCCGGTGACGAGCCAGGCGAAGGGGTACCCGTTTGAGGTCGACCTGCCGGCAGGGCTGGAGGTCGAAGGCGTGGTGCTGTGCGATCAAGTGAAAAGCCTTGATTGGAAAGCACGTCACGCGCGCACGATCGGCTCGCTGCCCGGCCGGTCGGTGAAGGAAATCCAGGCGAGGATCCTCGCCCTGATACAGTAGAGAAGCAGAAAGTCCGCCCAGCCGCCCCAGAGCTCCGTCGACATGCCCAATTCACAAGGCGATGACCGTTGCCAAGCGCCAAGGTATGATGTACATTCCTTATGACCATTTAAGCTTATTCGGTCATACAGGATACACAGGTTGCCCAAAGCATTCAGTCAACCAGACCGTGCCCGCATCCAGGCCAAGCTCATCGCGGCGGGCAAGCGCATCCTGAACGCCGCTGGGATTCGCCTCCTCGTGGTGGACGACGTCGCGAGAGAGGCGGGCATATCCAAGGGCAGCTTCTACTCGTTCTACCCTTCGCGCGAGGAGTTCATCCTGTCCGTCTTCGAGTCATGGGAGACGGAATACCGCGGGGCCCTCATCCGCGAGGTAACGAACGGCACCGGCACTCCCCGAGAGCGCATCGAGCGATTCTTCCTGGGCGCATTCGAGATCCTCGAGCGCCAGCCTGGCCTCGCGAAGCTGGGCATGAAGGACATCCAGACAGTCATCGAGCGGCTGCCGCCCGAGCGGATTGCCGCGCACCAGGCGGAAGATAACCGAGTCCTGGAAGAAACCTTCGGCAAGTGGATCTCGGAGGGCGTCGTCGACCCCGCCGCCGCGGCAGCCCTGAAAGGTCTCGTGCCGGCGCTTTTCTCCATCGCCATGCACAAGGAGGACTTCCCTCCGGACAGCTACCACCCGACGGTGAAGCTCATCGCGGAAGCACTTGCAATGAGGATAGCCACATGACCAGTGCGATCAGTGCGCAGGGTCTTTCCAAGAGCTACGGGCCCGTGAAGGCCGTGGTGGACGTTCACCTGGACGTGCGCCGCGGCGAGATCTACGGGTTCCTCGGCCGAAACGGCGCGGGAAAGACCACCACCATCCGCATGCTCCTGGGCCTCGTGCGGCCCAGCGCGGGCAGCATCTCGATTCTCGGATCCGCCCTGGGGACTGACCGCAAAGGCGTCCTCTCGCGCATCGGCTACCTGGTGGAGTCGGCGGCGGCCTACCCCAATCTCACGGTGCGGGAGAACCTCCACTTCCAGCGGCGCCTGATGGGCGCGCCGCCGGCAGCGGTGGACGAGGTCATCGATCTTCTCAAGCTCGGCGAGTACGTGAACCGCCGCGCGGGCAGGCTTTCGCTGGGCAACAAGCAGCGGCTCTCCCTCGCGCGCGCCCTGGTCCATCGGCCCGAGCTTCTCATCTTGGACGAGCCTGCAAACGGGCTGGACCCTGCGGGCATCGTGGAGATCCGCGCCCTGCTCCGGCGGCTGGCCGACGACCAGGGCGTGACCATCTTCATGTCCAGTCACCTCCTGGACGAGGTGGAGCACCTCGCCGACCGCGTGGGCATCGTGCACGCCGGCAGGCTCGTGGAGGAAGTAAACTACAAGGAGCTGCGCGATAACGGCAAGGTGGCGATTGAGATCGAAGTGGACGACGTCGCCCTGGCTGAGCGGGTCCTGCGTGGCGAGCTGGCGCTCGTCGAGGTGACCCGATCGGGGGACACGGGCCTGCGGATTGCCGACCAAGCGGCCAAGCCTGCACTCATCGCACGCGCGTTGGTGGGTGCCGGTGTCGCGCTGGAGCGCCTCGCCCCGGTGGAGGAAGACCTCGAGCGGCACTTCATGCGCCTGACGGGAGGTGAGTCATGAGATTTCCCAGCGTGGTTGCCACGGAGTTCATGAAGCTTCGCCGCAGCAAGGTGACCTGGATGACATTCACCGCCTACGCATTCATGGCGGTCGTGGCAGGCTTCTTCATTTGGATAATGAGAAACCCCGGCATGGCCAGGAGCCTGGGACTCATCGGCCAGAAGGCCAACTTCGCATTCGGCGGCGGGGCGGCCGACTGGCCTGCCTTCCTGTCATTCGTCGTGGTGATGGGCGCCGTCGGCGGGCTCATCCTGAGCTCGATCATCGTCGCATTCGTCTTCGGTCGCGAATACACAGAAGGCATGGCAAAGAACATGCTCGCCCTGCCGATACCACGAAGCTGGTTCGTGCTAGGCAAGCTCGTTGTCTCTGCCGCGTGGTTCGCCCTGCTCACGCTCTGGCTCATCGGCGCAGCCTGGATCGCCGGCTCGCTGCTAGGGCTGACCGGCCTGACCGCGGGGCTCTTTGTCGCGACAGGGGAGAAGCTGATGATCCTGGCACTTATGGCGTTCTGCTGCGCCGCGCTGGTTGCGTGGATCGCCGTGGAGACGCGGGGCTACTTTGCGCCACTGGGGTTTGCGATCTTCACGCTGGTCCTGGCAAATGTCTTCGGGCACACGGGATGGGGACCGTACGTGCCCTGGACGATCGTCGGCCTGTATTCGGGAGCCGCCGGGCCGGAGATCACCCTTGGCTGGGGGAGCTTTGCCGTCATCGCCATGACATTCCTCATCGGCCTCGCGCTCACCATCCGCCACGAGGTGTACGCCGACAACGTGCAGTAAGCCTGGGCGCGCAGGCGTCACATCATCGAAAGAAGCATAAGACTTGTGTTCTGATTGTTTTCCACCCTATTACACTCCTCGGCGCTTACGGCTGGACTGGCAGCGGAAAGAGCCTTACTTTTTATTGAAAATCCTGCAGGCGCTGGTGAGGAGAAACAGAATGAAAAGCGAAGCGGTGATCTCAACGAAAAAGCTTGGCTTCCCGTGGCAAACAGAGGACCCCTTCCTCTACTGCGTGCATCATCTTGATGACTACCCCGCAGGCAATGCGGCGCTCGGTCCCGCGGCGTCACTTTCCGGCAGGGACATGGGACAGGACTTCGACCCCCGGGAAGAATGGCGCATGTACCACGGTGAGGTGGTGCCGGGCTTCCCTTCTCACCCTCACCGCGGATTCGAGACTGTCACCGCCGTCTTGAAGGGCTTTATCGACCATTCCGATTCTCAAGGGTCGTCCGGACGCTACGGCAATGGCGATGTGCAGTGGCTGACGGCAGGCGCCGGCATCCAGCACGCCGAAATGTTCCCGTTGCTGAAAACCGAAGGCGGGAATCCGCTGGAATTGTTCCAGATATGGCTGAACCTGCCGGCGGCCAGGAAGTTCGCCGCTCCTTACTACAGCATGTTGTGGTCTGAAGATGTTCCCCGTTTCCAGGGAGAATCAGTCGAAGCAGACATCATCGCCGGAACGATCGATGGACTGGCGGCCCTGCCGCCTCCACCGGACTCCTGGGCAGCGGACCCCGCCAACGCCCTGGCGATTTGGGTCATCCGGATGCAGCCGCGTTCTTCCTGGAAGATGCCGGCGGCGTCCGCCGGCGTGAATCGAAACCTCTTCTTCTACCGGGGTTCGCGCATAAAGATCGGGGATACCGAGATTCC
>Ga0265316_10007214_pt1 | contig 10497 bp, 6 predicted proteins | sample 4522metaG_FD_202092 | JGI IMG/M metagenome (GOLD analysis project Ga0265316, IMG submission 202092) | Rhizosphere microbial communities from Carex aquatilis grown in University of Washington, Seatle, WA, United States - 4-5-22 metaG | ecosystem: Host-associated > Plants > Roots > Rhizosphere >...
CCCGCGAGTTTGCGCGCACGCTTGATTCGCTTACAGGCTCCGCGCTTTTTGAAAACGGCGTATCGCTTGGCAAAGGAAAAGGGAAAGTCACGATTGCTATTTCCCGCGGACTGAACGAAGAGATCAGGGAGATATTTAAAGAGGATAACCCCGACCACAGAATATTGAGCGCCGCTCTGGATATCAGGAACAAACGCGGACAGAATAATTCAGTTATTCTTGTAACTAAAGACGTAAACCTGAGGATGAAAGCCAAGGCCGTTGGGCTGCCCGCTGAAGATTACACGACCGACAGGGTCTCGAATGTAGAAGAGCTCTACAGCGGAAAAGAGATAATTGAAAATTATGACCATGCGCTGATCGAAGAACTTTACCGCCCTCCTTTCGAAATGTCTGTAAAGAAAACATTTAAAAAGATAAAGACTGAACTGGTACCGAACAAATATTATATTCTCCGCAACTCCAGCCATTCAGCGCTTGCCGCTATTGACCTGAAGCGTGATATAATAAGAAAGGTCGATAAGACTTCTATCTACGGCATTAAGCCGAGGAACGCTGAACAAACATTCGCAATTGATTCACTGATAAACACCGAGATCCCCCTTGTGACTCTGACAGGTAAAGCCGGGACAGGTAAAACTTTGATCGCGCTGGCATCGGCGCTGCATGTTAGAAAAAATTACAGGCAGATATACATAGCAAGGCCCGTGGTGCCACTCAGCAACAAGGATATCGGTTACCTGCCGGGCGATGTAGATAGCAAGCTGGCGCCATACATGCAGCCGTTATGGGATAATTTGAAAGTGATCCAGGACCAATTCCCTGAAACTGAAAAACAGCATCAGCAAATAACTCAAATGCTGAAAGATGAAAAAATTATAATTGAACCGCTCAGCTATATAAGAGGAAGAAGCCTGCAAAGGATTTTCTTTATTGTTGATGAAGCGCAGAACCTGACGCCGCATGAGATTAAAACAATTATCACAAGAGTCGGCGAAGGTTCGAAGATAGTTTTTACAGGCGATATTTACCAGATTGACCACCCGTACCTGGATTCGCAATCAAACGGGCTCACTAACCTGATAGAGCATTTCAAAGGGCAGAATCTATACGCGCATGTAAATCTGGTTAAAGGAGAAAGGTCCGAACTGGCTGAGCTTGCAAGCAACCTGCTTTAAGCGCTCGATTATCTTCCAAGCTCTTTAAGATGTCTTTTCGCGTCAGCGTTATCCGGATATATCTGTATTGCCTTGTTGTAGATTTCAACCGCCTTATCAATATTTCCCCTCTTCTGATAAGTGTATCCTAAGTTGTTATAAGCATCCGTGAAGTCTTCTTTTTCCTTGATGGAAAGCTCAAAACTTTTCACCGCGTCATCATACATATCTCTGTCGAGGTAACACATTCCGATATTGTTATAATAGCTTGCCGAGCTTGACGGATTGGTTTTTATAAGCTGTTTCAGAACGCCAATAGCCTTATCATATTTCTTATCCTGGTATAATTGATATGAGTTACGCTCAAGAGAATCAACTACAGGATTGAGCTTGCTTTTATCAGGCATTACCGGCTTAACAGGCGTCATGTGCAGGTTACCCTGGTCCATGCTAGGCAGTTCACCCGGCTTCTGGCCTTTCAGTTCATCAAGCATTTGTTTTGAGTTCATGTACCCCGGCGAAATTGTTTGTATCTTTTCAAGCCATGCGATAGCTTCATCATTTTTTTTGGTCCTGGCAAAAAGCAGCGCAAGCGATAACATAGGTTCAGGCGAGAGAGTATCAAGCGTATAGGCTTTGTTCATGTAAAAATATGCCGAGTCCTCGTTTCCCTTCACCATCAACACCTTACCTAAATTACAGTTCGCAAGTATTGTTTCGCTCCTGATATCAAGCGCTTTGCGGTAGTACATTGCGGCTTTATCGAAATCCTGTTTGTTAGCATAAATGTTTCCGATATTCACATACAACACGCTGCCCGGTTTTCCGTCAGCGCTCATAAATAACGTATCATTTGTCTTCCAGTCTCCGTTCCTTGCGACAGTCAGGTATAAGTAACCAACAATCAAAACGGATACAACAGTGTAAACCGCAGTTTTTCTTTTTGGCGAGTAATATTTAAACACCAGTGCAATAGCTGAAAAGCTCAAAGCCAATGATGGAAGATACAGGAACCTATCTGCCATAAAATTCAGCGTAGGTATAATATTAAGCACAGGTAAAAGAGTGAGAAATATAAAGAGAATTGAATAAGCAACCCATGGCGCTCTTTTTAACAACAATGCCGCGCATGCTAAGAGAGCAATGATAAAACAAACCGGGAAAATCGCTTCTATATTAGCTATTGAATTCAGGTAAGGCATAAACCCGCCGTAATGATAAACCATCCCGTATGGAACTAACACCATTTTGAAATAATACGGTATTGTTTGCAACATAGTAAAAAATGTGGTCGCAAGGTCCTTACCGTAAAAATAATTATAGCTCAAACGCTCGGGCACATTCTTTAGCGCGTACCATCTCACCAAAAGGAACAACAGCGAAACAACGGCAAGCGCGATGTAAATGAATTTTTCTTTCAGAAAATACTTCAGCGAAAACTGCCGGTTGATTATCATTTCATACAGTATCACTACAACAGGAAAGGTAATCGCCATTTCTTTCGAAAGAAGTGAAAGAAAATAAAACGTGCATGTTAATATAAGATTCTTATCAGAAGAATCTTCTTTATACTTCATATAAAAAATAAATGCTGCCGCGAAGAAAGTGAAGAACAGGCTATCGGTCCTTCCGCTAACCCACGCCACTGCTTCTGTATGGATTGGGTGAATGGCAAACAGCGCCGCGCCAAGAAATATTATATAATCCTTAAACTTACTTTGCATGCCGGCAAATAACATCATCAGCAGCTGGAAGACAAGAAGAGAATTTACTATATGGATAATAACGTTTGTAAGATGAAAGCCAAACGGCTTAAGTCCCCATATCGCGTAATCGATCGCATATGAGGATGAAACAACGGGTCTGTAATACCTGCCGATAACTTTTTGAAAGCCTTCCTGCCCGGCAAAATATTGCGGAATGCTGCTTAGCTTGGCAAGCGAAGGGTCGCCCAACACAACCGATTCATCATCAAATACAAACCCGTTCGAAAGCGAGTTTGCATAGACGGCAAACGCGATAAGCGCCAGGAAAACGAAATATTGAATTTTTTTATTCGGGCTTTTGGGTGAAACCTCAGCCTTCGCAGATTTGCCTGCCATCAGCGCTATTGCCTTAAATTAAAAAGATGTCTATCAATGATTAAAATTTATTTGTAAATTTACCTAATTAATTCAATCATTACAATTACAATGAGTTGGAAGAGTCTTGTTTTGTTTTTATCCGGTATAGCGCTCTTAGCAAGCGCTCAAGGCTGCGGTAAGAATTATGATAACGCGTCAGCCGCTATAACGGCGTTTATAATCGGAGTTGAACAGCATGATATGGGAAAGCTGTGGGGTATGCTGGGACCCGATGCGCAGGCATTCTATAATGACCTTGGCGAAAAGCAAAGGCGCTCGGGACGCGGCGCGCTGGAGCGTGAAATAAATAATATAAAATCATTTAAAAGCCTAAAGGGCGACTATAAATTAAAAGAAGATAAAGATAATCCCGGTACGGTTAAAGTAATTATTATTGGCGGCGCTGAGTTCCCGGTCATTACTATTAACGATGGCTCCGGTTATAAAATTAAGGACGGTCAATCAGTAAGAAACCTGCTGACAGGAATTACATTAGAGAAAAATCAGAAAGAAGATTATTAAAGTTCATACAATCCCCGCCTGCCTGCAGCAGGCAGGCGGAAGCGGGGATCCAGTAGTTGTTTTTGTATTACTGTTAATATTAATTGCCACCTGCCCGCAGCAGGCAGGCGACCTTTAGGTCGTGGATAAAATAAAATTATTAAAACGGCTTTAGCCGTTAACTTGATTTGTTAAGGTCTAAGGCCATCATCACTTCCTGAAACGAGACCACTACCTGAAGGTAGTGGCAATTCTTTTTATAAAAAAGTGGCAGACATGTCTGCCACCTACAAAAAATCTAATCAACTGGATTCCCGCGTTCGCGGGAATGCGGTTCTTAATTCTGCGGGCCGTAACGGAACGTATCCCAAATAGGTGTAACCAACCGGTAGTCCCCGAAGCCGTCATTATCTACAAATACAAATTCCTTGTTGATATCATAGTAATCCCAGACTTCATATGGCTTTGTGTCCATGTCGTAAGGATGTTTATCCACGTTGCTTGGAGCGCCAAATATTATGAATACCATTCCCATATCCGTTCTCCAGCCGTTTGTATATGTTGTGCCGAAATGTTTATTAGCATAGAATAATCTTCTGTAATATTCATCCATCACTTCATTCTTCTTAGTCGCAGGATTGGGATCCTTTGATTTCCAGAATTCCATAAAGCGCTTCTGTTTTTCAGCGTCAGTTTTTCCTTCTTTCATATGGTCTATTTCTTTTTCCTTTGCAATATACTGGAGCTGGTCAATAAGCTCGTCAATATTGTTTAAAGAAAACGGGAAATCAGCGTTGCCAAGTGAAAAATGGATGATTGACTTATCGGTATGCTGCGCGTTCGTTGCGGTTACCTCAACTTCAAACTTTCCGTAGTTAAGTCCGGCAGTAGATACGGGGAAGATAAACTGGTTCTGGAACGAGCCTACCGTTGAAGCTACATTATCCATGGTTGTATAAACTTCTTTTTTATCCGCATCATAAATTTTGCATGAAACATCAATACCCGGGTCCGTATTATTTTTATAAACATAAAAGAACAACGCGAAAGTATCCAATGAGCCAACTTCGTTGGAAACGCTTGGCGTGATAATTTTCTTCCCGTTGGTTTCGCTTAATTTCGAAACAAGCATCACGTCGCTGAGCGCAAAAGGCTGAGCGGTAAAATCACGTACTGTTATTTCTTTCTCAATTTCAGATGTTCGCTTAGTGTCGGTTTCATACACCGAGAGCTTAATTTTGTAATTTCCGGGCGGAAGGAATAAGTTCTTTGGGATTATCTGCGAGCTTCCCTGAAGATACTCGGACTTTGTCTGCGATGTTGTCAGCTCTTCTTTTGAAACATTATCGTATACCCTGGCGCCGGTAAGATCAAAAACATCAACAGTCAGATCGAACTCAGAGACATACTTATTTTTTTCGTCTTTGGATTTTTTGAATTCAAAATTCCCTAAAGGAATTTCTATGTAAATATCCACGCGCGACTTTGTCCCCTCAGGGGAATAAAAATTGAGCGCTTCAAAATCAAACATTTTTTTCTTTTCCTGATTATTGTCCTGGGCATCGAGACGGTAAACAGTTCCTAACAAGAGGGCTAGGATTAACACGTAAGACATTTTTTTCATTAGTTTAAAGCTTTACGCTTTGAAGAAATTTATGAAAACATATGAAATAATAACAAATAATCTCATAAATAATCAATGTATTAAAAATCCCAAAAGTTCCAATAGATGCAGAGAATTGAGAAAAACGGAGAAATTTTAAATATCTTTTAAAGATTAAAAAAATCGTGCCACGACATGAAGTCGTAGCACGAATTTAAAACAGACCTCTAATCCCCCATTATAAGAAGGAGACAGTGGCAGGAAAGTAAATTCTATTTGATCAAGACCATTTTTTTTGTTGTGACATAATCTCCTGTCGACGACCCGACCTGTCGGGCTTCCAGCCTGTAAAAATACACACCGCTTGAAAAGTTTGACGCGTTCCAGTTAACCTGATACGAACCTGCTCTCTTTAATTCATTCTTTGCCAATATTTCAACCACCCTGCCTAGCATATCGTATATTTCAATCGTAACGTTTTCATCTTTAGGTAAATCAAAATCTATTTTTGTGGAAGGGTTAAATGGGTTGGGATAATTTTGGGAAAGACTAAATTTTTTAGGCAAAGTAGTACCCAACTGCTCAATTCCAATCACTCTTGCGGTGTCAAGAAGTCTGTAGATCATGCCATACTGATCTAGAGCCAATGCATATATAGTTCCGTTGTTGATTTTTATAGCATCTAAAGAAATTAATACAGATGAATTGATCCCTGTCATTTGTGACCAGGTAATACCATTATCGATCGAGTGAATAACAGTATTTTCGTCATCAGCATATATGTTTGAAGTTCCAATCACCCATTTCATTGCATATGGGAAAAAATAGGAATTTATGGTAAAAATCGGCGTCCAATTAAAACCTGAATTTGTAGTTCGATATATCCGGGTTGTATTATTCACATAAAAATATAATCCGGTTTGTTCATCGCTAGAGAATTTTAATGAAATTGGGCTATAATTTCCATTGTTAATATCAATAATGTTCCAATTAATTCCACCATTTGAAGTCATAACCAATTTAGATGTATTTTCTGTGAGATTTTGTAAACCAAACCATGCATAATTACTGTCTATTACAGAAATAGAATTTTCAGCGCAAAAAAAATCAGGAAAGTCAAATTCCCAACTATTCCAATTCAAACCGCTATTTGTTGTTTTTAGGATGTATACGCCTCCAAAAAGACCGTTATGTCCGATGTCAGCAAAAGAATAACCTATATTAGGAAACTTTTTGCTGAACATTATTCCATCAACGAATGCCGTATCGGAAATATGAGCTTGTAGTATCCAGTTAGCGCCCCCGTTTGAAGTAAAATATATTTCTTCGGGATAAAAAGTCCCGAGCCAAGCTGTAGATGAATCTCTAGCGGTAAATGCGCTAACCTGAATTGTCGGATTTAAATCAAAACTTGTAATTTGCCACCAACCATTAATGCTTCTTTTTGCCAAATATGGAGCATATGGATTTGGATTCCTGTTAGTAGTGCCGCATACCCATGAAACCGATGAATCTATCACACAAATCTGCCGTATATTTGGAGGGTAAGCAGTGTCGTAAGGCAATTTTGCATTAAACGTCCATTGAGAAAAGGCATTTAAAGGTAATATTACTAATAGATACAAGAAAAATATTGTTTTCATACTATTTATTTAAAATGAGCGGCGTTTCAGCGCCGCTCACAAACAAAACTGTTTACTTTATTAGAACCATCTTTTTCGTTGAAACAAAATCACCTGCTTCTAATCTGTAAAAATACACACCGCTTGAAAAGTTTGATGCGTTCCAGTCAACCTGATACGAGCTTGCTCTCTTGAATTCGTTCTTTGCCAAAACATCAACTACCCTGCCTATCATATCAAATATTTGAATAGTCACATTTGCATCTTTTGGTAAATCGAATTTAATAGTTGTAGTCGGGTTAAACGGATTAGGATAATTTTGAGATAGATTAAAACTCTTTGGAAGAGATATATCCGTATTTTGAATTTCAATAACTGCAGAATTGGAATAGATTCCTCCTGAATTTAAAGGTGAATATATGCCATTGCCGCCCCAAATAATCATTTTTGTTCCTGTCCAAACAGCAGTATGCATAGCACGCGCAAACGGCGCGCTTGATTGAGTGGTGGCTGCCCAGTTATCTGTAACCGGATCGTAAATGCCTCCTGTGTTTATTAGATCGGCATTTGTATCCAGGCCTCCCCAAACTATCATTTTAGTTCCTGTCCATATAGCTGCAAGGACAAAGCTCCCGGGCGGAGCATTATTAGTCGAGATTTGAGACCAGCTGTCGGATACCGGGTCGTAAATTCCCCCCGACTTTTCTGTTTCAAACCCGTAACCAGCTCCTCCCCAAATCACCATTTTGTTCCCCGTCCATATTGCCGAGTGTTCCTCCCGCGCCAATGGCGCGCTAACCAGAGATGTCGGGGTCCAGCTATTCAGCGCTGGATCAAATATACCGCCCGTATTTACCGGGCCTTGCTGCCCGCCAACCATTGCTTCACCGCCCCAGATGATCATTTTGCTGCCGGTCCAGATTGCCGTGAACCAATCGCGTCCGTCAGGCGCGTTAACAGTCGACATTTCTGTCCATGTATCAGAATCCGGATCATAAATTCCGCCAGTGTTAGTAAAACCTGATATTGTGTCAAATCCACCCCATACAATCATCTTACTCCCTGTCCAAACCGCATTATGATGGGTCCTTCGAGTCGGAGGAGCGTTTATAGTTGATGTCTGTATCCAACTATCCAGAACCGGATCGTATATGCCGCCGGAATTGAGAAAAATAATAGAAGTATCATTAGCCCACCAACCGCCCCAAACTATCATTTTGCTGCCAGTCCAAATTGCAGAATGCAGCTCTCTGCCAACAGGAGCATTTATTGTTGATGTTGGAGTCCAGCTATTTGCTGCTACGTCATATTGTCCGCCGGTATTAATATCAACATAATTAGATTGGCCGCCCCAGATTATCATTTTTGATCCGGTCCAAACAGCCGTATGCATGGTTCTGGCGGCCGGAACATTATTAAATGAAGTAGCCCTCCAGGTTTCCTGTGAATTGGTTATTCTAAACTGTAAGGATAGCAGGACGAAATATATTATAAAAAGTTTAGTTAGCTTCATACAAGTATTTCTTAGAGGTTCTGTTTTGAAAATAACCATAATTTTGCCATATCGTTATGCTCAAAATTAATAATATTGTAATACTCTAACTATGATTTTTAGCATGTTAAAACATGATAATTATCAATGTTTTGAGACTACATAAAATTACAATAAAACGGTGAGTGTAGAGGATGCAAGATAGTTTCCCAAACTGGAGTTTGGGAAACAGAGGAAAACCGGAGTTTGGAAAACAGGGAAACGTTTTTTATTTGTTAATGGTAATTAGTAATTAGTAATTAGTAATTAGTAATTGTCTTCTAGACATTAAACCTGAAATATACCACGTCTCCGTCCCGGACGACATAGTCTTTGCCTTCGACGCGCATCAGGCCTTTTTCTTTTACGGCATGTTCTGAGCCGTACTTTATCATGTCTTCATAACTTATAATTTCGGCGCGGATAAATCCTTTTTCAAAATCAGTATGTATAACGCCTGCCGCCTGCGGCGCTTTACCGCCTTTGCGCAAGGTCCATGCATGGACTTCCTTTTCACCAGCAGTAAAAAATGTTATCAGTTCCAGCAAATGATACGCAGTGTGAATAAGCTTATCAAGTCCGGGTTCTTCGATTCCAAGTTCTTTTAGAAATTCTGTTCTCTCGTCAGGTTCCATACGTGAGAGCTCCGCTTCGATCTCGACAGATAATATCAGCGCTTCTTCGCCTTCTTTGCTTGCAATATCCTCGACTATCTTTGAATACTCATTGCCAAGGATATTCTTATCATCAACATTTGCCACATACAGGATGTGTTTATCCGTCAGGAGAGTTAAACTGTCTAAATGCATAACGTCATCAGGCGCGTGAGTTTTTCTGTATTCCTTAGTGTAATATTTTGCTAAGCGTCCCGACTCAAGATGTTTCTTCAGCGCTAAGTAACTTTCATATTCATCTTTGATCTTTTTGTCGCCTGTCTTCAGTCCTTTTTCAGTTTTGTGAATTCTGGCTTCAAGCGTTTCGATGTCTTTGAGAATCAATTCTGTTTCGATAATTTCAATGTCGGCCTTCGGGTCGACTTTATTATTGACATGAATTACATTTTCATTTTCAAAGCATCTGACGATATGAATAATCGCATCCACCTCTCTGATATGTGATAAGAATTGGTTGCCAAGCCCCTCCCCTTTTGAGGCGCCGGCAACGAGTCCCGCTATATCCACAAACTCAATTACATTCCTTACTATCTTCGGAGGATTGTAAAGCTTAACAAGCTCATCAACCCGTTTATCGGGGATAGTTACTATCCCAACGTTTGGATCGATCGTACAAAATGGATAATTTTCAGCGGCTGCAAGTTCCGATGAAGTAAGACAATTAAATAAAGTGGATTTGCCAACATTCGGCAAACCGACTATTCCGCATTTTAGGCCCATTTAACATTGCGAGGGAGCGAAGCGACCGAAGCAATCTCTATGATATTCGGAAGAGCGTTTCCCCATTATTTTTAAAGTTATAAAAACAAAAATAATAATTAATAACAAGATAAGATATGAAATAAAACTGATTATGTTAAGAAAGCGAAAGTATTTATTCAGACCACCCCGTCCGCAAGCTGACAAGTGTGTAATCTCATTATCACCGTTGTTGGTTTTATCACCAACAACAATATATTAAATTTCTTGCTATCTATAGGATTGCCGCGCCCCGCTAAAGCGGGTCTCGCAATTAGAAGATCCCCGGGAAGAAAAACATATACAGTACATAAAGCAATACAGATGCTACGATAGGTATTGTTAAATTATCATCTGCCGGCAAGCTGAGCGCGTCGGCAATTGTTGTGCCGGCTACAGCGGCTATCCCGATCAGATATTCAGTGGGTGTGTAAAAATACTTAGGAGCAGCTAAGACTATAATTACCCCGACAACAAAAAATGTTACCGAGCCTATAAACGAGCGGTTTGGCGCATAATGTTTCTTTGCGTAAACTCTGCCGATTATT
>Ga0265316_10007215_pt1 | contig 10497 bp, 12 predicted proteins | sample 4522metaG_FD_202092 | JGI IMG/M metagenome (GOLD analysis project Ga0265316, IMG submission 202092) | Rhizosphere microbial communities from Carex aquatilis grown in University of Washington, Seatle, WA, United States - 4-5-22 metaG | ecosystem: Host-associated > Plants > Roots > Rhizosphere >...
TAACCAGATTCCTTAACGTCCACCGGATTTAGCAAGCGAACGCAGCCTTGCCGAAAGCACACGGCGCAACTCGCCCGTGGTGAGATCGACGACGCCGTTGAGACAGTTCAGCAGCCAGGGCGACGCGTCGAGTTCCGGTTGCCGGACCGGGATGCCGGGCTCGCTGCGGGCCAGCATCACCATGGCGTTGATGGCGCTCCTGGACTCGCTGGCAAGCGCGTGTTTCACCAACACCTCACGCTCGTCGGCCTTCAGCTTGACGGCGGCGCGGTACATCTCGCCGACGGTGCGCTTGGCCAGCAGTTCGATCCCGCCGGTAGCGTCGACTTCCCACCGCGCTCCGGACCACAGGAAGACCTTGCCGGATTCATGGCAGTAACGGAAATCGCTACCGAAGCGGGAGACCAAGCTCCGGGCGTTGCCGAGGTCGGTGAAGTTGATGGCGCTTTCGACGGCCTGGCTGAGCACTTCTTCGACGGCACGGGCTCGGGCTTCGCGGCGCTGCTTGCGGCGGTCGCGATCTTCCTGTTTGCGCTCGGCCTGCCACTGTTCCTGAGCGACATACTCGGGGTCCAGGTGGCGGCGCACATCCTTCCAGCCCTTGCCGGAGCAGCCGTTGTGCTGGCACTTGAAGCCGAGCACGCCGCCGGCGCTTTCGAAGATGGCGGCGCTGCCGCCGGTGTGGCTGCTGTCGAACGGACAGGCCGCAAGCGTCCATCGGCGCCCGCCGCGATAGGAGGCCGGGCCCTTCTCGACCACGATGCCGGCCTTGGCCATCCAGGCCTCTACGTCAAACTCGAAGACCTTCATGGCGGCTTCGGTTGCAGTGGTACGGCGAGCCTCCGGAGCTTCGGCGGCCAACTGCTCCAGCAACTCGACGGAGACCGGCGTGACGGACTCGGGCACGTCGAGCATACGAGAGAGCCGGTAGGGGCGCTCCGGTGTGTGGTCGCCTTTGCGGGCGAAGGTGCCGTAGGCTTTCGAGATGCGGGCGGCGTTGAAAACGGTCTCGTCGATATGCACCGTGACGTTGGAGAATCTTGCGGACAGCGCCTTGAGCGACCGGCTGATCAAGCTGGTGGAGGCGTCGTTGTTGGCGAGATCGGGCAGGCGGTAGAGAAGGTGGAAGCCATTCCCGGAAAGGCTCAATACCGGCTCGGGCCATTGGCGGCCGCGGAGATGTTCACGAACCTTTTAGGCTACATCGAGCGCAGCCTCGAGTTCCTGGCGGCTGCTGGAGATGCCGGCGGGGCGCACCGGATCGCAATCCACCAGCAGCCAGCGGCGCAGCAGAATATCGGCGTCGCTGGTGGTGGTCTCGGCGAAGGGCTTCACGCGGTTGCTGGCGCGGGCGAGCAGTTCCGGTTTGACCGGGTTCAATGTGACATAGACGCCGGGCCCTTTTCCATCCATCTCGCGGATGGCTTCGATCAGCGCGGTGGCCTCGTTGAAGTAGCCGGAGATGGTGCGGTTCCGGCCCGCCTTGGGAACGCGCAGTTCGACCACATCGCCAGGGAGGAACATGACGGCGACGGCGCGGGTAGCCTCTTCGAGGGCCTTCACGTCGATGCTTTCGGCAGGGATGGCCGCCGCGCTCATGCCGCCCTCCCGAGGTTGTCGATAATGCGGCGCAAGGTCTCACGTTCCTGATCCTCAATGGCGAGCGAGGCGGCCATCTGGCGGGGGTCGATGTGCCGCACGATGGAGTTGCGCACCAGGTTGCGCAGCGTGTCGGGAGGAATCGAATCCACCTCCACGCTGTCGCCATCGAAACCTTCACTGCGGGAATCCGACTGCTTGGTGGGCCGCGAGGGCAACCGCCAGGCCGCGATCTGCGCCGGGGTCACCGCTACCCGCTCGAAGTGGATGTCGGCATCGGGGGCGAACTCGCGGATGCCGCTTTCCACCGCGCGGGTGATGTCGCAGCCGGAGGGATCGTAGTCGCCGAAGTAGTAGAGGTACGCCGGCTTCCCGGTGTCGGCGATGGCGTCGGCCGCTTCGTAGAGATACGAGATGGAAGGGTAGCCGCGAGTCACCATGAGCGGCACGTCGAACTCGGCGGTGACGTCGTAGAGCACGCCCGAGAGGGCATCCTTTTCGAGCCAGATCTCGACGTAGACCTCCTGGTCGTTCCACATGGCCCGGCGATAGAATCGCTGCGATTGCTCCAGCATGTCGGCGAGCGAAGAATGGCTGGCGGGCTTGCGCATCCACCGGGTGTTGTCGGCGATCCAGCCGAAGGGGATCTCGCCCGCGCGGCGCATGCTGGCCAGCAGGCGCACCACGGTGCTCTTGTACTCGGCCTCGGTCTTGCCGATCACGCCGCGGCTCACCAACTGGTAGAAGGTCTGGCGCACGGTGGCCGGCTGAATCCCGGCGAGCACTTCGCCGATGGCTTGCTTGATGCGGTCCATCTCAGAGCGGGAACGGCGCTTTATGGGTCTAGTCCCACAAGCCGTGGTCATCGGGGGCGCGCTCCAGGCCTGGGCGCGGCCAGCATGCGTTCGACCGCCTGGCGCGGCACCAGGATGCGGCGGCCGATCTTGAGCGAGGGGATGGAGCCGGTGCGCACCGCCAGGTAGGCCGAGTTGCGGGCGATGCCGAGTACCCGCGCGGTCTCCGGTACCGTCAACGTCTGTTTTTGCAACTGCCGTCACCTCCCATTACCGACACGAGCAACAAATCATGATCCGTGTCGCTCTGCTATTGATTATGACGGAGGAACCCTTGACGTAGCAACACGCGATGGTGTAGTTTATCCGTGTCGGCACTCGATGCCACGGAAAGGCACGAACATGAGCTCGTTCATCGAGTTTTACTGGAAGGTTCCCGAGGCGGGGTTCGAGTGGATCTCAACCAAGGGCTTCCCTTCCAAGGAGATGGCCGCCGGCGTGGAGGGCGTCTACCTGGTGGACCGCATGCAGTACGGCGTCGCCGGCACGGTCCGTAACTACCCGGCGTTCCAGGAGACCGGCCTGTTCCGGCGTTTCGCCGCCACCGAACCCACAAAAGAAGGCGCCCTCGAGTTCGCCAACGCCTACGGTTTCCTGGGCGGCGCGCTGAGCGTTCCAGTGCAACTCGCCACCGGAAAGGAGCCGAACCAGTACTTCGTGGGGCAGGGAGAGACGCTGGAAGGCTGGGGCGCGGAGATCGTGGCCATGCGGCATCTGATCGCGCTGTGGGAGGTGGCCCGCGCCGGCGACGCCGAGGCGCTGGCCGAGTTCATCCGCTGGAAGGGGAAATCGGTTCCGGGATCGGAGCCGTGGCCGCGCACGGAGGTTTTCTATCGCGGGCCACGGTCGCGATTCGAAAAGATGGAGACGTTCCCAATCGCGTCGGAGGCGGCGAACCCGGAAGTGCTGGGACGCTTCCAGACGGGCGACGTGGTGCAGCCGGCGTGGTATGCGCTGCAGCGCATCGTGAACCGGAAACTGGCGCAGCACGGCGCGGTGCCCAAGATGTTATGGCACATCGACCGCCGCAAGTCCGAACTGGAGATGCGCTTCGTGCCGCAGAGCCTGATCGGGGCGTTGTGGTTACAGTTTGCGCACGGCATCACGGGCAACAACGAATATCGGCAATGCGAGCAGTGCGGGCGCTGGTTCGAGGTGGCCGCCGAGGTGCGCCAGGACGGGAAGTTCTGCCAGGGCTCCTGCCGGAGCCGCGCCTACCGCGCCCGCCAGGCCGAAGCACGAAAGCTGCACGCCGCCGGCACGACGTTCGCCGAGATCGCCAAACGCCTGAACTCGGATACCAAGACTGTGCGCGGCTGGGTGAAGGGGTAGCTCAGCCGGCGTCGGCATCGGCTTCATCACAAGCGGGCAGGATCGCGGCCAACTTGTCTTCGACATCGATCTGGAACTGCGTGGCGATGCGCGCCAGGTGCACGCCGAACGTGCCGCGCATCTCCCCGAGCGCGCTGTAGAAAGTCCAGCTTGCCCAGTGCCCTGATGGTTGGCGTAGAGGATGGTGCGTTCATCGCCATCGGCGCCCACCCGATCGAGGAACTTCCGGCAAGCGGCCCGCATGGCGCGCAGACTGCCGGTGAGATCGCCGCCGCTATCGAGCTTTCCCAACTCCGTGGTCAGGAAGCGGCGAACGTCCAGCACGGAGTGAACGCAATGCGCTGGCACTTCCAGTTCATCGGGGGCGTAGAGCACGCGCCGGTCTTCGAGGAAGGCAATCAGCCGGCGAGCCGCCGCAATCTCCGTCTCAGTGGCCTGCCAGGAGATGCCGCCCAAGGGCGTGGAAATGCCGGTGAGCCGGTTGGCGATCTCGGAGAACTTCACCGCACCATTCCTTTCGCCGCCGCTACGCCGAGGCGCTTGAGAGCGGCAACGCCGACAGCATGCTGGCCGCGGCCTGCTCCGCGTTTAATGGGACACGGGAGCCGGTTTCGAAGTGGGCGTCGACGCCCTGAACCTTTACGAAAAGCTCGTTGAAGAACGGCTGCCCATCCGTCTGGCAGTGGAGATGAAGCCGGTCCACATCGTAACTCACACGCAGTGAATACTCATCGGAGCCGCATCGATAAAGGACCGCCGCTTCCGTCCGGGAGGTCCGCTGAAAAGTGAGCCGGGCAGGCGGGGCGGCCGGCAAGCTGAGAGAAGACGTCTCGCACTGAAACTTCAGCGCGGACCACAAATCCGTCCACAGCATGTAGGCGCTGACCTCATCGTCATTGAAATCTTCGGCGCGCTTCATCATCCGGGCACCTGGGAACGCGATAGCTACTCTCGCCCCGTCTTCAATGCGTGCGATTCCAACACGCCGTCGATGGTTCTAAGCAGAGCAAGTTGCCGTGTCTTCGGAAGCTCTTCAATCTGCTCCAGCCGCCGCAGGATTTTGCGGCTCGGCTTTTTCCCTTTGCTGCGGCGGCCAGGTCCGAGCAACTCATCCATGCTGACATCGAGCGCTTGCGCAAAACGTACCGCCATCTCTGCAAAGAGCTTGCGTTCGTCGCTTTCGATGGCCGAGACGATGGTCTGAATAATCCCGATCTTGGCGGCCAGTTCCACTTGGGTAAGGCCGCGCTCTTTGCGAATCCGCGCGACGCGTTGGCCGAGTGTCTCGCCGCCGAAATCGACGGGAGGGAGCTCGAAGCGGGAAACCTTAGGCATCGAGCACAGTGTAAAGCCAAGGAGTGAACCGCTTGACGCGTTACCTCTTCAAGTGGTAGTTTTGGAGCTGCATTAAAACTCGCAACCCCACTTGACAGGTTTTTGCGGAAACGCGAAAAGGAGACCGGAACGAATGGCGCGCTTTCCCGGCGAGGAAATCGAGAGGCTCAAACGGGAGGTTTCCCTCCAGCGGCTGGTGGAGGCGCAGGGCATCGAACTGAAGCGGCACGGCGCGGACCTGCTGGGACTCTGCCCCTTCCACGCGGATCGCGAGCCGTCGCTGGTGGTCAGTCCGAAGAAGAATCTGTGGCACTGCCTCGGCGCCTGCCAGAAGGGAGGCTCCGTCATCGACTGGGTGATGAAGATCCGGGGCGTGAGCTTCCGGCATGCGGTCGAGCTGCTGCGCAACGAGCATCCGGCTTTGTTCAATGCAATGGCGGCCGCGCCGGTGCGCATCGTCTCGAAGGGCACCACGGAGGCGGTGAAGCTTGAACCGCTGTTTCAACTCGGCGCGGCCGATCAGCAGGTGCTGCAGGAGATCCTCCGCTATTACCAGGACACGCTGAAGAACAGTCCCGAGGCGTTGAAGTACCTGCAAAACCGCTGTCTCGATCACCCGGAAATGCTGGATCACTTCCGGCTGGGCTTCTCCAATCGCACTCTGGGCTACCATCTGCCGGAGAAGAACCGGAAGGAAGGAGCGGAGGCTCGGGCCCGCCTGCAGAAGATCGGCCTGCTCAGGGAGCCTTCGGGCCACGAGCATTTTACCGGTTCGGTTGTGTTCCCCGTGTTCGATCTCGATGGCAACATCACGGAGATGTACGGCCGCAAGATCACGCCGAACCTGCGTCCGGGAACGCCGCTGCACACGTATCTGCCGGGACCGCACCAGGGCGTCTGGAACGAAGAAGCTCTGGTGGTCTCGAAAGAGATCATCCTCTGCGAATCGATTATCGACGCGCTGACGTTCTGGTGCGCCGATTACCGCAACGTCACCGCCAGCTACGGGATCAACGGCTTCACGCCAGACCACCGGGCCGCTCTGAAGAAGCACGGCACGAAGAAGGTGCTGATCGCTTACGACCGCGACGAGGCCGGTGACAAAGCAGCCCTCGCTCTTGCCGATGAGCTGCTCGGCATGGGCATCGACTGCTACCGCGTGCTGTTCCCGAAAGGGATGGACGCGAACGAATACGGCTGCAAGGTGAAGCCCACGGGCCGCACTCTCGGGCTGCTGCTGAACAGCGTGCAGTGGCTCGGCAAAGGCAAGCCGCCCGCGATCACAGTGAGCGAACTGGTAGCGGCGGAAGAACCGCCAGGCAAACCGGCGGCTAAAGAAAAAACGGCATCCGAAGAACCACAACCTGTTTTTCCTTTAGCCGCCCCATCCGTTCCCGCCGAGCCCGCGCCTGTCGTTATCCCCGAGCCGCAACCCGCCACCATCGACGTGCCAGTCGAGATCAACGGCGACACCATCACCATCCCGCAGGGCGACCGCAGTTACCGCGTGCGCGGCCTGGCCCGCAACACCAGCGCCGACGCACTGAAGGTGAACGTGATGGTGATGCGCGATGGCCGGCTGCACGTCGATACGCTCAATCTGTGCGCGGCGCAGCAACGGGCCGTCTTCTCCAAGCAGGCTTCCGAGGAGCTAAAGATCAAGGACGACACGATCCGCCGCGACCTGGGGCAAGTGATTCTGAAACTCGAAGAGCTGCGCGACGAGCACATCCGCAAGGCGTTGGAGCCGAAAGACGCCACCGTGCAACTCAGTCCCGAAGAGCGCGCCGCCGCGCTCGACCTGCTGCGCGATCCGCGCCTGATGGAACGCATCCTCGAAGACTTCACGCGCTGCGGCGTGGTGGGCGAGGAGACCAACAAGAAGGTCGCCTATCTGGCGGCAGTGTCGCGTCTGCTCGACGCGCCGCTGGCGGTGATCGTGCAATCGAGTTCCGCGGCGGGGAAGAGTTCGCTGATGGAAGCCGTGCTTGCCCTGATGCCGGAAGAACAGCGTGTGCAGTACTCGGCCATGACCGGCCAGAGCTTGTTCTACATGGGCGAAACCGATCTGAAGAACAAGATCCTGGCCATCGTGGAAGAGGAAGGCGCGTTGCGCGCCGCCTATGCGTTGAAGCTGTTGCAGAGCGAAGGCGTGCTGACCATCGCGTCCACCGGCAAGGACCCGGCCACCGGCCGTTTGGTGACGCACCAGTACCGCGTCGAAGGTCCGGTCATGATCTTTCTTACGACCACCGCCATCGAGATCGACGAAGAACTGCTGAACCGATGTCTGGTGTTGACCGTGGACGAAGACCGCGAGCAGACCCGCGCCATCCACCGCATCCAGCGCGAGGCGCAGACGCTCGAAGGCCTGCTCGCCAAACGCCGCCGGCAGGACGTCGTCGCGCTGCATCGCAACGCGCAACGCCTGCTGAAGCCCATCCCCGTGGTGAATCCGCACGCGCAGGATCTGACCTTCCCCGATAGCCTGACGCGCACGCGCCGCGATCACATGAAGTTCCTCTCGCTGATCCGCGCCGTGACACTGCTCTACCAGCACCAGCGCCCCGCCAAAACCGTGATGTGCGATGGCAAGCCGCTCGAGTACATCGAGTCCACGCGGGGAGATGTGGAACTCGCCGCGGAACTCATCAAACAGGTGCTGGGCCGCTCGCTCGACGAACTGCCGCCGCAGACGGGCCGCATGCTGTTGCTGATCGACGACATGGTGCGCGAGCAGTGCGCGCAGCTAACGATGGAACGCGCCGATTACCGTTTCAGCCGCCGCGACGTTCGCCAGTACACCGGCTGGAGCGATGCCCAGGTGAAGCGGCATCTGCAGAAGCTGGAGGAACTCGAATACCTGATCATCCACCACGGCGGGCGCGGCCAGACCATCGTCTACGAGCTATACTTCGAGCGGCCGGCCGATCCGCATCAGCCCGTCTTTCCCGGCCTGATCGGCGGCGCATGCGGTTACGACGGAAACAAGGATGGGCAAAAAGGCGGGAAGGATGGGCCATGTACGCCCCAGGACCGGCCCATGGACGGGCCAGGTACGGGTGCGCCAACGCCAATGGAAATGGCCTCTCCGGGCCACATTCGCCCGATTCCGGCGAAACGCACTGATACCGGGGAGGGGGACGGCGAGGACGATTCCACCATAGTCGTAGCCGCGGGAGGACGGCGGTAACCATGTCGCGCGTGGTGAAGAAACGCAAGCCCATCCCGCCGCCCGCTTCTCCTTTAGCCGCCCTGATGGAGAAGCATCTCGAAGCCCTGCGCGTGCAGAATTACTCCGAGTACACGGTGAAGAACCGCCGCGTGCATCTCGGCTTCTTCCTCGAATGGTGCGCGGTGCGCAGCATCACGGAACCGTCGGACGTCACGCGCCCAGTGCTCGAACAATACCAGCGGCACCTGTTTCATTACCGGCAGAAGAACGGCCAGCCGCTCAGTTTCCGCAGCCAGCACTCGCGCCTGGTTCCGTTGCGCGTGTGGTTCCGGTGGATGGCGCGGCAACGCTACATCCTGCACAATCCGGCGAGCGAACTGGAACTGCCGCGTCTCGGCCACCGCCTGCCCAAGCACGTGCTGACCATCCACGAAGTGGAGCAGGTGCTCGCCCAACCCAACATCCACGGCCCGCTGGGCCTCCGCGACCGCGCCCTGATGGAGACGCTCTACTCGACCGGCATGCGCCGCCTGGAACTCGCCAATCTGAAGCTCTACGATCTCGACACCGAACGCGGCACGGTGACCATCCGCCAGGGCAAGGGCAATAAGGACCGCATCATCCCCATCGGCGACCGCGCCTCGGCGTGGATCGACAAATACGTCCGGGAGGCGCGCCCGCAACTGGTAGTCGAGCCCGATGACGGCACCGTGTTCCTGTCGAATGCCGGCGAGCCGTTCTCGCTCGATCACCTGAGCGACCTGGTGCGTGTGCATGTGGACGCGGCCCTCTCCGTGGATGGAAAGCCCGCCAAGCGCGGCGCCTGCCACCTCTTCCGCCACACCATGGCCACGCTGATGCTGGAAGGCGGCGCCGACATCCGCTACATCCAGCAGATGCTGGGGCACGCCGACCTGAAGACCACGCAGATCTACACCCAGGTGTCGATCCGCCAACTGAAGCAGATCCACACCGCCACCCACCCGGCGCATCTGCCCAAGGACAAACCGGCGGCCGGTGGCGATCCCCCTGCGGAGGCCACCGAACTGCTGGCCGCGCTCGACGCCGAAGCCGAAGAGGAGGAATAACCGCTATGATCATGGATATGGGGACGCTCCGCATTACCGAAGCCGAACTCGCCCGCGACGTGCGCGCCGTGCTGGCCAAGGTCCAGACGGGCGTCGAGGTGATCGTGGAGCAAGACCACCGCACCGTGGCGGTGATCCGCACGCCGCTTCCCCAGGGCCGTCTGCTGTCGGAAAGTATCGCGCTGGCCGAGGCGCGCGGTACAACCGCCATTCCCGATGAGGGCTTCATGAAGGACGTCGAAGAAGGGATCGCGGAACGCAGCCAACCATGGAACCCGCCCACCTGGGAGTAATCCTCGATTCGAGCATCATGATCGAGGCTGAGCGGTAACGCCTCGACGTGGCGCGCTTCCTCAAACTCGTTACCGAACGGATCGGCGAACGCGAGGCGGCGCTCTGTGCAATCAGCGTGGCCGAACTCGCCCACGGCATTCATCGCGCCGATACTCCCGAACGCCGCCAGACGCGCCGCGCCTTCCTCGACGACCTGAAGGCCACCGTAGCAATCTATCCGATTACGGCCGACACCGCGGAACTGGTCGGGAAGATCCACGCCGAATCGTCGCGGCAAGGCATCACGATTCCTTTCGACGATCTGCTCATCGGCGCTTGTGCCCTGGAACGCGGATACGCCGTCGCCACACGCAACCAGCGCCACTTCCAAAAGATCCCCGGACTGAAGCTCATCTCTTTTTAGCCGCCGATTCGAACGCAGGCGGCTACGCCATCGCCACAGACCCGCACAAATCCAAGGCCGTGCCCGCCGTCCCGCGCCCTCGCGCCACAGCGTAAAATCAAGAAGATCGTGATCGCGGCTAAAACAGAAACGGCGCAATACGCCCCGGCCGACCCCGGCCTGCTGGCCTGGATCTCGTGCCGGGCGCCACGTGCCCTGTTAGCCGAAAACTCGCGTCTGGGGTCGCCCCCCGCAAATACCAGCCTGCATCAGGGCTTCGATCTCGCTAACTCCAACACCACGACTGCCTTCCCGGCAAGCTTACGACGAATCGGCACTGGGTCCCGTTGTACGGGCAAAGAACGCGATGCCGAGACGGGGCTGGATTACTTCGGGGCTAGGTACTTCTCGGGGGCACAGGGGAGGTTTACGAGCCCG
>Ga0265316_10007219_pt1 | contig 10495 bp, 5 predicted proteins | sample 4522metaG_FD_202092 | JGI IMG/M metagenome (GOLD analysis project Ga0265316, IMG submission 202092) | Rhizosphere microbial communities from Carex aquatilis grown in University of Washington, Seatle, WA, United States - 4-5-22 metaG | ecosystem: Host-associated > Plants > Roots > Rhizosphere >...
ATCAGCGTGCCCCCTCCTCCGGAGACATTCATGCGGGCGGACACGTTGACGAGGTTGGCGGAGGGGTTGCCTCCCGTGTCATAGATCTCAAGGAGCCCGATCCCCTGCGAGCCGCCCGTGGTGAGCAGGCCGGCGGTGTGGGCGCCGTCGTTGACCGTGGCGAGGAGCGCCGAGTCCATGCTGCCATTCGCAAGCGCGAACGCGCCCACGGCTGTGCCGGCCGTGGTGATCTCGGAGGCGTCATTCTGACCGCCGCTGTTGACCTGCCAGCCGCTGTCCGTCGCGTCGGCCGAGCCGCCGGCGCCGAAAAGGGTCAGCGTCGTGTTCGGCAGGGCGTTCGGGATGCCGAAAGGCGCGAGGCCCGGGCCGATGCCGCGGATGAGGAGGTTCTTCCCGTCGCCCGAGACGACGAAGCCGACGATCAGGGTCCCGGCTCCCGGGCCGGACATGGCGCGCGCGGAGAAGTTCACGATGTGGCTGAATCCCGCGGGAGGGGCGATCACCAGGTTAAGGGTGGTCGTCGAAGTCCCGGTGGAGTTCGTCGCGGTGATCGTCACGGTGTAGGTGCCCGGCGTCGTGGGCGTGCCGGTGATCGCCCCCGTCAGGGGATCGAGCGTCAGGCCGGGCGGAAGCCCGGTCGCGGTGAAGCCCGTGGGAAGGCCCGAGGCGGAGATGGTGTAGCCCGTGAAGGGCGAGCCGGCCGCGCCCGAGGCGGCGCCGGGGCTCGTGATGATCGGAGCACCCGGGGTTCCAGGGGTTCCGGGGTTTCCGGGGTTTCCGGGATTTCCAAGGCTTCCAGGCGTCCCCGGGCCGGCCGAGGCGACCACCGTGCTGCCGTTCAGGGTGAGGCCGCCGGTCCAGTCGGCTCCGCCGGCGCCTCCGAGGGCGTTGACGGTGCCCGGGCCGGCAAACGTCACGGCGGCATTCAACGCCAGGAAACGGGTGCCGGCATTGCCGAGGAGGACGGTGCTGCCCGTGAAGCTGATGCTGGTATAGGCGATGTAATTGCCCAGGATCGAGTTGTTGTCGCCGATGACGATGGCGCCGGTCGCGGCGTTCCAGAAGATGCCGTCATCGCTGCCCCCGTTCGAGCCGGGGTTGATCACCGTGACCGACGAGTTCACGGCGGTGGTGAGTCCGGTGCCGAACTGGAAGACCCAGTAGACGTTGTTGCGTCCTTGCGCGTCGAGGACGAGCGCGCCGCTCAGGGTCGCCGCCGCGTTCCACTTGTAGACGCCCGGGGGAAGGGGCCCCAGGTTCGCCATATCGACATTTGAGTAGTTCGCGGTCGGCGGCATGGCGGCCAGCCCGGTTGCGGCAACCTGAAGGTCCGCCTCCGCCTGCTGGGTTGCGCCGCCGGTGCTGATGATCGCGGCCGCCGTGCCCAGGAGCGTCGTTCCCGAGACCGTGCCCGGTGGGAATCCGGTTATGTTCGAGGTCGCCGCCGGGTAGAGACCGATGTTGCCGTCCTTGGCCGTGAAGCCGGCGCCGGCGACGGTGATCGCCTGGCTGGCGAGGACCGAATAGTTGCCCGCCGTCTTGAGGATCGACTGGGCCGAGGCGGTTGTGGGGGCTCCAGAGAGGGAGAGAATGGTGGCGAGGGCCGAAACGGCGAAGGGGCGATAGTTCATGGGAGGTTCGTTTTTCGTGCTCGCGCGCCCGTTCCGGGCAGGACCGCTTTGCTGGCGGGCCGGACACCGCGGAGGAAGGCGGATTGGGTCACGTGGCCCGAGGGTACAGGCTTAAGGGCGCGGCCATAATGGGGTGATGTAAGTGGGGTGTTCTAGGTAAACCCCTTTGCGCAGGGCCGTTCTCAGGCCTCCTCCTCGAAAGAGTTCGATCTTGTCCCCGCGTCGTCCATGATCGTGCCCGAATTCGGCATCCCTGCCCCCGCGTGCCTTTTGACTACAGGATAGACCGGACCCGACGCTGTGTCCTGAGCACTGCGAGCGGTGAGTTTTCGTACAAGGATGCCAAGGGGCACATGGACCGCCTCTCGGCGGACCCGGAATTCGACCTCACCTTCTCGCAGCTGATCGACTTCGCCGGCATTACCAAGGTGGCGCTGTCCCACGACGAGATCTACGACCTGTCCTCCAGGCACGTGTTCGCGCCCGAGGCCAGACGGGCCTTTGTAACGACCACGATGGAGCAGTTCGGGCTCGCGCGGATGTTCCAATCGTACCGGGCCGCGAAGGGCGAGACGGGGATCCGCGTCTTTACGTTGATGGAGGAAGCTCTTGTCTGGCTGGAGTTTAAGACTGAGGGTCCCTCCGGGTCGACGCCTGCGGCATAGGCCGGAACCGCCCGAGCGGGCGCTTTTCTGCGAAGAAGGGCGCCCGATGCGCCGATTGGTGGGGCATCACCCTCATTAAAGAACAGCTTTCCGGTTTCCTTTCCCCGCTATCGGCTTGGAGCCGCCGTCTCCTCACGGGATTCCAAGCCGGGGTGCCGCTGTGCGCCCTGCTGCTGGTCTGGCTGCTGAGCGCACCGGAGCACACGAAGCTCAATAGGCGGCTGGGCGTCATTTTGGTCACGCTGCTCTTCCTCGTGGCGGCGCTCGCCCTCGCGCGTGCGTCAAGGAGGCGTGACCTTCCGCCGACATTCCGGCAAGGCCTGCGCTGGATCGCGCTCGGCCTGACCCTCGTGGGCCTTGGCGGGTTGTACGTTCTTGTGGACGCATACCTCGATCCAGACAGCAAGGCCGCGTTCAACCTCTCGGACCTATTGTTCCTCTCAAGCTACCCGGTTATCCTCGCGGGGCTCTTCCGGATGCCGCGGGTCGAGCGCCTCTCCATCAGCGTCGGGCGCCTTCTGATTGACAGCGCGGTGTTCATCGTCGGCGTGGGCCTCCCCCTGTGGTTCTTCGCCGTGAAGCCGGGACTGGCGACGTCGTCCGGCTACGGGGAAGCCATGGTCGTCGTCTATCCTCTAGTGACCTTCGTGGGGATAACGCTGCTCAACATCGTGCTTCTGACGCGGGCGCCGCTGCCCTCCCGGCGTGCGTTCCAGCTTCTCGTGACGGCCGTGGGCGTCTGCTGGCTCGCCGACCTCCTGTATCTCCTGGACAGCGTCTACGGGTTCGTGGAGAGCGGACAGGTAAACTGGGCCAACGCCTTCAACACGGTGTCGATCGGCGTGTTCCTTCTGGCCGCCGGCAGGATCGAGGCCGACCGGCTGGCGAGGCCCCAGTCCGCGCAGCCCTCCGCCTCGAGCCCGCTGCCGGTCACCACGATCATCGTGGTGAGCGTGTGGCTGCTTCTGTTCGCGGTCCGGGGGCACCCGGCGCCGGAGGTGATGGAACGCATCCTTGTCTGCCTAGGAGTCCTGTTCGTGATCCTGTCCGCGCGCGAAGCCTACGTGTTCCGCGACAGCGCCCGCTGGCTCGCCGCCGAGGTCGAGCGCGAGAGCCGCGAGCGGTTCGAGGTGCTGGTCAGGCACTCCTCCGACGTCATCATGGTCGTGGATGCCGCGCGCACGATCCGGTTCGCAAGCCCGGCGGTCGCGGCTGCGCTCGGCACGCCCGCGGACGACGTCGTGGGGAGGCCGCTCCTCGAGCTCGCGCATGCAGATGACCTCGCCAGGGGCGAGCAGTTTCTCGAGCGCGTCCTCGGCGCCCCGAGGACGCCGCAGGCCGTCCAATGGCGCCTGCGGCACGCAGACGGGACCTACCGGAACTTCGAGACCGTCGGCAGCAACGTCGTCAACGAGTCGGCGGTGGAGGGCCTCGTGATCAACTCGCGCGACGTGACGGACCGGGTTGCTCTGGAGGAAAGGCTTCGGCAGGCGCAGAAGCTCGAGGCGATCGGCCAGCTGGTGGGCGGCATTGCGCACAATTTCAACAACATCCTGACGTCGACGATGATGCGGCTGAGTTTCCTCAAGGAGAACCGGAGCCTGCCGCCGGAGGTGGTCGCCGAGGTGCTCGCGCTCGACAAGGAGGCCCACCGCTCGGCCGACCTCACCAGGAAACTCGTGATGTTTGGGCAGCAGCAGTTCCTGCGCAAGGAGCCGATGAACCTGAGGGACGCGGTCGCGAGGCTTCGGCCCGAGATCACGCAGGTCCTCGGCAAGGCCGTCCAGCTCTACATGACGGGAGGCTCGGCCCCGGAATGGGTCGATGCGGATCCGATGCTGATCGAGCAGGTGGTCCTGACCGTGTGCGCCAACGCGCGCGACGCGATGCCCGAGGGAGGGTGCCTGATCATCGAGGTCACCGATATGGACGGGGCCTCGCTGGTGCGGGACCCGAGCGGGGCCGGGCGGCCATCGGCGGTCGTCCGGCTCAGCTTCCAGGACACCGGGTGCGGGATGGACAGCTCCGTCCGACAGCGCCTGTTCGAGCCGTTCTTCACGACCAAGGGCCTCGCCAGCGGCGGCCTCGGGCTGGGTCTGGCCGCGGTGCACGGCATCGTGACGCAGCACGGGGGCTGGATCGAGGTGGAGAGCGCGCCCGGGCTCGGCAGCACCTTCCGCGCCTTCTTCCCAAGGGCGCCCGGGCCGGCCGCCGCGTAACGCGGTCAGCGTCGGCGCATGACCACCAGGTCCTGGTGGTTTGCGATCGTGCAGTCGAGGATCCGCAGGACCTCAAAGTGCTGCCCCCATTCGCGCCTCACGTAGGCGTGCGTGTGCAGGGAATTGACATAGTACGACTCGTCGGCAATCGCGCCCCTCAGGTCGAAGCTGAGCCCCGTCGCCACAAAGCCCGTCGCCGCCCACGCGTCCCACTGCTCGCTCGAAAGGTTGGCGCGTACGCCGGCCGCCGGCCCATGGATGGTCGCGAGGACAAGGCCGCCCCTGCGCGTGATCCGGGCCAGCTCGCCCAGCCAGGCGTGCTGTGCCGCCTCGCGCAGGTGCGTGAAGACCGAGATGCCGAACACCAGGTCGAATCCGGCTCCCGGGAGCGGGGAGGGGGGCAGGAGCGGGACGGCGTGGAAACGGGAGCCGGGGAAGCTCCGCCTGCACCAGTCGACGTTGTCCGTGTCGATGTCCGCCCCCGTCAGCCGCGAGAGGGCCTTCCCGGGAAGGTAGCGGAAGACCCGGCCGCAGCCGCAGCCCCAGTCGAGGAGGCTCTCGAAGCCCTCCCACGCGCGGGACTCGTCCGCAAGCGCGGCCGAGAGCTTCCTGTACGTGGAATACCCGCTGATGACAAACCCCTCCTGCCTCGCGTCGCCGTGGACCCGCCGGCGCCGCTCCGCGTCGGGGAACGGGTGTCCCGGGGGCGAGAGGGGCCAGTAGAACCCGTGCGCGGCGTTGAAGGGGCGCAGCGTGGCGTCGTCGCAGAACTGGAGCTCGAGGCTGTTGCATCCGGCCGCCAGGCCGGTGGCGCCCTCGAGTTCCCCGCGGAATCCCGCGTTCGGTGCCCGCTCGTCAAAGGCCATGACCCGACCAAGGTCCGGCCGCGGGCCGCCGAAGACGGCCGGCAGCCTCACCCCGTTGACCGTCAAGGCGGCCTTGGCACCCGGGGGCGCCAGCGCCCACCCGTCCACAACCACGCGGTCGCCCTCGATCACGAGGGTGTCCAGGCACCAGACCGACGCGGGCTGCCCCCGCATCAGCAGCTCGCCGAAGCCCTTGTCCTGTCCGGTGACGCCATTCAACCCTTGGAGGGAATGGCGGAGCGGCGCCCGGTTACAAGGAAAGTATGGGCCTGGGGGCACGCGGCCGGCCGAAGAATCGGGTGGCCCACGGCGGCCCCATGCGGTAGGTTCCCGTCGCCCATGACCGAAGCGCCCAACACCCCGGAGCGAGCGAGGCTGCAGCAGGCCATCAACCTGCGCCTGACGGTGCTCGGCTTTGCGCCGCTCGGCGACCCGGCGAGCATCGCATGGGCAAGGCTCTCCGCCCCGCTCCTGGCGAGGCAGCACGAGCAGGCGCGCCTGCAGCCCGTCCGCCTGTGCCCCGTCGACGAGCGGATCCAGGCCTACCTGGACAGGATCTGCGCCGCCGGCGGGCCGGCGCCCCGGCTGCCGGAGCGCACCTTCCTGCTCGACCTTCCGGGCCTTGCGCGCGAGCTCTCGCTTCCGCCCTGCGGCGACACCGCCGCCTCGCCCTTCGTGAAGAGCTACCGCCTTCGAAACGGCATCCTGCACAACCCGGCGAGCGACCGGCGCACGACGAAGGGCGTGTTCCACATCGCCGACGGCGGCCTGCCGGTCCCGGACGACAAGCTGGCGGTCCCGGCCGCGGCGTTCGCCCGCCTGCTCGCGCTCGCGCTCCGGCCTGACCCGGAGCTCATGAAGCTTCCGTTCACCGCGGGGAGCGCCGACGAGGCCGCCTGCTTCGTGTCGCTCCTCCTGCGGCCGCTGGTCGTGCCGGCCGTGCCGGGCTTTATCGGGGAGAAGCGGATGGAGATCCGCTTCTTCGCGCCGGGCTCGCTCGTCTCCAACCTCGACTTTGTGGAGGGGATCTTCGGCAACGCGGGCGACCCGTGGCTGCCCGAGCACGACGCCGCGCTCGAGCCGGCCGGATGGACCGGGCACACCGGCTGCGTCATCCTGGCCCCGCACCTGGTCTCGGCCACAAAGCGCGAACTCGGGCTTCCACCGCACGCCGAGGCCACGGAGCGCCAACGCCGCGACGGCATGTGCTGGACGAGGCCGGACGAGCGCTACAACGGCGGCTCGGCCTTCAAGGTCTGCGCCCGCGACGCCGGGGGCGTCATCGTGACCCTCATCGCCGACAACTACTACGGTTACTGCAAGAAGGAGGTGAAGACGATGATCAGCTACTCGGCCAACCTCTTCGGCCTGGCCGAGGAGGAGCACTCGGGCGGCGCGCTAGTCTACCCGGCCTACGACCTCGGCGAGTAGTTCTCGGGGAACCTCCACGTGCAGCAGCGGGGCCATAGCTTTGCCGAGATGGCGGGGCGCTACGGCGCGCTCATGGACGTGAAGCCGGAGGGCTACGCCGTGGACCGCGAGTACCCCGACATCGTCTACGTGCCGGAGGACGTCTCGTTCGACCTGAACCGCCAGCAGCTCTCATGGGCCCACGGCGGCGCGACCCAGACGCTGCCGTTCCTCGCCTCGCGCACGTACGTGCGGCCGTCGGGCTACAAGGTGAACCTCGAGCAGCCCCCAGGCCACAAGGCCTGGCACATTGTGGGCACGGTCGCCGAGGGCGTGCTCTGCCACAAGCCGAGCACCGTGTCCGGCGGCGGCAAGTCCGAGATATCGAAGGCCATCTCCGACGCGATCCTGCCCGGGCCCGTCTTCGTGGCGGACTTCGAGCGCGACATGGACCGCGTGGAAGAGCTCGTCAACCGGGACTACTCGGACCGGTTCCGCGATCCCGCCAAGCGGGGCGGGGACCGGCGTCCGATCCTGAGCCCGGAGCGCTCGCTCGGCTCGGTGATCAAGCTCCTGACGCCGGCCGACCGGGTGTACGCCGACGAGTACAACGCGTGGCTGCGGTCGATCCCGCAGTACATCCGGGAGATCGTCTTCGTCGTTAAGAGGCATTTCCGCGCGGACTGGGACGGAGGCTGGCGCAGCCACTTCTCCGTCGACATCCTGAACGGCAACCCGGGCAACGAGCTCAAGTGCGACAACCGCAGGCTCGCGGCGAGCTGTCTGCGCGTGGGCTTCGACGCCGACGGCTCGTGGCGGGTGTTCGGCCTGCGGGAGGACTTCCACCCGGCGGCGAAGATCCAGATGGAGGACGACATCACGGCCTCGGTCGTCGTCCCGGCCGGGGCGCTCGATCCGGGCGCTGGCCCTTCGTTCCCCGCGTTCAAGTTTGTCGAGAACTGCGAACGCCTCCTGTTCCAGCGCCCGGACGACGCGGTCCACCGGGGCTACGACCGGCTGACCGAGCGGGAGCTCGCGCAGCCCGGGAACTTCATCTCGAACTTCGAGCCGCTCACCCAGGCCGATGCCCGCGCGCTCTTGGACGACGCGGTCGGCTTCTCCAAGTACACGGCGCCGATGCAGGCGCTCGTGCGCGCCGCGGCCGAGGGGGGCGGCGGGCCGGCCTACTTCGTCTCGTCGGCCCACCCGAGGCTGGTCGACGGCGTGCCGTCCAAGAACCCGCGCTACCTGCAGCTGCGGCCCGACATCGTCGACGCGCGCGGGGTGCACCTGGCCCGGATGGCGACCCGCCTCTTCCGGAGGCTTCCCGCGGACGCCCCGGTCCTGACGCCGGTCGACGCGCTGGTGCCGGGCCGCCGCAACAACCCTCCTGACCCGCAGGCCGACATCCGCTCGCTCGCGGTCTTCAACCCGATCCACCACCTCGAGCTGCCGGAGCTGTTCGCGGAATTCATCAGCTCCATGACCGGAAAGTCGCCCTCGACCACGGGAGCCGGCTCGGAGGGCGCGCTGACGAAGGGGCCGTTCAACGCCCTTCCCGCGATCATCGACCTGAACGCCGCCCTCGTGTCGCTCGTGCTGACCGGGCACCAGGCGTTCCTCTCCTGCGCGGGCTACGTCGGGCCCAAGTACCGCGTGAACCATGACATCAGCCTGCTGGTGCCCGAGCTGTGGTGCCGGATGTCCTCCGAGGAGCGGACGCCCAAGTTCCTGCGGGAGCACGGCTACCTCGAGAAGTGCGAGGACTTCGAGCTTGGCGGCAGGAAGGTGCTCGCGAGCCGGCTCGGCTACCGGATCACCGCGAAGTTCGGCCGCGTGTTTCTGGGCAGGCTCTTCACGCACCCGCACTCGATCTTCACGGAGGAGATGCTCCAGCCGGAGAGACAGGACCCGGAGGGCTTCGCCGACGGCATGGACAACATCTGCGCGACGCACGAGCGCGTGGCGAAGAGCTACTTTGCCGACGGCTCGATCGCGATGGCCTGCCCGCCCCTTACGGCGCTGCTTGAGATCATGGCGCACGGCGCGACGCCCGACGGCTACGAGCTCGACGCGCCGCAGGTCCGCTCGCTCTTCACGCGCGAGCACCTCCTGGCCAGCGGATGGTACACCGAGCGGCTCGAGGCGAAGCAGAAGGGCGACATCGCGCTCTGGGGCCGGCATGTGCGGACGCTCGAGGAGTTCTGCGCGAATCCGGCGAACGCGGGCGTCGTGGAGCGGCTCGGCCTGCAGGCGCGGCTCGCGGCGGCCAGGACCGAGGCGGCGCGGGTCGCCACGAACGAATACCGCTCCCTCCTGTTCGGCACGCTGGGGGTCCAGCCCCTCTAGGCGCAAGGAGAGCCCTTCCAAAATGAAACCGCTGAGAGTGGCCGGCCTGAACTTCGACCACATGCACATGGGCGACCTTCTGCGCATGTGCCACAAGAACCCCGGCGTCGAGATCGTCGGGATCTGCGACGAGCGGCGCGAGCGCATGCGGGCGGCCGCGGCGAGCTTCGACCTGCCCAAGGGGCGGGTCTTCACCGACCCCGACCGCTGCCTCCGGGAGACGGAGCCCGATTTCGTGATCCTCTGCCCGGCGACGGCCCGGCACGCCGACTACGTCGAGAGGGTGGCGCCCTACGGAGTGCACATCCTGGTGGAGAAGCCGTTTGCCGCGTCGCTGCAGGAGGCGGACCGCATGATCGCGGCGGCGCGCAGGTCCGGCCGGCTCCTCGCCATCAACTGGCCGCTTCGGTGGTATCCGTGCCACGTGACGGCGCACCGTCTGGTGCGCGAGGGCCGGATCGGAGCGCTGCAGGAGGTGCACTTCTACGACGGGAACCGGGGCCCGCTCTGGCACCTCGCCGACAAGGTCGAGGTCACGCCGACCGAGGCGATGAAGCGCCGGAGCTGGTTCTACCGCAGGGACAGCGGCGGCGGATCGCTCCTGGACTACCTCGGCTACGGGGCGACGCTCGGCACCTGGTACCACGGCGGGGCGAAGCCGATCGAGGTGACGGCCGTCGCGGACCAGCCCCGCGGGCTCGAGGTGGACGAGCACAGCGTCACGATCGCCCGCTACGCGGCCGGCCTGTCGACCTTCGAGACGAGATGGGGCACCTTCACCGATCCCTGGATCCTGCAGCCGCAGCCCAAGTGCGGCTTCGTGCTCAAGGGGGAGGACGGCACGATAAGCTCCTACGACTACGACCGGACGGTCAGGGTGCAGACGCGCCGCCGGCCGGCGGCGCGGGACGTGCCGGTCGACGCGCTGCGGCCGCCCGTGCGGGACCCGATCTCCTACTTCGCGCACTGCATCCGCGAGGGATGCCCGGTGGAGGGCCCGCTGGCGCCCGAGATCGCGCGGATCGGCCAGCAGATCGTCGACAGCGCGATGAAGAGCGCGCGGCTGCGCCGGACGGTGAAGCTTGTGGAGTGACATGACCCAGGACGCGGATCCCGGCGCCGGCTACGGATTGAGCGCAGTCTCGGCGGCGGGGGCGGCCGCCGCGCTGCAGCTCGGCTACCTGCCGCCGAGGCCGGCCACGTACCGGCCGCCAATCGCTCTGATCGGCTGCGGCGGAATTTCCGAATACCATCTCAGAGCCTACCGGCAGATGGGCCTCGACGTGGTGGCGCTGTGCGACCTTGACGGGGGCCGTGCGGAGAAGCGCCGCGCCGAGTTCTTCCCCCATGCGGCA
>Ga0265316_10007222_pt1 | contig 10494 bp, 7 predicted proteins | sample 4522metaG_FD_202092 | JGI IMG/M metagenome (GOLD analysis project Ga0265316, IMG submission 202092) | Rhizosphere microbial communities from Carex aquatilis grown in University of Washington, Seatle, WA, United States - 4-5-22 metaG | ecosystem: Host-associated > Plants > Roots > Rhizosphere >...
GACGATCTCTCAAGGATAGTATCAACGGCCTTAGGTACAAGTTGTGCAACTAGGTCTTCGAATATCTCGGCCTTCTCAACTGGATCCCCTTGTACGAAGGCATCGATCGCGCTATCTGTGAATTCCGACTCTATGCGATCACGCAACCATTCCGGGCTAATACTCCCCTTGTCTTGAACACGTTCGACCACCTGTCTTGTAGCGATTTGGGCCAGTCGCTCGCGTGGTGTCCTTTCTGGCAAACACCACATCATTTCTGTGAACCCAGCCATGTCCACTTCGCCCCAATGGAGTTCAGAGAGACGATGTGCCCAGGCGGTGGGAGTAATTACGAATCCAGCGTACTTGCCACCATCAATGTACTTGAGCGCCTGACGCAACTGACCGTCTACTGATAGAAACCACGTCCGGATCTCCTTTTCTCGAAGTCGCAACTGATACTCGATTTGGGTCGCTTCGTTTCGCCGAAGTCGGCGCGCGTTTAGCGTCTTGCTACCGCCTCGCCACTGACGAAGAGCATCCCACAATGTCTCCCGCTTCGACGTGTCGAAGCGACGGGTAATATCAGCCCCTTCGATCTTGATCCCGAATCTACTGAGCAAGCGACGAAGTGATTCAACATGACCGAGACCTATGTCGGCTAAGAAGCGGCGCACATCTCTCCACCCAGCCCGCTCAACTTCCGCAAGGTACCAGAGAAGGACGGGCGATTGCTCCCTCTTTGGAATGCTGCCAACATGCGAAATCAAAGCCTCCTTGCTATTGATACCAAGAGCCTGCAGAACCTCGGCTAGCTTGTTGCTGTGCTCGATGATTTCAATCGCAAATGGCTGAAGCAAGAATAGCGGGGTATTCAGTTTGCTGAGACGGCTGAATAGCTCGCGAAACCCGACGCTCTCGGGAACTGCAGGCGAGATGGTTCTCAGTATTACATTCGAATCAATGTAGACTCGCCAATGGAGAAGTTTACCGAGATCCGCCTCTAGCGGATTCAGAAATATTGTTTCAAGAGCGTATGCGGAGTTGGCCAGCCTGAACAAGATCCGGCTCACTTCTGGTTCGGGCGCACCGATGACCCCGATGAGACTCTTTTGTGTTTCTTCTCGAATCCCGTGAGGAATCTTGACTGCCTTGACCGCATCACGAACGACCCTCTCCAAGGAGTATGCTGAGGGTGCGTCCTGATTGGCAAAGGCGCGGGCGACTTCCATGCCCTGTGTTAGCATCACGTAAGTAATTGCCGTACGTATCTTCTCAGCGAGGCCGTGTTCCATTGAGGTCGAGACATATGTCTGAAGTCGCGTGCATACAGCACTCACAACCGGGTCAAGATCTGAGGTGGAAGGTTGTGGCCTGTTGTTGATTTCGATATCCGAGCCATTTTGAGACACCGAACCATGCAGCGCCAGCAGGGCCAGGCCGGCCTCAAGCATGGCGCGGCTGGAGACAGGGGATGCGTGTACCACCTGTGCTAGACGTGTCGCTATGTCGTTCTTTGGCCAGGTTTTCTGATCGGTCGTGACCTTGAGAACAAGAGAAGCGCAAACCGCGCCATAGGCAGAGGTGTCTTTGCCGTAGAGCGCCGAGTACAGCCCAACCAACCCACTGATCTCAGCGTACTTGACCTGCGGAATCGTACTTGCTTCGTTCTTGCTAATGCTGCGTGAACGTTGCTTCAGTTCGTGCAGAAGATCCAAGCATTCAGCATGGTTGTCGTCGGGGCTGTAGTGGACAATCTCGAAGTTCGCTGCCCGCAGAAGGTCGCCTGGCAGAGCGGCGGGATCAGCGGTCAGGACTACATGTGAGCGCTCGCCCGCCCCTCCGAGATCATCTTTGACGTACTGGATCATCTGGAGAATGTCTGGGTCCGAAAACGAGTAACCATATGCCAACACCGTCGATTCAAGGAACATCCTCTTCACGATTTCGCGGTAGTTAGCGTTCTTCTTGAGCTCATCATAGTGGCGCCGATGATAGACAAGAGAGTCGTAGTCGAACGCCCGACCATGAAGGTGAACACCGAACTGTTTCTCGTTCCACAGCGATAGGACCGGGCGCAGTGCCGGGTGACAAACAACCTCCGCGTCAATACCAACTTCCGAGAGAGCATGCTTGAGGTTGTTGTCAAAGTTCGTGGTCACCCAATGACGGGCAGGAATACTTGCCGCGACCTTGTAGGTCGCAGGTAGCGCCTCCTTCTTGGTATCGAACGTCCTAAGAAAGAAGTCGGTCCTGGCCTGCTTGGGAACGCGATTGCTGGCATCATACAGCTCAGCAGCATCAAGAAGGTTTCCAGACTGAGCCTCCTCTCTGATGAGGGCACCACGGGTCGATTGGAAGCCATCAGCGTGGTCCGCCATCTTCTCCAAGAGCGAAGGCCAGCTCGGTAGGCAACTCGGGGGCGCTGCAGATGCACCCGCACCGATGAGCATTACAAGGGAATCGTCCTTGATCGCGTCGAGAAGTCGGTCCATCCAACTGGTTGTCACGCAAGCCTCCGCACTTTGGCCTTCATTGGACTGTTGCTCGGTCGTAGCTTCGCTCCTGAAGGCGCAGTATGCAAGCGCTGTCCCCGTATCAGGTGTGCCGTACGCCTGAGAAGATGGCACGACCAGCCATGTGCGGGGTCCGAAGTCCGGACGAGGAACTACCGTCGGACCGGGCCATGGGGCACAAATGCGAGTGGGTATCCGTCGGCGGCTGAAAAATTGGGGGGCAAAAATTCAAGCCGCCTTGGCCAGCTTGAACCTGGAAGCCCCGGACGAAGAAGCCAGGACCAGGCAGGCCGCGAAAGAGAACACGCGGGATCAAGACCACGGAGGGATAGAGCCACGTTCCTCGACGGTGGTGGGCCGGCAGCGAACTCGAGTGGCCAAGACGGCGGGCGGGCAAGTAGAGGTTCACACCAGGGTCTTGCGTTTCAACTTGATGACCTGTGGAACCGGATGTCTTGGCGAACGACAAGTGTCAAATGACTATCCACCTCCCATAGGGCCCTTGCCGTAGTAGAAAGGAAGGATGGGAAGACAGACAGCCGTCGTGCTCTACGTGCTTGCGCTGGTAGCGTCGCAGCTGAGCGGTGGGTAACCAAGCGACTTCTGGCGCTCCTGCAAGGCGAGTCAAGCAGTGTCGCCGCTGCCATGCGCCGCAGCGCCACGCTTCGCGGGATGACCGCCAAGGACCGCGCGGTGGTCGACACATGTGCCGACTACTTGCTCAAGTACCGTGCGTACCTGCACTACGACCGCTATCTCGCCGACGGCGTGCCCATCTCAACTGGCGTCATCGAGGGTGCCTGCCGCTACTTGATCAAGGACCGAATGGACATCACCGGCGCTCGCTGGAGCCTCGCGGGCGCGGAGGCCGTCTTGAAGTTGCGCTCGCTGCGATCCAGCGGCGACCTCGATGAATACTGGACTTTCCACGAGGGCGCCGACTATGTCCGCAACCATGCCGACCGATACAAGACCGCGCCTCCCGCCACCATCTTGCCTTTGAACCTCAGTCGCCGTGGCCACCTGCACGCAGTCAATTAGCCGTCAAGCTGTCGCCGAAAGGAACTGCACCCTTTTGACATTGAGGTCTTCCTTTAGATTGACGTGACCAAGGTTGGTTGGACGGCCTCACCTAGGGTGTGCGCCGTGCAAAACATTACGGAAGACGCGGTCTGGATTTACAAGGTGCAGGCCGTGAAGAGGTATGTGGTTTGATCTAGCCTCTAGGATTGCACAGTAGATCAAATGGTTTCAGTTAATCGTGAATCGTACTGATTCGTGCATTTACGATCTTCTCTCGGCGTGAATCCTTTTGCGAGATGGGGAATCGAATAGGACGGTCAAACGTTGCAGCTCTTCACGAGTTAGCCAGCTCCCTCGTCGGAGGTCACGTGTGGGGGGAGCGGGATTTGTTTCGCCTAGGAACTCTTTTTGTGTAACGCCTGACCGGCTGCCTTTACGTCAGAGTGGCGGCAAGAAAAATAGTTGTGTTTCTGCGCGAGTCGGCATTGGACCGGCGAAACCGGAAGAGAAAGTGACATCCCATGATCCGATCCAACCCGACGCTTCGTATTGCCGGCCCCGTTCTCGTGGCCTCGTTCGCGCTGGCTTGCACCTCCACGACCGAGAAAGGCGGTGTGGGTGGCGGCGTCGACGGAGGTGGAGCCGAAAAGAGCGAAACGGGGGCTGAGGCCAAGGGCTCAGGCGGTACCCCAGGGCAAGGCGGTAGCAACGCCGCAGGTGGCGCTGGTGGCGCAACCGCGGCGAATGCGCGCGGAGGCATCGATCTCGTTCAACAGGGCCAGCTTTCTTCGGCATTCTACACAGTAGGGGGCGGGTTCGCTCGGTTGCCGAGCACGGCTCAGCCAGCGAACGGGCTCGTGTGTACGGCGTCGACCATTGGCGAGTGCCTGGTCAGCGCATGCACCTTCCCGGACACAGCCTTTTCGGACGCACCCGACGCCGGAGTCACAACCTCGACGGCCCTGGACGCTGGGACGATCACTGTCACGGGTGCTGGCGCGTCGAAAGCCGTACTAACCTTTGGTGCGATTTCAGCGCAGACAACCCAGCAAGGCTATGCTGGCGTGAGCAGCCAGGCGCAGTTTTTCAGCGGTGGAGACACGATCACCGTCGTGGGCGGGGGCGGCGCCGACCTACCGGCCTTTGCGGCGCAAACCGTGATCGCCCCGAACGACATCGTGCTCATCGCGCCGGTTTGTGCCGGTCTTGAATGCGACGTCGATCGCACGCAAGACCTCGCGGTAGCCTGGACCGGTGGTGGCGCAGGCAAAGTCAGGGCCGCCTTCGAGACCGTGGGCTCCACCAGCAGCGGCACCGTGTTCTGCACGTTCGATGCAGCGAGCGGAATGGGCACGGTCCCGGAAGCTGCGCTTGCTATGCTCGGCGACACGCGCGACGGATCCACGACCGGCGTGGAAATATTCGGGTCCTTGAACGAAACGGCGTTCAACGTGGGCGGCGTTCCCACCACGTTTTCGGTGCAAAGCAGTGCGACCGAAGCGCTTATGAACGTGACAAAATAGTGGGCTGTAGCGTTTGGCTTCCCCCCCCAATCCCGAACCAACGTCCACGAAATCGCCGCAGGGATCTTCCGCATCAGCACACCGGTCGATGCCATCCCCGGAGGCTTCGCAGACTCGCTGTGAAGGCAGCGAAAGTCGTTGCCTCGAAAGAATAGTGAACCCTTTGGGCCGCGGCGGCGATCAAAAGAGAAGTCCCAGGTTGACACAGATCTGTTGACGTCGCTGTTCGATCCAGCGGGTATGTGATCGAGGGGGGAAGAGATGATTCGAACAGCTATTGGGGAAAGTTCCCTCGCGTCCTTGTACGCAATATTCGGCGTTCACAATTCCAGCCAGCCGCCTCTACCTTTCCAAGGAGTCGAGAGGTGACGGATGTGGTTTTCGCACTTGCGATACCTGGTCGGCCCGAGAGTGGCAAACAGGACTAGCGATGTCCTTATCCGATGAAGAGCCAGGGCAGGGCGCGACCAGCCTAGCGGCATCCGGTTCATTGACTACGGGAACGCTGGTGGGGGGCATCTACCGAGTGATTCGTTTGGTCGGTATGGGCGGGATGGGCGAGGTCTGGGAGGCTCGACACGAGCGCACCAAGGGGCGGGTCGCACTGAAACTGCTGCTTTCGGAAATGGGGCGCCACCAGGAGATCCTTCTCCGTTTTCAGCGCGAAGTGGAGATTACCTCGGGCCTCAACCACCCGAACATCGTGCGCGTCAGCGATGCCGACAAGCTGCCGGACGGACGGCCTTACTTAGTCATGGAATTCTTGGAGGGTTACGACCTAACGCACGTCATTGGCAAGCCGATGGCTGTGGCCGACGTGACCGAGATCATCGAGCAGGCTGCCATGGGGTTGCAGGCCGCCCATGGCCAGTCAGTCATCCACCGCGACCTCAAACCGGCCAACCTCTTCTTGGTGCCATTGCCAGGAACCTTGCGGTCGCTGGTCAAGATCCTGGATTTTGGCATCTCGAAGGCTGTCGATGGGCTCAGCAAACTGACCCAGACCCGCACCTTGATGGGAACTCCCTTCTACATGGCTCCCGAACAGGCGACCGGGGGGAGCTCTGCAATGGACGCACGCGCCGACCAGTTCTCGCTGGCGGCTATCGCCTACGAATTGCTGACTGGTCGAATGGCGTTCGAGGGTGACGGCATGGTGAATGTCCTCTACAGGGTGGTCCATGAGGCTCCTCCGAGCTTCGCCTCGTTGGGCATTGCCACTGGTCCCGGCGTCGAGGCGGCGATCCTGCGCGGACTCAGCAAGTCGGCGAACGATCGATTTGGAACCGTCCTGGAATTCAGCGATGCCTTGAAACGAGCCGGCCAATCCACAGCCGCCGTTCCGCACGCCGAGGTCGGGACGCCAATAAGCAGGACGAGTATCCTCCCCATCGGGTCCACGGCCACCACCACTCTCCGTGCCAGCTCAGGTGAAATCGAAGCCGTCCATGGTGACGCGGATTCGCTGGACGAAGTCGAGGACTTGGCGGCGCAGAAGTCATCGCGGCGCAAAGTGGTTGGCCTCTTGACCGGCGTGGCGGCACTTGCTGTCGCCGTCTTGGCTGTGGTCACTCTGCGTGGTTCACCCGCAGGCAGCAAGTCGCTCTCGACGACCAGCGGGCCAAGCATCCCGCTGGTCGCACCCGTTGTACCTGTCTCTTTGCCTTCGAACGCGCTCCCCGCCGTACCCGAGGAGCCGGCTGCGCCCGTCGCCGCTTCATTGCCAGCACAGACGAAGCCCACGGCGGCAACCAAGATATCCTCGCACAAGCATCAAGGCCCGGCGCACACCGTGACTGTGAAGCACATGCAGCATCCTGGCCCACTCAACGACAACCTATGACCAAGGCTACTCCCATGCATGGTGCCTCCAGACTTGCCGCAATCCTTCTCTTTTCGTTCTTCACAATGTCGTCGTCGGCCGTCAGCGCCCAACCCGCCGATTCGGCGAAATCACGGGCACAGGCCATTCTGCGAGAAGGCAATGTCGCCCTCGAACAAGGACGCGCGGAAGAAGCGCTAGCGAAGTTCACCGAAGCCTATCGCCTATTTCCCAGCCCCAAGATTCACTACAACATCGGACAGGCGAATAGCTTGATCCCAGGGCACGAAGCGCAGGCCTACGAAGCCATGCTTCGATTCTTAATCGAAGCCAAAGACGCGGATGCGAGTCTCCGCGCTGCTGCGGAGAAGTTGCGCAAAGAACTTAAGCCAAAGGTGAGTATGGTTTCCGTCGTTGCAGAGCCCGCGGATGCGGATTTGCTAGTCGACGACGTCAACGTCGGAAAGATCTCGCGCGAGGCTGTAACCGTTCTCGGCGTCGGACCGCACCGACTGGCGCTGAGGAAGGATGCGGTGGAATCCCCCGCGCAGACAATCCGGATTGCCGCTGGCGATTCGCTGGAAGTGCGGCTCCAGTTGGCAACACCGATTGCGATGATGCCTCTGGCACCGGCCCCTGCCGGCAATGCGCCCGGCGCGCCAGGGACGAATGTCTTACAGGTTGAAACATCGACTGCCACGCACGGCTACTGGACCTTGCGCCACGAAGCCGGAGCGGGACTTGCTGTTCTGGGAGTGGCAAGTCTGGTCTTGGGTATCGTCGAGCACGTTCGTTACTTTGGCAAAGCCAGTGACTTCAAGAACGCAGGTTGTGGAACCAATGATCTCTCGGTTGGTTCGGGATGCAAGAGCCTGAGCGATCAGTTCAAATCCGCACAAACCTTGTTCGTCGTCGGCTACATCGGCGGCGCGGTCCTGGGCAGTGCCGGAGCCTATTTCCTTTGGCTTGCGCCCGCCGAAGTGACCAAGGATGGTAGAGGCGTCGCCTCGGCCACATCGAGAATGACGGTCAATTTTCAGGGACGATTCTAAGGGCCATCATGTCGGCAAGATTCATATTCGCAATCGCCGGTCTTTGCGCGCTCCCCGCAGCAGCTTGTACGAGTTTGCCGTCGACGCCCCGCAGCGGAAACAGCGCGCAAGACGGTGGCGGGACGCGTGTGGAGGTCGGAGAGTGGTTTGATACCGGGACCATCGTCGACACCAGCGGGACGGATAGCGCGGGGGAACCAAAGCTTGATACGCCAATTGGCAGCGGTGGCCTTGCCGAGGCTGGGACTGCGATCGAGACCGGCGGCGCGCCGGGCACAGGCGGCAAGGGCGGAGGTGTGGATGCCGGGACAATACCCGACACAAGCAGCGGCGGCATCACGGGGACGGACGGTCCGCTCGAAAAAGGCGGCGCGTTTGGCACTGGCGGAGCGCTCGGCACGGGTGGAGTTGTCGGAACGGGCGGAGTTGTCGGAACAGGCGGAGCGGTTGGAACAGGCGGAGCGGTTGGAACAGGCGGAGCGGTCGGTGCCGGTGGAATCGTAAGCACCGGTGGTTCCGGAGGAGCTGTAGCGACGGGTGGCTCTGGAGGAATCGCCGACGGAGGCGCGCACGACGCCTTGATTGATGCCGCCTGCATCCCGGAGAGCGACGCGCAGCTCTGCACGAGCGTCGGGAAGAGCTGCGAGATGATTAGCGGGACGGACAATTGCGGCGTGCTTCGAACCGCAAACTGCGGCACTTGTCCGACAGGGAAGGGATGTGTCGATCAGGTCTGTCAGACGCCGGTTTGCACGACGTTTAACTATGCGTCGACGCTCTACACCGCGGGCAGCGTTACTGGTTTGGAGGACGTCGTAGTCGCCGCCAGCAACGGGCAGACCATCGTTTACGGGCAGTCCTCCGCGACTTGTGGATCTTTCAAGGTCTTTGTCGCGGACGAAACGGCGCCCGACAGCGGCTCCTACACGCCCCGCGACCTGAGCTTGTGGGTGTCCGCCAACAAGGTCATCACCAACGAGATGGCGATGTTCGGGGACGGACTCACACTGGTCGTACTCTCCACTGACAGGAAGACCTTCGAGTCCGCGCAGCGGTCCGTTCTGCAGCTCATCGATTTTGGTACGCCGTCTACGGCCGATTTCACAACTGTCAACGGGTTCCTGGCGGGTACCAGCGGACAATTTCGTCAGCCCGCGATCTCCCCCGATGGACGTGAATTCTATTACACGATCAACGGGATTAGCACCGCCGCCGACGGGATCTACCGTTCGGTGCGTGGGTCGTCGGCCGGGCCGTTTCAGTTAGGTACGCGGGTCTCGGTGCTGACATCTGACTACGAGTACGTCACGGGGGTGTCCTCGGACCGGCTCGCTCTATTCGTCTTCAAGGGCTTCGCCGGCTTCATCTTTACACGCACCAGCACCAGCGCCGAGTTCGTCAATCCCAATGCACCGAATACCCCGCCCCAGCTTGGCGGCTGGCAACACAAGCCATTCCAAAGTTGCGCCACGCTCTTCTCGATGACCTCGCCTGGCGGTTGCGCGAACGAGGATCTCTATTTCAACTACCGGCAATAACCGGGAAGTCTCCCGGACATCTTCACTTTGGAGGCATTATGAGATTCTCAACCATCGTTTTGTCGGCTCTCGTTCTCACCACCGGCCTTGCCACTGCTGTCGGCTCCGAGGATCTGACCATCGTGTCGAGGCACACGCACGACGGCAAGCCAGCCGGCACGTCGACCAGTTACCTTGCGAGCGACCACATTCGCATGGCGCGCGAGAGCGGACACGAGACGATCATGGATCTGAAGGCCGGCGTGATGACGACGCTCGATGGTACCAAGAAGACCTACTACAGCGTCACGAAGCAGGACATGGAACAGCTCAGCGCCAAGATGAAAGAGAAGATGAACACGCCAGAGATGAAGAAGGCCATGGAAGCCATGGCGAGCATGAGCGGGTCCATGGCGACCTCGTTCGAAGTGAAGAACACGGGGGCGTCCCGAAAGGTCGCTGGCTTCCGTTGCGAAGAATGGACCATTTCGATGGGCACCATGTCCACGATCAAGGAATGCGTTACGACCGAGCTTCAATATCCCGCTCATGCTCTCGACGCCTACAAGGAATTCTCCGAGAGCATGAAGAACATGACGACCGCCTTCGGGCCGATGGCGAAGTCCGGAGCCGACCTGGCGGAGAAGCTCAAGAACATGAAGGGATACCCTGTGGCCACAACGACGGTGATCGACGTCATGGGCAACAAGACCACCACGGAGAGCGAAGTCGTCGAAGTCCGTCGTGGCTCGATTCCGTCGTCTGCGTGGGAGATTCCAATCGGGTATACGAAGATCGAAAACCCCATGCTGAAGGCGATGGAGAATCACGGGCGTCCCCACCAGCACTGAAATGGATTCCTCAATTCGGACCAGGGCCGCCAGAGAAGACATTCCCGGTCTCCTCAACGGAGATGCGCCACTATCGATATTGTTGGGTCTTCCACTCTCAGGCGAGCCATAGCGTGGAAAGCTGTGGTGGTAATGACCGTACTCCAGGCCACGCCACGGGGCCGCCGTACCTACGGCTACCGCATCAGCGAGCAGGTGTGTCTCTGCGAAA
>Ga0265316_10007223_pt1 | contig 10491 bp, 6 predicted proteins | sample 4522metaG_FD_202092 | JGI IMG/M metagenome (GOLD analysis project Ga0265316, IMG submission 202092) | Rhizosphere microbial communities from Carex aquatilis grown in University of Washington, Seatle, WA, United States - 4-5-22 metaG | ecosystem: Host-associated > Plants > Roots > Rhizosphere >...
CTCCAAAGGAGCGCCGTTGCCCGGGCGAGCCACAACGGCGTCTCAGCGGTATTGGAAGCACTCCAGGCCAATGGCGGCGGTGAAAATCCATCCGAGACGCGTTTCAGGCCAAGCACGAGCGAAAGGGTGTCCCCATCCTGAGAGGCTATCGTGGACGCCGAATAGTCAACGCCGGACGTCTTGCCGTCAGTGTCCACCGTGAAGCTCTGCGGGTACAGACGGACCATCAGCTCGACGGCTCGATCGACAAGCTCACGGACGGTGGCCGCGAAGCCGGGGGCGTTAGAGCCGAGGATTGGCGGAGCAAATGAGATCCGCTCGGCCGCCACAGCCGGCAGCGACGAGCCTGCAAGTACGATCAAGCCAAGGAAGAAAGCCCGCACCTTCACGACACATCCTCCTCGTCCCTGCCGGAGGCGGGGTGGACTCAGTCGAGCCGTCTCCCACCTGGCGGTTCCACTACTACGTCATCGGAGGCCGAACGGCAAGGCCTCCCCCGCGCTTGCCTCCCTTCGATCAGGGCGGTAGGTTCACAGTGTCGATGAACCGAATCAACGCCGCACCCCTTCGCGTCAAGATCTTCTCGTGGATCATCCTCGGCGCACTCTCGGTGTTTTTCGCCGAGGTGCTCTCCGGTTCTTCCCCTTTTCCGTGGTTTACAATCTGGGGACTCTTCGTCACCTTTCCCCTGTACGGGTTGCATGCCATCGTTCTCGCTTTCCTCGTGTTCCGACCGGGTCGACGCATCACGCTCCCGGCACTTTTTCTCGCTGGCATGATTTTTGGCATGTATGAGGCATACATCACGAAGGTACTCTTCGATCCAACGTGGGGAGCCCAGAGCCTGACCCTCGGCGGTCTGTACGTATTTCAAACCGTGGTTCTTGTTCTCTTCTGGCATCCATTCATGGCATTCATCGCGCCACTTCTGGCAACCGAATGTTTGATCACGGAATCTCGGGAGATCCCCGATGCGCTGCCCCCGTTCCTCCGTGGCACGTCCAAAAGCCGGGCGCGCGCCGTGCTATCGAGCGGCGTCGCCGCTGTCCTTCTTGTGCCGACCGCGGCCATAAACGCCCCTACTCCGTTGCGTGCCTTGGAATCGATACTCTCCTCCATCATTGTGATCTCCGTCCTATGGGGGCTTTGGCGCCTCCTGCTCCGAGGAAAGGGATACGCTCTGCGCGACCTTCTGCCTAACCCTCGACAGGCGGCATGGCTCGGAGGGGCCCTCCTCTGCCTTTATCTCGTGCTTGGGTTCATCATCCGGCGCGGATCCCTTCCGAAGACCCTCGGTCCCCACGTGACGGTGGCGGTCATCTATGCAGTGCTGGCCGGTCTTCTTTTCCTGGTGCTGCGATGGGGCGCGATTGAAGGGTTGCCAACCGAGAAGCCTGATAGGGCCGTCCCGTGGCCCGGGCTCGCCGTCTTCTGCGTCATCATTGTTACAGGAGCAGCGATTGTGGCGTCATTCAAGGCCGCCGACACCGTGGCGGTGCTCGTATCTTGGGCGATCGGCTGTTGCGCGGGGCTCTCTCTGCTGGGACTCGGGGTTGTCCGGGTGCTCAGAAACGCCTTGCGGCGGACTTCCTGATTGCCGCCCTCTACTCCTTTGCGGGCATTCTGCCGAAAATCTTGGTACCACGTATGAGCATACGCCTCAAGATTATCCTCATCGTCGTTCCGCTCATAATCGCCACCCTTCTCCTCACCGGCATATCCTCGTATTTTTCCGCTTCCAATGGCATCACCCGGATCGCCAAGGACTTTCTGGGCTTCAAGTCCCAGGAGCTCCAGAATCAGGCTGAAAGCCAGTGGGGGCTTCTGGTGGACAACAACCTCACCTCGAAGTCCGAAATGGTGAGCGCCACACAGGCAGCGGTTCTCGGGTACGCGAAGACGATCATCAGAAGCCGGACCGAGCTCATATTCGCCGCAACCGAGGACGGAAACGTCGTCTCCGGCACCGCAGATTTCGCTTATCAGGGAGACGAAAAAGCAGCGGTGGCCGCTCTTGCAAAGGCGAGAAGCACCGACCTCATCACCGCCTCCATCGGTGGAGTCCAGCGGGTCGTGAAAGGCTTCTGGTTCGATCCATTCAAATGGTACGTGGTGGTCACCGAGGAGCGCTCCGCGTTTTACGCGGCGGTGAACCAGATCGCCCTCCAAACGATCATCATCCTCGTGGCATCCATTCTCGCGAGCATCATCCTGGTGCTTCTCTTTGCCAGCTATCTCACGCGGCCTTTGACCCGCGTGGTGACCACCATGCGGGACATCATTTCCACCAACGATTTGTCGGAGCGTGTGCTCGTCGAATATCACGATGAGATCGGTCAGCTCGCCCAAACCTTCAATCTCATGATCGAGAATCTGAGCGAGGCCTATCGGCAGATCAAGGGTTTCGCGTTCAAGGCCGTGATGGCCCAAAGGCAAGAAAAGCGGACGCAGACCCTTTTCGGCAAGTTCGTGCCCGAGCACGTGATCAACCAGTATTTCGCAAACCCCGAGGATACGCTGGTCGGAGACAATCGTATCCTTTCCGTGTTGTTCTCGGATATCCGCAGCTTCACCACGATATCGGAAAGCATGCGCCCCGAGGAGCTCGTCCACTCGCTCAATCGCTACTTCGATGCCATGGTGGCGATCATCATGAAGAACGACGGCATCGTGGACAAATACATTGGTGATGCCATCAAGGCCTTCTTCGGCGCGCAGGCTGGTCCGACGAGCGAGAAAAGCTTCGCCCTGCAGTCGGTGATGGCCGGGATCGAGATGATCGAAGCGTTGGGTGATTTCAACGCGGGACAGCGCGCCGCGGGAATGCAGGAGTTTCGCATCGGCGTGGGTGTCAATTACGGCATGGTGACCATAGGAAATATCGGAACCGAGAAAAAGAAGGAATACACGGTGATCGGCGACATGGTAGAGCTCGCCGAGCACTTCGAAGGCCTTACGAAGATCTATCATCATCCGCTCATCATTTCCGAAAGCCTGTATCGTTCCGTCAAGGACAATGTTTCCTGTCGTCTCCTGGATTGGATTCCCCGCGCTGACGGCGGCGTGATGAAGATCTTCACGGCCCGGCGGACGCTGACGCAACGCGAAAAGGACGGATGGGGCCAGCACGATCTGGCCATGACCGCCTATTTCGATCGGGATTTCACGACGGCCACCGAACGATTCCGAGACGTTCAGAAGACGATGCCGGCGGACGAGCTTGCACCCCTTTTCCTGGAGCGCTGCGCGCGGTTGGCGAAGAATCCGCCACCTGCGGGTTGGAATGGAGTGGATCTCCCCGAAGCCTCATGAGCATCCGTCTGAAGATCGTCCTGATCGTTCTGCCGCTCATCATCGCCACCCTCGCACTGACCGGCGTGAGCGGATACTTCTCCGCCTCCAACGGCATCACGACGATCGCCAAGGATTTTCTCGGTTTCAAATCCGAAGAGCTGCAAACACAGGCACAAAGCCAGTGGGGGCTTCTCGTGGACAACAACCTCACCGGCAAACCGGAAATGGTCTCGGCGACCCAGGCGGCCGTCGAAGGCTACGCCGGAACCATCGTGCGCAGCGCCACCGAGCTGATCCTCGCATTCAAGGCGGACGGCACCGTGGCGATGTCCACCACGGCCGTTACGCTCCAGCCGGGCGAACAGGATCGCATCGCGGCACTGGCCGCCGCGAAGCGCACCGACCTCGTCACCGTTGCCATCGGGGGAAAGGATCGCATCGCCAAGGGCTTCTGGTTCGATCCTTTCGGCTGGTACGTCGTGGTGAGCGAGGAACGGGCCGCTTTCTACAGCCCCATCAATGAAATAGCCATTCGAACCCTCATCATACTCGCCGCCTCCATCCTGGCAGGGGTACTGCTCGTCCTGCTCTTTTCCTCTTACCTTACGCGCCCCCTGCGTCGCGTGGTCACTACAATGAAGGACATCATATCGACGAACGATCTGTCGGAGAGGGTGGTTGTCGAGTACAAGGACGAGATCGGGCAGCTGGCGCAGACCTTCAATATCATGGTCAACGGGCTGGAAGAAGCTTATCGTCAGATCAAGGCCTACGCTCTCAAGGCCGCCGTGGCGCGGACGCGCGAGCGCAAGATCAAAGAGATCTTTCGTCAGTACGTTCCCGAAGACGTGATCAATGCCGTCCAGGCCAACGAGAGCAAGGTGAGCGGCGATCAAGACGTGGTCTCGGTGCTTTTCTCGCACATCGTCAATTACGATGACGTGGTGGCCGGCCTCCGTCCCGATGAACTGGTCCAGACTTTGGAGCCCTACTACCGGGCAATGGTAGACACGATCGAACGCCGGGGCGGCATGGTGGACAAATACATGACCGACGCGGTCATGGCTTTCTTCGGAGCGCCGATCAAGCGCGACGATGACGCGCTGCGCTCCGTGCTTGCCGGCATAGAAATGACCGAGGCGCTCCAGGAGTTCAACGGACGCCTCGTCACTTCCGGCCGCGAACCGTTCAATGTCAGCGTCGGCATCAATCGCGGTCTCGTGACGTTCGGCACGATCGGCACCGAGAAGAAAATGAACTATACGGTGATCGGCGACCCGGTGAACCTCGCCTCGCGCCTTGCCGGGCTGACAAAGACTTATCGACAACGTCTCCTTTTCGCCGAAAGCCTTCACATGGCCGTAAAGGAATCGCTGCCGTGCCGGCTCCTGGACACGGTGGCGGTGAAGGGAAAGACCAAAGGCGTGAGGATCTACACCGCGCGACGCACACTCGACCCCAAGGAGAGAGAGGCGTGGGGACAGCACAATCTGGGCATGGGGGAGTACTACGAGCGCAACTTCGCCAACGCGGCGAGGTATTTCCGGGACGTGATGAAGCTCTTCCCCGAGGACAATGTCGCACAGATGCTTCTGGAACGATGTCAGATCTACCGTAAGTCGCCACCGCCCGCCGGCTGGGACGGGGTGGAAGTCATGACCCACAAATAGAGGGCCGCGGAATCAAGATTCCCCCTCGCGTTGTCGAAAATTGGAACAGGGTACCCATGCATGCTCGGGCTGCTTGAGAAGGCGCGACAACTCAGAGACTCACTCGGACTGGCCTCCGAAGGCCGTGAGGAGTTTGCCTTCGACCCTGACTCCGGCATCTCGCAACAGGAGCAGAAGGAGATCCGACGGGAGATCGAGCAGGTAGCGACGGGAAGCCGCATTCAGGTCAGCCCCGAAGTGTTCGCCGTGAAGGCGGCCAAGCGCGGCGTGCTTTTCCCCATCCTTGTCAATGTTCTGGCCTTTGTCGTGCTGGCCGCGGGGCTGGCGCTCTTCTATTTCCTTTTCCAACGCGGAGAGACGCAGGCTGCGCGCGGCGATACGGCGACCATCACCGCGGAAGGCAAGCTCATTGAAGAGGTGAAAAAGGAATCCGACGCCAAGCTGCAGGAGAAGAATCAGCAGATCAACCAGATCCAGGGCCAACTGGCGGATTTGGACAAGCAGAAGCAGGACCTGCAGACGAACATGGACGCCAAGGTCCAGGAAAAAGAGTCTCAACTGCGCGCCTCGATGAGCGCGGAGCTGGACGCTGAAAAAGCCGCTCTGCAGAAGCAGGGCTTTTCCGACGCGGATATTCAAAAGAAGCTCGCCGATCTTGAAGCCCAAAAAACGGCTGATTTCAATAAGCAACTGGACACATTCAAGACCCAAGCGGACGCGGATCGCAAAAAGTCCGAGGCGACGCTGGCCAACCTGCAGACACAGTTCAACGCGGATCTTGCCAAGGCCAACGCGGACCGCCAGCAGGTGCTCTCCGACTCGCGCCAGCGGGAGGCCGATCTCCAGACCCAGCTCGCCCAGAAGACCAAGGAGCTGGCATCCACTCAAGCCCAGACCCAGCAGCAGCTCACCGCCCTGAGCACGCAGAAACAGCAGGAGGATCTTGCCGCGCAGCAGCTGGTAGGGCTCTATTCGGTTGCTCAGAACGACATCGCGGCAAAGAACTATCCCAAGGCCATCGCAAGTCTCCAATCCATCTCCAGCTACGTCAATTCCTCGGATGTCGCCGTGCTCCCCGGTATCGCCAAAAGGCGGGCGGTGGATCTTTTCATTGTCGATTCTCTCACGACGCTCGTGCAGGGAGAGATCGACAAGGGCAAGGTGGACACTGCGTCGCTCGTGGATGCGGCGAACAAGATCTCCGACGTGCGCGCTCGTGTCACCGACGCCGACGCTTCTCTTCGGGCCGGCAAGCTTGCCGACGCGGAGAGGCTTTATGGTCAGGCCCTCGCGGTGATTCCCGAAATTTCCAAGAGCTATGCCTATTTCACCGGCAAGGCCCAGGACGTTGAAACCACACGTCAGAACGCCCTTCATGCCGCCCTGGCGCGCGCCGAGGCAGCTTTTGCCGCGGGCCGCAATGCGGATGCCCTGTCGGCTTATCGCGACGCGCTGGCTTATCTCCCCGAGACGGCTGCCCGGGTCAGCTCGATTCTATCTTCAGTAGGCTCGGCGAGCATCGCCATTGCCACCCAGAGCGCTCAGGCCGATCAGACACAAGCCGCTGCGCCTGTGCTCACCCGCGGCGCCGCGCTGCTCGCGCAGGGGCAGTATCCCGATGCGGTCGGCCAGTACTTGACGATCCTGCAGAGCTATCCTCAAAGCCAGCAAGCGTTGAGCGCGGTCAAAGGCGCCACCGACGCCATTGCGGGGCTGAACGCGCGCGCTTCCGGTGACGTGAAAGCCCAGGCCGATCAAGTGAGCGCGCTGAAAGCCCAGCTCGGCGGGGTTCAAAGCCGGTTGGATTCCGGGCTTTCGGAGATCCTTTCCATCAAGAAAAATCTCGTCACATTCCTCGGGTTGAAGCAGGACCCCGCGGCGGCGGATAGCGCCACTCTCCTGAAGACGTTGGAACAGCGTTATGGAGATCTCGCCAATGGCTCGAGCGCGCAAGCCGATCTTCAGAGGAGCTTTGACGCGGCGAGCAAGAAGAACGCGGATCTCACGGCCCAGGTGACGCGCTTGAGCTCGGACAACGCAAAGCTGACCGCCGACCTGAGCTCATCACGCCAGGAAACGGAGAAACAGCGCGCCCTGGCGGAGCAAGCAGCCAGCGACCTGAAGAACGCGCGAGCGGGGGCAACCGCTTCCACGGCGACATCGTCCCAAGGTGCCCAAACCGAATCGGCACTTACCGCGGCGGATCAAAAGAAGCTCGCGGATTTCGACGCGCTTGCCACGGCATACCTCGCCTACGCGAAGCAGGAAGACGAGAATCTTGCCAAGAATACGCAACAAAAGGGGCTGATGCTTTCCGTGGGAAGCCGCGACAGCTTCCTCGCTTCCTTGAGCAAGAGCTTTGACGGTCTCCTGGGACGTGTGCAGCGCTACGAGGCGCAGATCGCCACTGACGGCGTCACCACCGGCTCCGGCGCCGGGCGCAAATCGGCCCTGGATGATGTGATGACGCTGTTGACCGGTCTGGCCAATCAGAAGACGACTGATGCGCAGAAGCAGTTTCTCGCGGCCCGTCTTGCCGCTGAGAAGGATCCAAAAATGAAGAGCTTGCTCGGCTCGCTTCAGAGCCTCGTGACCAATCGTTAGCCGCCCAGGGTGGTGATGGCGTCCGTTTCTATCCAGTAGATATTGAATTGCACGAGGCCGTTCGTGATATAACCCTGCTCGAAGTATGTCCGCGCCACGCCGCCGACATACTGCTCACCAAGATAAACGAGCGAGCCCATCGGGAAGGATGCGAGCAGATTGCCGTCCCGGTCGTAGATTCTGCCCATTTCACTCTCGGTGGACAGAAGGTCCCCGTTGGTGAGCAGCGCATCAATGCGCGAGGTGACATCGGGCAGGGACTTCCAGTCGCCCGCGGCCGTGCCCCACCATGTAGCGCACTTCCATGCACCGCTGCTCGTGTCGTACCACGAGGCATAGCTGCGATTGGGCAGCCGGGCCGAATCGCCGGCCGAGTCCTCATCGAAGTAGTACATCACGCGCGTGACATCCGGGGGCAGGAATGGCAAAGACCATGGAACTGTCCCGCGTTGAGCGGTGAGAAAGCTGACGACGCCCGAGCCGAGGAGGTAGGTCGCTTCGACAAAGTCGCTGCCGGAGGTTTGTCGGGCAAGCCAGTGAAGTGCGTCCGCGCCTGGTGCGGGAAGAGCTTGAACTGAAGAGCCGAGCACGGAAACACCGGGAACGTCCGAGTCGAGCCTGATGGTCAGACTGCCTCCATCAAGCGTTGTGAGGGTCTTCCCGCTCACGTCGCCAAACAGGAGCGAAAAGCCGCTTGCATCCGGGCTCAGAGCATCGAAGACGGTGCCGAAAAGGTATGAGGACCCGCCCTTTGCCGGCCACAATGCAGAGCCCGGCGCCCGAGGGTCCGGATTGTATATGCTGGCTGAAAATTGACCGTACGAGGTCAGCTGATAGCTGCTGGGGTCCAGCGCCACCGAACGAATCTGCAACGACAGGCCGCTGAGGCTCGCGACAAATCCCGCCGAATAGTCGAAGCCCGCGGCCAGGACCTGGGGATAGAAGATGAAGCCCGATTCATCCGAGCCATAAGAAAACGAAGTGGTGATGAAGCCGGTGTTGTCCTTTGTGAGCTTTTTGATCGTGACGGCCGACTGCGAGAGAGTGAGATCGAAAGGAGGCGGTGAGCAGGACAGACAGGCAAGCAACGTGAGAAAAAGCGGCAAGAGCCTTTTCACAAATTCCACCTGTATCCGATTCTGAACGCCAGGAGCTCTTCCACGCTTTTTGCATTGAAAATCCAGCCCGTCGGAGCGTTACCCGATCCCAGGGCGGCCTCGAGGAGCTCAGGAACATCCGTGGCGTAAAAAGTCGGCGTCCATTCGACGAAGAATGCCCCCCGAGCGGACCTGAACATCTCTCCGCCGAGAATCATGCTCTGACCCCATGGGGACAATTGATCGATGTACGGCGTCGCGCCTTCCGGGGTCGCAACCCGGAGGAATGCGCCGAGTCCCCAATAGAGACGAACGAAGGAGTCTTCAGGAGTGAGATAAAGCCCCACTTGGAGCAAGAGCGTTGAAAGGGGATCACTCCTCAGAAGCCCGCCCGAGGCGAGGTCAATTGAAAGGAGAGAGGTGGAGAGACCAAGACGGATGAAAACGCCGCGCGGATCCAGGGTGCCCGAGATGCCGATGCGGGGCGTGGACAGATTCATGAGGGAAGCATCGAAGGACCACTGCGCATCCTTTTTCTGAGCGAGATCTATCTCACGGTCGCCATTGAGGAAGAAACCCATGCTCACCGGCTGATAGGTGAGAAGCCGCGACCGAATCGAATACGTTCGGTCCGATGAGAGGTCCCAGAAGGCGGTGCCGTCACCACCCACGAGCTTCTTCGAGCCTCCCGGCCCGAAAATGAGAGTGCCCGGGAGTGCTCGAATCGTGAGCCTCGCGAGCACCGGGCCGGTTTCAACCGTCGCTGCCGCGGCCACCTTGTGATAGCTTCGTGCCAGAGGCCCGACGATTTCGTTCCAGTCTTCGTCGGCAAGATTGTCTGATGATGCCCACCCATCGCGCTGGATGGTCGCATCGAGCACGGTCGTCTGTGAGATCATGTCGCGGGAAATCGCGTGTACCTTCAACGCCGGCCACGAGCCGGCAACCACCAGGGAGAGGGTGCTGTCCGCGCCCGAATCTCCCGCCTTTTCGCTACTCGATTCGACGGCCGAGATTTCAGAACTTGCTTGTTGGAGCCGCAGGAGCACGGATCGGGAAACCATGAAGAGCTCGTTGGGGGTGAACGCGGTCGGCGGATCGGCGGTGACCGTCAGGAGGAGGCGTCGTGGCACCATGTCCGCCGTGGAGCTGTCTTGGGCCCACGCCGGCACAGCCAGAAGCACAAGGAGGGCGAGAAAGACGGGTTGAAGGAGCGTGCCGGCGTGTCGCGCGGTATTTGACATATCTCATCTCTATTCTGGGGAAACCGGGCTCCAATGTCAATAAATTGTTGTCCATATATGAGTTAGCTCGAATATGGGATATATTCGATCCATGGCGACAATGGGAACGCGCATCTCTCGTGGCACGAAGGCAATGCCTCTTTTTCGGCGGGTCCTTCTTTTCTTCGTCCTCGTTTCCCCCATAATTTTGGGCACGTGTACGAGCGGCACACCGGTCGTCAACTCTCTTTGGACCCAGCCCACCGTGAGCACCGCCACGTGGAGCGCCGTAGGTGCCGTTGGGTTTACGCCCGGCGCCACAGGAACGAATATAGTATCTCTTGCGCCCGACGGCACGCCGTTTGTCGAGTTCACGGACTGGAACGTCCCTGGCGGCTGGGCGAGTGTGGAAAAATACCAAAATGGCTTCTGGAGCTTTGTCGGTACGGAGGGGTTTTCCCTCGGCACCATCAGCGAGAGCGCGTTTGACTTTGATGCCAACGGTGTGCCGTATGTTGCCTACCAAGACACCCCGTCGACACGGCTCGTCGTGGCCTTCTATGACGGCAGCTCATGGGTATCTCCCCCGGGCCCGCAATCCCT
>Ga0265316_10007226_pt1 | contig 10491 bp, 9 predicted proteins | sample 4522metaG_FD_202092 | JGI IMG/M metagenome (GOLD analysis project Ga0265316, IMG submission 202092) | Rhizosphere microbial communities from Carex aquatilis grown in University of Washington, Seatle, WA, United States - 4-5-22 metaG | ecosystem: Host-associated > Plants > Roots > Rhizosphere >...
CGGAGTCGGAGCCGCTGTGGGGGCGGGCTGTCCCTTTGACATGTTGCGAATGTAGGCAATGAGATTCGTTACCACGTCATTCGAAGCGCGGCCTTCGCCCTCTGCCGGCATCTTGCCCTTGCCGTTGCGAATGGTGTCGAACAGCGCCTGGTCCTGCATCTCGGCCAGCGACTTGGGATCGGTCCAGTCGACCAGGTTAAGCCCCATGTCCTTGGCAACATCGGTCTTGCCGTCTCCGTTGGCCCCATGGCAGAGTGCACAGTCAATCTGAAAGATCTCTTTGGCTTTTGCCTGCGATTGCGCATTCGACTTTGCGGAACTCTTTTGGGCAGATGCGGCGGAAGTCTTCTCTTGCGGTGCACCCGCCGGTGCGGACGCGGGTAAAAGCGCAAACATGGCCACCGCGGAAAGAAGCAGGAACGGCTTAAACATAACAGTCTCCTCAGTTGCAGGTGTCGGAGAGAGGCATCTGCCAGCTGTATTCATGATTCGATTGCATTATAGGCCCATTTGAACCCGAAGCGCAGCGGCGTATGAGCGAAGCGAACACAGCTGATCATTTCCAGAGCCTGGCTCACGGCTCGCAGGCAGGCCGATGTGGTATACGTTTACGCATGATTCGCCGCGTCGCTTTCTCCGTCTCTCTTTTTGCCGCCCTCGCCTTCGCCGTTCATTCCGCCCCTGCGCAGACCCTCGCTTCGACACCGCCCATGGGGTGGAACAGTTGGGACTCCTACGGGCTGACCATCAACGAGCAGGATTACCGGGCCAACACCACAGTATTGGCCGGCCTCAAGCAATACGGCTGGCAATACTCGGTGATCGACGAGGGATGGTACGCCCAGGACCCCTCCGCGGAAAAGGTGCCGGCACGAAAGTACGTGTGGGATGGCAACGGGATCCTGATTCCTGCGCTGAACCGCTTTCCGTCGGCTGCCGGCGGTGTGGGATTCAAACCGCTGGCTGACTGGGTTCACGCGCAAGGGCTCAAGTTCGGCATCCATATCCTGCGCGGCATTCCGCGCCAGGTAGTTGAGCAGAACCTGCCCATCGCCGGGTCGACCTTTCACGCCCAGGATGCGGCTGACACCAGTTCCCCCTGCTCGTGGGCCGAGGACAACTGGGGCATCCGCGACAACCCCGCCGGGCAGGCATATTACGACTCGATGCTGAAGCTCTATGCGAGTTGGGGATTGGATTTCATTAAGGTGGATTGCATCTCTGACCACCCCTACCGCCTCAACGAGATCCGGCAAATTGCCGAGGCAATCCGGAAAACCGGAAGGCCTATTGTGTTGAGCCTTTCGCCCGGCCCAACGGCCGTGGAACACGCGGCGGAAGTAGCCAGGTACGCCCAACTGTGGCGCATCACCGATGACCACTGGGACGGCTGGACCTTTCCCCACGACCACGCCGGTGCTGAGTACCCGTTCGGGTTGCGGGATGAGTTCGATCGGCTGACGAAGTGGTCTCCCTACGTCAAGCCTGGAAACTGGCCGGACCCGGACATGCTGCCCGAGGGTTGGCTGGGGCCGCAACCAGGAAAGGGCGATCCGCGCATGTCCAACTTGACCCACGACGAGCAGCGCACCGAAATTACGCTGTGGGCCATTTCGCGTTCGCCGTTGATTCTGGGCACCAATCTCACCAGGCTGGACGACTTCACGCGCTCACTGATCACCAACACTGAAGTGATGGCCCTCGACCAGACTGCCGTGGAGAGTTCGCCTGGTCTGGTGCCTGCGCCGAAGCCCGGCGCTCAACCCTTCCCAGAGCGCTACTGGTTTGCGCGCACCGGCGGCGCACATCCCCATCAGTACTTGGCGGTATTCAATGTGGGCGACCATCCAACCAGTTCCAAACTGCCCTGGATGGTCTTCCACCTGGCCGACAAACCACACGCCGTCTTCGACGTCTGGAACCAGAAACACATCGCCGCCGCCACAGCTCTGCTTGTGGAGCTTCCACCCCACGGTTGCGCGCTCTTCCGCGTGGAGTAGGGGGGGCCGGCACTTACCGCCATGCCCCGCCGCCGTGTGCGAAACTAATCATTCCGGCTTGAGAGCCCCAACCCGGGCCCTCTCCGGCAGGATCCCCCGATGTCCTTGCTTCGTTCGGCCTTTATCGCACTCTCCCGTAATCGTAAATTGCGCCACTTCGGCGAGCGCTCCAGCATCGGCAGCAAGCTCAGCTCCCGGTTTGTGGCCGGCATGGAGATCGACGACGCCTTGCGCGTAGCAGAGGCCGTCAACCGGCAGGGAATGCTTGTCACCCTCGATTCGCTGGGCGAAAGTGTCACCACCGAAACGGAGGCGCATGCCGCCGCAGCCGTCTATCATCGCCTGCTCGACGCCATCGGCGAACGCAAGCTGCGCGCCAACATCAGCGTCAAGCTCACCCAGATGGGACTGTTGCTGGACCCCGCGCTGGCCGAGAACATTGCCGCCGGCCTCGCGGAGCACGCCAGGTCGATCGGCCATTTTGTGCGCATTGACATGGAGGACTCGGCGCTGACCCAGGTCACTCTGGACATCGTGCGCCGGCTGCATGCGCGGCCAGAGCTGCGCGGCTCCATCGGCATCGTCATCCAGGCGTATCTTCACCGTTCCCAGGCAGATATCGAGCAACTGATAACCGACGGGATCCGAGTGCGGTTGTGCAAGGGCGCCTACAATGAGCCCGCGGAAGTAGCGTTTCCACGAAAGGCCGATGTGGATGCCAACTTCATCCGCCTCAGTTGCATGTTGTTGAAGAGCCCCATCTATCACGGCCTCGCCACCCATGATGAGGCCATGATCTCCGCGGCAAAGTCGTTCGCCGCCCAGCACGCAATTCCGCCGCGCAGCTTTGAGTTCCAGATGCTCTTCGGCGTGCGCCGCGACCTGCAGCGCAGGCTGGTGGCAGAAGGCTACAACGTGCGCGTATATATCCCCTTCGGCCGGGAATGGTATCCCTACTTCATGCGCCGGCTGGCTGAACGCCCGGCCAACGTACTCTTTATCGCCAAGAATTTTCTGCGTCGATGAGTCTCAGTCCGATCCCTTTGATTCTCCATCCCCTGACACTGAGCACTACGTAGCTATGATTCTGCCCGCGGACTTGGATCGTCGTCTCGCCACACCGGCAATCTGCAGCGAGAGCGTTATTGCGATGCAGGCCACCACGGTGATCACCCATGGAGTGAGTTGGTTTTCCACCATTTGGTAGGCGATGGAGTGGACCGCAACCAGCGCGAATGCGCCGTAATTCCAGCGCTGGAGCTGTTTCCATCGCGGGGCGCCAAATGCTCGAAGAGAAGCATCGTTTGACGTAGCCAGCAACGCGATCACGAAAAGAACGCTCAAGGCGCCGGTGTAGTTCGCCAAGCCGAACCAGTCGTGACGCACCGGAATCAGGTGGTGTTCTTTCCCGTCGTACACGTAATAGAGCCAGGGTCGCCCACGCAGGTGCACATTCTGCCCGATTGCCGAATGAACGATGCTCAGTATTCCTGCCCAGATGCCCACGTCCCGCCTGAAGTCGCTTGACACCGGGCCTTGTCCTTTGCGAAGGATTTTCCAGGGGCCGATGAGCAGCGTAATAGCCAGCAAAACCAGTGCCGGGTAGGCCGTGGCAAAACTGGCCCTGCTGAGAACATCGCTGTAGGGACGAGTGCAATAGAGGATAGCCGCGCTGCCGAATGACAGAACAAACAGCGGAAGATGATGCTTGAGCAGACGGCGCTGCACGCGTTTCCGTTCCAATTGAGACACGGTAGCGATACCTTTCAAACGCAATGTCTCTCCGGAGACCGTTCTTTCCCTGTTCCCTGTAACCGCGTTGCCGCCAGGCTAACTCGCCCGGTGACTTCTTCTTACCCGCTTGCCACGGTTGCGAAGAAACTTGACTTCCCTGCAAATCGGGCATTCCCAGGGGTAGAAGCCAAACAGGGGGAGCACTGTTCTTTGCAGGAATCCTGTCCGCGCGACGCGGCGCATGCGGTTGTTTCCGCACGAAGAACACGTTGCAACAGAGGCTTCCCTGGCATCGGATGAACTGCTGGTGTGCGGCACGGATGACTCTTCCTTCTGGTCTCGATTGACCGGCGTAGTTACCAAAATTACCCCCCGGGTTTCCCACGCTGGGTGAACCCTGCCTGGAACAAAGTCGCGTCCATCGACTCGCCAGAATGATGGGGCGTCGGTAGCCGGCCTTCAGAACTCCAGGGCAATCGGTTCTCAGCTTGTTCCCGCCCCGGAAACCTTTCCGCCACAAGCGGACGCTCACTCGTAACCGTAAGCCGCAGGCTACGAGAAAGCCCCTACTATGCACTCTTTATTCGTAGCCAAAGATTATCACTTCCCCGCGTGGTTCAACCACTCCGGCTTGCTCTGTTTCTTTTCGCGAGAACGCCCACCGGATCGCGTCGCTTCCACGGCCCAAAGACTACTAGGTTGCGCGTTGAACTCCAAGCCGCGCCAGTCCCTGCCGCGCCAGTCCCGCCACCGCCCTGGCCAGCGTGCGCGAGGCGTTCAGCGATTCCGGTCGTTCCAGGCGCATGCCCAGGGCAGCTGCGTACTGACGAAAAGCGATGTCCACGTCGTAGAGAATTTCCACGTGATCGCAGAGGAAGCCAATGGGCTGCAGCAGCAGCGTTTTCACACTAGAGGCGGCGATGGCGTCGAGCGTAGCCTCCACTGAGGGACCGATCCACGGACCGCCGCTGGCTCCCTGGCTCTGGAACGCAAACCACCACTTCGGAATCCCCGCCACGCGCTCCGCCACCAGTTCGGCGGTGCGCTTGGCCTCCTGGGCATAGGGATCAGCGCCCTCGCCCGGCCAAGGGCGCGGTTGGCTTTCGCCTGCCGCCGGAGTCTGTATGGTGCGGCAAGGAACGCTATGGGCGGTAAACAGTACGGGAACCGGTGCCCCTACCTCCGCGCTAAGCTTGCTCAAGGCCGGCCGTAGCCGCTCAGCAAACGCCTCCGCCAGCAGCGGATCCTGCGCCCAGCCTTCGGTAAAGTCGATGCGCAATCCAGCCGCCTCGGCCTCCACGGCACGCCGGTAAAGGCCCACGCTGGTGCGCGAGTTCTGCGGCGCCAGGCAAATTACCGCCGCCTCTTCCACCCCGTCGGCGCGCATCTGCCGCACCACTTCGGGAATATACGGCCGCCAATTGCGCATTCCCACGTAGACGCAAACGGCATCTCCGCCGGCGCCCAGTTCCGCCTCCACCAGCCTGGCCTGTTCCATCGTCAGGTCGGTGAGCGGGCTCCGTCCGATGAGTGTGTAGCGGTGCTGAATCTCTTCAATAACCTGCTGCGGCAGCGGGCGTCCGCTGACCACGTTGCGCAGGTACTCGGGAATCTGTTCCACGGTCTCCGGAGTCCCGTGGGCCAGCAGAAGCACAGCCTGCTTAGCCACGCGCACCCTCCGCCAGCCGGAACTCGCGCACCATGCGCACTACGGCCTGCACATTTTCTACCGGCGTGCCCGGCACAATTCCGTGGCCCAGGTTGAAGATGTGTCCGGGGCGTCCGGCCGCGGCGCGCAGAATCTCTTTCACCCGCAGTTCCAGCACCTCCAGCGGGGCGAATAGCGTGATCGGGTCCAGGTTGCCCTGCACTGCGCGGCTGTGACCCACGGTGCGCCAGCCCTCGTCGAGCGGCTGCCGCCAGTCGAGCCCGATCACATCAGCTCCGGTCGATGCCATCGCGCTCAACAACCCCGCCGTCTCCACGCCGAAGTAAATTACCGGTACGCCCATCTGCTGCACCGCTTGCACCAGCCGCTTCGAAGCCTCCACCGCGTAATCGCGATAGTCCGCCAGCCCCAGCGAGCCCACCCAGCTATCGAATATCTGGATCACGTCCGCCCCCGCAAGCACCTGCAGCCGGCAGTACTCCGTGAGCACCACGACCAGCTTGTCCAAAAGTTCGCGCCACGAAGTAGTGTCGCCATACATCATCTGCTTGGTGTGGATGTAATTCCGCGATCCGCCCCCTTCGATCATGTAGCTCGCCAGCGTGTACGGCGCGCCGCAGAAGCCGATAATTCCCAGCCGGTCGCGAAAGTGGGCGGCCACTTTTTCAATAGCCCGGGCCACGTAGGCCAGTTCATCGGTACGGTCGGTGCGCAGCGCCCGCACATCTTCCGCAGTCCGCACCGGGTGGTGCACCACCGGCCCCTCTCCCGCCTGGAATTCAAACGGCAGGCCCATCGGCGCCAGCGGCAGCAACAGGTCGGCAAAGATGATGGCCGCATCCACGCCCAGCTTTTCCGCAGCGGTAATGGTCACCTCGGCGGCCAACTCCGGATGCATGCAGATTTCCACCAGCGTGTGGTGCTTGCGCACGTCGCGGTATTCCTGCATGTAGCGTCCGGCCTGACGCAAAAACCACACCGGCGTCCGGTCTACCGGCCGGCGCAGGCATGCGCGCACAAACCGGCTCCCGTCAAGAATTGTTTCCACCACGGCAGGGTTATCATTCGTGATTTCCATATATGGATAATTTTACCGGGCCGGATGACCCATAACCGGCCCGGAAGTAATGGGAGCCAGATTCCCTACCATCCCATGAAACTTTGCCTGTCGTGCAGGCGGATAGCGGCCATCTGACAGGTTATAAAACTGAGTGCCACTTAATGGTGGATTGAGATGTGCACCACCCCGCCATTCACATCGGACGCCAGGTCATCTCTACGCGCACTGGAATCTCATTTTTGATAGGGACAGTCAGGAACGAAGGACGCTCGATCTTGAAATCGGAACACGTCGCCGGAACAGTTCCGGATATCTGCACCTCGTTGCCATGAGCGGTCCTCTGGAATGGAACCTGCTTGTAGTAAGCCGTCTGGCCCGCAAACTGGACCTCCAGGTCCGCATAGAGAATCGGTGCCGTCATTGCTGTCTCGGGAAACTGGGTGCGCACCATGACCATGGGAAATTGTGCGCCGCGTGTTGCCTCCACCATGTGCAGATCGCGATTGCTATCCCCCGAATCGAACGACCTCACAGGTGCCGCGATAAGAAAATCGCATCTCCCCGCGTGACAAGTACCTTTCCCCTTCGCTGCGCGGCTCACGCCGTTGACTTCATGCATCGGATGCGACATGTGATAGGACAGCGTGGATTGTTCCAGCATCCATTGCGAGTCAGTTTGCGCCCACAGTGGAAGAGCGGCGAGCAATAGGGCAATCGCGACCTTCTTATTCATCGTCCCTCCCAGAACTTCCAATGAATCGGCCACGACACAGCCACAATCGACGCGCCATACGCTCCAGCCGTCAACCACGCAACCGTTCCATGGTAGGACGCGATGCCGTGCACCTTTTCTCCGGAGTTTTCCTGCTTGTACGCCATGATTCCCAGCACCGGTGTCACGATCATGCCCGGACCATGTACCCACTCCAGAGCCCGGTGCAGGCGAATCGCGCCTTTCGGTTGGACCCCCGGAATCTTGGGCGCGAACGTGGAATAGTAAGCGGTTGTGAAATACATGGCCGTGGTCAGGCCGCCCAGGGCGATATGGAAATCCAGGTTCGCGTCGGTCGGCTCTGTAATCGTCTCTCCTTTTTTCCCCTTGGCCTTGGCCTGTGGTCCTGTAATCAGGGTCGCGGCCATCGGAATCGCCGTAATCAAACCCAGCGTCTGATGAACCTTCAGCATGCGCGTCCGCTTTTCGAGCCTCGCCTGCATCTCCGCATCCGCCTGCGTTTGTTGCGGAGTAAAGCCCAAATCTCCCAGCGATGGCGCGCTGCCCGGCTTCGTCTGCTCCTGCTGATTTGTCTGCGTCTGATCCGCCCCCGCAGCCTGACCCGTTCCTCCGCTCTGCAACATCGCATCACTCGGTGCCGGTGCAGAAGGCAAATCACCAGCATCGAGCGAGGGGGCCGCCGCCGCACGAGGCAGCGTCACCGCCGCACCTTGCGTCGTCTGCGCCGCGCACCATCGCGCAGCCCATAGGAAACAGCAGCAAAGTGCAACTCCCCGCAGTCCCGCAATTCTCCCGGTACCCACCCTCATCATTCGCACCTTCTGTGCTCAAAATAGCGCTTCCGAGCACTCCGGAACCATGACGATTTGTTCATTCAACGTCTCAGGCGCAACCCCTCCGCCCGCCCGCAGAGAGCGGCGCCCAACTTCGTCCGAGCCATCTGATCCAGGTGCTTCATCCCTGGGGAGTTTCACGGCGGCAAATGCGGAATGGGGCTGATTTCCGCACCCCACTTTTCGCCGGGTGCCTCATCCTTGTTGCGTCTTTGTCATTGCGCCAAGGGTGGGATAGCACGAACCTCAACGATCACAGAAGCGATTTCAACTCACTCCAACAGCCCAACGCGCTCATCGCCACACCTACGGCCACCCCCGAGTTCCCGGTAAATTCCCACCTGCCACCAGATAAAAAAAGGCCCCTGTCTTTGACAGGGGCCAAGTTGCCTTGGTTCTCTCGTGTTGCGAGAGCTTGATTGGCGGCCGAACGGCGGGGTAGCCGTCGGGGCGGATAGAGCCTCATAGGGGGGTTGGCTGCGCGGCTTTACGGCCGCTCCGCACCCGTCGAGGAGGCCGCATCATGGGGAGATGCGGACCCCTGGGCCGCCAAACTGTTTTCCATCAACCGGATATGCACGCTGCCTTTCCTCACCCGCGCCGGCTTGGCATCTTCATCGCCTGCGGCTGCGGCTGAGGCTGAGGCTACCTGGACATTGCCCATGGCTACGGAGTGCATACGGTAGACGGGAATCTGATGTTCGGTTACCAGGTAGCGCATCACCGATGCGGCCAACCGGTCCGAGCTTTGGATGCCGACAGAGCCGGCGCCCGGTGCGTGTGCTTCCACTTCGATGATGTATCCCTGGTGGCCCGCAAGGCTGGCCGCCATGTCATCGAGTTGCTGCTTGGCTTCTGCCGTCAAAGCTGGGCTTCCACCGCGGAAGGCCACATCCACATCCTTGATCGCGTGGTACTGATCCAGGCCACTCACTGTGGTGTTCAGCTGATCCACGTGACCGGCTGCGTTCTGGGCTGTGCCATTCGCGCTCTGCGCGGTGGCTCCGGCGGCAGTGGCCGTCTGGTTAGCCGCGTCAGCCGTGGACTGGGCCTGATGAATTCCTGCCTGGGCCCGCGCATCCACATCCTGAATGTCTTTCGCGTTCTTGGCGTTCACCTCATCCAGCTCGCTCAGCCGGTCCTTGATCGGATCGAGCCGCTTGTGGACCCATACTTTGCGCGCAAGTGGATTCAGATGACCCCAGAACCCCTCCTTGTCGGTGTTCGCTGAAGAAGCCGAAGGGGAGGGCTGCTGCGCCGTGGGAGGGGTGTCCTGGGGTGTGGTGGACGACTGTGCAACAGCCGCCGGCACCGCAATCGCAGATGCCAGCAATACAACTGCTAACTGGCCAGGAAAGAAATGACGTGCATTCGAACCAGAGTTCGCCATGTTGAAAAACCTCGTTGGGCAGTATCCACAGACAAATTGTTTGTGTCGCCCGGCAAGGAAGATAGCAATGCCCGTGCCAAAGTCGGCGGAGCTGATCTCGCTGGCAGTAATTTGTTCAGGTTGTGCGAGTTACAGGAATTTCCCAGGCAGGGGAAGCGCGGGCCGTAGTGCAATGCGGGGGGCAGGGGCGTGTAATTCTTACCGCGCAGGGGTAACTTCTACCGTGTAAAGCGGGCGCTGGAGCGGCTACTCTGCGGCAACGTGCACGATGCGCAGTTGCGGATAGGCGCCGTCCCAGCTCGGGGAAACGGCATCGAAGATCAGGCGGAAATCACGTACGTCCCCCGGTTTCAGTGGCGCGGCAGACATCGGTTCAACGTCCACGTAGGGATCGCGCGTCCGGATCAACTTCATCGCCAGGGTTTCGTTCTGCGCTACTTCTTTTGCCACATCGCGAAATAGCACCTGCACCATCACGCCGTTGACGGTGCGGTTTCCCGTGTTGGTGATTTGCCCATCGAGATAGGTGACCTTGCCACCCGCCAGGTTGGCAGACTCGCTCATCACCAGGCCGGAGATGGGCAAGCTCGCCGCGTAAGGATCGGCAGCCGCGGAGACCGGAGTTACCTGCACTCCGCGTCGCCCGTGTTCCAACATGAAAATGCCCACTGCCGCGACCGCCAGAACCACTGCGGCGGATATCACCAGCGGCAGCCAGTTGCGCTCCCTTTTTTCGGCCGAGGGAACCAGTTCAAGATGATGACCTGTGCTCACGTGCGGATTTTACACCCGTAGCCGAAGGATTGGACCGCACTTCTTCGTTCTTCCTTGGCAGATGAAGAATTCTGCCCACCGGACGATAAAGACAGCAGGAAGCACCCTGCGCCACCGGATCTACATCTTTTGTTGGATTCCCTGGCGCATCTTTCGTGCGTATATAAGGAAAGCATTGGCACCGGTTGCGGCTCGATTTCGTAACTGGCGCCATGTGCGACAGGAAGGCGGACCCCGCATGCAGCCCTCCCCCCAATCCGCATCAACTATGCAGGCGTCCGCAAACCTGTCCTCATCC
>Ga0265316_10007227_pt1 | contig 10491 bp, 11 predicted proteins | sample 4522metaG_FD_202092 | JGI IMG/M metagenome (GOLD analysis project Ga0265316, IMG submission 202092) | Rhizosphere microbial communities from Carex aquatilis grown in University of Washington, Seatle, WA, United States - 4-5-22 metaG | ecosystem: Host-associated > Plants > Roots > Rhizosphere >...
CTTGGTAAAAATTGCCGATAAAGCTCATAACATGTCAAATCAGATATCAGGAGGACAGATACAAAGAGTGGCAATCGCCCGTGCACTTGTCATGAACCCAAGTATTATTCTTGCCGATGAACCAACAGGTAATCTGGACAGCAAAACGTCCCACGAAATCATGTCATTTTTCCAGAGTTTGAATAATGAAGGTCATACGATCATAACTATCACTCATGAGCAGGATATCGCCAGCTATTCAAAAAGAATTATCCATCTAAAAGACGGGTTGATCATTTCAGATAAGCCCAATAAACAGTTTGTCGAAAAAAATATTGTATGAACTTTAACCAATTATTTAAATCAGCCATATCGTCGCTTCGCAGCAACATCATGCGCACCGGTCTGACGATGTTGGGGATCATTATCGGTATCGCCTCGGTGATACTTATCATATCTATTGCCCAGGGTGCGACCGAGTCGATTACGTCGCAAATATCCTCCTTTGGGACAAACCTTTTGTTTATTAGTCCAGGGGGAGGTAACGCAAATGGTTCACCTCAATCTACAGCCACGAATACCCTAACATATAGTGACGCAAAAGAAATTGCAAAACTTGCCGATGTTTCTGCCGTTTCAGCAACTGTTGGCAAACAATTTCGCGTCGTTGCGGGCGGCATCAATACAAACGTTACCGTCTCTGGTGTATCAGCGGACTACATGACGATCGAATCAGTAGCGGTAAGCGAAGGCGATTTTATTTCCTCCGATGATGAAAATGGTTTGGCTCGGGTAGCGGTAGTCGGGCCACAAGTAGTAACCGATCTTTTTGGAGACGGATTTAATCCGGTCGGACAGATCATCAACATCGATTCAAAGCCGTTTCGGATTATTGGGGTAACTCAGGCAAAAGGTAGTGGTGGATTTTCCAATCCTGACGATACTATATATATACCTATCACGACCGAAATGCAGATAATGCTTGGTCAAACGTACGTTTCGTCCATTCTCCTTGATGCTAGGGACCCAAACACAATCGATCAGACGACTGAAAATATCAAGCAGCTTTTATTGGATCGGCACAAAATAACTGACCCCACGTTGGCAGATTTTCGCATAAGCAGTTCCCAACAGGCGTTGACGACGTTGAATACGATTACCGGATTGTTGACAACGATGCTTGCAGGTATTGCCGCCATATCTCTATTAGTGGGCGGCATCGGTATCATGAATATCATGTTGGTGACAGTAACCGAACGTACCAAAGAAATAGGTCTTCTCAAGGCAATCGGTGCAAAGAGAAAAGATATCTTGACTCAATTCCTTATCGAATCGATTGTCTTGACCATTTCGGGCGGAGTTATCGGGATCGTCATCGGGACTTCACTTGCATATCTTATTACGACATTCCTTCTACATGTGCCGTTTGTTATCCAGATATTTTCAATAGTGTTGGCTGTTGGAGTGTCGACATTAGTTGGCGTTGCATTTGGTCTTTATCCCGCCCAGAAAGCCGCAAAATTGTCACCGATTGAAGCGTTGAGGTTTGAGTAAATTAATAATTAGCTGCGATATATATAACTCGAAAATTGCAATTGTCAGTGATAGAATAAACGTGAGACTGCATGACTAATTGGGTCTCAACCGATATATTCAACACCTATATGAAATTAGCATTATTGTTACCGGGGTATTTAGATTCGCCAGATTACCTTCACATGATGACTTTTGAAAATGGCCTTCATAATCTTGGTTATGTCGCCGTACGGATCGACCCTTGCAATCTTTGGAAAACGGGCAAAATTGAAAATTATTCGATAACAAACTACATTAAACAAATTGAGGACATCATACATTCTTATAAAAGCGAGGGCCTTTCTGAGATTGTTTTAATTGGACATAGTGTGGGTGGCTTTGTTGCAATAATTGCGGGAAGTAAAATCAAAGAGGTAACAAAAATAGTGTCATTGTGTTCTCCCTCAGATAGAGTAAAGTCTGCCACCAAGTGGAATGGAGAAAAGTTGTTACATTCAAGGCGAGAATTACCGGAAAAAACTTCTCAATTTAGGACATTTGATATTCCCTATTCATTTGTCCAAGATGGCCTGAAATACTCTGCTAAAGAAGAGGTAAAAAAGATAAACAAACCAATCATGATTTTTATAGCACAAAACGATAGAGTCGTATTACCTGAAGAAACTGAAGAAATTGTTGCCAATGCACATCATCCTTACGTGGTAAGACAAAACGATATGGGGCATAATTTTAGACATTCTCAAAGTGAATGCAATATGGTATGGAAATATATAGACGAATTTCTTTGTAAGGACTAGGAGTTCAGGCCGACAAGCATCGTTGGCGTCAATATTGTAAAGTGATATCATACTATTATGTTCCTTGCCGACCTAAAAACATTTGATCTTCCCCCTGATAGGAAATATACGTTCCTTGTATCCATTGGGTCGCTAGAACAGCATGGACCATACGCGCCACTGGGCACCGATACTTTTATACACGATGCGCTTTTGCAACAGGTGAATGTGTCCGTACCAAATATCATATTTTTACCCACAATTCCTATCGGAGCATCAGAAGTACAACTTGGTTTTTTTGGCAGTATTTCTTTCAAAGAAGAGACTGTTTACTCGATCGTTAATGATATAGTAAAAAGCATCTCCTCTTATGCTTCGTCAATATTATTTGTGTCCTGGCACGGAGGAAATAAACCAGTATTTGATCGGTTAATAAAAGAAAATCAGTCTCATTTTTCTGAAATTAAATTGATACATATTTCCTTCGGCGACGAGAGTACTGACCTGTTAGCCAAACAACTTATTGAGGGAGAGTTAGACGATCATGCAGGTAATACAGAGGTTGCGATGATGCTCGCTTTACGACCGGATATAACAAAACAACCGGCAGAAGGAAGTCAGAAAAAGGCAATCAAGTCTTTTTCATGGGACAAACCGATACTATCTGTTACGTCTGAGGGGATAATCGATGCAAATCCCAACTGGAAGGCAACTAGTCAAATAGGAAAAGAACTCATTGATATATATGCAAAAAATTTAGTTCGGAAGATTAAAGGACTGAATATTGGTGTTTGAATTATTCTCCATTATATGAAATCGAAAAAACGTAGCTTTACGGTACATAACAAATTAAAACTGATAGTATTCCTTGACTTAATCAGGATTGTTGTTACGATCCCCATTGTCTTTTATGATATTTTCACGAAAGTTTTGAGTGTACCATTTGCAGCAGTGGGGTTAGCGATCGGATTCATCATAGGAACAATTTTATTAAAAACATATAAATTTTCTTGGGATAAAGATTCCAATAAAATCACTTCTCGCATGGAAAAATTTGGTTTCATCGTTATGGTGTTATATGCCCTTTTTATCTTTTTTAGAAGTAGATTAATCGGAATCTTCGTTCAAGGAGCAGTAGTCGCCGCGATAGGTTTTTCGATAACTGTTGGAATCGCTATTGCCAGAATATATAGTACGCGAAAAAAAATCCTCCGTACGTTAAAAGATCACGACCCCTATTTTCATCTCTGACGAGCGAAAAGAAGTAATTGCAGAATTAGTCGGTACTATATACAATATTTTATGAAAAAAAATCTTCGTAAGACCATACTGGATATTGTGCTGAACGTTTTTGTTCCGTATGCCATCTATACTATCTTGAAAAAGTATTTTGGCTTCTCCGAAGTATGGGCTTTGACGGCTTGCTCACTATATCCAGTTCTCGACATCGCTTTTGAATTTTTTAAAGATACCACCCTTAATTTTATCTCCCTCATTGTGTTACTGGGCACTCTCTCTGGGATATTGGGGGCGTTTATTGGTGGTGATCCCAAACTAATTCTTGTTCGAGAATCGTTCTTTACCTGTTTGCTGGGGATTGCCTGTTTTATTACGCTCTTTACGGGGAAACCGTTGATCTTTTATTTTGCGCGGGAGTTTGTCGCAGGTAAAGATTCACAAAAGAGGAAAGAATTTACAGATAGGCTACAGAAAGAAAAAGTGTTTGCATTTTTTCGACTCATTACTTTGGCTTGGGGAATAGTTTATCTTGTTGAATTTGCGCTCAAGATTTTTATCGTTTATCATTTTTCAGTTTCACTATCTCTTATTATCGCCCCGATAAGCACATATTTTTTTACTTTTTCCATGTTGTCTTGGACACTTTGGTATGCAGCGCGACGCCAGAAAAAAGGATAATGAAACCCAACGGCTTACGTCGTCTTCTCATCCTGAACTTTTCCTCTAAATTGACTATTGTATAGATCAGCATAAAAGCCTTTTTTAGTAAGAAGTTCCTTATGAGTCCCCTTCTCGATAATGGTACCGTGGTTCATCACGAGAATAAGATCGGCTTCACGAATTGTTGAAAGCCGGTGGGCGATAACAAAATTTGTTCTCCCCTTCATGAGCTTGCTCATGGCATCTTGGATAAGAAGCTCCGTCCGAGTGTCAACGCTACTCGTCGCCTCATCTAATATGAGGATCTCCGGATCGGCAAGAAATGCACGCGCAATGGTCAATAGTTGCTTTTGACCTTGAGAGATATTGGTTGCTTCTTCGTTTAAGACCATTTTGTATCCTTCCGGAAGAGTCCGAATAAAATGATCAGCGTATGCCGCTTTCGACGCTTCAATAATCTCTTCCTCGGTCGCATCTTCCCGACCATACGCGATATTATCTCGAAGCGTCCCGTGGAAAAGCCATGTATCCTGCAGTACCATTCCAAACATGCGACGAAGCTCTCCTCGCTTCAGCTTAGTTATATCAACGTCGTCAATGAGAATCCGTCCACTATTTACTTCATAAAATCGCATCAAAAGGTTGACGAGGGTGGTCTTGCCGGCTCCGGTGGGGCCGACGATTGCAATCATCTGCCCGGCCTTCACATCGATATTCATATCTTCCATCAGGATTTTATCTTCGCTATACCCGAATCGTACATGTTCAAACTTCACCGAGCCTCGTGGATCAGTAATAATTGTTGGCTTGGTAATTTCTGGCACCTGTTCTTTTTCATCCAAAAGCTCAAAGACCCGCTCAGACGATGCAATCGCCGATTGAATAACGTTGGCGATATTGGCAAGCTGGGTGATCGGCTGAGTAAATTGCGAGGAATATTGAATGAACGCTTGCACATCTCCGAGCGAGATCGCACCCTGCGTTGCCATGATTCCGCCCGTCACCGCGACAAGAACGTATCCCAAATTTCCGACAAATCTCATGAGGGGCATAATAATACCGGAGACGTATTGAGCCTTCCATCCGGCGTCATACAATCTTTCATTGAGCTCATCAAATTCAGCAATCGCTTTATGCTCATGACCAAACGCTTTTACGATCTTATGTCCAGAATACATTTCCTCCACGTGTCCGTTTAAGTCGCCAAGTGATTGTTGCTGCTTTCTGAAAAAATCTTGTGACTTTTTTGCGATTCCTGTCACGACAAATATACTTAAAGGAAGCGTCAGAAGGACAATAAGCGTCAATTGCCAACTGATACTAAGCATCATGACAAGCACTCCCACTAAGGTGACAAGTGAGGTAATAAACTGAGTCACACTCTGTTGAAGTGTGGAACTGATATTATCCACATCATTTACCGCACGGCTTAAAATCTCCCCGTGAGTACGACCATCAAAATATTTCAATGGGAGTCGGGAAAGTTTTTCATCCACTTCTTTTCGTAGCTTATAGATAGTTTTTTGCGCCACCCCGGACATGAGATATTGTTGGATATATATGAAAATCGAACTAAGAACATAGAGCACCAGAAGAATCAATATAATCCGTGCAATATATCCAAATTCTATCCCCGGAACAGGAGAAGGATGAAGCGGGTGCGTCTTGTTTTGAATCTGTATAATATACCCCGCAATAAGATTGTTGAACAACTTGGTTGTGGCGAGTCCGAGGATCTTGGGACCAACAATGTTAAAAACAGAGCCAAGGATAGCCGCTCCCAAAACAACAAAAAGGCGTATTTTTTCGGGCAAAAAGTATCTAAGGAGCCGGTTGAGTGTCCCCTGGAAGTCCTTTGCCTTTTCAACAGGACTACCGATAGCTCCAAAACCACCTCGGCCCATCGGACCACCCATCATCCCTCCCTGCTTCGGTTTATTTTCTTTATCGCTCATATATTTTCTTCTTCAATTTCTGTCGCTGATAACTGTGAAGACACAATGCCTTTGTAAACATCGCATGTTTTCATCAACTCTTTATGGGTGCCCATGCCAACTGCGCGTCCATCCTCAAGGACGATGATTTGGTCAGCATCTATGACGGTACTTACCCGTTGAGCAACAATGATGACAGTGGCATCCCGTGTTTCTCCTTTGAGAGCAGCACGCAGTCTTGCATCTGTTTTAAAATCAAGTGCAGAAAATGTATCATCAAAAACATAAATCTCCGGTTTTCGGACTAAAGCTCTTGCAATCGAAAGTCGTTGCATTTGACCCCCGGATACGTTGGTCCCCCCTTGAGCAATAAGCGAATCGTATCCATCCGGCATTTTTGAAATGAATTCGCTTGCTTGCGCTACTTCGCAGGCATGTATGATCTCCTCATCAGTTGCGTCCTCCTTGCCGTAGCGGAGATTGTCTTTGATGGTCCCAGCAAAAAGCACGGCTTTTTGGGGTACAAAACCGATTTTACCGCGTAATTGCTCTTGAGACATGTTGCGAGTTTCGACTCCATCGACGATTATATCGCCACTTGCAACGTCATAAAAACGCGGAATAAGATTTACTAAAGTAGATTTTCCCGATCCAGTTCCACCGATGATCGCTGTCACTTTGCCCGGAGAAGCGGTAAAAGAGATATCGGAGAGAGCGTGCTTCTCTGCTCCAACGTATCCAAATGCAACACTACGAAACTCTATGTGTCCACGCTGTTTAGTGGCGGGAGCGGGATTTTCCGGATCTTTGATCTCGGGCTCCATTTCCAACACTTCGTTGATTCTATTGGCAGAAGCCTCGGAGCGCGGGATCATAATAAACATCATCGCAACCAGAAGAAGCGAAATAAGGATTTGCATAGCATACTGCAGAAATGCGAACATCGCACCGGTCTGCAGCGTTCCGGCGCCCACGCGCAGGCTTCCGAACCAAATAATAGCCACGCTTGAGAGATTAATCATCAGCATCATGACCGGCATCATCACCGCCATCAGTTGGTTTACTTTTATCGCTATTCCGGTGACGTCCCGGTTTGCCACATCAAAACGTTCCTCTTCGTGTTTTATTCTGTTAAAAGCTCTCACCACCCGGACGCCAATCAAATTTTCGTCCAGAATAAGATTGAGTTTGTCTAACTTAACTTGGATGACGGTAAAAAGAGGAATTGCCCGAAAAAGGAGTATTAAAATGACCAGAATAAGAACCGGCATTATCACAATCAGAATCCAAGAGAGGCCTACATCCTGTTGAAGCGCCATAATAATCCCTGCAACCAGTGTAATCGGCGCAGTGATCAGCATATTGAGGATCATCACCATCACCTGTTGGACTTGTGCAGTGTCATTGGTCGTGCGGGTGATGAGGGACGCAGTGCTCATCGTATCAAATTCGTGCAGCGAAAAATGCTGGACTTTATTGAAAATTTCGGCGCGTATTATTCTATTCATACCAGTTGCAACCTGAGACGATAAATAGATGCCAGCAACTGAACAAAGCACCCCCCCAATCGTAACCAATACCATAATACCTCCTGTCTTCCAAATATAGCTTGTATTGAATGCTGATATTCCTTTGTTCACGATGTCCGACATGAGATTAGGTAGATAGAGGTTGGATACAGACTGACCGACAGCAAGTATAAATACCACTATGAGAGGCAAACGATATGATTTAAGAAACCGCAATAACTTAAACATACATCAAACTTTATACACTAATTTAACTTGCATTTATATACCTTTCTCTTCTATTATGATAATTGACACGGGACAATAAATATATTATACTATAGAATAGTTTGATATTCTAAGTATTTATGAAAAAAGAAGCTACACGAGTTGAATTGCTGGAAATCCTTTTTAGAATCACCCGTTATATGAAGGGAGAGATGTCTTTTAAGGAAGGGCTCACCCATTTAAGTATATTACAGATCCAAGCCCTTATTTTCCTTAGCCAACATAAAAATGTTGCTATGGGAGACATTGCGGAGCATTTCGACATAGGGTTGCCTTCGGCAACCAGTTTGCTCAATAAATTGTGCGATCAGAAACTCGTGGAACGTCACACGGATGAAGAAGATAGAAGACTCGTGCGATTGACATTAACCGGTGGAGGAAAAGAATTATTAAAACAGGCAATGTGTCAGCGACGGAAGAAACTTGAAAGAATCCTTTCCTATTTATCGGAAAAAGAACAGAATGATTTATTGACTATTGTAAAAACGTTAGCAAATAGATTACAAAAATAAAATGAAAAAAACACTGATTTTTTCTTGTTTGGTTGTGGTATTGGCAATAGGAGGAGTGATTGGCTACGGGAAGTATACTTCCCTTTCCTCCGCTTCCCAGTACTCCACATCGACCACCACCACATCGGTACGCTTCGTGAATTCGGTTATTACTGCGGAAGGAAATATTGTTGCTCAAAACCAAGCAACGCTCCATTTTCAGATATCAGGCAAAGTGACGTACTTACCATTTAAAGAGGGAGACGCCGTAAGAAACGGCCAGACAATTGCGTCTCTTGATGCATATTCCACACAAAAACAATTGGAGGCTGCCCTTAACACCTTTCGATCTGTCCGCAACTCTTTTGATCAGACCAAAGACAATGTACAGAATAATGTGCAAAAAGCCCAAGTTACTCACCCGTACGATTATTACAGTTTGGCGGGGATGGAAATCGGTACGAGAGAAGATGCGATTAACGATACTATCAAACGGATTGTCGATCAAAATCAGGCCAGTCTGGATAATTCGGTTATCAATGTCCAGATTGCGAGCAATGCACTTTCCCTTTCAACGTTAACTTCCCCTCTCAAAGGCATTGTCCTTCATGAGGATGTTACTGTCCCCGGCCTTAATATAACTCCCGCAACGAGTTTTGTCGTTGCAGATCCGTCAACAGCAGTTTTCCGAGCAAATGTGCCAATAAATAATATAAATTATGTGACCCTTGGCGCAAACGCAGAAGTTGCGATAGATGGTATAAAAGATAAAATAACGGGTACGGTAGTGAATATATACCCATCGAAAGTTATTCTCCCAAGTGGCGAAGCTGTGTATCAGATAGATATCCAAAGCGACCAGATGGTGAAACTTGCGAAATTGGATCAGACCGGGACCGCTATGATTAAAACAAATTCGGAGCATGTTGCGCTTGTTCCCGAGTGGACTGTCCTCGGGGGGAAGTACGTCTGGGTAAATAATACCGGCACTCCTGAGTTGAAAACGGTAAAAACCGGGAAGATTCATGGGCAAGATATCGAAGTCGTCACCGGTCTAACTACACAGGATAAAATAATCGTTCATCCGGAATACATTCAATCATTACAATACCAATCCCTATGAAAAAAACATCTACGCCTCCCGACAAACAAAAAATGATGAAGATTGCCGTTATAGGTATCGCTGGCCTACTTGTTCTTTTGGCCGGTTTGTATATCCTCTTGCAAAACATCATGGGAAAAGTCTATATCGATAATTCGTTAATACAGGCTCCCGTCATAACGGTTTCTCCCGGAACTTCCGGCAAAGTGCAGGAAATAGATGTGAAAGAGGGACAGATTGTCTCAAGCGGCGATATATTAGCCGTTGTAGGTAGCGAAACGCTTCGCGCCCAGACAGATGGACTTATTACGTCGGCAAGCGATCTTACTGGGTCAACGGTGAACCCTCAAACATCCCTTATCCAGATGATCCGACCGATCAAATTGCGTGTGGTAGGAACGATCGATGAGAATAAAGGTTTGAACGATATACGCGTTGGCCAGACAGTCTCTTTTACGGTTGATGCGCTGCCCGGGAAAACGTTTTGGGGATATATCGATGAGATCTCCCCCAGCGCCAATACCCCCGTATTTTCTTTCTCCAGTTCGTCCGAGCGTGCGACACAGCAGTTTAGTATCTATGCTAAATTCAACACTGCATTGTATCCGGGGATAAAAAATGGTATGTCAACCAAAATGGTCGTATATACCAAAACACGATAACAAAGACTAAGGGTCAAGGAACGAAATATTTTTTATCTCTCGATTTCCCTTTATAACTACTAACTCTCCTTCTTTCGGATAGTCAAGCCGATCCCGAAAGACAAACTCTCCTTTGATGATCAAATGTATCATTGCCGCGATTACCGATCCATGGGTACAAATAATAATATTTTTTTCCTTGACTAATAATGCCTCTTCCAAAAAACGAGCAACTCTTTTTTTCAAATCTGCAAATGATTCACGATAATACTCCGTCAATCTCTTATCGAATGAGAATGATTTCCCTGTTGCTAACGAAATGATTTCGGCAGTATGT
>Ga0265316_10007231_pt1 | contig 10488 bp, 8 predicted proteins | sample 4522metaG_FD_202092 | JGI IMG/M metagenome (GOLD analysis project Ga0265316, IMG submission 202092) | Rhizosphere microbial communities from Carex aquatilis grown in University of Washington, Seatle, WA, United States - 4-5-22 metaG | ecosystem: Host-associated > Plants > Roots > Rhizosphere >...
CATGCCCACCGGCTGCGGCGCGAGATCATCGCCACGCAACTCACCAATTCGATGATCAATCGCGGCGGCGCTACGCTGATCGTGCGCATCTCCGATCAGACCGGCGCTACGCCCGCGTCGATCGCCGCCGCCTTCGCGGCGGTGCGCAACAGCTACGACATGATCGAACTCAACAGCGAGATCGATGCCCTCGACAATAAGATATCCGGCAAAACCCAACTCGATCTTTACGCCGCCGTGCAGGATTTGCTGCTCGACCGGCTGGTGTGGTTCCTGCGCAATGTCGATCTCAAGCAGGGCCTGGAGACCATCGTCAAACATTATCGCGACGGCATCGCGCAAGTCGCGGCCGCGCTCGATACCGCGCTGTCCAAGCCGGCCGCCGCCGCGCGTGACGCGCGTCAGGCCGAACTTGCCAAAGCCGGCGTGCCCGGCGATCTGGCGCGCCGCATCGCCAGTCTCGGCTGCCTGAAGGCCGCGACCGATATCGTGCTGGTGGCGGACCGCGCCAAGAGGCCGGTGGACGAAGTGACCGCGACCTATTTCGCGGCCGAGGCCTTCTTCCAACTCGACCAGATCGCCAGTGCGGTGCCTGGCATCGTGGTGTCGGATTATTTCGATCGTCTCGCGCTCGACCGCGCGGTCGATTCGATCGGCGACGCCGAGCGCCGGCTCACGGCGGCGATGGTTGGCGGCGATTTGGCTGGAGCCGGCGCGGTCGCCGAATGGGTCAAGCCGCGCCAGGCTGAGGTCGAGCGCATCCGCGCCGCGATCCACGAGATCGCCGGCTCCGGGCTGACGCTGTCGAAATTGTCGGTGGCGGCGAGTTTGCTGGGCGACCTCGCCCGCGGATAGCTAATGCCTGAAATGCCGCACGCCGGTGAACACCATCGCGACATTATGCTCGTCGGCGGCCTTGATCACCTCGTCGTCGCGCACCGAGCCGCCGGGCTGGATCACCGCGGTGGCGCCGGCTTCGATCGCCACCAGTAGACCGTCGGCGAACGGAAAGAACGCGTCGGAGGCGACCACCGAGCCTTTGGTCAGCGGCGCCGGGAGTTTCAATTCGCGCGCCGCGTCTTCAGCTTTACGAGCTGCGATACGCGCCGAATCGACCCGGCTCATTTGTCCGGCGCCGATGCCGACGGTGGCCAGCCCCTTGGCATAGACGATGGTGTTCGACTTGACGTGCTTGGCGACGCGGAAGGCAAAGCGCAGATCGGCCAGTTCCGTTTCGCTCGGCGCGCGCTTGGTGACGACTTTAAGCGGCATGACGTCGACCACCGCGTTGTCGCGCGACTGCACCAGCAGCCCGCCTGCCACCGACTTCACCGTCAAGCCGGATACGCGCGGATCGGGCAGCCCGCCGGCCAGCAGCAGGCGCAAATTCTTTTTCGCCGCCACGATCTTGATCGCCTCGTCGCTGGCGTCGGGCGCGATGATCACTTCGGTGAAAATCTCGACGATGGCGCGCGCCGCGTCGGCATCGAGTTTGCCGTTGAGCGCGACGATGCCGCCGAAGGCCGACGTCGAATCGCAGGCCAGCGCCTTTTTATAGGCCTCCAGCAAACTGGCGCCTTCCGCCACGCCGCAAGGATTGGCGTGCTTGACGATGACGCAGGCCGGCGTGCGGCGCGGATCGAATTCGGCGACGCATTCGTAGGCCGCGTCGGTGTCGTTGATGTTGTTGTAGGACAGTTCCTTGCCCTGAACCTGCCGCGCGGACGCCACGCCGAAACGCTGGCCCGGCGCCTTGTAGAACGCCGCAGTCTGGTGCGGGTTCTCGCCATAGCGCAGCGCCTGAATGAGCTTGCCGCCGAAGGCGCGATAGTCGGGCGCGTTGTCTTTGAGTGTCTCGGCAAACCAATTCGCGATCGCCGCGTCATAAGCCGCGGTTCGTGCGTAAGCTTTGGCCGCCAGCTTCTGCCGCAGCTCAAGCGTGGTCATGCCGGCATGTTCCGTCAACTCGCGGATGATTTTCTCGTAGTCCGCCGGCTCGACCACGACGGCGACGTCGGCGTGGTTCTTGGCGGCGGCGCGGATCATCGCCGGCCCGCCGATATCGATGTTCTCGATGCAGTCCGCGAACGTAGCGCCGTCGGCGACCGTTTCCTCGAACGGATAGAGATTGACCACCAACAGATCGATTGGCTTGATGCCGTGCTTATTCATCGCCGCGGCGTGGTCCTTGTCGGCGCGGATCGCCAGCAGACCGCCATGCACTTTCGGATGCAGCGTCTTGACCCGGCCATCCATCATTTCCGGATAGCCGGTCAGCTCGGCGATTTCGATGACCTTGAGGCCAGCTTCTTCAAGCGCCCTGGCAGTGCCGCCGGTGGAAACCAGTTCGACGCCCATGCCGGCCAGCGCCCTGGCAAAACCGACAAGCCCGGTCTTGTCGGAAACCGACAATAGAGCGCGAGTGATGCGGCGCGGGTGGCTGGCCATGGCATGACTAATGTCGCCCATAGCCCGTCCCCGCAAGGGGAAAGGCGAAAGAAGTCACAGCGGTAATTCCGGCTCGTCGGCGCGGGTCGGGCGGGCGCCGGGCGCTACCGGCGGGGTATGCCCGAAGCTCCATTTCAGCTTGGCGTGCTCGCGGGCATGGCCGTAGATCACGATTTGCACGGCGCGGCGCGGGCCGTCGGTTCCGGCCAGGAACACGCTTTCCTCGATCTCGACCAGGTTGCCCATGGTGGCGAAGGTCCAGACCTCGCGGTCGGGCAGCAGCAGAATGACGCCGCGGCCGTCCGACAGCCGGCTGGCCTTGATCGCCGGGTGCAGATGAAAGCGGATGGCGAATTCGTCGGCCACGTCGGGCGCGATGACCAAACCCTCGGACGGCGTGAAGCTGTCCTCGCCGTCGAGAACGCTGCCATCGGCGCTCAGTTGAATAATGCGGGTATGGACGATGCCGAAGTCGCCGGCATAACCGTCATGTGACGCCTGCAGCCGAGAGCCTTCGGCGGTGTCCTCGCGCTCGACCGGGACATTATGCGGGCCGCCCACGATCGGCGTGCCGAACAGCAGTTTGCGGAACGAACCGGATTCCAGAAAGTGGCATGAGGATTTGTCGTTGAAAGTGACGGTGGAATGCGCCGCGGTGGCGCGCGCCACCTGTCTCCATGTCTCTTTATTGACCGCCGGCAAGCCGCAATTGATCACCAGGCGGTGCTGCTTCCACGACAGTTCGAACGACAGGCAGCCGGCATGCGCCTCCTGGCTCAGCGCGAGCGGCGGCGGCTTGCCGGTATCCATCAGCAGTGCGGTCTGGCCAGCGTCGATGCGCTGATAGCCGGAATGCGGCGCATTCGACACCGGCGTGCCGCGCGCGTCGTCATAGGCCAGCACGGTAGCAAGCAGATCGACCGCGGTCGGGCCCATGCCATTAAATTGCGCGAAGTTGCCGTCGCCATGCCGGAAGAAACGCAGCATCGGCATCATGCGGTCGATGGCGTTGTTGAGCGCCGCCGGCGGCTGCAATTCGCGCGCGGAGAAGAGCTGGCGCAGCGGCAAGAGGTCGGCCAAAAGCTCGATCAGCGCGCCGGGATTGCGGCTGATATGCCCGCCATCGGGCAAGATCTGCTCGCGCAATTCCTCGATCAATTTGCGCGCGCTGGGACGCAGATTGCCGGACTGGCCCTGGATGCACAGCGTCGCGTAAGTGAGCGCGATCAAGGCTTGCAGCCGCGGCAAGCCGTCGCGCGACTGCTTGAGCGAGCGGCGCAGGTAGCGCACCTGCCGCGACAGGCTGCGGATGAAGCGGCGGTAGAAGCGCGCGTCGGCTTCCTGCAGCACGAAAGGCGCCTGGTTCAGCCAGCAGACCACGCGGCGCGACAGGATATCGAGCCGCCAGCCGAGCGGATGCCAGCCGCCTTGCAGATTGATCCAGTCGTCGATCAGCGAGCGCGCATTAGCGCGGGTGATGGCCGAGTCGGCGGCGCGCAAATGCCGCAGCCAGGAGAAGCTCAGCAGGATCACCGCCCACTCGTCCGACGGCGGCGTCATTTCAAAAGGCGAGCGCCGGTCGCAGATCACGACTTTGCCGGCAAAGGCGAAACGGCCGGCATAGATTTCGCTGGCGCGCGTGGCGTCGGCGGTGCGCAAATCTTGCGGGGCGATCACCAGCCGGTCGGTCTTGGCCGAGCCGAAGCGCCAGCGCAGCAGCGGATGCGCGTTGATGCCGCCGATGAGCCTGCGCAAGGCGCGGCGGCCAATAAGCATGGAAAGCCCTAGCCGCTCCGCGACCGAAACACCCTTCATGAGGTTGCTCGTCCCCTGCCACGCGGCCCGATTCGTTCGCCTGAACCGCACGATAGCGAAGCGCCGGGGCAGGGCCAATACGGCTGGCCGGAGAGGTATTTGGAGCATTTTCCGGCGAAGTGGGAACCGGTTCGCCGCAGAAAATGCGACAAAACAAGGAATCTAGAACATGATCGGATTCAATTGAATCGGATCATGTTCTAGAGCGTTTTCGTGAGGCGGGCGGCATAAAAGCCATCGATCCCGCCCCAGCGCGGTTCGGGATCGGGCAGGTGCAGCGGCAGGGTGCGCAAATCGCCGTCGGCGGTCACAAATTCGGGATGGCCGAAAGCCTCTTGCGGCGTAATCGGTTTGCGGACGACGCCGCTATTGCGCGCCAGCAAAGCGCCGATCTGGTCCACGCCTTCCTCCGGCTCCAGCGAGCAGACGCAATAGACCAGCGTGGCGCCGGGCTTGAGCAGGCCGACCGCGCGGTCGAGCAGCCGCTGTTGCAAGGAAGTGAGCGCGGCGAGATCGGATTCCGACTTGAGCCAAGGCACATCGGGATGGCGGCGGATGGTGCCGGTCGAGGAGCAGGGCGCGTCGAGCAGCACGGCGTCGAACGGTCCGGCATTGGACGATTCAGGTTGCCACTCCAGCACGTCGGCGGCAACGGTCTCCGCTTGCAGCGACAGCCGCGTGAGATTGTCGCGCAGCCGCGTCAAGCGCGCCGCCGATCGATCGACCGCGGTGACGCGCGCACCGGCGGCGGCGAGTTGCGCGGTCTTGCCGCCCGGCGCCGCGCACAGGTCGGCGACGTCAAGCCCGCGCACGTCGCCGAGCAGACGCGCCGGGATCGACGCCGCGGCGTCCTGCACCCACCAGGCGCCTTCGGCAAATCCCGGCAGCAATGCGATGTCGCCATGCGCAATCGTGCGCACGCTGCCGGTCGCCAGAACGCGGCCGCGCAAATGCTCGGCCCATAATGCGGCGTCGGCCTTCACGGTGAGATCGAGCGCCGGCTCATGGCCATTGGCCTCCGCGATCAAGCGCGCGGTTTCGGCGCCGTAGGTTTTGGTCCAGCGCTTCACCAGCCACTCCGGCGTGTCGCGGGTGGCGCGCGCGGGCAACTTGGTGTCGCGGCTCTGCGCCACCCGGCGTAGCACCGCGTTGATCAAGCCGGCGTAACGCGCGGCGCGCCGGTCGGCCTGGGCCAGCCGAACCGAAAGATCGACCGCGGCATGGTCGGGAACTTCGAGCCAAAGGATTTGCGCGGCGCCGATCAAGAGGATGGTTTCGGTGCGTGGCGCCTCGGCCGGAAAGCCTTTTTCGAGAAAGGTGGCGAGCAGGGCGCGCAAGGTGCCGAGCCGCCGCAGCACGGTGGCGACCAGCCGGCGCATGAGCGCGCGGTCGCGGTCGGCGAGCGCGGCGAGACCAGGATGCGCGCCTTTGCCGGAGAGCTGCTCGTCGAGCGCAATGTGCCGCCGCAACACGCCGTCGAGAATGTCGGCGGCAATCCTGCGGGCGGCGAGGCCGGGAACTTCCGGCTGAGGAGAGGTGCGCGGTCGCGCCATATCCGCAACATTGCCATGAATTGTGGCCGTGGCACGAACGCGACGCAAAAAAACCGCGTGAACGCACCGATTTACCGCCGGCGCGAGGCGCCGGAGAAGCCGGGACCAATTTCAGTTACAACCACAGATAGTCTTGTGCGAATCGGCCACAACTCGCTAATTAAGGACTATGTTCATAACGCTGAGACATTTCGCGCTGCCGCGGCATGGTGGTGTCCTGATGCTGGCGGTAGCCTGTTTTGCCGCGGGCCTCGCCGGCGGCGCGCTGATCGCGCCGGTGGGTGCGAGCAATGGCACAACCCTACCCACGCCCACCACCGCGGCGCCGGCAGTTGCCACCGCCGGCGCGCTGCGCGGCGCGCATGCCGCCGAAGTCGTGCGCGTGCTCGACGGCGACACCTTCGAGGCGCGGGTGCGCATCTGGCCGGGCATGGAGATCACGACGCGCGTCCGCCTGCGCGGCATCGACGCGCCGGAGATGCATGCGCGGTGCGACGACGAACGGGTCAGGGCGGTAGCCGCGCGCGACGCGCTAACGCGAATCCTGAACGAGGGCGCGGTCGGCATCGCACGCATCGGCCAGGATAAATATGGCGGCCGCGTCGACGCCGATGTCTCGACTGCAAGAACATCCGATGTGTCGGCGGTGATGCTCGAACGCGGATTCGCGCGCCGCTACGACGGCGGCCGGCGCGAGAGTTGGTGCGGGTAATTAAATTTATTTATTGCAGCACGACGACTTCGGTCCCGACCGGCGCGCGGGCGTAGAGGTCGAGGATGTCTTCGTTGAGCATCCGGATGCAGCCGTGCGAGACGAAATGGCCGACCGAGCCAGGTTCGTTGGTGCCGTGAATGGCGTAGTTGCCGTGATCGAGGCCCATCGCCGCCGCGCCCATCGGATTGCGTGGCGAGCCGCCCGGGATGGTCAGCGGAATATTCGGATTGGCGAGCGCGATGTCTGCCGGCGGTCCCCAGGCCGGCTTGAGGAATTTCTCGGCGATCTGGGCGCGGCCGTGCCAGGCCATGCCGGCGCGGCCGACGCCGACCGGATAGCGGATCGCCTGACCGCCGCCGACGACGAAAAACAATTCGCGCGCTTGAGTGACGATGACGATGGTGCCGGGCCGGTAGCCGCCGCCGAACCCCACCATGTCGCGTGCCGATGCGAGCGAAGCGGTCAGCGTGAAGGCGACCGTTGCGAGCGCGAGACCGAACCAGTGCCTACGATCGATCATCGCTCGACAATCACCGGCGTACCGACCGCGACGAGCCGATAGAGCTCGACAATGTCGCGGTTGTACATGCGGATGCAGCCGTAGGAGACGAAGCCGCCGATCGATTGCGGCCGGTTGGTGCCGTGGATGGCGTATTCGCCGCCGCGCAGCGTCAGCGCGGCTTCACCCATCGGGTTGTTGGCGGCGCCGCCGGGAATAACCTCGGGCAGACTGGGATGATCGTGGCGGATTTCCTGCGGCGGCGCCCAGGCCGGCCGCATGAACTTGCCTTCAACCTGCGCGTTCCCGGTCCAGGTCTTGCCGCTGCGGCCGACGCCGACGGGAAAGCGCAAGGCGCGCTGTTCATCGAGAACATAATATAGGCTGCGCTCGCCGGTTTTCACCACGATGGTGCCGGGCGCAAAACCGGAGAACGCGACAATGTCGCGATCGCGGGTCGCGGCGCGCGCGGCCGCCGCCGCAAGCAGCGCAAAGCCCAGCACAATCGCGACAAAAACCGCCGTCCGTCTCAGGATAAGAAGCATCGCACCCGCCCGCCATTGTCACCGGATGCGATGATAATGCGACGGCGGGCAAGCTCAGGGGAAAGCTCGAAATAGCGTAAATGGCGACTGAAAGCGGCGGTTAACCAAGTTGGGCTGCTAGTTGCCGTCGAGCATCCTGTTCGCATTGCGCTGGGCTTCCTGCAGCCGCTTGCTGATGTCCTGGTGCGCGCTGAGCAGCGGGCCGAACTCGGCCAAAGTCTGTTTGTCCTTGGCCTGTATCTGCGCGCCGTTGAAAATGAGCTTGTCGCGGTGCGTATTGACGTAGTCGGCGATCTTCAGCGACGCCTTGACGCCCTCGGCCAGAATCTTGGTCGACAATATCATCGCCTGCGCCGGCGCGGTAACGACCTTGGCGTAGGTCTTGTCGTAGACCGCTTTCAAATCGTCGGGTTGTTTGAGCGCGGCGCGCTCGGCGTCGGCCTGCGCCAGCCGCTTCTCCAGAGCCGGCTGATCTTTGGTGAGCATATCGTCGATCACGGTCAGCTCTTGGCGATGCGCCGCCATCTGCTCGATGGTGCGCGATCCCGGGCTGCCCAGTTTCTTCATCACCTGGTCGTCTTGCGCCGATATCGCGCCGATGTCCTTGCTGAAATTGACAATGACCGCGTAGTGCTTGGCGTAATCGCCGAACGATTTCGTTTCGTCGGCGGTCGGGTTGAGAATGTGGACACCCATCCGCTGATTGACCTGAGTGAGGAAGGCGATGAAGGCCTTGCGCTGGTCGGGCTCGCTGTCGCCGCAGGCCACAAGTCCGATTGCCAATAAAACGAGCGCGGCGATACCAGCCAACCGCCGATTATTAACCGTCATTGCAAAATTGCCCCCGTCGCCAGCCCCAGGTTCCACGGCCACCTTAACGTTCACGCCGGACATTGGCTAATCCGGCTGGGCCGGGCGGGTTTACTCAAAAAGACCAATAAAAATGGGCTGTGCGGCGGCCACAACTTGAATTACAATTCTACGGTTCTGGGCGACGGAGCGCGTACGATGTTGGCACCGGCCTCTGTGAATAAGCGTGGCTTTCAGCTCGTGCTGATCAAGCCGTCGCATTACGACGCCGACGGCTATGTGATCCAGTGGATCCGCTCTTCGATCCCGGCGAACTCGCTCGCCGCCGTCTATGCCCTCGCCCAGGATGCAGCCGATCGTCACGTGCTCGGCTCCGATGCCGTGATCGACATCAGCGCGATGGACGAGACCAATACCCGGATCAACATCAAGGACATCATCGCGCAGTTCAAACGCCACGACGGCTTCGGCATGGTCGGGCTGGTCGGCGTGCAATCGAACCAGTTTCCGCGCTCGCTCGACATCGCGCGGCCGTTGCGCGCGGCCGGCATTCCGGTGGTGATCGGCGGCTTCCACGTCTCCGGCTGCCTCGCCATGCTGCCCGGCATTCAGGCCGATCTTCAGGCCGCGCTCGACATGGGCTGCAGCTTGTTCGCCGGCGAGGCGGAAGAGGGCCGCCTCGATACCGTCCTGGTCGACGCCGCGCACGGCCAGCTCAAACCGATATACAACTACATGGCGGAACTGCCGGGGCTCGAGGGCGTGCCGACGCCGTTTCTGCCGGCGGAGAATCTCAAACGCACCGCCAATCATTATGCCAGCTTCGACGCCGGACGCGGTTGCCCCTACCAGTGCTCGTTCTGCACCATCATCAACGTGCAGGGGCGCAAGTCACGCCGCCGCTCGCCGGACGACATCGAGAAACTGCTGCGTCAGCATTTGCAGCACGGCTTCCATTGGTTCTTCGTCACCGACGACAATTTCGCCCGCAACAAGGATTGGGAGGCGATCTTCGACCGCATCATTCAGTTGCGCGAGCGCGACGGCCTCAACATTAAGATGGTCATCCAGGTCGATACGCTCTGTCACAAGATCCCGAATTTCATCGAGAAGGCGGCGCGCGCCGGGGTGAAGAAGGTCTTCCTCGGCCTGGAGAACATCAATCCAGCCAACCTGATGGCGGCCAACAAGCGCCAGAACAAGATCACCGAGTACCGCAAGATGATTCTCGCTTGGAAAGCGGCGAAGGTGATCACCTATGCCGGCTATATCCTCGGCTTTCCCGCCGACACCGCGGAATCGATCCGCGAGGATATCGAGATCATCAAGAAAGAGCTGCCGCTCGATATTCTCGAGTTCTTCTGCCTGACGCCGCTGCCGGGCTCGGAAGACCACAAGGTGCTGCATGCCAAGGGCGTCTGGATGGACCCGGACATGAACAAATACGACCTTGAGCAGGTCGTCACCGGCCACGCCAAGATGTCGAAGGACGAGTGGGAAGGCATCTATCGCGCCGCGTGGGACATCTATTACACGCCGGAGCACTTGCGCACGATCATGCGGCGCGCCGCCGCCTTCGATATTGGCGTCTCGCATCTACAGGGATTGCTATTGATGTTCTCGAAGGCGGTCGCAATCGAAAACCTGCATCCGCTTCAGGCCGGCATCTTCCGGCGCAAGTATCGTACCGACCGCCGCTACGGCATGGCGATCGAGCCGGTGTGGAAATTCTATCCCAAGCTGATCTGGGAGGTCGCGCGAAAGATCAAGATATTGGCGCGCTATTGGCTCGAGCTCGACCGCATCCGGCGTGACGTGCAGAAAGACCCCAACCGCCGCAATTACACCGATGCGGCGCTCACGCCGGTCGTGGACGGCGAGACCGAGACGCTTGAAATGTTCACGCATAACGCCGGTGCGCGCGATGCCGTCGCTCACGCGCGCAAGATCCACGATCTCACGCACGGCCATGCCCACGCGAAGGAAGCGGTCGAGGCGTAGCTTCAACCGCTCGTCCCCGCGAAAGCGGGGACCCAGGAAGGCAATCTGCGGTCTTTAGTTCTTAGCGCTGGATTCCCGCTTGCGCGGGAATGAACGGAAATT
>Ga0265316_10007238_pt1 | contig 10479 bp, 9 predicted proteins | sample 4522metaG_FD_202092 | JGI IMG/M metagenome (GOLD analysis project Ga0265316, IMG submission 202092) | Rhizosphere microbial communities from Carex aquatilis grown in University of Washington, Seatle, WA, United States - 4-5-22 metaG | ecosystem: Host-associated > Plants > Roots > Rhizosphere >...
ATCGTCGAATTGCTGCCCTATGATCGCGCGAACACCTCGATGAAATCGTTCACGATGTGTCCGCAATGCCAGGCCGAATACGACGACCCGCGCGACCGCCGGTTCCACGCGCAACCCAATGCCTGTCCGGTTTGCGGGCCGCGTTTGGAGTTTTGGCGTAGCGGCGTTCGGCAGAACGCCGACTTTTCCGAGGCGCAAAGTCAGCCGCGCTCTGCCGAGCGCAGCGACGATGCCGTGATCGCCACCGCAGAAGCGATTCGTAAAGGGAAAATTGTCGCCGTCAAAGGCATCGGCGGTTTTCAATTGATAGTGGACGCGCGCAATGAAGCCGCCGTCAAACGTCTTCGCAATCGAAAACAGCGCGAGGAAAAACCTTTTGCCCTGATGTTTCCGTCACTGGAAAGTATTAAGACCGAATGTGAAGTTTCACCTTTGGAAGAACGATTATTGCGCTCACCCGAGTCGCCCGTTGTCCTGCTCAAAAAAATCGTAAATCGTAAATCGCAAATTGTAAATGCCGCGGCTCCCGGCAATCCTCATCTCGGTGTGATGCTGCCTTACACGCCGTTGCATCATCTCCTGCTGGCCGAACTCGGCTTTCCCGTGATTGCCACGAGTGGTAATTTGAGCGACGAACCGATTTGCACGGACGAACACGATGCACTGGAGCGGCTACATGGCATCGCCGATGTTTTTCTCGTCCATAACCGTCCCATTGTCCGCCACGTGGACGATTCCATTGTGCGCGTGATGCTGGATCGCGAACTCGTCCTGCGTCGCGCCCGTGGTTACGCGCCATTGCCCATTTCCTTGCACTCTCAACTGTCAACCTTCAACTCTCAACCGGTGCTGGCCGTCGGCGCGCACCTGAAAAACACCGTCGCGCTGTCGGTTGGGAACCAGGTTTTCCTCAGCCAGCACATCGGTGATTTGGAAACGGAACAGGCCAACGACGCGTTTCGCCGGGTCATTGCCGATTTCGAGAAACTTTACGAGGCCAAACCGCAAGTCATCGCCGCCGATTTGCATCCGGATTACCTTTCGACCCGGTTTGCCCGGGAGTTCGGTAGGGCCGAGCTGCCGCTCGGCCCGGATGCGCCGCAACGCGTCCCTGTCACGATTGGCGTCCAGCATCACATCGCCCACGTTCTGTCCTGCATGGCGGAAAATGAATTGTCGCCGCCGGCGCTGGGTGTTTCCTGGGACGGCACGGGCTACGGATTGGACGGTACCATCTGGGGCGGTGAATTTTTTATCGTCACCGATAAAACCGTCGAGCGCGTCGCGCATTTGCGACCGTTCCGGCTGCCCGGCGGTGAGCGGGCGGTCAAGGAGCCTCGCCGCACGGCCCTGGGTCTGCTGTATGAAATCTTTGGCGACGCTGTTTTCGAACGAAGAGACCTTGCGCCCGTCGGCGCCTTTTCCAAAACGGAACTGGCGGCCTCGAAAACAATGCTCGCGAAACAGTTGAATTCGCCCGTGACCACGAGCATGGGCCGGCTGTTCGACGCGGTCGCCTCGCTCGTTGACCTTCGCCAGCAAATGCGGTTTGAAGGCCAGGCGGCCATGGAACTGGAATTTGCGCTGGATGGAGTGAACACGGATGAACATTACAACCTGTCACTCGTCAAATATCACCCCTCACTCGTTCTCGATTGGTCGCCGATGATTGAAGCGATTTTATCGGACGTGCAAAAGGGTGTGGCCACTGGCAGGATATCGGCGAAGTTTCACAATGCGCTGGCGGAAGCCGTGGTGGCCGTGGCCGAAAGCATTGGTGAGCGGCGTGTGGTGTTGAGCGGCGGATGCTTTCAAAATCGCTATTTGACCGAGCGGACGGTGCGGCGTTTGCAAGCAGAAGGCTTCCAGCCATATTGGCATCAGCGTGTCCCCCCCAATGATGGCGGGATTGCCCTCGGCCAGATTGTCGCCGCCTTTCGCGGGCAGCCTGAAATCGTCAATCAAAAATCATAAATCGAAAATGTGCCTCGCCATTCCAGGAAAGATTGAGAGCATCAGCGGCGATGACCCGTTGACCCGCATGGGCAAGGTCAACTTCGGCGGCATCCGGAAGGAGGCCTGCCTGGCTTATGTGCCGGAGGCCAAGGTCGGCGATTATGTCATTGTGCACGTCGGTTTCGCCCTGAGCCGGCTGGATGAGGACGAGGCGCAAAAAGTCTTTGAGTATTTGAAGCAGATCGAGGAATTGGGCGAGTTGCAGGAGAACGGCCCATGAAGTATCTCGACGAATACCGGGACGGTGAACTCGCGCAAAAAATTGCGCGCGAGGTGCACCGCGTTACCACCCGGCCCTGGAATATCATGGAGGTCTGCGGCGGCCAGACGCACGCCATCGTCAAATTCGGCATTGATGAATTGCTGCCCAAATCAATCACGCTCATCCATGGACCGGGCTGTCCCGTCTGTGTCACGCCGCTCGAAATCATTGACCAAGCGCTCGAAATCGCCGCGCGGCCCAACGTTATTTTCACGTCGTTCGGCGACATGCTGCGCGTGCCGGGCAGTACGACGGATTTGCTTTCGGTGAAGGCCAAAGGCGGCGACGTGCGCATCGTTTATTCGCCGCTCGATGCCGTGAGACTGGCGGAGCAAAATCCGGCCAAAGAGGTGGTTTTCTTCGGGGTCGGTTTCGAAACCACGGCGCCCGCCACGGCGATGGCGGTTTATCAGGCGGCGCACAAGCAACTCAAAAACTTTTCCCTGCTCACGTCACACGTGCTGGTGCCGCCCGCGATGGTGGCGTTGTTGTCGTCGCCGAACTGCCGGATTCAGGGCTTTCTGGCCGCCGGGCACGTCTGCACCGTGATGGGCTTTGAGGAGTATTTTCCCGTGGCGGCAAAATACCACGTGCCGATTGTGGTGACCGGTTTTGAGCCGCTGGACATATTGCAGGGCGTGCTGATGGTCGTGCAGCAGCTGGAATCCGGCCGGGCAGAGGTCGAAAACCAATATGCCCGGGCGGTGCGTCGTGAAGGCAATCAGCCCGCGCAGAAATTGATTCGTGAAGTGTTCCGCGTCATTCCGCGCAAATGGCGTGGCGTGGGCGAAATCGCGCAAAGCGGCCTGGGCTTGGGTGAGGCCTACTCCGCGTTCGACGCCGGGAAAAAGTTCGGCGTGGCCGAACATCACGTCGAAGAACCGGCCGCGTGCATCAGCGGCCTGGTGTTGCAGGGTTTGAAGAAACCGCAGGAATGTTCCGCCTTCGGCACGAACTGCACGCCGGAACATCCGCTGGGTGCAACGATGGTCTCCAGCGAAGGCGCCTGCGCGGCGTATTATCGCTACCGGCGGCATTGAATTTACGATTTACGATATGCGATTTACGCATCAACCTCGAATTTGGGAGCAGCACGTAAATCGCAAATCGTAAATCAAAAATCACGAGCCTTTATGGAACAAAACAATCATTTTGCGCCGAGCTGTCCCATTCCCATCTCGCAATATCCGCACGTGCTGATGGCGCATGGCGGCGGCGGCCGGTTGATGCACCAGCTTATCGGTAAAATGTTCCTGACCGCGTTCCGCAATCCATTGCTCGAAACGCAGCACGATTCAACGGTGGTGGAATTGACCGGCAAAAAAATCGCCTTCACGACCGATTCCTACGTCGTGCGTCCGTTGTTTTTTCCCGGCGGCGACGTCGGCTCGATGGCCGTTCACGGCACGGTGAACGATCTGGCCATGAGCGGCGCGCATCCGCTTTACCTCAGCGCCGCGTTTATCATCGAGGAAGGCCTGCCGATGGAGACCTTGTGGAAAATCGCCTGCTCGATGGCGGCGGCGGCAACCCGTTGCGGCGTGCAAATCATCACCGGCGACACCAAGGTGGTGGACAAGGGCAAGGGCGACGGCGTGTTTCTCAACACCGCCGGCATCGGCATCGTCGAACACAACCTGAACATCGCGCCGCCGAGCGTGCGGCCCGGTGACGCCGTCCTGGTGAGCGGCGACCTGGGCCGGCACGGCATGGCCATCATGGCCGTGCGCGAAGGATTGCAATTCGAGAGCGCCATCGAGAGCGATTCGGCACCCGTTCACGAAATCGTCCGGGAATTGCTCAAGGCCGGCATTGAAATTCACTGCCTGCGCGACCTGACGCGCGGCGGGCTGGCCAGCGCGCTCAATGAAATCGCCGAGGCCGCCCGCGTGCGCATTGAAATCGTCGAAAAATCCGTGCCCGTGCGGGAAGATGTCCATGCCGCGTGCGAGATGCTGGGCCTCGACCCGTTGCACGTTGCGTGCGAGGGGCGGTTTGTGGCGTTTGTGGCAGCCGGGGATGCGGACCGCGCGCTGTCCATCATGCAGGGCCACGCGTTGGGCGTGGGATCCGCGGCCATCGGCCGGGTGGCCGAAAGTTCCGCGCCGCTCGTCACGTTGAAAAGCGCGATTGGCGCGAGCCGGATTCTCGACATGCCCAGCGGCGAACAACTGCCGAGGATTTGCTAGTCGGTCAGGACGCCGTTGAGCGCCACCATGGTGCTCTGGAAGGTTTCCTCCGGTGTGCCGCCGGCGATGACGGGCACCAGCAGACCGCGTTCCTGATAAAATTTGATCAGCGGCCGGGTGCTTTTTTCATAGGCCGCCATCCGCACGCGGACGGATTCGGGCCGGTCATCTTCGCGCTGGAACAGTTTTCCACCGCAACTGTCGCAGACGCCTTCGGTGCGCGACGGTCGGGACGCAACGTGATAGACCGCCTTGCAATTGTAACAGGTGCGCCGGCCGCTGATGCGGGCCACGATTTCATCCATCGGCAGTTCGTAATTGAGCACCGCCGTCAACGTCACGTCCTCCTGTTGCATCAATTTATCGAGGGCCTCGGCCTGGACCACGGTGCGCGGAAAACCGTCAAGCAGAAAGCCGCCACAGCAATGCAGGCAGCGCAGGCGCTCACCCACCATGTCCAGCACCGTTTGGTCCGGCACCAGGTCGCCGCGCCGCATGAAATCCAGCGCGCAATCCATGGCCGGGCTTCTGTGCCCGTCCGGCAACGTCTTGGCCGCGCGAAAGACATCGCCGGTGGACAGGTGACAGGCGCCCAACCGTTCGTGGAGCAGGTCCGCCTGGGTCCCTTTGCCAACGCCGGGCGCGCCCAGCAGGACGAGCCGCCAGGCCTTGGCCGGTGTTTTCAGGGGTGGATTTGAGCAAACCGCTTTGCCGGCCTTCAGCCAGGCTGCCCGATCGTTTTTCGTCGCACTCATAGTCATGTCATCAGTTTACGTTAATTGTTTAACTTAGACAATAAGCATGCCGATATTCCCAAAAGATGTTCCGTCTTTGGCAAAATCCGCGAAATGGAATGCCCCCTTTGCCGGGTGAATCATTTTGCTAAACCTTCCCATTAACTCCTGCAAGGTATGGCGAAATTTTGACAATAACCGTGTAGTGCGCGGTGCCGCCCGGTTTTAGAGTGCCTTGTGAGAATTGTGGAAGAACCAAATACCAGACCATTGACGGGTGTCGGGCAACCGGAAAGGAAAAATCACACGCCGGCGCGCGAAGCAGCGTTCGACCGGCCGCGGGATTTTCTCAACAACCGATTTGTTTATGCCGTCATTTCGTCACGCGCGCACGGGTTGTCATTGGGCGTGAACATGAACCCCGACAAGCTCTGCAACTTTGACTGTCTGTACTGCGAGGTGGATCGCCGCACGCCATCCGCGGAAACGACCCTGGACGTAAGTGTCATGGGGGAGGAACTCCAGCGGACGCTCACCTACGTGCTGCAGGGCCGGTTGCATGAACGCCCGCATTACCAGTCATTGCCAACCGAGCTGTTGCAATTGCGCCACGTCGCGCTGAGCGGCGACGGTGAGCCGACCCTGGCGCCGAATTTTGCCGAAGCCCTGCAGGAAGTGATTCATGTCCGGGCGCTCGGCGGTTTTCCATTTTTCAAAATCGTGCTGATTACCAATGCCACCGCCCTGGATCGTCCGCAGGTGCAGGAAAGTCTCAAACGCCTTACCAAGTCGGATGAAATCTGGGTGAAGCTCGACGGCGGCACGCAGGATTATTTGAACAAGGTGGACCGGCCCAACGTTCCGTTGGACAAGGTGCTGGCGAATATTCTGGCGCTGGGCCGCCAGCGTCCAGTGGTCATTCAAAGCCTGTTCCCCGCCATCAACGAGGAGGAGCCGTCGCTGGAACAGATCGAACAATTCGCGCAGCGCCTCAAGGAATTGAAGGCCCGGGGCGCGCAGATCTCCCTCGTGCAAATTTATTCCGCCGCGCGTCCCATGTCCCATTCCGAATGCGGACACCTGCCACTGAAAACGCTGTCGCACATCGCGCAGCTCGTCCGCCAGGTCACCGGCCTGAAAGCGGAAGTCTTTTAAGGCCACGACCCGAAAAACTGATTTTTCGACCGCGAACCCACGCCAAATGCATTGACGAGCCGTGCTTATTCTGCTGTAATATAAACATGAGCTTGGGTAGAGTCAGATTTGCCATACTCCTCGGAATTTTTACTTCGGCAATGCTTCAGCCGGCTTCATTTTTTGGCGTCACCATCCGGGATGACGTGCCGGACAGCAGTTATCTGGCCCTTGGGGCCAGCCCGGAATACGACGCGGTGGGAACGTTTGTCAACAGCTGGGGTTACACCGGCAGCGGCACGCTCATTGCCCCAGACTGGGTGCTGATGTCGGCCCACGAGTTGATTGCCGCCAGCTCGGGAACTTTCACCATTGATGGGCTGTCCTATACCTCGACCCAACTGATTAAGAATCCGAACTGGAGCAACGGAAGTGTGTTCAATGGTAATGACTTTGGCCTGGTGCATCTCAGCTCGCCGGTTGTAGGCGTCACGCCAGCAACACTCTACACCGGGTCATCGGACGTGGGGCAGATCGGTACGTATGTCGGATACGGTTTGACGGGGACGGGTCTGACCGGCTACCAGAACACTCCCGACAACCAAAAGCGGGCGTTTCAAAACGTCCTGGATGGCGACTTCGGCAATCCCTCCCTGTTACTGGGCAGCGATTTCGACAATCCGCACACGACGGCGAACAACCTTTGGGGAAGCGCAACACCGCTGCCGCTGGAGGGCTGCGTGGCCCCGGGCGACAGCGGGGGCGGCATGTTTATTACGATTGACTCGCAAACCTATTTGACGGGCGTCATCGCCTTCGTGGCGGCGACGGATGGCAACGCCAATGCCAATTATGGTGACCTGAGTGGTTCCGGACGGGTCTCGGCGTTCGTTCCCTGGATCGACAGCATTATTTCAGCGCCGGAACCCGCGACGACCGCGCTGCTCGCCGGTGCCGGTCTGGTCATGCTTTTGGCGCGGCGCCGTTGACCAGGAAATCAATAGCCCGCAACGCTGCCCAAATTTTGCGCCGGTGTTGACAGCGCGCAGCCGGCGCGTAAAGTTCCCCCGGCAGTCGCATTTTAACTGAGCCCGGGAGAACCATATGTCCATCCGACCCATCAAGCGCCTGATCAAGGCCAAGCCAACCCTCGAAGGCGCCGGCGTGCATTTGCGCCGTGCGTTTGGCTTCGGCAACACCTCCGACTTTGACCCGTTCCTCCTGCTCGACGATTTTCGCAACGACATTCCCGACGATTATCTGGCCGGCTTTCCGTGGCATCCGCATCGCGGCATCGAAACCATCACCTACGTCCTTGCCGGCACTGTTGAGCACGCCGACAGCCTCGGCAATCGGGGCGCCATCGCCCCTGGCGACCTCCAATGGATGACGGCGGGCCGCGGCATCATTCACCAGGAAATGCCCAAAGGCGACCCGCTGGGCCGCATGCATGGGTTCCAGTTGTGGGCCAACCTGCCGTCGTCGCTCAAAATGACCGCGCCGCGCTACCAGGAAATCAAGGCGCTGGAAATCCCCGAGGTGACCGAGGACGACGGCACGCAGGCCCGGATCATTTGCGGCAGTTTTTGGGGCAAACGCGGTCCGGTGGAAGGCATCGCTGCCGATCCGACCTACCTTGACGTCTCCGTGCCGCCCGGCAAACGCAAGCGGTTGCGCGTCGAGAAGTCGAGCCACGCGTTCGCTTATGTCTTTGCGGGCAGCGGCAAGTTCTGCAACGCCTCCGCCCCGCTGGCGGTGCCGACGGAGAGCCTCGGCTGGGCCGACACTGCCCTGCCGATGGAAGCGGACAATCGTTCGCTTATTCTGTTCGACACCGGTGACGAGGTCGAAGTGCAGGCCGGGGAGGACGGCATCCGGTTTCTGCTTGTGTCCGGCAAACCGCTGCAGGAACCGGTGGCGTGGTACGGACCCATCGTCATGAACACGCAGGCCGAACTCCAGCAGGCCTTCGAGGAACTTCAAAAAGGGACCTTCCTGAAGAAAACCTGAGCCGGCAGCATCAATTTTTTTTAACGCCGACTTTATGTGACCAACTGGAATGAAGGTGGATACACATAAAAATTACCCGGCTCCGGCTGAATTCGAACTCCCATGGTTGGTTTCCTCCTTTGTCCTTGTATCGAGATTGGCGGTGCGTCATTTTTCCGCGGCAGTTGTATGTAAGTCAACACAGGAGAATGATATGTTCCTCAGACCGAAGTTTGTACTGGCTCTTGCCCTGATGTGGCTGATCCAGCCGCTGCACGCCGGCATCCTGATGAACGGAAGTTTTGAGGCAGCAACGAACGCCGCCACGCTGGATTATATTTCGTTGAGTCCGGGTTCCACGAACATTCCTGCATGGACGACAACCAATGCCGAATTAACCTGGGACGGCGGAGCGCTCAGCATCAGCCCAAGGCTGACTGCCGCGCAAGGATATGATTTTCTGGACCTGACCGGCACTCACGATGCTCCCCCGTACGGCGCCGTTTTCCAAACCATGACAACCCTCATCGGCCAGCAATACCAGGTCTCGTTTGAACTCGGCAGTGATAAATACTGGGACGCTTATTACGGTGGCACATTTACCGCCCCGGTGGTGGCGGTATCGCTTAATGGCGTCGTCGTTTTCTCTGCCACCAACAATTTTCCAGCCCTCACCAACTATTGGCAGACCTGGAGTTTTAACTTCACTGCCGGCGCCACCAGCACGACGTTGAGGTTCACCGGGTCCAATGCCACCCCAGTCGCCTATATTGGATTGGATAATGTGATGGTGACGGGCAGCCCGCTGGTGATCGTGTTGAGTGCGCCGGCGATTGCCAGTGGCCAGGCACAGATTCCGTTTACGCTCACGAGCGGAACGGCGTCCACGTTCGAGCTGCTGCAATCCTCGCTGGTCAATGGCCCGTGGGTGACGAACAGCAACGCCGCGTTGACGACGAATGTTCCGGGTGTCACCTATACCTTCACGGCACCGACGGCCGGCGCGGACGAGTTTTACCGCGTGCAATCACCGTGAGTGAGCGGAACCTCTCCCCTCAGCCTTCCTTGCCGCACCGAAAGACGCCAGGTTTTTATCCACAGATGGCGCAGATGAACGCCGATTTATTTCTGCGTTCGACCCTCTATATTTGGAACTCAGTCCGCTACAGATGGATGAAGACATAGACAAAGAGACCAAAAGCGCACATTGGAACATCTGCGGCCACGGCCAGGGGCATCAAGACTACCCGCAGCGTGGTGTTTTTTGGATGCGTACTGGGCGGCAAGGTATAGGGGCCGGGTGGAAAACCGTCCCGGTGAATCGTGATTTGCTCGTTCGTACTGTCCAAAACCGCATAACCCAGCGGTTGGGAGGAAGCGTTGATGGGGACCTTGCCCGAGCGATACACCGGTAAGGATTCAGACCTGCCGACGGAGTTCGTGAGCTGGCGGATGGCCTTGTGCGTGACGGCCAGTTCGTCAGGTGACTGACTGACCCGCCAGCCAACTTCCCTGAACATGTGGGTAAGCCGGATATTCGCACTCTGTTTGAATACAATCACCGCGTCGCTTTGGCGGTTCGTGTCCGTGATGACCACCACTTTGGCGATGGGCACCGGTTTCCATTGGTATGCCGAGGTGCGGTCCCAAAGGCCCGGAATGGCGCAACCCGAGGTGAATACGGTTAGTAGCATCACCGGCAGAAACGCTGGCAGGCGGAAGAATCCAATTTTCATGGTTTTATCTGTTTTTTTTTCCTGCTCATCCACGGCAGGTTAATCTTTCATCGGGAAAAGTGTGAATTGAAAAAAAACTGGCAGCAAATCGATAAAATCAATGTGCGGTTTGCGCGGCTTTACGCCTTCAACCTTCAACGTTAACTCAACCGCCATGGCGCGGTGGAACACAAAGGTGGGACGAGGTTCCTGACGAGCCGTCTAACTCTCAACTCTCAACCATGAATAAACCGCGAAAGACGCCAAGAACCGGGTGGCAAAAAAGCCAAAAAAGCTGGCACGAGTTATGCGATTTATGCCCATTTATATGATAACTATGAACCAACATAATGGCCGGAAGAGACACATCCTGGTGGTGGACGACGAACCGCTCGTCAGTTACACCATCCAGTTGTTGCTTCAGGAAGACGGTTATGCCA
>Ga0265316_10007240_pt1 | contig 10478 bp, 9 predicted proteins | sample 4522metaG_FD_202092 | JGI IMG/M metagenome (GOLD analysis project Ga0265316, IMG submission 202092) | Rhizosphere microbial communities from Carex aquatilis grown in University of Washington, Seatle, WA, United States - 4-5-22 metaG | ecosystem: Host-associated > Plants > Roots > Rhizosphere >...
CAACGCCTATCAATCTTGTTTGCCTTCACCTGGTGCGGCAAATACTCAAGATAGCGATTTATATGACCTGAAACATTTGAATGACAAACTGAAACATCTAGATCAAAAGCCACCAGTTTTAGAACCTTCTGTAAAAGTTTAAAAGGAGTTGAATATGAACGAAGAATTGAGACGACGTTTTGCTGCTGAATGCCGGTATGCCGCAAATAAAATGCAATCATCGCCTGATCCCGCACGAAAATTATTCTATTTCAGTGCTCTATTCGGAGAAGCCCAGCGTCTACTCAACCTGGAATGGGATCGGGATATCGTTCTGATTTTCATCGTTACTCAACAGGCCTATAACCAAATTAATGTTCAACTTCCACTCCTTGGCTCAGTACTTCCCATCAAATTGGAAACGGTCTTTGAGAAATTAACTCAAAATGCTTCTAATCTCGCCAGCTATTTAGAGAAAAACGAAAAGAAAACACGCCAGGAAGAATTGTGTCAGATATTGGGGCGTTTCGCTGAAATTACCTATGTTACTCAAGGAAACGGAAGCTATTTGTACGAGAAAGGGATCATCAAACTTTAACCCGCTGGTGGCTTTTCGACTTGTTCATTTTTACTACCCCTTTCCGTCTATATAATTGCGTGTAGCTTTGGGTTTTTATCATTCGAACATATCTCGTCGTTTCTTGATTGTTGGTTATTGAATCTTGATTATTTTATACTGCCCGCTATTTTCTCAGCAATCCTTCCAGCAGAATCTGCGCTACTTTCTTGTCCAGCGGCTTATTATTGTTCCCGCATTTGGGCGACTGTATGCAGCTGGGGCAGCCATCTTGGCAGGGGCATTCTTTGATGTTGTCCAGCGTTAACTGCCACAATTGCTCGATCAGTTCAAAACCCTTTTCCGCGATGCCGACTCCCCCCGGGTGCCCGTCGTAGATAAAGATCTCCGGCTGGGCGGTGTCCGAATGCATGATCGTGGACACCCCGCCGATATCATTCCTGTCGCACAAAGCGAACAGCGGCAGGATCCCGATGGCGGCATGTTCGGTGGCGTGCAGCCCTCCCGCAAAATCCAGATTTTCACGGTTGATCCGCGCGACGGTTCTCTCCGGCATATCGAACCACAACGCCACCGTCTGGAAAGTCAACGGCGGCAGGTCCAGCGCTTCGTCCCCCAGCGACTCGTCGGTGAACTGCGCTTTCCTCTTAAACCCGAGCACGGTCGTTGTCACTTCCACCTCGCCCAGGTAGACCTTGACGTTTTTTGTTTCCTTCGTGCGCAGCGTGCTCAAAATCCGCAGGTCGGTCAATTCTTTGGTCTGCGTATAATAGTTGGTTTGCGCCGGGTTGCAGTAGGCCGTGTGCGTGGCCAGGTCCATTTTGGTGACGAGGTATGTTTCTCCCTGGTGCAGGTAAACCGCGCCGGGATGGATCTGGAAGAAAGCAATGCCGGATTCGACGGTTTCCAGCAGCGCGCCGGTGGAGGTATCGATCAACGAATAATTCTCGCCGGAAGTGGAGCGGATATTGATATCCTGCGCCGGATAAGAAATACTGGCCGACAGGTACCACTTGCTGCGTCGTTCCTTCAAGACGCCGCGAGCAACTAATTCGTCCCTTTCTTTCGCCAAAGCCGGTCCGAAATAGCCTTCATCGACTTCCGTCAGCGGCATTTCCCAGGCGGCGCATAACAGATGCGCCCGCAGGATATAGGGATTATCCGGATTCACCAGCGCGTTCTCGAAATTCCGCTTGAAAAAAAAGTCCGGGTGGCGCATCAAATACTGGTCGAGGGGATTGTCCCGCCCGATCAGGAAACTCAACGATTGCTGTCTGCCTCGCCCGCTGCGTCCGGCCTGCTGCCAGGCGCTGGCGATGCTGCCGGGGTAACCGGTCAATATTGTTGCTTCCAGGTCGCCGATGTCAATGCCCAGTTCCAGCGCGTTGGTAGCGACAACTCCCAGCAGTTTCCCTGAGAACAGGTCGCGCTCGATCTGCCGCCTGTCCTCTGCCAGGTAACCGGCGCGGTAAGGCTTGATACGCTTGGCCAGCGCGGGCTTGATCCCGCCCAGTTTATCCCGCGTGTAGGTATAGATCAGTTCTGTCAAACGGCGGGTATTGGCAAAAACTAGCGTGCGCACTTCCCGCTCGAGTAATTCCGTAAACAGGTTGGTCGCCTCCGAATTGGCGCTGCGGCGCGCGGTCTTCCCCTCGTCGATCAAAGGCGGATTCCAGAAGACAAAGTCCTTGCCGCCGTGCGGCGCGCCGTCATTATCCACGGTAACAAACGGTAATCCGGTCAGGTCCTCCGCCAGTTCTCCGGGGTTGGCGATCGTGGCCGAGCACATGATGAATTGCGGGCTCGCCCCGTAAAGCCGGCAGATCCTGCGGAGCCTGCGCAGCACTCCGGCCAGATGCGACCCGAAAACCCCCCGGTAGGTGTGCGCTTCATCGATCACCACGTATTTCAGCGAGCGTAAAAACCGGTTCCACTGCTGGTGGTTGGGCAATATTCCCACGTGTAACATGTCCGGGTTGCTGAGGATAATGCGGGCGTTTTTCCTGATATCGCCGCGCTCGGCGGGTGGGGTATCGCCGTCAAAGGTGGCAAAGTCGTTGGCCGGAAACAGATCCGGGCAGAAATCTTCGTGCAGTGTGCGTAACTGGTCCTGCGCCAGTGCTTTGGTCGGGAACAGGTACAATGCCCGTCCGTCCGGCTGCGCTAAAAAGGTCTCCAGCACCGGGATATTGTAACAAAGGGTTTTACCGCTGGCGCTGGGCGTCACGACGATCACGTTTTTACCCTGGCGGGCCTGGTTTATCGCTTCGGCCTGGTGCGTATAAAGGGGTAAAAAGTTGCGGCTTTGCAGGCATTCTTCGAGCGTGGGGTTGAGGGGTTTTTCCAGTTCGGCAAAACGGGCATCACGCGGAAGTATATGCTCGATGTGGGCAATCTGTTCGTAGTAAGTCGGTTGGGAAACCAGGTAACTGAGAAAAGCCGCGGTATCCATTCCACCCCCATCGCCAGGCACAATCGGTATCGTTAAAAGACGGAGATAAACTCTGTTTCACAGCTCAGCACTTCGACGTCCAGGCGGCTGGTCTCGATATAATCCACGATGCGGGAAAGCATTTCGTTGGCGTGGCGGTTGTCGTTGCTCACCACGCACACCCCGATCGTGGCGATCTGCCATTTATCCCCGTTTTCCACCTCGGCTACGGAGACATGGAACTTATCCCGCACACGGGCGTTAATAGACTGCACCACCATTCTCTTGCCTTTGAGGGTTTCATTCTCCGGAATACGGAGGTCTATTTTACATACGCCGATATTCATCGTTTTCAGTAACCCGTTTACCCCGAAAATCGCTGGTCAGACGGTCTGACCAGAGGCTAAATTTCCGGTTTTTCGTCGTTTGCCTGATAATTGAACTTCGCCCTTTCCGCGACAATGGACAGCAGCGTGGAGGATGCACCGCGGGGGCAATACATCCCTTTCTCCCATTCGCTGATAGTCTGCTGGCGCGTGCCGAGCTGCTCCGCCATCTCGTTCTGAGTGAGTTTAAGGTGGCTGCGCAGCGCCCGGATTTTCTCGCCGTCCCAGCGGTTTGGCTTTGCTTTCTTCTGATTATCCATACTCAGATTTTACACGAATTAGTGTAAACCGTCAATCGTCAGGTTGACAGTAAACGCGCGTATGTCCTACGATTAGCAAAGATGTTAACGAAACTGAAATTAAGGGCGGTTGCCTTATTCCCTCTTGTACTAATCCTGGCAACATTAGCGACAATTATTCCGGCTGGAACCACTTATGCTGCCGGACCGGCTATTGCTGTATCGCCGGCATCCGGTGTGCCCGGTACTACCGTTCGGGTTACCGGGACAGCCTTTGGTACTTATGCCAGCGACCTGATGCAGCTTTATCTCGATGATGTACCGCTTAAATCAAGCAGCGGCACCATTTCCGGCGGCGCCACTTTGCAGACTGCTTTTATCGTACCGGATTTAACTTCCCCCGGTTATCACATCATCAGCATTAGAGCAAGGGGTGGTGTGCTGGCGGAAAACCAGTTTTATGTGCCTAATCCGGAAATCGTACTGGACCACTGGAGCGGCGCGGTAGGCACAAATATAAAAGCCTATTGTAAAGGGTTTCATGCCGGAAAAGAAGTCAGCATCCAGTACTACTCTACGGCGGTCTCAGAAGTAGTGGCATCTCAAACAGCCAGCGATACAGGGGAATGTACCGTACAATTCATGCTGCCTGTCAGCTCTACAGGTCAGCACGATGTTATAGCTAAAAATGAGGTGGGGGATTTTGCGCAAACTGAGTTTGAGGTCATTCCGACAATGAGCATCAGTCCCTCGACAGGAGGGGTGGGTGACAAGATCAATATTGCGGGGACCGGATTTAACGGTGACGAAGTAGGAATATCACTGCACGGAACCAGGATAGGCTTTGCGCCGGTTTCTGCGCGGGGTTCTTTCAGTTATGTTTTTAACGTACCGGTCATGCAGGCAGGAACATATGTAGTGGAAATCGAAGATTCCTCGCAGACGAAGAGATGGATAGATTTCACCGTCGATGCTAAACTAACGCTGAGCAAACCGACGGGGGAAGTAGGTCTGAAACTGATGATCAGCGGCACTGCCTTCGAAGTCGGCGGGATGATCCAGATTAAATATGATAATGACGAAGTGGCCTGGGTAATGGCAGACCAGGACGGCGCTTTCAGCACTTCGTTTAATGTGCCGGTAAGTACCTCGGGAGGACATATTATTACTGTTTCCGATGGATTTAATACCAGGTATATCGTATTTAACGTGGAATCAGACGCACCTCCGGCGCCGAAACCAACCACGCCCAAACTTGATTCCGTGGTGAGCGCAGACGTGGTTTTCGACTGGGAAAGTGTTTATGACCCGAGCGAGCCGGTTTCATATTCAATACAAATTTCCCGCACCGCTGATTTCGTGCAGCCGATTTTAAATAAACAGGGGCTTACTTCCTCACACTACGAATTAACTAAAGAAGAAGCTTTGCGTCCGAGCCGGCGCTCGACATATTATTACTGGAGAGTGAGGGCTACCGACAGCGCCTCCAACCAGGGTGATTGGTCTGCGCCGATCGCTTTTCAAGTCGAGCCGTCAAATGTATTGCCGTTGTGGGCAGATTTCGCGCTGGGGTTCATCGGGTTACTGCTGGTGATAATACTGATTTCAAGGGTCAGGAAAGGGACGAAAGCGCTTGATGCGGAAAAGAAAGAGACTAAATAAAATCCACCGGCGGCAATAATCAAATTACAAACAATCGTAAAATACAAAAAGTTGTCAATTACTAAATTTCCAAATTAATCAGCGCTTACCGAGGTCAATTATTCAACGGGAGATTGCCATGTCGCTTCGCTCCTCGCAATGGTCGAAGAGTATTAACCAATTTCAATTACACTCGATCAGTTATCAGGTATTGGCGCTGAGGATACGGATGAATTTGGTGGCGACTTTGACCATCGGGAGTTTATCCAACTCCTGCAAAGCATCCTGGATATCTTTTTCCCTGGCCATATAAGTAGTCATGACGATGGGCACGTAGCGCGCAGAAACGGGTTCCTTCTGGATAACACCGGCAATACTGATATTATATTTCCAGAAGATATTGCAGATTTGTGCCAGCACGCCCGCCTGATTGAGCACACTGAAGCGGAGATAATAGCGGCGTTCGGCATCGGCAGTTGAACTCAAAACCAGCGGAGCTGATGAGGTAGGCATAGGCATTTGTCTGCCCTCGACGATATCCGCCAGATCTTTGACCACTGCGTCGGTGGTGGGATACTGGCCTGCTCCCGGCGCAACCAGGCCTGATATAACACCGTATTCATCCTCGAGTTCGGTGCCGTTATAAGCCCCTTCCAGCGAGCCGAGCAGAGATGATTCGGGTAATAAAGCAGGATGCACGCCGACCGCAAAGGAGCCTTTGAGCTGCTCTACAACGCCGACCAGTTTGATGGAATAGCCCAATTCTTTGGCATATTCGATGTCCTGAGAGGTGATATCGCGGATACCCTCGACGGTAAATTCCGGCACTTTTTGATACGAATTAGTGATCAAATTGACGAGAATGCGGATCTTATTTGCAGTATCGACGCCGTCAATATCATCGGAGGGGTCATGCTCGGCGAAACCTTTTTCCTGGGCTTCTTTGAGCGCTTCTTTAAAGGTTTTTTCATCTCGGGTCATAGTGGATAAAATATAGTTGGAAGTGCCGTTAAGAATGGCATAGATACGCTTGAATTGCTTGGTAGCGGAGCCGGCCTGCTGGAATTCATGAATCAGGGAATGGCAGCCGACGAAACTGGCGCGGAAGCCCACTTTACGGTTCAGTTTAGCCGCGAGTGCGAAGATGTCTTTACCTTCAGAGGCGAGCATTTTTTTATTGGCGGTTACGACGTCTTTGCCGTTTTTAAGGGCGGCCATCTGGATCGTTTTCGCCGGTTCGATGCCGCCCATCAACTCAACGATAATGTCTATTTCGGGGTCATTGACCACGGTTTTCCAATCGTCAGTGAGCATAGTTTTAGGAATTTTCACAGGGCGTCTTTTTTTCAGGTCGATGTCGCAGACTTTGACCAGTTCGAGGCCGTTGACGCCCTTCTCATAGAGCGCCCGCACGACACCGACGCCGATATAACCGAATCCAATGACAGCTACTTTTTTATTTGCGGACATAGCCAGTTTCTCCCGGTAGATTTTACATCAGTTAGCCAATATTATCGTGAGAGGAGGGTGGGTGTCAAACGGAGGAGAGAAGCTTTCAACGGTGAGCAATCAGTCTTCAGCTTAAAGGTGTAAGTTGGCAGTTGCCAGTAATGAGTACAAAGATAGACAATGCCCACAGGCAGGGACGCCTGTGCCACTATTGTTGCAACGGGGTCCCCCACCCTGGGATTGCCGCGCTTCGCTCGCAATGACATTACATTATGAGCCTTTGGCTTCGCGGGGGTTGTAGGAATCGGCGGCTTCGAGGACAAGCGCCAGGCTGATGAGGAAGTCGTCGTGGCCCTGAGCAGGATCGACAAAGAAGTTCATGGTCTGATTGGCGCGGTATTGGCTTTTAGCTTTTTCCATTTCCGACCAGAATTCCTGATATTCAAGAGAGCCGTCGCCGGTATACATTTTCAGCCGACCGGAATTGATACCCGCGATGAGGTTGAAACCGATTTTGGATTTGGACTGCGCGGAGAAGGTAAACGGAGTAATTCGGCTGCCGAGCGCCTGCTGCAGAAAAGAGGCGACCGGTTGGCCGACGCCGGTGGCATCGACAACGGTATGCTTACACCGCCAGATATTTTTTAATACATCGATCATTTTTTCATAGAGCTCCGTGTGTCTGGCGCCAGTCCAGCGGTAATGTTCGACGATTTTTACGCCGGGCTGTTTCTGAATCGCGTTAACAACGGAATAATCAAGTTCCCCGATGGTAATCACGGTGGAATCACGGCGCGGACGTAAGGCGCGTAACTGTATGTCATCGGTTTTTTCTGCTTCGCCCGCCAGATCGATGCCAGCAACGTAGATTTTACCATTATCAGCTTCATGTTTGCGGGGATGATGACCCTGGAGCTGTGCCCGCTGCTGAGCGGAAAGAAAACCGCCGCCGCCATACAGCGGCAGCAGGCAATACTGAGTGAGGAACATGGGATGAGTTTCGCCAAGGCGCTGCTTTTCCGCTTCGACGGCGACAAGATAATCCGGATTGTATTTGGCTACTTCCTGCCAATCGTAACGGAAGTGACGGCGGATACCGTCTATTTTCTCTAATTCCAGATTGGTTTGTTTGATCTCTTCGAGCAAAGTAGTTTCATTCCAGGTTGTGCCATAGTGAACGACAGTACAATTGGTTGTCGCGGTCATTGGTTTGAAGTCCTTACTGTACTTGTCCTTATTGACGTCCTGGGCCTCATCAATTTCGAGGAGGAGGTGGGCGGTATTACCGACGACATTGGCAGATTCTTCGGCGGAAAGAAAAATAGCGTGGGCTTTGCCGAGGCAGATGATATAACCGCGTTTACATTCCCAGTGACCATTGTAGCCAGCATCTTCGAGTCGCTCTTCCAGACGCAACATGGAAACGACGGTCTGCGGTTTAAAAGTGGGGGAGCATTTGACCAGATTTTGACGTTTATTAATGCTAAGTGTCAGCAGTAAGAGTTCCAGTTGAGCAGACAGTTCGTTCTTACCGCCCTGGCGGGCAATTTCCACGGAAAAAGTAAGGCCTTTTTTGTTCAAAACGCTATCCAGAACCGCGACGGCAATTTCTTTTTGATAGGGATATAACCGGCGCCTGATAAGCGGGCTGGACGGTTTACTTTCTGAAGAATTGGTTGATGATTCCTCTAATTCCCCATGGAACGGCAACATCTCTGAACACATTTTCAACCCCCTCCAGTATTCCTTTTTTATCCGTCTTACTGATGTTATATTTCGTCATGATCAGCCGTGCGAGGGCATTGGTGGCGTATGATAACAGTTTGATATTGTCCGGGTCGTGGGCGATGATAGAGAGAATTTTGACCCTCAACAGTGCAATTTCGCTGTCCATGCCGTCGACTTTAACAGCCTGGTCGTAGTCTGCCTGCTGCTCTGAAGTAAGTACTTTAGAATAGAAGCCGTGGGTGCGAGTGAAAGGAGGAGGAGCTTTTTTCTCCTGCGGTTCTCCGGTCGTTGGCGCGATGGTTACCTGCGCTTCATTTGTTTGCTCTGCTTTTAATTCTTCGTCTGTCATCATCGTCCTCCTGATAGAGTTGATAATAGTACAAATGTTCTATAATTGTCTACGGGATTTTGTCACAGGTTATTAGAACCTCACCCTCTAACTCCTTCTCCGTAAACAGAGAGGGAGAAAAACGACTTAGCTGAGTCCGAAATGGGAAATAATTACGCAGAGGTAAGGATGTTGACGGTGTTATTAACCGGGTAATTGCAAAGGCATGATCGATTATTTATACTAATAGCAAAATCTTTTACCGGCATCTGGAAAAAAGAGGTGAAAATATGCAAGCTCCGAAGCAAATCAAGCCCAAACAACTGGCAGATTACCTGGAAGTGATGAGCAAGGCGGCTTTTCAGGCGGGGATTTCGTGGCAGGTAGTGGAAGCAAAATGGCCTGGAACAAAAGAAGCGTTCGATAATTTCGCCCCGGAGGTAATTGCCAAATATTCCGGCACAAAAATGGCGAATCTATTAGAAGACAAGCGCGTGATCCGGAATCACCTGAAGCTGGAGGCGATCGTCTTCAACGCACGGCGGATGGTTGAATTAGACACGAAATTTGGCGGTTTCCGGAAGTACCTGCGGTCGTTCGGCAGTTACGATGAAGCGGCAAAGGACCTGCGAAAGAATTTCAAGTTCCTGGGGGAGATGGGGATATATTATTTTCTGTATGTGGTCGGGGAAAAAGTACCGGATTGGGAAGATTGGGCGGCGGAGCACCACATGATGGAAAAATAGCCTTCAGTAATCAGTCTTGAGTATTGAGTGGTGAGTTTCAAATAATCAATAATCAACATTCAATAATCAAGAAAATATTGAATATTACTAATAGATGGAGACAGATACCGCCCCGCCCTGAGATTGCTTCGTACCTCGCAATGACAACTCCCCCCTCTCTCCAGCTCTCTCTCTACATTTACTTCGGAGAATTCAATTACGAAGCAAAGTACTCTATCCACGCTGGGGCGTACATTTCGACTGCGGTCGAAAGTATTTCGTTAAAGACTCAAAGAGAACTAACCGAGGGTGGCGGGATGCACCCACCCTTGTTATAAAATTCCAAGTTCCAAGCGCCAAATCCCAAACAAACGAACCCCAAGATATTCAAATGGATAATGGCTGCCTCACCTCCAGTCTTTTTCGAAATGGAGAGAATGCCCACAGGCATGGACGCCTGTGCCACTATTACGTGGGGGGATAAGCGTTTAGCGATCAGCTGCCAGTTATGAGTTGTGAGTGGAGATGGTATGATAGATAATAATTGCGAAGTTGGAGCGGACGTTATAGAATAAGGCACTGAAATGAGTATCGCGAAGGATTTATACCAGCTGCAGGAAATGGATTTAGCACTTGAAGCTAATCTTCAAGCACAGAAGCGCGTGTCCGGGCAGATCGGGGAAAGTCCGATTGTTATAAAAGCCAGAGAGAAGCTGGTGGAAGAGCAGAAAAACGTGGAAAGGCTGACTGCGCAGCAAAAATCGACCGAGTGGGAAATCGACGACCTGAGCGCGAAGATCAAAGAGACCGAAAAAAAATTGTACGGCGGGAGAATATTCAATTCGAAAGAGTTGTCCAGCTTGCAGCAAGAGACGGACGACCTGAAGAAAAGACGATCAGGATTTGAAGATAAGTCGCTGGAATTAATGGACCAGCTGGAGATATTGAGAAAAACCATCGAAAACAGCAAAAGTGAGCTGGCTACATTGGAAACC
>Ga0265316_10007241_pt1 | contig 10478 bp, 4 predicted proteins | sample 4522metaG_FD_202092 | JGI IMG/M metagenome (GOLD analysis project Ga0265316, IMG submission 202092) | Rhizosphere microbial communities from Carex aquatilis grown in University of Washington, Seatle, WA, United States - 4-5-22 metaG | ecosystem: Host-associated > Plants > Roots > Rhizosphere >...
TTCAGATGCCGAAGAATTCACCTTGGTCCCAAGATTAACCGGAGCGGACCATTCACCTTTGATTAATTCACAATAATACAGATCAGATCCTCCATGACCTCCCGGCATATCGGATGCAAAAAAAATATATTTACCGTCTTTGCTTATCGAAGGTTGACCAACATCAAACTGCGGATCATTATATTTAAAAGGATGGATAGATACCAGTTCTGTTCCATTAAGTTCTGCAATAAATATTCCGCTGTGATTCCTGAATTTTTTATTCCCAGCCAGTTCACCCGTTTCAACCTCACTCGTAAAATAAATTGTTTTGCCATCAGGAGCGAAGCATAACGGACCGTTATTAAACTTATTACTCCTTTCACTCTTTAATGCTATCGGTTTACTGAATGCTGAGGTGTCTTTTTTTACTGCCAGGTAAATATTATAAAGACGGCGTCCATCAAAAGAAGTACGATCTTCAAATCCGCTGAATCGTCTGTCGGAACAGAAAATTATGCCGTCTTTTATGATAACCGGAGATATACTGTTGAACCCATTTATATTAAATGACATCCTTTTAACCTCATAAACAGAAGGCTGCTGTGCCCTTGTTTGCAAAGCCGAAACCAGAACTATGGTTATGATATATAAAATCCTCTTCCTCATTCTTAAAAATACCTTGGATTAGCAGCGCTCACTTTATATCCGAATTCGTATCGTAAAATAAATTCACTGGATCCTTTTGAAAAAGTGCTCATCCTTCCTACCGGATAGTCATAGGAAAAACCGATCATGAGCTGTGGATTAAGCTGAACCTGAAGAATCCCCACAGCGACTTGTTCCGATGTTCTCCATGATCCTCCCACCCAGATAAGATCCCCTAAAATAAAATTTCCGTTTATGTCAAACTGGGTTAGCCTTTTTGTCTTTTCCAGAGAATAATCTATTAATACCGAAGGTTTAAACTTGAATGCCTGGGAAAATGTAATCAAACCGCCGGCGGAAAAGATGAGATCATATTCATCAATACTGTGATGAGCTTCAACAGAGCCTGATGAAATATTTTTTTTATAATTCAGGAAAGCAGGAATAGAAACTCCTGCAAATAATTTATCGCTGTAGTAGTAGATTCCTGCGCCAAAATTAGGAAGAAAATAGGGTTTGTCATTTTCAAGAAATACAGGATCATTCGGTGTAGTTGTAGCTAAACCGGTATAATTGGTGTTTGACCTGTCGAAACCTCCTTTCAGTCCAAAGGAAAGCCTGCCCGTTGCAAAATGAATCCTGTAAGCATAGCTGAAATAAATGCTCTGTGATTTGGTAAAGCCGAATTGCATGAACTGCGCCATCAGGCCCAGGCCCACTTTGTCATTTTTCGTAGGAGCATTAAGCGAAACCGACTGAAAAACAGGAGCATCCGGTATTCCCATCCATTGCAACCTGTAGGACAAAAATGTGCTTAAAGCACCTCGTGAGCCGGCATAAGCAGGGTTTATTAAGAGGCCATTCTGAAGGTACTGGCTATAAACAGGATACCCAAGGCTGATCGAGGTAGAGTCAGGAATTGCCTGCCCGGGAACGCTTGTGAAAGCAGATAAAAAGGAAAAAAAGAATATTAATTTTATTTTATTCATTTGTCGAAAATCGCCATAAATCTTTAATAATAATCCTGACATCAATATCTTTTAACAACTATAAACCCGCTTAATCTGGAAACAGGTCCATTTGGTTTTTTTGAAGTTATTTTCAACATATAATAATATGTCCCCTGAGGAAGGTCAATCCCATTTGAATTTTTCCCATCCCAGTTCGTCCACGTCTGATTGTCGCGGTTAGAAGTTTTAAATACTTCAGTACCGGCTCCGTTAACAATACTCAGATCCACATAATTATCATCAAGATATAAACCTTCAATAACAAATGTATTATTAAATGCATCACCATTTGGCGAGAAGCCCTGGGGGATGAAATTTTTCAGCAATTCAATATTCACTGAATCCTTTAGTTTGCAGGTTCCTTTACTGACAGTCCACAAAAAGGAATTATTCCCGACAGACAGATTCTGGATAATTGTATTATAACTCGCAGGATCATTAATAGAACCGGTCCCATTGTTAAGAATATCCCAATTCCCGGTTTCTCCTGCCGGTGGTGAATGGGCTTTCATATGGTAAATTTTCTCAATGGAATAGATAATAGTATCGGGTCCCGGGTAAGGTATGGCAGGAAGTGGCAGTATAGCTATGCTCACAATATTTGAAGTATCATGGCAGCAATCTCTTAACCCCGAATAGATATATCGTCTGTATTGTGTTGGATCAGAGATAGATGATTTTGAGTAGGCCGAAGATGTACCATTAGTGGAAATATCTGCCCATCCGCCAGTGGCAACATTCTGTTGCCATTTATATCTGTAGGTACCGTCACCACCGGAAGGTCCCGGAGTTACACTACCTATCGGAGATAATGGCAAATTCTTACAGATTGATTGGTCAGGTTCAATATTAAATCCTGATATCCCGGGAAGAACATTAACAGTTACAATGTTGCTCAATGAATTACATTTACCTGAAACAACTTTAAGTTTGTAATACGATGAGGAGGAAAGTGCCGCTTCTGAAAATGTCAAACTTGCAGCTCCGGAAATATCAGTATATGAGCCTGTTGATGAAGAAGATACAGTCCATTGCATAGCGTAAATACCGTTGCCGCCCCCTAGAGGAAGGCCGATTTTCCGGATCTGGTTGGGTTTTTGTCCGCTACATATAATTGTATCAGGTCCTGAACCCAGGATAGAAATTGAATTATTTATTATCGATGGCTGTACATTTATGACTATTGAAGGGCTTGTATTTGTACAAACCGGCAATGATTTATAAACTCCTGAGTAGACGGTACGTCGGTACCAGGTAGAATCGAACAGTGCCGGAGACTCATAACTACCGGTAGTATTCGTTCCAATTGCATTAGTCCATGAGGCTGTTCCACTTGGACTCTGTTCCCACAAAAATGTATATGTCCCTGTGCCCCCTGTGGGAGAAGCAGTTACACCTGACAAAACCAAAGGAACATCTCCTGAACAGATAGTCTGGTCACTTTGTACAGAATTGTTTTTAATTTTATGAAAGCGTGTCAGGAGAATCGGAATACTCTTGCTCTGACAAGTATTGGAAGGTCCTGAGAATACAACTCTTCTGAAGTATCTTTTTTCATTATTTACAATCGGAAATTTCGATGTATCAACAGAATAGGTGCTGTTTGTATTAGTGTTAATTCCTGATGCCGGACTCCATGTACTGACACTATCCTGCCACTGATAAGTATACGAAAGATTACCTCCTCCCGGAGCAGTCGATGTAAGGATGGGGAAAATGCTCCCTTCACAAATAACCGAATCGGAACGGATGGTGGAGTTTCCTGTAATACCAGGTAGAACAGTAATTGTTACAGTGGAACTATTGTCAATACAACGGCCTGATTGAACAAATCGCTTGTAGTATGTTGTCTGTATAAGAGAAGGGGGATCATATCCTTTGCCATTGATTATTGATCCTGAAGCAACCTGTAGAGTGTCCCAGCTGCTATTCGTAAGATTCTGAAGCCATCTATACCTGTAGATTCCATTACCGTTTGAGGGTGTTGAATTAAGTGGAACAGATCCGATAGGAAGAGGATTCTGGCCATGACAAATAGTCGTGTCTTTCCCAATGTTGTTCGCGGTAATAGCCGGTTGCACAATCATTTTAACTGGCTTACTTATATCAACCAGGGGCGTAGGAGAATTGTCAGTGATGGTTCTCCTGTACCAGACGGTAGCTGTTTCAATAATTGGTGTATAATTAGTGGGATCGGGATCATTGGCAAGAGGTAACCAGGTTACCTGATTATAGCTTTTCTCCCAGAGATAAGTATAAGGTCCTATTCCTCCGACGGGGATAGTTCCTGTTATTTTTGGGGGAATTACATTAGAGCAAATTGAATCTACCTGATTACCTGTAACAGATGACCGGATTGAATTAAATAAAAACCCGTTAAGCTGAGCCTTAAAATTGAATCTGGCTAATCCCTGTGATCCAGGCAAGGCGGTCGAGGTACTTAAGATAGTATCTATGCCTGCTATTCCACCATCCATAGTATTGGTCACTGATGCCGGTTTTGCTGACTGACTAATCCATAATAAACCACCTCCTCCTCCTCCTCCTTCACCAAATCCATCAAGATGATTTCCGCCTTTTCCTCCTTTAACGGAAAGTTCGACATTTAATAAAGAATTTGATGAGATAATCACAGAGCCTCCTGCCCCGCCTCCACCTGCACCGGCATTCAGTTTAGCAGTTGAAACACTACTCCCGTCGGCAATTATTTTATTCCCGTTACCATTCAACTGGTCCGTCACAATAATAACAATACCTCCTCCATTTCCTCCCGGAGTAGATGCAGATCCGGTCCATCTTGTAGATGAACCTCCTCCGCCACCCATAAAAATTCCACCGGTAATCGTATCAATCGCAGTTCCAGTAACTGACACACCTGGATAACCACCTGAATTTATAGTTGTTGAGCATAAATAAAATTCCTTTCCTCCCTGGCCACCCAGACCTCTGTTTGAGCCACCACCTCCACCTGAAAATTTGCCATTGCCTCCGCCACCACCTGTAAAAAGAGCCCCCTGTCCTTTTAAATATAGAGGAAGAACACCCGGAATACACGGATCAGCACAAAAACTCTGGTGTGAAGCCAAACCTTCACCTTTATATCCTGCATTCTGAAATGAACGGGGAAAAGAATATTTCTGAAGTATTCCTGAAGGGTCAGAACAATTTCCTAATCCAATAGTATCATAGCCTCCTGTAAATCCCTTTCCTGATACATCAATATTTTTATTTAGTGTAAGTGTTTTCCCAACAATCATAGCAAGAACACCACCTGTCTTTGTACTTCTGTCCCACTGTTTACAGGTAATAACGGCAGAATTACTTAGAGAATTATAAGAAGGGACCTTTATAATTTGTACGATTCCGGCCGGATCATATTTATTTATTTTGGTAAAAAATGTTATAGTCTTAGTGGCCGTAACAGCACTTTGAGTTATAAGGAATTCATATCTTCCGGGTACTCCAACCTTTTGTTCTATTGTTGTCCCATAACCAAGAGCATCAGCTGCATTTATGGCCACTCCCTGCATCTGGATAATAAGAACAGTATCTCCACCAGCAGTCTTAAATTGAGAAACATCATCCACAACTACCTGGTAATCGTTTCTGGAAAGAACCCTTGCATATTTATTAATTATTATTGGTGTCTGAGAAAAGACTGCAATACCCGTAAAACCGAGTATCAGCAAACATAATATAAGTCTCTTGCTATGGCGCAAAAAATTGCCGGTCATCATTCAGGTATCAGAACTGCTAATATAACTATTATCCTGAATATTTCTAATGATATATAAAAGAAGTTTGGAGTGAGCTAAAGTTTGGAATGTCTAAAGTTGGAAAAAATGAAAATTAACATATTGATAATAACTCCAGGCACTTTAGGCACTCCAGGCACTCCAGGCACTCTAGGCACTTGGCTTCTCAACAGTATACAGGACCGGCAATTCAAAGTAGAAAACAGATCCTTTGTCTACCTCCGATTCAAACCAGATTCTGCCATTTGCACTTTCAATATATTTCTTTGCAATTGATAATCCAAGTCCCATCCCCGACGACTTGGTTGTAAAATTAGGAGTGAAGAGATTCCTTCGCAGACTATCAGGTATACCTGTTCCGTTATCTGAGACCGAAACAACAACTTTGTCGCTTTTAACTTCAATATTCAACATTATCAGCCCGTCCCGTCCTGTGGGGATTGATTGTATCCCATTCTTTATAAGATTCGAGAAGACTCCATTAAGTTGCTCTTTATCAGCATAAATAATAATTTTGCTTTCGTGGGGCCAATGCACCCGGAAGACAATATTTTCAGTATTCTTAAAGAGTTCGAGAGTTATCCTGATCTGCTCAAAGATGTTAACTTCAACCGGATTACTTACCGGCATCTTCGCAAAGGTCGAAAAAGCAGATGCAATGGAGGAGAGATTATCTATATATTCAATTTGGTTCTTTGTAAAACGATCAATCATCTTGTCAAATCCCGGAACTTTATCATTCCACGATTTAAACAGCTGCTGAATATTTAATTTCATTGGCGTAAGAGGATTCTTTATCTCATGAGCAATTTGTTTGGCCATCTCCCTCCAGGCATATTCCCTTTCGGAATTGGCCAGCTTATGAGTGCTCTCTTCGATTTCATCAACCATCCTGTTATATTGTTTGACAAGCTCCCCAATTTCATCGTTTCCCGCATAAGTAAGCTGTTCACTTTTTTTCCCCACTCCTACGGTAGCGAGTCCTTTACTAAGCATCGCGAGCGGTGAGGTCAGTCGTCCGCTGATAAAGACAGCAAGACTCATTGTAATAATTATAAGCAACAGTGTAAAATTAATAACAGCGACTATAAGGTTTGAAATCTCCTTCGCCAGTACACTTTGCATCCTGAAATATGGCAGATTCAAATAAGCAATAACTTTATTATCAGAATTGAAAAACGGAACGTATGCTGATAAATACTGAAGCTTTCCGATTTTTTCCTTTTGATAATATTCACTCATTTTACGATGTTCAAGGTTATATAACGCCATATTATTTATACGCTCGCTTGTCAGGTCACGGTCAAAAATTTCCTGACGTGAGGTGGAAATAAGAAATCCATTGAGATTATAAAGATTAATGTCAGTATTGAAAATATTGGAAAGTTTTACAAGTAACTCATTCAGTGACGAATATCCATTACCTTTCCAGTCAGGTGAAATATACTTTTCCGTGGAAAGATTACTTTCGAGCTCGATATAAACCGAATTAAGCTTTTCCTTTATATTTTCATAGTGTTTTGACTGGTATTGGCCAATGGTAATATATGCCACTACTACACCTATCAAAATAAATGAGAATAATAGTATTCCTATAAACGAGAGTTGAAGCTTCTGCCGGAAGTTAAATATATTCAAACCTCTGACTGCGGGTCTCCTGATCAACAGAATAATCATATTTAAGAAGAAAAGAATGAATGCAAAGAGATATGCAAAGGAGATTATTATATCGCCTGTTGTAATATTTGGTCTTGTTAATATTACGGTAGCATTCCCATTTTTATAGAGAACATGTTTAAACCCGTCTGTTCTAAAAATCCTGTAATCTGAAAATTTATCAATGTATTCGGCATCTGTTTTATCAAAAGGAAACTCACCGGTAGTGAGAACCAGCTTACCATTGATGTATTTTGCAAAAGAATAATCTTTTAACCCTGCATATTCATGATATTTTTTATCAAGAAGCAATTCCGAATAGCCTGGCTGGAATACGTTCACATCACTGTACAGTTCCATGAATAATCCATTGGTCTTGTTATTCACTGATTTATAATAATATCTGCCCAGATAATATGATCTACCTCCCTGATTATCAAGAAAATAAAAATTGGTGCCGGTAAGTCTGTGGCCATCCCGTTTTATACGGTCATCAAAAAAACTAAAGCAGTTCTGTGACTTTTCACTGTCGGAACCAATTTGCAACGGTTGATTATTCTGGCACAGGATAATGTTTATATTATAATTCTTCCAGAATCCTATGAAATAATTATCCTGCAGGTAGTTTGATATTTTTTCGACATTGTCCTTGTTGAAATATTTAACCCTCATCATATTGGAAATAGCAGTGTCCTTCTCAATTACAGGGCATAAATCGAGCAGAAGATGTTCCGCTTCAGGGTCATTTTCAGTTGAAAAAGAGACTGCCTGAATTTTAAGATTTTCAATTGTCTTCTTCTCCGACAGGATTGTAATAAAATATAGAAAATAGACGCCGGAGATTATGGAAAGAATTACAGTAATACTTAACAGACCCAGATTTCTATTTGTTGATATCCATATACTTACGACCAGAACAAAATAGAATATTATCAAAGGGATCATAGTTCCGGGCTTATTATAGAAAAAGAATGCCGGAACAACAAATGAAGTGACTATGGAAAAAATAACAGTTCCTGTTCTGAATAGTCTGGCACTTTGAAATATTTTAAACAGATAGAACGCCGGAACCAGCAGTAAAAGGAAGATGGAGGCAAACCCGACAAAACTATACACATTCAATTCCAGTACTTTATAAGTTTCAAAATTTATATTGGAGATTGAAATAAGCTGGTTGAAAATCCATTGATACAAACTTAAGATCAGAGCTCCGGCAAACAGCAAAACTGAAAGGAAAAGATAATTGCCTGTCCCTTTATTCTCTTTTTGTGCCTTAATTGGGAAATAAAGGTAAAGGAATGTTGAAAAAGCTGCAGCAAGAATGCTGAGCATCACAAGGTGACCCAATGACGGGATAATCTTGTTTAGAGAGAACAGGTACGGAGAAAAAAGTTCGGTCCGAAAAACCGACAGAGGCTTTCCGGAGATAAGGATAAACAGGTAGATAAAAGTATAAATCGCGAGGGCAAAACCCATGCCGGATAAGCCTCTCCCCTTACTAACAAATAATTTAACAAGTTCGAAAGTAAGGAGAATGATCAAAATAAATACACCCGCCCACAAACATAACGGGATATAAATAAAAGAGGTATTTCCTTTGACTGCAGGGAATAAGACAGAAAAGAGGAAATCTCCTTTTTTATCGAAAACGTGATATTCAGATGCGTTTTTATCGGTATCCAGATCAACATTTTCAGGAATCCCGAATTCCTTTTCAAACCCGTTTTTAATAATGTTATTCTCGAAACCATAATCAGTGCGTATTCTAAGCAAACCAATAATTCTGTCATTTCCGGCCTGAATAGTTTTGGTAAGAAACCAACCGTTTTGTAAAAAAACCAATGGTTTGTTATAGAGCGAATCAATAAATACACGGGGTACATCAAACTCATTATCTGACCAGTAGACAAGCTTATTATCAAGATATTCAAGGATACTGATCCTGTTCTTTTCTGCAGTTGTAAAAAGGTTATTTTTAGAAATAGTATCACTTGGATGCACTTTTGCCAGAACAGGTTTCAACTCATTGAGACAATCCTCCATGATTGTCTCTTTCGCAACCAGGTTTTTATTAAACATCCTGGTTCTGAAGCGATACTCAAAATCACTGAAATAAACTTTTTCCGCGGCAAGTGCCAGAATTATAAGTACAACAGTCAGAATTGAAAGAAATATAGGATAACGATAGGCTCTCATAATTTAATATTCAAAGCTTATTCATGATGATAGGGTTCTCCTTTAATTATTGTGAATACCCTGTAAAGCTGTTCAAGAAACAATAATCGTACCAGCTGATGAGGGAAGGTCATCATTGACAGCGACATTTTATAATCGGCTCTTTTATAAACGGCCTCCGAGAAGCCCCAGGAACCACCAATAACAAAAACGATCCTTTTTTTTGGAAGGAAAAACATCTTTTCCAAAGCTCCTGAAAATTCAAGTGTCCTTAACTCCTTTCCTCTTTCATCAAGTAATATGATATAATCTTCATCAGTGACGGACTGAAAAAATTTTATGGCCTCTTTGGTTTTTTGTTCCTGAACGGGCATGTTCCTTGTATTCTTTACATCAGGAATTGTAATTATCTCAAACCCCGTATATTTTTTTATGCGGTTTGAATACAGATCAACCAATTCTGAAATATGTTTATCTGTAGTCTTTCCTGTTTGCAATAATGTTATTTTCATGATTAATGATGTGACTATTGTCCTTTGAAACTGGCGGTCACTCTTTTACAAAAATATAATTAATAACCCGTGCGTGCAATTCTATTTCAGTGGTTTCATTTACCTAAGACAAAGTGGTTAAAAAAGGAAATGAAAAATTTAAAAAAAATATTGGGAATCGAGTGCACAAATCAATTGATTTTCAAGCGATATTGGATTCTGAATTGAAGCTCGTCGCAGCAAGCTACGAAGAATCTTCGATCCCCTAAGGTAAATTCTTAATGCTCGCTGACTCTGCAGCAAGCAATGGAGAACCGATCCGCCACCTGGCGGAGAGCTCGGCGAAGCCAATGTGCTTTCGGGGATTCAATATAACCAACAGTCAATTAATATATTGACATGTTCCATTTCACTTGTGGAAGGATACTATGATTATCTTGAACGGATCTCTTTTCTCATAAAAGAAACATAGGATAAGGCAAAACATACTACCGTTGCTGCCAGGAGCCCGGTAAGCTGTGGCCAAACGATCATTATGCTTTGTCCAAGAGGCAGCAGGCCCGGAATTGTCCCATGTACCTGTTCTATGCTTAGTGGTCCCAGGCTGCGCACTGAAGGCATCAGCAGAGTAGTGGTAGCTTCGTTGAAAAGCCGGCTTGGCTCTAACCTTAACAAGTTTAATATAAATTTTTGATAATTAATTATTTGTTGCTGGGAAGCAGTTTCGGCTGGCAGATTAGCTTTTGAAATCAAATTTACAATCA
>Ga0265316_10007242_pt1 | contig 10477 bp, 9 predicted proteins | sample 4522metaG_FD_202092 | JGI IMG/M metagenome (GOLD analysis project Ga0265316, IMG submission 202092) | Rhizosphere microbial communities from Carex aquatilis grown in University of Washington, Seatle, WA, United States - 4-5-22 metaG | ecosystem: Host-associated > Plants > Roots > Rhizosphere >...
CCATAGCGCCGTCGCCAACACCGAAGCGGGCGCACGCCACACTCCCCCTCTCCATCGCGGTTTGCTTGCAGAGAAGGGCAGCGGCTCCCGTATCGCGAGACCGCAGACACCCCTCTCCGCTTGCGGAGAGGGGCCGGGGGTGAGGTCTTCCGCAGGTGCCGCAAAGCGCAGAGCGCGAGCAGGTCTTGGTATCGCGAGACCCGAAGTCACCCCTCTCCACTTGCGGCCGCTTGCGGAGAGGGGCCGGGGGGGCCCGGGGGGCTTCTCGCAGTGGCAGTCCAACGAGAGATCAATCGAAGTTTTCGATCTTCCAGAGGCCGTGCTCGCGCACGAGCTGCAACGTGCCGGCCCCGTAGGGCATCGTTGCCCGCTCGCCCGTCTCTTCTATCGTCGCCGCGGGCAGCGCTTGCTTCAGCGCCGAGACCACCTGCTGAATCTCGTCCTTTTCGTGGCCTTCCCACGCCGATTGGAGCTTGGTCGCGTCGAGCCCTTCCCGGTGCGCATCGGGCACGTAGCGCATGACGACGTCGAATCGTTTGCGCTCCACCGCTCGGACGAACCCCTGGACCGCATGGCGCGGCGTGTCTTGCGCGTAGAGTTCGATGCTCGACACGTCCACCCGCCAAGATCCGTCTTCCAGCACCAGACGAAGGTCCTGACCTCCCGGGCTCGTCACCGTCGCCGTAACGACCGGCGGCGCTGTGGGTCGCTCGAGGCTCCGTCCGATCTCTTTGACGCCTTCGGGGTCGTCCTTGACCATGCGCCGGAACGCTTCGACCGAGATTCCTCGGCGAGCCTCGTCCGAGAGACACCGATACGCGTCGTCGGCCCGTCCGTCCTCGAGAGCGCGCGCGTAGGCGCGGAGGGCCGATTGCGGATCGGCCGACGACAGCGCTCCCGCGCCGCATGCGCTCGCCGCCGACGTCCCGAGGAGGACTGCGAACGCGAGGATGGGCGGCCAGCGCATCGCCCTTGCTCTAGCACGGCCTTCGCGGAATCTTGGCGGCAAGGAGCGGTCCAGCCGGGCGCGCCCGAAGCCCGCTGCGAGAGCCGACAATGTAGTTTCTGCGCAAACCTGGAGCCGGGCCCCCGTGCAGGTTATACGCATAGATGATGAGCGATTCGCGTTCGCAGGCGGACATCGAACTATTTCCAATCCTACCGCTTCGCAACAGCGTCGTCTTTCCGGCCAGCGTGGTTCCGATCAACGTCGGCCGTCCCCGCAGCGTCCGGTTGGTCGAAGATCTGGTCGGTCAGGAGCGTGCCGTCGTCGGTATCGTGAGCCAGCGAGACGCCGAAGTCGACGAGCCGCGGTTCGAAGACCTCTACGAGATTGGTACGGTCGCTCGTGTGGTCAAAGTGCTGCGGCTCGGCCCGAACAACTATTCGGTCGTCTTGCACGGGCTCGCGCGGTTCCGGATCACGCATCATGCCGCTCTCGAGCCCTACATGCGTGCCCGAGCCCGCCGCATTCCCGAAGACCTCGAGCGCGACGTCGAACTCGACGCGCTCGGCGCGAGCTTGCGCGAAGGGACCCGTCAGGTACTCGCCCTTCTTCCGAACCTGCCACGGGAGACTGCCGGGATTCTCGACAACGTCCGCGAGAGCGGCGCGCTGGCCGACCTCATCGCCTCGAACTTCGCGCCGGAGCAAGCGAGCGTCGCCGACAAACAGAAGATTCTCGAAACGTTCATTCCCAAAGCGCGCGTCCGCGCCGTGCTCGCCATCGTCAATCGTCAGCTCGAGCTCCTACGCGTCAAGAAGGAGGTGAGCTCGATGATCGCCGACGAAGGAAGGTCGCAGCGCGAGCAAATCCTGCGACAGCAAATGCGCACCATCAAGGAGGAGCTCGGGGAGGGCGGGGAAGAGGACGAAGTCGAAGAGCTCCGCGACCGGCTGCGTGCCGCGGGGCTACCCGACGAAGTGCACAAGGTCGCTCGCAAGCAACTCGGGCGGTTGGCCGCGATGCAATCTCAATCGGCGGAGTACAACGTCACCCGCACGTACCTGGAGTGGCTGAGCGACGTTCCCTGGACCAAGTCGACCCCCGACAAGCTGGACGTCGAAGATACGCGGCGGTGCCTCGACGAAGATCACTTCGGTCTCGAGAAGGTCAAGAAGCGGATCATCGAGTATGTGGCGATCCGCAAGCTCGCCGGAAGCAAGAAGGCTCCCATTCTGTGTTTCATCGGCCCGCCCGGTGTGGGAAAGACGTCGCTCGGGCGATCGATCGCCCGCTCGATGGGACGCCGCTACCACCGGATCGCCCTCGGCGGGGTGCGCGACGAGGCGGAGATCCGCGGCCACCGCCGAACGTACGTCGGCGCGCTGCCCGGCCGCATCGTTCAAGCAATGAAACGCGCAGGGGTGAAGAATCCCGTCCTCGTCCTCGACGAAGTCGACAAGATGGGAATGGACGTTCTCGGCGATCCGGCCGCGGCGCTCCTCGAGGTGCTCGACCCGGAGCAGAACTCTACCTTCCAGGACCACTACCTCGACGTTCCCTACGATCTGTCTCAGGTGACTTTTTTATGCACGGCGAATAACCCCGAAATGATCCCGCCGGCATTGATGGACCGCTTGGAGGTCATCGATTGTCCGGGATATACGCGCGCCGAAAAGCTGAACATCGCCAAAGAGTTTCTTTGTCCCAAACAACTGAGCGCCCACGGATTGACCGACGAGCGCCTCGAGTTCACCAGGGAAGCGCTGGCGCGGATCATCGAGGCCTACACGAGAGAGGCCGGCGTTCGCGGGCTCGAACGCGAGATCGGCGCCGTTTGCAGGCACGTCGTCATGCGGATCGCGGACGGGCAGCCGGACCTTCGAATGGTCGCCGACGCCGAGGCAGTCGAGGCCATCTTGGGCCCGCCTCGGCAGCTCCCCGATCTCGCCGAACGAACGAGCTCGCCGGGAGTCGCGACCGGGCTCGCGTGGACGCCTACCGGGGGAGACATCTTGTTCATCGAGGCCACCCAAATGCCCGGACGCGGCGAAGTGATGGTCACGGGCAACCTGAAGAGCGTCATGAGCGAAAGTGCCGCGACGGCCGTGTCGTTCGTGCGTAGCCGAGCCAAAGATCTCGGCCTCGACCCAGAGTTTCTGAAGGCCACGGATCTCCACCTGCACGTGCCCAAGGGCGGCACACCGAAGGATGGTCCGAGCGCGGGGGTCACGATGTTCAGCGCCGTCGCGTCGCTACTACTGCGCTGCCCCGTACGGAAGGACGTCGCGATGACCGGCGAGATTACGCTCCGCGGGAGCGTTCTTCCGGTCGGCGGAATCAAAGAGAAGCTTTTGGCCGCCCACCGAGCGGGGATTAAAGTCGTGCTTCTTCCGGCGCGCAACGAGCCCGACCTCGACGACGTTCCCAAGGACATTCGAGCGGAGCTCGTCATTCACCTCATCAAGCGGATCGATCAAGTGCTGCCCCTCGTCCTCGAACCGCCCCGGACCCCGCCTCCGCCCCCTCAATCGGACGGCGAGCAGCTCAACGTGGAGTCGTGAAGCCGGCGTAGAAGCCGACGTCCGGCTGACCGCCGCCGAAGCCGTTGTAGAAGCCGTACGCGCCGTCGGTTGCCACGCCGGGGCTCCCCGGCTGCGGGGCGGTCGCGTAGTTGGGGTAGGGCCTCGCGGGCTGAGCTCCCTGGTTCGGAGGCGTGACGCCCCGGTTGAATCCGAAGCCGTCGTAGAAATCAGGAACGCCCGGCTGATTCATCGACGACCCGACGCCCTGATTGCCCGAAAAGCCCTCGAGGAAAGGCTGCTGTCCGGGCTGAGTCATGGCGGTGCTTGCAAACGGCGAGGCGGGTGCGTACGCCGGACCAAGCGGATGAAGCGCAGGGGGAACCGCCAGCGAAGCACCACGAGCGACGCTCGGAGCGACGATAAAGAACGCGGCGAACCAACGGACCGAGTGCGAATGCATGGTGCGTAGGACGTGCAATCGGCGTGCGGGCCGACTCGTTTCCGCTCGCGCTCTCTCTTTTCTCCTCTTTCGCGCACGTGCTTCGCCGCGTCGAACGAGGAGCTCCGCGCGCGTGGCGTTCAGTTCGCGGTGCACGTGAAATCTACAGCAGGATGAGATCCAATGCACGAGGCGGGCGGTGCCCTATTCGGTGTATGAATGGGCCCGTGCGATTCGTTCTCCTTCTGGTCGGGTGCTTCCCTTTCGTCTGCCTTGCACTCCCGCGAACGGCGCTCGCGGCCAATTCCCGGGCAGAGGTTGCCGCGGTCGAGGCGATGAGTCAGGCGGAAACCGACTATCTCGGCATGAACTACGCGTCCGGCGCCGCTCGGCTCGACAAAGCTTTGCGCGGATGCGCGCCCGCGAACTGCTCGACCGGTACCCAAGCCGCGCTCTTGCGCGACATCGGAACGATGGAGTTTCGAGCGGGCGACAAGGGATTCGCCCTAAAGGCCTTCGGAGAGGCGCTCAAGCTTCATCCCACGATCGATCTGAACCCCAGTTACGACTCCCCCGATCTGCGCGCGGTGTGGGAAGAGGTCAAGAGGGGTACCGCTCCTGCCGCGGCGCCGACCCCACCCGCTCCTCCTCCCGCGCCTGCGGTCGCTCCGCTGCCGCTCGCACCCGCGGTTCCGCCCCCAGCTCCCGCCCCCGTCGCGCCGCCCCCTCCAGCGCCTCTGCCCGTCACGCCACCCCCCGTCTTGTCACAGCCCTCGAAAGGGGAGTTCGTTCATACGCCCGTACCCGAACAAAAAGTCGATACGCCACTGCCCGTATTCATCGATGGGGGACCGCCCGACACGTATCACGTCATCGTGAGGTACAAGCACTCGAAAGAACACGACGACGTCGAGTGGAGCCATATCGATCTCACGCGGCTGGTCAAGGGCTGGGGAGGGCTGATCCCTTGTAGCGACATGGTCGCGGGAACGATGCGTTACTATATTCAAGCGTACAATAAAGATATGGATCCCCTCGGGGGCAATGGAGAAGCAAAGACTCCCTATCAAGTTCCGGTAAGGGAGGAGATCTACGGTCCCCCACCGCACCTGCCCAACAAGAACCCGCCCAAATCTTGCCACTCGAAATCCAAAGGGACCGGCGTGCCGACGAAGGGCGCAAAGGAGGCAGAGCCGCCGACGAAAGAAGCGAACGGGAGCAGCGCGGAGGACACGCGGGAAAAACACGAAGCAAGGCTCGCGACCCGAGAGCCACTTCGGCGGTGGTGGGTCGGAGTGGGGGCGCACTTCGATTTCGTTCAAATGCCTCAGGGAACCGACCTGTGCAGGCTGAATCCGAACACGGCGCTGCCGGCCAACAGCCTGAATGTCTTCTGCTACGCGCCAGGACTCGGGACCGACTTTCCGCCGCACTCAGCGGCCGGGAAAGTCCAGAATAACGAGCTTCAGCCTGGGACGGCCGGAACCTCCAACGGAGGCGTCGTTTTGGCCAACGTTCGCCTCTACGCTTCGCTGGATTATGCGCTCAACGCCAACGTTCTCATCGGCGCGCGCGCGGGCATCGTGCTTCTCCAATATCCCGGAACGCAGGCCGCCGCCGACGGATACGGGTTCAGCGCGCCCGTCTATCTCGAGGCGCGCGTGACCGGCGTGTTCGCAAAGGACGGACTGACGAACGACGGAATCGCGCCGATCGCGTTCGCCGGAGCCGGCGTGTCGTCATTCGACGGACATGCCTCGGGCACCGCGACGCTGTGCCCGACGATGTCGACCACCGCCTGCGCGGCGACGATGCCCACGACCGTGAACGTGGACATGTGGAGAACGAACGGACCGGCGTTCATCGACTTCGGCGGCGGCGTTCGTTATGCGCCGACCGCCAGGTACGCTCTCATCGGAGCGCTGCGCGCGAATCTGTCGTTCGGGGGCAACGGGTTGATCCCGACGATCGGTCCCGAGATTGACGCGCAGATGGGGTTTTGACCTAGCCCTTTGATGCCGCGACGAGGCGGGCGGCCATCCGCATCTCGCTCACCATCACAGCCCAGCGCATTTCGTTGCGCTCGGCGCTGAGCTCCCGTTCGCCGTAGGTGGCAAACTGGTCCGCGATGACGTCGAGCCGATCGCGAAAGGAAAGGGGAAGGCGGAGGCCCGGGGTGCCCGTCTCGAGCCCGCGTCGCCCCCGAAGGGTGAAGGACATGCTGACACGCGGCTCACCGAACGTTGGATCGCAAGTTCCGCCCCAGTGAGCGACGTTGGCGCTCCACACGAGAGCGCTGCCGGCGGGGATTGGCAAGGCCAGCCCGAAGTCATCGAGCGCCCCGAGGTTGGTGAGATCGGCCGGAAAATGGGGATCTCGATCCAGCGGGACGACGTGCATGCACGCGTTTCGCTCGGTGGCGTCGGTGACGGCGATCCACACGTTGACGAGGCCCGGGGTTCCGGCCGCGTCGCGGACGTCTTGGTAGACGCCGCGATGGATTGGCCATCCCCCGCCATCGGTGCGCGGGTCGATGTGCCAGGCCCAGACATCGGGGAGGATGTCGAAGTCGGCGCCCAGGAAGGATGAAAGGCGGGGGCGCAGCGCGTCAGCTGCTCCCCACGCTTCGTCGTAGACGTAAAGGAAAGTAGGGTGGATGGCGCGTGAACGAATCTCCGCAACCGCCCGAGCGAGGGAGTATACCTTCGCGCGGTCGAGGAGGGCGTCGATCTGGAGATAGCCGGACGCGGGCCAGTGCTCGGCACGGCTCACTTCGGCGCCATCGACGGGAGACGGCCGCGCCGCGTTGTCGTTCCCCTGGGCTTCGATATGTAGCCAAGGGGCCACGGTGCGCCAAAAGGAGGTGCTCTCGATGTCGCGGAGAAACCCGGGCAGCGGCTGCATGGGGTTCTTTTCTACGCTTGGCCGCCGCCGGCTTCAGCGTAGGGGCCGGTAGAAGCCGGGCACGCCCTAACAGCGCGCCCGGCTCGGCTTCGCTTGTCAGTCGGTCCCCGCGTCGGCGAGCACGTAGTTCGAGCACTCGGAGCCGTTTGTCGGATCGGCAGGATTCGGCGCTGTAGCAACACAGGTAAAGGTATTAGCAATATCGCACAGCTGATTGGCACAAGCGTAATCAGAATAATAGTTTACACCGTCGGAGCATAGCGAGCTGATGCCATTAGACTGCGCGGCACGGCAAGTGCCTGAGCGGCCGGCGCCGACGCCGTTATCCGGGTAAAGGTTGCAGTAGAGAGCAGGCTCCCCGGTGCCGACGAAGCTGCATTGGTAGTCGGTGGTCTCGCCTGGGGTGCACGTCCCGCCGCTGCCCACAAGCGCCGTACACGTCCCAGCTTTGCAGTAGGCGCCGCTTACACACTCGAACGACGAGACGCATCCAGTGTCGCCGATCGCAATGGTGCCGCCCAAGACATTGTGACATGCCGTGAGGACAGCCTCATTCTGGGCGCTCGTCAAAGTCGTACCGCACGGCCAATTCTGAAGAGCCGCGATGCATAGCGCGGCCTGTGTCGAATCAAACGTCAGGTGACCGGCGCTGTACGCGGTCGGACTTGCAGGGAGGGTACTGTCGTAACCCACCGTGTATTGGTCTGTCTCGCACGTTGCGATGTCGAACGAGGCTCCACAGCAATGGGCAAATCCGGTACAGATTGCCGTCGCGTATTGATGAGGATACGCGAGCAAGCCTGGCGGGATGTTCGAGGCATCCGAGGCGTCGCTCGCATCCGAGGCGTCGCTCGCATCCGAGGCGTCGCTCGCATCCGAGGCATCGCTCGCATCCGAGGCATCGCTCGCATCCGAGGCATCGCTCGCGTCCGAGGCATCGCTCGCGTCCGAGGCATCGTTGTGCGAGCCGGTATCGTGGCCCGAGTCACCGCTGTCGCTCGTTCCAACGTTCGCATCCGCGTCGTGGCCCGCGTCGGCGCTGTCCGGCCCGGCTTCGGGCGTCGCGTTGGAGTCGTGACCAGCATCCGACGCGTCGCTCGCCGCGTCGGCGGCATCGCCGCCAGCGTCTTTCGCGTCTGCACCTGTCTCGGTGGTGCCAGTATCGGGCGCGGTTGACGTATCCGGCGATGACTCGGGACTGGTAGCTTCGGAGCCGCTATCTTCCTCCTGACCATTGTCGTCGCCGCCGCAGCCAACGAGCAAAGTCGCGCTGAGCGCAAACGTGCCGATAATCCCGCCGGCGATCGCCAGCGCCGCACCCCGTAAGCCTGCCATGCGAACCACCTCCATAGCGGGCTACGGTATCACAGCGCCACGCGGCGCATCAAAAACATCGGCGTGGTTTGTTCGCTCGCTTGCGAAGCCTTGCGATCTCGGGGCCCGTGACTTCGGCCGGATCAACTGGCTCGCCGCCCAACTCCAGCCAGGCGTGAGCAACGAAGCGATCGTCCTCGCGGGGCGGAATGCCAATCACGACGTCTGCTGCAGGCGCCCGCGCGGCCACGGCGAGCGCGCGCGTCAGGCATGTGCCGCGACCTCTCACACGGTCGCTAGCACGTAGCAGCCTGTTTCGGTCGCGGTGCGGCGGAAATAGCGCGCCTAGCCGAATGAGAGTCGTATACGTATTCGGAAGAGAGCAGACTCGCAAGAGAACGCGAGCGAGCAGATGCAATGATTCATCAGTCATTGCCGGCCGTTTCTCGGTCGTCGTACACCATCAGTCCCCGCCAAACGAGCTCGTTGCCCAAGGTCGTGAGGTCAGCCAGAGCTTCTTCCACCGCCACGTCGTACTCGTCCGCAATTTCGCGCGCGACTTGCTCGATGGTTCGACCCGCTTCGAGACCAGACCAGAGTCTCGCGCCGATTTGGTCGAGCGCAAAGTAATCTCCCTTCGCGAGGTCCAAAATCACGACCTCCTCGTCGAATAGCCGCGAGTGAACAGCATCCGCGCACCGCAGCTTCCTCGACGTAACCGCGCTCATGGCATTGCTTTCCGCAAGACATCGAGGATGAATGGCGCAACCGCGCCCGGGGCATCTGTAGGCCGGGACAGCTCCAGGAAAGGCGTGCCGCTGTGAATCGCGGCGACTTGTTCGAAGTCGCGGCGTCGCGCGCGACCGTCTTCGATATCGAACCGAATCGTGGCCGCGAGAAGCAAGCGGGCGGCGTCTCCGCCACGAAGTGGGAGCAACGCCGCGTGCGTTCGCGCAGGTCCAAAGCGAAGCGCCACGACAACAGCCAGCGGGCAAGGACTGGGCGCGACGTTCGAAGGGCGGAGCTGGCCCTTGTCGCCGTCGGAAGCTAAAGTTGAAGGGGAAAGGCCGAGCGCGACGTAGGACTCGGAAGTAAGTGAGTGGCATCCTTCACTCGGGAGGACAAACACCCCCGTCGCGTCCATTTCGAGCAACGCCGCGTCGTCTGCCAGCAGCTCGGCGCCGTGCCGCAGACACAGCTCGGCGGCCGCGGTCGACTTGCCGGAACCGTTGGCGCCCACGAACAAGACCGCTCGGCCGTCGATGGCCACTGCAGACGCGTGTAGCGCAAGCTTTCCAGCAAGGTCGTGCAAGAGCGCGTTTATCGGCGCGCCGTGGAGTGTATCGAGTGCGCTTGAGGAGACGCCGCCTGCGGGGACCAGCCTCGCGTCGCGCCCGTCTCGCTCACACGTTAGCCGGGCAAAACCGGGCCAGTCGGCGACCATCCGATCACCTAGCTTGCCTCTGCGGAACGTGACGGCTCCGTCCACGCGAACCTCGTGGATCCAGCGAACGGAACCGGCCTCAATCTCCTGCGTCATCGGTGTGCCGCGTCGTCGTTCTCATCAAGAGAGACCCCGCCCTCGCCCGCACTCTCGCAGAAAGGCCTCAGCGGAGAGTAGTTGCCATACCTCTTGAAGATGTTCATCCTGGGGCAGTTCCTTCTCCCGCTCGCCGCGGCGCATCATGCCCAAGCATGCGTCTAGCATAGGGCGGAGAGGCCTTGGATTGACGAGCCCACGGTTAGCAAGTTCGTCGAGGGAAGAGAGGTCTCGAAGAACATCTACCGCCGACGCCGATGCTGCCGCAATCGCGGGCTCAAACGCTCCCTTGTCCTGACGCCGCAGCAGCCGCTCGGGTAGAAGGCCCCGCATGGCAAGGCGGTAGAGTCCACGAAATTCATGCCCGTGACTCAGCAAAATGGGATCGAGCTCAAGCACGAACCGAACGAAGTCCTCATCGAGGAAGACGTCGACCGGGAAACACTGGGTGACCGTGGCCATCTGTCCGAGGGCATCGGCGACATCGGCTATCTGACCCTGCGTACAGAGGTGTCGCATGCTCTCGTCGGGGGAACAAGGGAGCTCCCGGGCATCGAGGTCGTCATCCGTCTGAGCGTGTTCCACCAGCTCGCGCGACCGCGCCGTCAGCCAGGCGGGCCTTTCCGGTTTGCCCACGAACCGGCGCTTCACCCGCCGCACCGCCTCCGGAATGAGCGGCGACAAGACGTAGCGAGCGCGCAGTAAGGGATCCATCTGCCACGGCAAGCGCAGGCGCAACGCGCCGTTCACGGCCGACAACAGGCGTCCTCGTCGCGCCAATTGAGTAAACCATGCGAACGGAAATAACCCAC
>Ga0265316_10007243_pt1 | contig 10475 bp, 15 predicted proteins | sample 4522metaG_FD_202092 | JGI IMG/M metagenome (GOLD analysis project Ga0265316, IMG submission 202092) | Rhizosphere microbial communities from Carex aquatilis grown in University of Washington, Seatle, WA, United States - 4-5-22 metaG | ecosystem: Host-associated > Plants > Roots > Rhizosphere >...
GGTCTGGTATTCGGACGGGATGCCGCGCAGGGCCGCATCGTGGGGCAGCTCGAAGGCTTGCTGGGGCACGATTCGGCAGCCGTCGTGCAGACCATGCTCGCCAAGGCTAGTCAACGGGGCGCGGGCGTAATTGCCCTCGTGGTGGGATTCGTTACACTACTCATCGGCGCGACAGGGGTCGTCATCGAGCTTCAAGACGCAATCAATACAGTGTGGAAGGTCATTCCCAAACCCGGGCGAGGTATTCGCGGACTCATTCGGGATCGACTCCTGTCCATCGGTCTGATCTTGAGCTTCGGTTTTCTCCTTCTGGTCTCCCTGGTCATCAGCGCGGGGTTGGAGTTCATCGGAAGTGTACTTGGCGGGATCATTCCCGGATGGGTGGTCTTGGGGTACGTCCTGAACTACGGTGTGTCACTGATGGTGATCGCGGCATTGACCGCCATGATCTTCAAAATACTACCCGACTCGCATGTAGCGTGGAAGGACGTCTGGATTGGGGCCTTTGTGACCTCGGTGTTGTTTCATTTGGGGAAATATCTGATCGGGCTGTACGTCGGGCGCGCCAGCGTCGGCTCTGCGTTCGGCGCTGCAGGGTCCTTGGCCGTCCTACTCGTGTGGATCTACTACTCCGCTCAGCTCATCCTGCTGGGTGCGGAATTTACCAGATGCTACGCGACCCGATTCGGCCATCGCGTCGTGGCGACGAAAGGGGCCATCGCAGCGCCTGAGACGCCTCTAGCGCGCCTGGCTGCCGAGACTCAATTGAAGAATGCCCACGAGGCGAAGGCTGCGGGAAAGGGCCCCTGATTCTCGCAGTATCGATCCCACAAGCCGCTCAACATATGGATTCTGCCAAAGGGGACCGGGATGACGGCCGCGGGAACTCGCGCTCGGCGATCAAGCTTCGCGATGGTGGCGAGTTCAGTCGCGCTCGGCACTCACCGTGATCGCGCCGTCCGGATCCCGGTGGACACGCACCGTCCAGGGCCGGCAGCAGACTTCGCAATCCTGCACCAGCACGTATTCGCCAGGTTCGAAATCCGCAGGCTCGATTTCGACGCCGCCCGGCTCGCCGCAGAACGGACATTCGACCGGAAAGCCAGATTCCATTCAGGGCCGTAGTGCGGAGAAGACGCCCAGGGCGCCGCAGAGGATGATGCCCGCGATCAAGACGACACGGGCTACCTTCATCAGGCGCGTGCGCCCGACCGGCTTCCCTCCCTTGGGGCCAATCCTGGCGAGAACGACGCCAACGACGAGGAGCACCGTTAGTCCCAGCCAAACGAGGGAACTCATTGGCACACCATACGCCGCCGCTTCATCGCCATTCGCTCGCAGTACAAGCCGGGCCTACAAGGCAATCCAGACTTTCCCCGAGTCCACCTTCGTTGCATAAGTGCGGATAGCCTGCGTTTGGATGTGCTCCATCAGCATGCCGACGTTTGCGAGCAGACGCCCAATCTTGGGAGGAGCGGTCTCGTTGCCTGGGTCGTGGGGCACCGGCCCCGCCAGCGCTTCGCCGGTCGCGATGTCGAACTGAGCGCAATGCATGGGGCAGGTGACGATAGTGCCGACGAGGGTTCCCATCTCGAGCGGTGCGTTCATGTGGCCGCACCGCCGTTCGACGGCGTAGAAGCGCCCCCCATCGTTGCCGACGACAATCTCGCGCCCTTCCACTTGAACGACCTTCATGCCGCCGGGGGCGAGGTCTTCGATTGCGATGACAGAAACGTAGCGTTCACCCACGATTCACCTCCGAGAGAGGAATCTGCGGCAATGCGTCCGGGTCCGTGACGTCCTTGTGGACGAAGAGGCCGCACCAGCAGCGTTTCATGGCGTCGTAGTGAGTCCGATGAAACGGGATGCACGGACACACAAGCGTCATGTCGTGCGCCCGCTGGCGGGTGATCGGCTGACAGGGGCAGAACGGGATGCCGTGCTTCTGCTCGAGCAACACTTCTTGCTCCAGCAGGAAGTTCCTGAGCTCGTCATCGGGAGTGAACTTGTAGCCAAGACGGTCGACCACCTTGGCAAAAAGGGCGTACAGGGCTCGTTTCCTCGACTCGATTGTCATGATAGCAGCCTGTCAGAGCCCGAGGAGCTCCTGGTAGCGGCCCGGATTGTAACCCATTATCACGGCGTCACCGATCCGCACGAAAGGGAAACCGGTCGTACCGTGCGCGTCCAAGTCGGCCATGACTTTCTTCTGGGTGGCCTCGTCTGCGAGGTCGTAGTCGACGAACTCGAACGGCACGCCGTGCTGCTTGAAGAAGTCCTTGGCCTTCCTGCACCAAGGGCAGGTCGAGAGTGTGTACATACTGACGTTTGGCATCGTTCTTCCTTTCAGCCGAGATTGATGAACAGCTTGCCGTTCTCACTACGCACGGGGTAGACCGCCAGTCGCACTTCGGACGCATCCAAGAACTCACCCGTCCGAACGTCGAAACGCCAGTCGTGGCACGGGCAAGTGATAACCCCGGCAGCGAGCGAGCCGGCGAAGATCGGGCAACCCATGTGCGCGCAGGCACCGGAGATCGCGTAGGCCTTCCCGTCGACCCGCGCCATCACCACGTTGAGCCCCCGGGGGTACGCGGGCTGCATGCCACCCTCGGGCAGCGACGCATCGTCCATGACAGAGATCCAATCGGCCGCGGCCACTGTTGAACCACCTTGCATTCCTACCTCCTTCGACTTCCTGGCCAGAGTCCTCGGTCCTACTTCCCGAGCCCGATCTCCTTCATGAACTCCTGATTGTCCCAGAAGAGGTACTCCGCATCCATCACGCCGTCGCTGTTCCAATGGCCGATGGTCGCCATCCTGATCTTGTAGGCCTTCCCGGTCGGCGGGATGGCTTTGCCCTCTCCGATGGGCATGGGTTGCGAGAACGTTCCTTCCATGAAACCGATGACGGCCGTCCAGTCGCGCTGCCCGAGTTTCACGGGGTGCTCCTTGATCCGCGTGTCGGGCGCCCAGACGAACATCGCCTTCAAATCCTCAATGTGCTTGTCGATGCCCTTAGTCGCGTGTCCATCAGGCCAGTACACCGTGATGTCCTGGGAGTGGCTGCGGTGAAGTTCCACCCACTTCTGCCCGGTGAACACGTTGAAGTCGAGGTCATCGAAGGTCTCGATGTGACCGCTTACCAGCTTCTGCTCCGCCTCGTACTTTTCGGCCGCGCCGCTCGTCGCGCAGCCAGCGGCAAGGCCGAGTCCCAGGGCGAAGATGACCGTGGGGATGGTTTTGGAATTGGCTGCCATGTGAGGTCTCCTCGTGATTGCTGGGATTCGCGAGGTTAGATGCTCTGCTGTGAGTGAACGTGCCGCTTTCGCGTGGCGGGAGGGCTAACGGCCTGTCGTGTCGGTTATCTTCATCTCGCTCCTTCGCTCTTTGGGGCGAGCTTCGCCCAGCTTTGCTGGGCGAAGCGAGGGGGGCCGGGGGCTTGTGAGCGAGAGCGAACCAAGCCCCCGCAAGATACAAGGGCTATTCGTAGCGCCGCACGAAAGCGCGGTCGATGCGGTCCTTCAGCGTCCAGACTAATGCCCCCTGCACAGCCCAGCTACCCCAAGATGCCACCGCGCGCCGCTCGCCGAGGGAGAGCAGCGAAAGAAAGCGCCGCTGCGGCTTGTACTCGATAGGAATCTCGCCCCGCAACAGTCGCCGCAGGTTTTCGGCCAGCACTGGGCCCTGGCGTACGGCGTAGACACCCGCTTTGGGCACGGGGTGCGAAGCAAGGCTGGCAATGTCGCCTGCAGCCAGCACCCACGGATGGGACACTGACTGGAGTGATCGGTCTACCGTCAAGAAGCCGCGCGCGTCGGTGGCGAGCCGACTGTGGGCGAGCCACGGTGGGGCGGCGGCGCCAGTTGTCCAAACGGTGAATGTGGTTTCGACGCCGGGGCCATTTGCGAAACGCAGCGTACCTGGCTTCACCTCGACGGTCTGTCGGCCCTCGAAAAGATCGATCCGCGCTGCCTCGAGTGTGTGCACGACGACCTGCCGCGCACGCCGCGGGTGCGTGGGCAGCAGTTCGTTTGTGACGAGCGAGATTGTCGTCTGGCCGAGCCCCTTCGGTTGCAGACGATGGTGAATCGCGAGCACGACCTCGACCCCCGCGGCACCGCCCCCAACGACGGTGATACGAATAGGCCCGCTGGAGTCGTCTTGTATCGACCGCAGAAGAGCGTCCCACGCGCCGAGAAACCCGCTCACTGGGTGGATGGGCACGACATGCTCGCGCGCGCCCGGCACCGACGCGAGATCGGGAGTCGATCCCGTGTTGAGGGACAGTAGATCCCAGTTGATAGTGCGGCCATTGTCGAGCGCAACGGTCCGGGCTTCCGGGTCGACGGCGGCGACCTGGGCCTGCACCAATTCGGCGCCAGCTCGACCGCACAGCCGGCCAAGATCGATGTGGCACTGCTGCCAATCGTAATGGCCGGCAATCAGGCCGGGGAGCATTCCGGAATACGGCGAATAGCGATCCGGGCTGATGACGGTCAGCTTGTGACCAAGATCGGAGCGGGCACCGAATCGGCGCAAAACCTCGACGTGAGCATGTCCCCCGCCGGCCAGCACCAGGTGCTTCACGGTGTTCCTCGCACGGACGATCGATGCACCCCTTCGCGCACGTTGCCGTACCAGGCGGCGAGTGCGCTTGCGGGCACGCCCAGCCTAAACAGGAGCGGGAATAGGTTGACGAGCAGCATGTAGTACAGAGGTCTCTCGATGAACCGCCTTCCGGATACGGTGACTCGGGCTGGTACTATGCAGACAGTGCCTCGCGTCCACAACTTACGGCCCAAGCCGAGGTCCTCCATCAATGGCAATTCCGGGTAGCCCCCCGCGTCCCAGAAAACCTCGCGCCGGAGGAAGATCGCCTGGTCCCCGTAAGGAAGCTGGGAATAGCGCGAGCGGAGATCTGCCAAGTGCAGGAGGGGGCTCCACCACGGTTTTGGCCCGACTCCGTCAGCTACGGTCCAGGTTCGAAAAGCGCCTGCCACAGTTCCAGGGCGTGCGAGCGCGCCTCGGATGTACGAGGCAGCGTCTGCAGGAAGGGAGACATCGGCGTGCAGGAAAAGGAGCACGTCTCCGGTCGCACGTCTCGCGCCTTCGTTCATCTGGCTGGCTCGCCCGCGTGGAGCCTCGACGAGCAGGACGCCGGGAAAACTCCGCGTGATGGCCGGTGTCCGATCGCGGCTGCCGCCGTCCACAACGATGACCTCGTGAAACGCGAGTCGTGCGAGCTCGCTCAGGCGCTCGCCGATTCGCGCCGCCTCATCGAGTACCGGCAGCACAACCGAAATGCGGAGTGGTTCGCTCACCGAGACCGCGACGCTCATGCTGCCGCCCCACGAGGCGTGAGCCCGGCGAGGAAATGCGCAGTCCTCGGTGCGAAAATGCGTTGCTCGCGAAGCAGGCCCGCGAGCCGCCTGAGATCGGTGGGCACGTCGACGTCGAACCATGACTCCGTTTCGGCCACGGCGAGGCCAGCCGAACGCATTCGCTCTAGCGTGTGCACCCGGGTCGTCGCGGAACTCCACGGGAGCCCACGCAGTAGCCCCGACGGACATCGTCGCAGCCCGAGGAGGTAGAAGCCTCCGTCCTCGCTGGGGCCAATGACCGCGTCGTGTGCGGCAAGCTGCAGGTGCGCGGCATCGAGAAACCGGCGTGGCAGTCCCGGAAGGTCCGTACCAATGACCATGGCCGCTTTGCTGCTTTCGAGAGCGAGGGACAACACCCGCTCCATGCGCTCACCGAGATCTCCCAATCCCTGTGGCCAGACTTCAGTGCCCGTGGCTAGCTCCAACGGCGACGGATCTCCGTCGCATGCCACGACAACGCGCGCCCACGTGCAGGATCTCGCCAGGGCGAATGTGTCCGCGAAGAATGCCGCCGCAAGGCCGGCCGCCTGGGCAGCGGTCAAACAGCCCGATAGCCGCGTCTTGACCAAACCAGGCAGCGGCGGCTTCACGAAGATGCAGAGAGTTGCTTTCGTCAGCATCGCGCTCCCTTCGTCATCTTCGCCAGGCGAGCAATCGTCGGAAGAAGCGAAGCACGCCCGGTGTCAGCCTGGCGCGCTGGTACGAGTCTCCGAGCCGCTTCCACACCTCGGCCTCGGTCGGATAGGGGTGAATCGTCCGCGACAGAGCACCGACCTTTGCTTTCTCGGTCATCGCAAGCACGACCTCGCTGATCATCTCCCCGGCGTGTCGGGCGACCGCCGTGGCTCCCAGAATGCGACCGCTCTTGGCATCCACGTGCAGGCGCGCGAAGCCCTTGGCCTCCCCATCGATCACGGCGCGATCGATCTCGGCGAGGGACACCGTGAGCGTCTGAAGCTTGAGACCGTGCTGGCGCGCCTCCTGCTGGTAGAGGCCGACGTGGGCGATCTCCGGATCGGTGTACGTGGTCCAAGGAATTACGAGCGAGCTCGTGCGCTTGCGGCCAAAGAACAGGGCGTTCTGCAGGACCGCGCGGGCCATGGCGTCGGCGACATGGGTGAACTTGTAGGCTGAGCAGATGTCGCCAGCCGCGTAGATCTTGCGGTTGGAAGTGCGTAGCCGGTCGTCGACCAGGATGCCGCCGGCATCGAACTTGACCCCCGCGGCTTGCAGCCCCAGCCCGTCAAGATTGGGCGCGCGCCCGATCGCCACCAGGACCTCGTCACCCACGAGCTCGTGCTGTTCCCGGTTGCGCTCGAACACGATGACCTTGGCGTCGCCCCGCTTCTCGACACGTACAATCTTGGCGCCGAGGGCCAGCCCGATGGTCTCGCGTTCGAACTGCGCGGCCAGCACGACGGCGGCGTCGGCGTCCTCACGGGGCAAGAGCCGGGCATCCAGGCTGATGATCGACACCTCGCTGCCGAGCCGCCTGAATGCCTGCGCCAACTCGCACCCGATGGGGCCGGCCCCGATAACCAGCAGCCGCTTGGGCAGCTCAGTCAACGAGAACACGGTCTCGTTGGTGAGAAAGCCGGCCTCGACGAGACCTGGAATGGGAGGTGTGGCCGGCCGTGACCCGGTCGCAATGACTGCGCGGGCGAAGCGAAGACGGCGGTCACCGACCTGCAACTCGTCGGGCCCAACGAAAACGCCCTGGCCGAGGAACACATCGACGCCCGCCTCGGAGGCGCGCCTGGCCGAGTCGTGGTGGGCGATGCTCGCCCGCAGGCGGCGCATCCGCTCCATGACGGCAGCAAAATCCACCGCGCCCGTGGCATCGCGCACGCCGAAGGGCGCTCCGTGGGCCGCATCGTAGGCCGCGCGAGACGAGCGGATGAGTGCCTTGGAGGGCACGCACCCGTAGTTGAGGCAGTCTCCGCCCATCAGATCGCGCTCCACTAGAGCGACCTTGGCGCCCAGCCCGGCTGCTCCGATGGCGGAGACCAGACCCGCGGTACCGGCACCGATCACGACCAGGTTGTAACGACCGCCGGGAGTCGGGTTGATCCACTCGGCCGGGTGGACGTTGGCCACCAGCTCCTGGTTGTGCGCGTCCCAAGGCGTGACCGTGTGTGATTGCGTGTGACCTCCGGAGTTCATGAAGTGCGCTCCTTGGGCGCGGGAACCTGGTCGAGGGCGTGCTTCAGTGCCTTGCGCGCGATGCGAGTGACCAGGACAACGACAGCCAGGGTTGCGACCAGCCCCACAACCAGCAGGACCCGCCCCGCAACGCCTGAGGATGGATGGGTGCCGCTGGCGAGCTCGCTTGCGCCAGTGACGAGCGAGCCGATGTAGACGTAGAGTGCCGTTCCCGGCAACATGCCGATCCACGAGCCGAGCACGAAGTCGCGCAGTCGAACTCGCGTTAGTCCGAGAGTGTAGTTGAGAACGTTGAACGGAAAGAGGGGCGACAATCTGAGGAGCAGAACGATCTTGAACCCGCTCTGCCCCACGGCGGCGTCGATCGCCTCGAGACGCGGGTCTTGCCCGAGGCGCCGGGTAATCCAGTCGCGCGCAATCGTTCGCCCGAGCAGGAAAGCCGTGGTCGCGGCAACAACGCTCACCGGGGAGATGAGCACCAGTCCCCACAGGGGGCCGTAAGCGAAGCCGGCGCCTATAGTCAGCACTGCTCCGGGGAGCAGCAGGACAGCCGCAGCCACGTAGGCGGCCGCAAAGAGCGCCGCGCCCGCCGGACCCTGGCCGCGAATCCACTCAACCACGGTCACCAGCCGCGAGGCCACCGGGAGCAGTGTGAATAGTGCGACGAGACCGGCGACGCCTATCACCACGGCGACGAGCCGGATCCAAAACCTGCGTCCACCGCCTAGCACGAAATGAGCTCCCTGGCGTCTCCTGCGCCATTGTTTGGAGCGGACCGCATGTTCATGCGGTGGCTCCGGCGCAGCTCGAGCCCGCGCCGGCAGTGCAGCCGAAGCAGTGACGCCGCACAACGATTCGTCGAGCTTCGAGCGCCGCGCGCTCGAATGCGTCTATGTGTTGGGGAGCCTTGGGCTCGACGCCGAGATCGAGCATCTGATTGAAATCGCAGTCGTACAGCCGACCGTCCCAGCCGACCGAGAGGGTCGTGCGACACATGACTGCAGCGGCTGCCGCCGGATTGAAGGCCCCCGCCAGCCGCTGGAGATAGGAGTCAAGGTTGCCACTCTGCAACAGCCACTCGAGATAGCGGGCGATCGGCATGTTCGTGATGCAGTGGAGTGAATCAAAAGAGACCCCGTACAAACGAAACATCTCGCGCTTCCACTCGCCCTCCAGCGACGCCTGCGACGAAGGGAGGAAGGCTCCCACCGGATTGGCCACCAGCGTGAGCCTCAAGCCCGAGCCAGCTTTGCCATACCCCACCTGGTTTAGCCTGCGCAGCGCCGACAGCGATCGCGCGAACGTACCCGCTCCCCGCTGCCGGTCGGTGAGCAAAGGACGATAGTGCGGCAGCGAGCATACAAGCTCGACCCCATGCTGCGCGAAGAAGGCGGGCAGGTCTTGGTAGGCCGGATGCTCGAGGACGGTCAGGTTACAGCGGTGGATGACATTCCGGCCGAGCGCGCGCGCCTGCTCCACAAGCCAGCGGAACTGCGGGTGAAGCTCCGGTGCCCCTCCGGTAATGTCTACTGTCGGAATATCGCTCGATGCGATCACATCGAGGCAGCGTTGCAACGTGGCTCGCGACATGGCTTCGCGTCGATCAGGGCCCGCATCGACGTGGCAGTGTAGGCACGTCATGTTGCACACGCGGCCCAGATTGATCTGCAGGGTCGAAATGCGGACCGGCGTGAGCGGCCACAGCCCGTGCCGATCGAGCAGCGTCTCGAACTCGTGGTCGAGTGCCACGCCGTCGATGTGCGCGAGCTGCACCCTCGGTTGCGCCAGCGGGAGGCGGCGCGATGCGAGCGACGTCGCGGGCATGGTCTACATCCCGACTTTGGTAGCGTGCTCCCGCATCTGGACACCGTGAACCAAGGTCGCGCCCCCGCGGATGGCCGCCGCCACATGGATGGCCTCCGTCATTTGGTCGAGGTCGGCGCCCTTCTCGAGGCAGTCCTTGCTGTAGGCATCGATACAGTAGGGGCACTGGACCGCGTGGGCCACGGCCAACGCGATGAGGGATTTCTCCCGCGCCGAGAGCGCGCCATCCGCGAAGACCTGCCCGTACCAGTCGAAGAACTTCTTCGCCAGCTCGGGACGATTCTTGCCGATGTCCGGGAATTTCGCGAGATCCGCGGGGTGGTAGTAAGTGCCTTCAGGCATCGAATTCCCTCCTGTGTCTCGGCAGGCTCAGCCGCCGAGATGTCTGGTTCTGAACAGATTCCTCAGGCGTTCAACCCTCTTCCTGTTCACCCCGAGGTCACCTTTTCCCACGCGAGACGCCGACCTTACGTGAATAGCCTTGCCGGCTGCATCCAAGCGCAGCTCGGTGTCGTCGACGAACCGCCAGATTCTGCTCCGGAACGTGGCCCACAGATAATCGCCGGTGTCCTTTTCGATTCTGCCGCCGAGGCCAGTCAGCGCCTCTTTGGCGTGCTCCCACGCGGCGCCGGGCTCTCCGGAAAACGCTAGCGGCTCGATATATGAATCTTTGCCGCCATCCTCGCTGACGACACAGTTTGGCGTGCCTGGACAGGGGCGCAGCTTGCCGTTCAAGAGCCCAGTCTCTCGGGCTTTCCTTGAATCTATAGATAAGTAGATGAACAAGCCCAGGCAGAGCGCCACTGCCGCCGCGATCAGGTAGATAGCGATTTTCAACTCCGCCTCCCGTCCTACATCAATTACCTGTGAACCCCTCTCGATTCACAGCCCTTGAGAAGGTCCGTGCTGAGCTCGTCCTTGTGCGTGTCGGTCAGAGCGCTGGGCGCCCCGGGATAGCGGACCAACAGCGCGCCCGGAGATTCACTTCACAATCAGACCGCAGGCAATACGATCACCTGCGTTGCCAGCTGGATCGGTCTTCATGTCGTCAGCTTTGGCGTGCACGACCAGTGAGGTTCCCCCTTCGCTGTAGAGCGAATGGGC
>Ga0265316_10007246_pt1 | contig 10474 bp, 5 predicted proteins | sample 4522metaG_FD_202092 | JGI IMG/M metagenome (GOLD analysis project Ga0265316, IMG submission 202092) | Rhizosphere microbial communities from Carex aquatilis grown in University of Washington, Seatle, WA, United States - 4-5-22 metaG | ecosystem: Host-associated > Plants > Roots > Rhizosphere >...
CCTGTTTGCCTTCGGCATCGGCAGCTCGGTCAACCGCGGACTCATCGAGGGCATGGCGCGCGCCGGTCTGGGCGAGCCGTTCGTGGTGGCCCGTCCGGAAAAGGCCGCGGCCGAGGCAGAAAAGCTGCGCCACATGATCGAGCGCCCGGTACTCACTGACATCGAGGTCCGCATGCAGGGCTTTGACGCCTACGATGTCGCGCCCGAGAAGATCCCTGACCTGCTCGCCGAGCGACCACTTCTGCTGTTCGGCAAGTACCACGGCGACCGGCCAGGCCAGATCACGATCACCGGCCGCAGCGGGCGCGGGAAATTCGGACAAAGTATCGATCTGCGTCCGGCCGATGCGCGCCAGGAGAACGCGGCCCTGCGTTCACTGTGGGCGCGCAAGTGGGTCGAGATTTTGGAAGATGAGCTGCACATGGGCGGCGGCCAGGAAGTCGAGGCCGCGATCGCCGGTCTGGGCCTGGGCTACAGCCTGCTGACCCCGTTCACTTCGTTCGTGGCGGTCGACTCGCAGGTTGCCAATCGCGGTGGCCAGGTGGAAACCGTACGCCAGCCGCTTCCCATGCCCGAAGGCGTGTCCAATCTGGCGATCGGATCGAAAGGTGGCGGGCCTGGGCTGGCTGGCGTTGCGTACTCGCACGCAGCAGGCGCGCCGGCTACCATGCCACAACGTTCAATGAAGCGCGCTGAGTCGCAGCGGATGTACGCGCCAGCGCCGGCTTCCGTCGCGCCCAGCGCACCTGTATCAGAGCTTGCCTCCACCGCGCGCGCCGACGCCAGGGGCGGAACCGGAGGCGATCTCGCCAAGAGCCGCGACAAGATCGCCCAAGACGAAAAGGCACCGGCGTGTTCGGTCAAGGTGACACCCGGCAAGAGTCACAGGCTGGGCGACAGCAAGGCGCTGCTGGCTGTCATTCGCCACGCTGCCGAGCAACATGGTTGCGCAAAAGCGGGCTGCACCCTTCGACTGCGCATCACGGTGGACGCAACCGGAAAGATTGCCAAGGTCGAACGCCTGGCCGGTGACCGAGCCATCGCGTCCGCGATCGCGGGCAAGCTCACCGGCACGTCCTCGACGACCACAGCCCAAGCCGCGCCCGTAGGAACGCTGGAAGTGACGATCAGGTTCTAGCCGTCTGACGTGACCAGGGCTCGCTATCGGGCCCCGGTCATCTCAGAAGCCGCTTCGCCGGTCTTCCGCCCCTGACCCATGCTACGCCCTGGCACGCTGGTGAATCGCGCTGCTGACCAGGTAGCGGCTGGCACCGATGAGCGGCGCGCGCGGATCGAGTGCCACCCGCACCGGCAAGTTCTTCGCAAATTCCGAGAACCGCCCCTTGTCGGCCAGTGCAGCCAGAAAGGCTCCGTCCTTGAGCGCCGGCAGGATTTTCGGGGCGATGCCGCCGCCGATGATCACGCCACCTGTGGTCAGCCCCTTGAGTGCCAGGTTCCCGGCCTCGGCCCCCAGCACCGCACAGAACATGCGCAGCGCCTGCACGCATACCGGATCGCGGTTGGCCAAGGCGGCTGCCGAGATCGCCGCATTGGGATCGCCGCTGCCAAGCTGTTCCGCCAGCCAGGGCGGCTCGCGAGTGGTGGCTTCGTTGCGCAGACAACGATAAAGGTTGCCGATGCCAGCGCCCGAGAGGATGCGCTCGTAGCTTACATGGCCGCCCAGAGCCGCGCGCAAATGGCGCAAAAGAACGATCTCGTCGTCGGTGCGCGGGGCGAAGTCGGCGTGACCGCCCTCCGACGGGATCGCGTGGTACTGCTTGCCGTCGAAATGGAGCAAGGCCTCGCCCAGCCCGGTGCCGGGCGCGATGACCGCGATGTCGCCGCGGGCGCCCGCCTTCCCGGCCTGCAGCACCTCGAAATCCTGGGACGCCAAGAACAACATGCCGAAAGCGGCAGCTTCCAAGTCATTGAGCAAGCGCACGCGCGGCGCGCGCAATCCCTTGGCCAGGTGTTCCTCGTCGAGCAACCACGGCAGATTGGTCAATCTGGCTCGCCCGCCCTCGACTGGCCCGGCCACTCCGAAACAGGCGCCGGTCAGGGTGGGCCGCGCGGTGGCCGAGAGAAACTCGTCCACCACCGCTTCGAGCGAATGGTATTCGAGGCTGGGGAAGGTAGCCTCGCGCACACAGCGCAAGTCCTCGCCCGCAGGCTCGAAGAGCGCGAGCACAGTCTTGGTTCCGCCGATGTCGCCAGCGATGATCATGGCCAAGAAGGTAGCACTGACGGAGTAGGTGTGGGTAGCCGTAACGGTGGCAGGGACGGGTGCCGTTGTCGGTGAGCCCAAGCCTTGCTGGCCTGGGCCGAGGCGGTGTCAGGGATGGGTCAGACGCCAAATATTGGCGAGGATCAGCGACAGACTTCCTTGCGGTTGCCCACCTTCACGATCGTCACGGATTTCGTCCAATCGTCGATCTCGTGGAAAATGTTGACACTCGGCCTTGGGAAGTTCGGCGATATCCTTGGCCGCCGAATGCTTGACTTCGAGCCTATAGCTTTCCACCTCGCTTGAGGTCGCTCACGAGGTTCTCGAAGGGAGAGCTTGGCTCCTTCGCTCTGGTCCGGACGGCGGTGTCACCGCACCCGCCTCTGCCACCGTTGCGGCTACCCACACCTACACCGCCTTCCGCTGCTCCGAATCTCAGATCCGCTTCTTTCTGGCCGTGCGCAGCAGAGCGCGTGTATGATCGGGAAAGGCACATCCCGTGAGCAGCGAGCGGAACTCTCTCCCTGATCCGCAGGCCGGTGTCCAGCCTGCGCCACAGGAAACAGGATCTCAATCAGAGGCGAATTCGCCGTCGGCTGACGTGGCCCTGGTGATCGCCTTCATCACGCAACTGCGGCGCGTGTTTTCCGCATCCGGGTACCGGCCGCCGCTTTTGCCCACGGTGGCGCTCGAAGTTCATCAGCTGTCGCTTCGCTCCGACGTGGGAGCGGACCAACTGGTCGAGGTGCTGGAGAAGGACGCGGTGCTGGCGGCACAGGTTCTGCGCGTCGCCGGCTCGGCGGCCTACGGCGGTTGGGGCCAGGACGACATCTCGCTGAAAGTTGCGGTGGTCCGCCTGGGCATGCGCGGTCTGGCCAGCGTCGTGTGGGAAGTCGCGGCGGGGATGCGCGTGTTTCGTTCGGTCCGCTACGCCACAGTGATGGAGCAAATTCGCGCGCACAGCACGCTGTGTGCACACCTGTGCCGGCTGATCGCTTCGCGCAAAGCTCTCAATGCCGAGACCGCATTCCTGTGCGGCCTGCTCCATGACATCGGTATGGCGGCCACGCTGCTCGTGCTCTCCGATCGCCCCAAGGACGAGCCCTCCATCAGCCCGGCGGTGCTCGACGAGGTGTTGCGCCAGACCCACCAGGAAGTCTCGGGCATGATCGCCCAGCTATGGAAGCTGCCGGTCGACGTGCAGAATGTGCTGGCCAACCACCACAGTTTTCCCGCCGGCGAGCAACCGACCCCGCTCTCCGCTGCCGTCGCGATGGTCGAGGAATTGAGCCGCGACCTTGGCCACGGCGTCGAGATCGCGGCTGGGCGCTGCGACCGCGTGGCGCCCGAAAACCTAGCCCGCGCCCGCGAGGTGCTGGGGTTCACCGACGAGCAAGAGGCTGAGTTGCGCGAGACTGCGCAGAAACTCGCAGCCTCGGTGACCAAGGATTTCACGCTGGGAGAGCAGAAACCGGCCACCTCGGCTGCGAGCAAGACCGCGCCACCACCCGCTGCGGTACCGCCCGCGGCCGCACTCGCCAAGCCCGATTCGCCCCACCAGGCCCGCCTCTCGTTCTGGCGGCGCATGGCCCGCCTGTTCGGAGGAAAATAGCTCGGCGCGTTGGCTGGCCCGGCTCGGGTTAGCCTCAGTGCCTGTTATGTGGTAAGGAAGCCGCGCACCGACGGACACCTACATCAACCTCACGAAGCACGTGTGACTTTGGAGCAACCGGGAAGAATAGGAGTCGACATCGGCGCCGTATCGCTGAAGGCGGTGCGGATCGACGGTGCTGGCACAGTGGTTCAGTCCTTCTACGCCCGACACAAGGGCGAACCTGCCCCGGTGCTGGAACGAGCACTGCGCGAGTTGGACCTCAAGCCCGGTGACGCCATCGGCTTCTGCGGAACCAATGCGACCCGCTTCTGCGAAGCGTTTGAAACCCGGCGGCTGGACATCGCGGCCTGCCAGATTCGCGTGGTCCACGCCCAGTTCCCCGAAGTTCGCAACATCATCGACATCGGCGGCGGGTCGGTGACCCTGGTGCAGCTCGATGCCCAGGGGCATTTTCAGAACTACGCCACCAACTCCATGTGCGCGGCTGGCACCGGATCGTTCCTCGACGAACAGGCGTCACGGCTCGGGCTGGATTGCGCCGATCCGGCTCTAGTGGGCAGCGTGGCCGAGCCGCCCTCCATCGCCACCCGTTGCTCGGTCTTCGCCAAGAGCGACCTGATTCACCGTCAGCAAGAAGGCTACAGCAAGGCGGCCATGTGGTCTGGCCTTTGCCGAGGCATGACCCGCACTTTGATCGGAACGCTGCTGCGGGCGCGGCCCTTGGATGCGCCGACCGCGATCATCGGCGGGGTAGCGCTCAACCGCGAAGTCCTGCGCTGGTTGGACGCGGCTTTCCCCAAGCTGCTGCGCACGCCGTCCTCGCCCCACCTGGTGGCGGCCATGGGCGCCGCGGCCATGGGCACGGTGCCGAAGCATCTGCCGTCGCGTGAATCGCTCCATCGCATCGCCACCAGCAGCGACGTGGAATACCACCCCTGGCCGCTAACCCTGGAGAAGTCCAAGTACCCCGATTTCCAGCTGGCCGAGTGCTACACCGACCCGGAAGGCAACGAGGTGCGCGTGGTTTCCTGGCCCGCGGGCCAGCCGTTGCGTGTGTATCTGGGCATCGACATCGGCTCGACCAGCACCAAGCTGGCGCTGGTCAACGACAAGGACGAGCTGCTGGTCGACGTGTACCGCAAGACCGGCGGCGATCCCATCGGCGCCACGCAGAAGCTGTGCCGCGCCTTGCGCGAGCTCGAAGAGAAGAAGGGCGCGCGCATCGAAGTGTTGGGCGCGGGAACCACCGGCAGCGGCCGCAAGATCGTGGGCGAGGTCATCGGCGCAGACGCCATCATCAACGAGATCAGCGCCCACGTGGCCGGCGCCACCTTCACCGATCCCTCGGTCGACACCATCTTCGAGATCGGCGGCCAGGACGCCAAGTACATGCACATCGTCGACGGACACATCCGCGACGCCAACATGAACTACGTGTGCGCCGCCGGCACCGGCTCGTTCATCGAGGAGCAGGCCAACAAGCTGGGCTACAAAGTGGCCGACGTGGGCCAGGCTGTGCTGGGGGTGAAGCCCCCGCGCGCCACCGATCGCTGCACCGTCTTCATGGAGCAGGACGTGGTCCGCTTCATCGAGGCAGGCGCCAGTCGCCCCGAAGCCCTGGCCGCGGTCATGGTCGCGGTGGCCAAGAACTACCTCAACAAGGTCGTGGGCAACCGCCACCGCAGCCGCAAGCGCATCATGTTCCAGGGTGCCACCGCGCGGAACAAGGCGCTGGTAGCCGCGTTCGAGCGCCTGCTCGACGTGGAAGTCGTCGTTTCGCCTTACTGCCACGTGATGGGCGCCTTCGGCGTGGCCCGTCTAGTCCGCCAGACCATGGCGGAACAGGGTTTGGCCCGGTCGCGCTTCCGCGGACTCGATCTCGACAAGCGCAAGATCGCCATGCGCAAGGAAACCTGCGATCTCTGCCAGAACGACTGCACCATCACCTTTGCCGACATCGAAGGCGTGCAGGGGTCGCCCTCTTGGGGCTACATGTGCGGCCGCGAACCCGGCGAGCAAAAAGTACGCAAGAGCCCGTACGACCGTGCCTTGCGCTTGCGCCAGCGCCTTTGGCGCGAGGGCGGAGCCGGCGTCAAAGTGCCGGACAACGCGCCGGTGATAGGCCTGCCGCAAGCGCTTCTGACTTACACGTACTATCCGCTGTGGCAGCGTTTCTTCAACACGCTGGGCTTCCGCGTGCAGCTCTCCGGCCAGACCACCGACGAGATCCGCGAGTTGGGCCCGCGCATGGCGGGCGCCGACTTCTGCTTCCCGGCCAAGCTGGCGCTCGGCCACATAGCCAAGCTGGCGGTCACCGACGGGGTGGACTTCGTGTTCGTGCCCCACCTGAAGAACACGCAGGCCAACGAAGAGACCACGGGCACGGCCGTATGCCCCTACGTACAGGGCACCGCTGCCTGCAGCCGCACTGCCCTGTCCATGAACCACATGGACGCCTCGCGCTTGCTCTCGCCTCTGGTGGACATGCGCATGCGCGAGCGCGACATCATCAAGACCCTGACCGACGAGCTCGCGCGGCCGCTCGGGCGATCGTCGCGTGACTTGCGACGCGCGTGGCGCGCGGGGCTGGAGGCGCAGGCCAATTTTGAACAGCGCTGCTACGAAGAAGGCGCCAGGATTTTGGCCGAGGCCACCGCCAAGAACGAGAAGATGATCCTGCTGGTGGGCCGGCCCTACAACAACTACGACGGTGGCGCCAACTTGGGTCTTCCACAGAAGATCGCGGACATGGGCCGTACCGTCCTGCCCATGGACTTCCTCAAGCCAGACCTGTCGCGGCTGGGCGTGCGCTACCGCAACTCCTTCTGGAGCTACGGTCAGAAGATCTTGGCTGCGCTGGAGCAGGCCGCCGATGCGGAGCTGCTTGACGTCGTGTACTTGACCAACTTCTCCTGCGGGCCGGACAGCTTCCTGCTCAGCTTCGCCGAGGAGATCATGGGACGCCGGCCTCTGCTCATGCTGGAGCTGGACGAGCACGGCGCCGACGCCGGGTACATGACCAGGCTGGAGGCGTACTTCGATGTGTTGCGACGGCCGCGACCGGAACGTGGCCCGCGCGCACGCGAGCACATCGAGCCTTCGGATCTGCGCGGCCGCACCATCTGGGTTCCGCCCATGCACCAGTTCGGCACGCGCCTGTTCGCGGCGGCGTTCCGGCAACACGGCTACGACGCGCGCACCTTGCCTGACGAGGACAAGGAATCGTTCGACCTGGGCCGCTCGCTCACGCGCGGGTCCGAGTGTCTGCCCTGCGCGCTCACCATCGGGACGCTGTTGAAGACGCTGCGCGAGCAGCCCGCGGGCGGCCGGCACGCGTTCTTCATGCCCAGTTCCAAGGGTCCGTGCCGCTTCGGCCAGTACACGGTGTTGCACCGACAGATTCTGGACCGCGAAGGATTTGAAGACGTGGCCATCCTGGCGCCCGCATCGAACAATGCCTACCAGGGGCTGGACAGCCAGATGCGCCGCTCGCTGTTCAAGGCGATTGCTTGCGCTGACATCATTCTCAAGGCCCAGTGTAAGGTGCGCCCCTACGAAGTGAACGCTGGCGAAACCGATCGCGTGGTGGCCGAGGTAACCGACGCGGTGGCGCGGGCGTTGGAAACCGACGACGATCTACCGGCCGTCATTCGCGAAGGCATCGGCAAAATCGCCGCGATTCCCGTGGCCGGGGCGCGCAAGCCGCTAGTGGGCGTGGTGGGCGAGATCTACGTGCGCAACAACCTTTACGCCAATGAAGACGTGATCAGCGCCATTGAGATGTTCGGCGGCGAGGCGTGGATGATCCCGATTACCGACTGGATCCTCTACACGTCGTCAATTGAGAACTACATGGAGGAGTTTCCTTCGACCATCATGTCGTGGGACAAGGCCGACACCTTTGTCACCTACCATTGGATGAAGCACTGGGAGCAGAAGCTCATGCGCGCGGCCAGTCCGTTTCTCGACGACCGCCACGAGCCGCCCTTCCAGGAATGCATGAAACTGGCCACGCCCTACATGGCGTTCTACTGCGGCGGCGAGGGCAAGCTGTCAATCGGCCGCTCCATCAAATTCGCGCAACAGGGTGCGGCCATGGTGGTGAACTGCGCGCCATTTGGTTGCATGCCCGAGACCGTGGCCACCGCCGTGTTCGGCCGCGTGTCGGCTGACGTGGATATGCCAATTGTCAGCCTGTTCTATGATGGCAGCGGCGGACAGAACCGACGCCTGGAGGTGTTTCTCAATAACGCCATCAGCGGCAAACGCCAAAGTGGCCGCATGAACAGTGGCGGCGCGGGCTACGCGGCTCCGGGTGCCTATCCTGCGCGTGACAAGCTGGTTCCCGTGCAGAACCTGACCGCGCGCATGCGCACGGGCGGGAACGCGGGCGAGCCGGCGTAGCGACTGAAATCCAGCCGCGCTCGGCGCCGAGGCTCAGCCGAACGGGTGGAGTGAAGCGCTTTCGGTACTAGCCGCAGCTGCACTTCATGGTGCAGATTGCGCCGCTCGGGGATCCGCTGCATGTGAGGCTCGAACCGCACTGGTCCTCGCCCTCCTTGCACATACTGTCAAAGGCCGCTGACGAAGTCGTGTCCATCACGCAACCGACCGTTCCCGCGCAACACTCATTGGTGACGTCCTTCTTCAGTTCGTCGCAGCTCTTGCCGCCGCAAGCGAGCGCCGAAGACAGCAGAGTGGCCAGGCCAACAACGACCATCCATGACTTGATCGATCTCATCGTCTCTTCCTTTCCAGTATCCCGTCGCACAGTTCGAATAGTGTGCTTCTATGCGGTTGCGTATATCACACCGGGTCCGGATCTGAACAGATATCTCGGAGCAACCGATCTGTTGGAAACGGTGTCAGCATATATGTAGGTGCCAAATGTCGTTGACGGGTTTCGGGTGCATCGGTCTAGAATGGGGACACGGAGGCGCGGCCATGGAAGATCACGGGTGCCGATTGCAAGGGATGCTAGGTCTGGCAGCGGTGGAATCCTGTGCGCAATTCCCGTTCTGGAGGATGCTGGCTCTCGCCAGCGCCGCCGGATTCGCGTGCGGAAGCGTATCAGTTTCCAGGGACGCCACCGGGCCTGTCGGTGAAACGTGTACGTCTGCCGACGCGGACGCGTCGGGGGACGGGACTGCTGCGTGTCCAGTGCCGCCGAGCGCGTCACTATCAGACGACGCCACGCCGACCATCCAGAACTGCATCGATCAAATGGGAGCGGCTGGCGGAGGAACGGTGCTTCTCCAGGAGGGCGACTATTGGCTCAACACGGACCACCTGCGGTTTATCAGCGGCCGGCACGACTACGTTCACCTGAAGGGCGTCGGAACGCAGACGGTTCTTCACCTCAAGACCGGATTGCCCCGAGCCGCCGTTCTCGTGGGCTCGGACGCCCAAGACCTTGGCATCGCATGCCCGACCGTGGATGCCGCGCACGCAGTAACCGGGGTTGGGATCGAATCGCTCCATATCGTCGGCAACCTTGGAAACCCGCTGGACTGTTGCCCGGTCTACGAGGCGGACGGGAAGACACAGTCGCCCTCCTGGATTGCGTGCGAAAAATACGCTCCCGATTCAAACCTGACCCGCAATGGAATCACCATACGTTGCGCTCTGGACACGCGGATCACCGACGTCACGATCGAAAACGCGAGCAGCGGTGGAATCGTCGCTGACCACGCACAAGGCCTGATCGTGGACGGGGCACAGATAGACAAACCGCTCGTGGATTGCTTCGCGTCGAACTTCACCGAAGGCACAGTCGTTCGCTACGTAACGTGCTATTCACCCGGCTGGGCTGGCTTCAACGCAGATCCGGCAACCCACCTCACGCTGGAAGGGAACACGGTGATTGGGAGCGGCACCCAATACCAGTGTTCAGAGCCGGCGCCGTGGGAAATGCCGGGGATCTACCTTCGCGGCGTTACGGATTCGACCATCACCGACAACATCATCATGGGCAGCTCCGGTGAGGGAATCGAGCTGCACGGGGCTTCGCGCAACCTCCTCGCGGACAACCACATCCAGCAGAGCACAAAGGTAGGCATCGTCTTCGATGTCGACACGAGCACGAGCGCTTGCGGCACTGGGTCCAACAGCAACGTGGCCTCCGACAACGTGATCATCGATGGCAAAGACATTCCGATTTGGGCCGTGTGCCCATCGCTTGGGAACACTGCGTCCGCAAACATTTGCACCGGCAACTCGATCGACGCTTCGCTGGCGACCATCAATCCCGGCTGCGCCTCGCTCTGCCCAGGCCTGACTGACGTGCTGGTGACTACCGGCGGATGCGGCGGCCCATAGTGGGCTCGCTGACACGGTCCCTCCACTTTATCGATCCGGTCAAGACTGGGGCGCTGCTACGGTGTCCGCAACAAGTCGTGGGTACCCACTCGTCTCATGGTGATCAGCTCACCATCGACCCGGAATGTCAGCCTGTACCCTTGGGTAACACGAGCCTCCCAGATTCCCCGTTGTTTGGGCTGCATCTTCTTCATTTGCAGCGATGGATGCCTGGGATTCTCGACTATTCGTTGGATGGCTTCGTCTGTCTTCTTGCGGAGCGATTCAGGCAGACCCTGGTAGTCGCGGACGAAATCATTCGAGAAAAGAACCTGCCT
>Ga0265316_10007247_pt1 | contig 10474 bp, 11 predicted proteins | sample 4522metaG_FD_202092 | JGI IMG/M metagenome (GOLD analysis project Ga0265316, IMG submission 202092) | Rhizosphere microbial communities from Carex aquatilis grown in University of Washington, Seatle, WA, United States - 4-5-22 metaG | ecosystem: Host-associated > Plants > Roots > Rhizosphere >...
GCTGCGAACAGGCCGGCCAGGGGGCCGGCGGACCCAGAGGGGGCCCCCCAGGGGGCAGCTACGGGCGCACGGCCGTTCGCCGCGCCACCTCGCGGCGCAACATGGTCACCAGCCGGCCGATTCCCTCCTCCCAGTCGGGGAACAGGTCGACGTACTGCAACTCGCGCTGGATGGATCGCGGCACCGGGCAGGGGTTCAGCCGCACCGGCACTATGAAGATTTCGTCCAGCGGGATCTGGCGCGCACAGTCCAGCGCATAGCGGATCTCCGCCTGGAACCCGCCCTTCTTGTTGACCGAGTTTCCGGAGTAACAGGCCAGGAAGAAGTCCGAGGTTTCGATGGCGGCCTCGATGGCGCGCGGCCAGTTTTGGCCGGGAAGCAGCTTGCGCTCATCCATCCACGGGTTGAAACCAGCCTCTTCCAGGGCATCGCACAGGCGCCGGGCGTGGCCGGCATCTTCTTTGACGTGGGCGACGAACACTTGCGGCAGGTGGCGCGGCTCGAAGCGGAAGCCCCGCACGGCATCCGGCACAAACGAACCCAATCCGTCGATCTCCACCACCTTGCCGGCGGCCAGGCCGCGAATGACGATTTGCGCCACTTGCTCGACGGAAGAGCAATCAGTCATGGGACTTGCCCCCTTCCCGTTCAAATGCCACGCACCCGCCGGGTCCCTGCTTGAACGTTCCCAACCCGGGCAAGGCGGCTTCTTTGCCCTGGCGCAGATCGGAGAGGATACTGTGGAGCACGCGGTCCAGGCGGTCGGCGGCCTCGGCTTGGCTCACGTGCGACCGCCGGGCCAGTTGTTTGGCGATGTCCGGCTTCTTCATCTCGCCCACACTGTACCAGCAGGCCACTCGCCGGACCGCCGCGCGGGTCCGGGCGGACTCGGCCAAGTCGTGTAAAAGAAACCAGTTATTAGGTCAGGAAGAGCCGAGAATTCGCCGTGAACGGCAAAAAGGCCGGTCCACGCGAGATGAACTGATTTTAATAGGAGTTTAAGCGACTCTTCATGTGCCATTCGCTATCATGAACCGCAGGACGACATAGTTCGTCGCAAAATTCCAAAGGAGAACCGCTAAAATGAAGAAACTGATCCCGCTGATGCTTGGAATGGCTTTGATGTTTGGCGCCGTGACTTCGTTTGCCCACCCCCAGGAGAAGTCCACGAAGTCCACCAAGGCAAAGAAAGCCAAGAAGTCGACCGAAAAGAAGAGCTAACTGCTACTTCCAGAACAAGTTACTGGGGCCGCGCAGTGTTCTTCGACCTGCGCGGCGTTCCAGTATAACCCCTCCGGTTTTTCCTTTCCTTTCCCTCAGAATATCCTCTCCGCCTGCCGTCGGCCTCGTTACTCATTAGCGCTGCGGTCCACAGCCGCCAGTTCGCTTGTCCACCCGCACAGGATCTTGGTTCGCGAACCGCCAGATTCATGAAGCAGCCGGCGCGCTGGCCGGCGCGCTGGCTCGCGCCCCACATCGGGCCCGAGGTACGGGATAGGTCCGTGCTGTCGGCTGCGCGCGAGTGTGCCAGGCGCCACCGCGCCAGGCGGTTTGACCACGGGGCATGCGGTTGCCTATACTGGAAACAAGCTTATGTATGCCCTGATAATGACTGTTCATGTAGCGGTGTGTATTTTTCTGATCATTGTAGTGTTGTTGCAAAGCGGAAAGGCAGCGGACTTGGCGGGTGCGTTTGGCGGGATGGGTTCGCAGACGGCTTTCGGCCCGCGAGGTTCGGCCACACTGCTCTCGAGAGCGACCACTTTCTCGGCGGTTGCCTTCATGGTGACGTCGCTTACGCTGTCGATTCTGGCTACGCGGAACGCCGGGCTGGGGACCACGGTCCTCGATACTGCGCCGCAGAAGGCGGTCCCCGGGTTGCCGAAAGCTCCGGTCTCGTCGCCGGCCCCGGTACCGGTTCCGGTCCAGATCCCCGTGAATCCGCAGCCCACCAACAATCCGAACGAGATGCACATTGACCTGAAGGATCTCAAGGTGCCGGCGCAGGCCCAGCCGCCAGCGCAGGTTCCTCCGCCCGCCAGCAAGAAGTAGGCCTGAACGCGGTCGTGGTGAAATTGGCAGACACGCAAGCTTGAGGTGCTTGTCCCCGCAAGGGGGTGGAGGTTCAAGTCCTCTCGACCGCACCACCGTTTTTCGGAAGGGGCCTCCGCACCCATACATTCTCCGCCCCGCACCTGGTGTGGCCGCTGCACCCCCGGCGCTGCCGCCGGGTCCTGGGGTGAGCCGGCCTCCGCCCCGCAAGCGGCGCTTGACCCCGGCGCGCACCCAGTCCTCCGGTGAGCCGGCCTCTGCCCCGCACGTGGCAAGACGGCCGAGTCCTGGAACTGTCAGTATGGTACGGCCAGGTCACGCGAAAGGGCTATTTCTAGAGATATTCGAACCCAGGGTCAGTTGGATTGCATCGGTGATACCATCGGGGTTTCTCGCGGCTGCACGTCTTCTGGAGGAAGAAATCCGAAATGGCTGGACGCGCGCGCAAAACGAAGCAACTGTCTCCTCCGCCAGCCGGGCTTGCCAAATGCCCGACCGGAATTCACGGTCTCGATGAGATCACACTCGGTGGTCTGCCGCGCGGACGGCCCACTCTGGTCTGCGGCGGCGCCGGCTGCGGGAAGACCCTGCTGGGGATGGAATTCCTGGTCCGCGGCGCCACCGATTTCAATGAGCCGGGCGTATGCCTCTCGTTTGAAGAGACCGCCGAGGAGCTCGCTGCCAACGTGGCTTCACTCGGCTTCGACGTCAACACCCTGATCGCGCAGAAAAAACTCGCGATCGACCACATATACATCGAACGCAGCCTGATCGAAGAGACGGGCGAGTACGATCTGGAAGCCCTGTTCGTCCGGCTCGGTTACGCCCTGGATTCCATTGGAGCCAGGCGCGTGCTCCTCGACAGCATCGAGGCTCTGTTCGCCGGCCTGGATGACGAGGGCATCCTGCGTTCCGAGCTGCGCCGTCTGTTCCGGTGGCTCAAAGAACGAGGGCTCACCGCCATCGTCACCGGGGAACGCGGGCTGAACACCCTGACCCGCCACGGCCTGGAAGAGTACATCTCGGACTGCGTCATCCTGCTCGACCACCGCGTCACGGATACGGTCCTCACGCGGCGCCTGCGCGTGGTCAAGTACCGCGGCTCCACGCACGGGACCAACGAGTATCCGTTCCTGATCGAAGACGATGGCATCTCCGTGCTGCCGGTAACTTCGGCCGATCTGAAGCATGCCGCATCGGCCGAGCGGATTTCGAGCGGCGTTCCCGTTCTGGACGCCATGCTCGGAGGCAAGGGCTACTTCCGCGGCAGCAGCATTCTGGTGTCCGGAACGGCCGGGACCGGGAAGACCAGCCTGACGGCGCATTTCGTCGATGCCGCCTGCGCGCGCGGCGAGACATGCGCCTTCTTCTCGCTCGAGGAGTCTCCGGCCCAGCTCATCCGCAATATGCGGTCTATCGGGATCGACCTGGGGCTTTGGGTCGAGAAGGGCCTGCTGCAGTTTCACGCCGCCCGGCCGACGGCGTTTGGCCTGGAAGCGCATCTTGTCAAAATCCACAGGATCGTGCGGGACGTCGCCCCCAGTATCGTGGTGGTGGATCCCGTCACGGGATTGCTGAACTCCGGCACCGCGTCCGAGGCCAGGAGCATGCTGCTGCGCCTTATCGATTTCCTTAAGCAAAACCAAATCACGACCTTGATGACTACCCTGACTGGCGGTTCCGATGCCCTGGAGCAAACCGAGGTCAACATCTCTTCCCTGGTGGATGCCTGGCTGCTGCTGCGCGACATCGAGAGCGGCGGGGAACGCAACCGGGGCCTTTACATCCTCAAGGCCCGGGGAATTGCCCATTCCAATCAGATTCGCGAATTCCTGCTGACCGATCGCGGCGTCGAGCTGCGCGAGGTTTACCTGGGCGAAGCGGGTCTGCTCACCGGTTCCGCCCGCGTCACGCAGGAAGCCAAAGACGCTTCCGAGGCGCTCGCTGCGCGGCAGGAAATCGAAAGGAGGCAGTTCCTGCTGGAGCGTAAGCGCAAGGCTCTGGACGCGCAAATAGCCGCGCTGCAACTGGACCTGGAAACCGAGGAACAGGAATCCCGGCAGCTCATTGCGCAAGACGAGGTGAAGGTAAACAAATGGGAGGAGGACCGGAGCCAGATGGCCAGGAGCCGCGCCCCCCAAACAGACATCGAAGAAGGCGCCGGCAGGAACGCGAAAACGCGCGGAGGCCGGAAATGACGAAGCCCGAGCGTCCGGGCGGCAAGGATCCGCGCGCGAAATGGGAGTTGACGCTGTATGTCGCGGGACAGACTGCGAAGTCCCTGGTGGCCTTCGCCAATCTGAAGCGCATCTGCGAGGAACACCTCGCCGGCGAGTACCACATTGAAGTCGTCGACCTGCTAAAGAATCCGCAACTGGCCAAAGGAGACCAGATACTGGCCCTGCCCACGTTGGTGCGGAAGCTGCCGGAACCCGTGAGGAAAATCATCGGCGACCTGTCGAATACCGAACGCGTGCTGGTCGGGCTCGACCTGCGGCCGCGAACATCGAAGGGGGGCTCATGAAGCGTTCAAAAGCGGATGCCGAGGCCAAGGCGTTCGAGGCTGCCCTAGGCGCGCAACCAGCCGCGGAGCATTACCTCTTGCGGCTCTTCGTGACCGGCAGCACGCCGAGATCCGTCCGGGCCATACAGAATATCCGGGCCATATGCGAAGAAAAGCTGCAGGGCCGCTATGAGCTGGAAGTGATCGATATCTATCAGCACCCGGAGGACGTCAAGCGGGAACAGATAGTGGTCACCCCGACGCTGGTCAAGAAACTACCGCTGCCCTTTCGCAAGGTCATCGGGGACCTGTCCGACCGAGAGCGCGTGCTGGTGGGGCTCGATATTGTCCCCCGCGCCGGTTCCGTCTAGAAACCAGGGCGGCGATTATGGCGGCTGAAACCAGAAGAGATCTGCTGGACCGGATTCGGGATCTCCAGGAGCGTTTGGACGAAGCCGAAGAAACTCTGCGCGCATTGCGCAGCGGCGAGGTAGATGCCGTGGTGGCCTCCGGTCCGGACGGAGACCGCGTCTACACGCTACAGGGGGCCGACGAAGCCTACCGCGTGATGGTCCAGAACATGGGCGAGGGCGCGCTGGCGGTTTCGCGGGATGGCCTGATCCTCTTCTCCAACGAACAATTCGCCTCTCTCGCCGGGATCCCTCTGGAGCACGTGATTGGCTCCTCCATGAACGACTTCATCGCAGCGGAGGACGCTTCCATGCTGGCCGCGCTTCTGGCCGGTTCCGGGGCGAAGGCCGAGCTCCGCCTGAAGAAGAAGACCGCCGAGCTCGCGCCCGCGCTGCTATCCGCCAACAAGCTATTGTTCGACGGCACCGAATGCATTTGCCTCATCGTCACCGACCTGACCGATCAGAAGCGCAGCCAGGAGATTGTTGCGGCGGAGAGGCTGGCGCGATCCATCCTGGACCAGGCCGCGGGCGCCCTTCTCGTGGTCGATCCATCCGGCAGGATCGTCCGTGCCAGCCGGGCCACTGAAGAAATGGCCACCGGAACGGTGCTGCTGCGCAAATTCGACGACGTGTTTCGCCTGCGCGCCGATTCCGAAGCCGATTCCAGCGCCGACCCCAGCGCCGACTCCGGTGCAAAGGACTACACGCTGGAGGAAATCCTCTCGATGGTCCGGGAGCGCGGAAGCGTTGCCGGCCTCAAGGCAACGGTCCGGACGTTGGACGGACGGACGCTGGACGTGTTACTGAGTGCCAGCCTTCTTACCGGGGCCAATTCCGAGTGTCTGGGATCGATCGTCCTGCTGTCCGATGTCAGCAGCCTGAAGCGCGCCGAGGAGGCCGTGCGGCAGTTGTCCGAGCAGCGGGGGCTGGCCATGGAAGCCGGAAAACTGGGAGCCTGGGACTACCGCTTCGACACCGGAGACGTTTTCTGGGACGAGCGCTGCCGCAATATGTTCGGCTTTCCGGCCGGCAGCCGGATCGGGTCCGACGCCGTTGCGGCCAGAATCCACCCGGACGACCGCCAGGCCACCGGCGAAGCGGTGAAGCAGGCGCTGGCGGGCGCCCACGGTGGGGCCTACCACCGGGAGTTTCGGGTAGTCTGGCCGGACGGATCGGTGCATTGGGTGGGATCGCACGGGCAGGTGTTTTTTGAAGGCCACGGCGGCCAGCGCCGCGCCCTCCGCTTCGTGGGCGTGAACCTGGAGATTACCGAGCGCAAGCACGCCGAAGAACGTCTGCTGCAAGCCCAGAAGCTGGAAAGTATCGGTGTTCTGGCGGGCGGCGTGGCGCACGACTTCAACAATATCCTGACTGTGATCATGGGCGGCGCCAGCTCCGCCCTGGCAGAGTGCCCCTCGTGCGAACACTTCCAGACAATCCTCTCCGCGTCGGAGCGGGCCGCGTACCTGACGAAGCAATTGCTGGCCTACGCCGGCAAGGGCCAGCAACTCGTCAGGACTGTGGATCTCAACGGAATTGTGTCCCAATCGACCGGGCTTCTCTCGGCTTCCGTCCCCAAGAGGGTGGACCTCCGCATCAATCTCTCCACCGATCTCCCCTGTATCGAAGCCGACCCCAGCCAGATCGAACAGATCCTGATGAATCTCGTCATCAATGCCCGGGAGGCCATCGTACCCCAGCGCGATGGGCTGATAGAAATTGCGACCGGCAGTTGCGAGGTCACGCCGGAGATGGCCCGCCGGCATTCCAAAGCGTACGATGTCTCTCCCGGCGCCTATGTTTACCTGGAAGTGCGCGACAACGGCGCCGGCATGGACCGGGCGACGGCCGCGCGCATTTTCGATCCGTTCTTCTCGACCAAATTCACCGGCCGCGGTCTGGGCCTGGCCGCCGTCGAGGGAATCGTGCGCACCGCCAGAGGCTTCATCGATGTCCGCAGCTCGCCGGGCGCCGGCACCGCCATGCGGGTGTTGCTGCCAGCCTCCCGGAAGACTCTTTTGCAGGAGCGCGCCCTGGCCGCCGGGCTTTCACAGCATCGCGGCTCGACCGTACTGGTGGTGGACGACGAGCCCATGGTACGCAAACTGGCGTCGATGGGTTTGCGCCGCTTCGGCTACGAGGTGCTGGAAGCCGAGCACGGCAAGCATGCGCTGGAGGTGCTGGCCAACTCTTCCGTGCTACCCTCCCTGGCCCTTCTGGATCTCGCCATGCCGGTGATGGGCGGCGATGAGCTGGTGCCGATTCTGCGGGAGAAGTACCCGGCCGTCAAGATCATCGTGAGCAGCGGCTACCCGGAGGACCACGCCTGCCAGGGCTTCCCGTCCGGCGCCGTCACCGGTTTCCTGCAAAAACCGTACACGCTGACGGCGCTGGCGGCGAAAGTCGGCGAGGCCCTGGCGGAGGGTCGTGAATCCTGATCGTGCCGCCAGACGGCGCGCGCAGGGCCGCGCAACACCGGCCGCCGGCTTCGAAACCTGGGCGCCGCGGCCACGGCCCCGATTCGCTAAACTCAAATCTGGGTGCCGCGTTTCCGCCGCCCCCTCGACCACGATGCCGGAATGTCCAGCCATCGCAGCCTGCCGCCCCCTGATCAGCGCCCGTTCAGATGCGAAGCATGAGGGACGCACCTATGAAGAACCCTACCTCTAAGCGCCGCCCCCCTGAGATGAAAGCGGAGTACGACTTTTCCGATGGCGTGCGCGGCAAGTACGTGGACCGCTACCGCCAGGGAACGAATGTGGTGCTGCTTGACCCGGAACCGGCGGGAGCTTTGCGCCCCCCGCCAGCCTCCCCTACTTCTCCCGGTAGCAAAACACCGCCGTCGCGTGCCGCCGGAGCGCCTCCGCCTCGCTCCAGACCAGGTTCGAGGGCGCGTATCCCGCGCCCAGGTGCGCCGCTTCCTCCGCGATGAATGCGTTGCGCGGGAAACAGTGAACCCAGATGGGGCCGGGCGTCCGCCGCGCCAGCGCAATCAATTGCTCGGTGGGGGCTGCGCGCTCCAGGAATTGGCTGCGTTTCTTCGTCCACAGGTAACCCACGTTGTGCAGCAACACCAGCGCGGCAATTGCGCCCACCACGCGCCGGCGCGCCGGCCCTTTGTCCTGCCAGTGCGCCATGGCCAAGCCGAAAAGTAGCGCCAGCCCGGCGCTGGCCAGGTAGGTCTGGCGGCTCGGGATCTGGGTGGAGTACGTCAGGAAGCTGTAGGGGGCCAGGCCGATTCCAATCCACGCCAAAGCCGCCAGCGCGCTGCGCCATAGGCCGCGGTCGCGGGCCGCGGCGATGGCGGCCAGCGCCGGCAATCCCCAGATCCACAGCACGCGGAAGTAGTTGCGCGGCCACGTGATCCAGAACGGCGCGTGGAGCGCGAAGCTGCCATCCGAGAAGCGGAAGGAGTAGCTTCGCGTAGCCGCGATCAGTGCCACTGCCCCAGCGCCCATCAGCACGTACGGCGCGAGGCGTGCGGCCGTGCGCCGCCAATCCGCGCCGCTGCCGGCCAGCACAAAAAGCGGCAGAATCGCCACGGCCGACTCCTTCGACAATAGCGCCATGGCGAACAGCGCGATGCCGGCCGCTTGGAGGGCCCAGTCCCGGCCCCAGCCCCGGCCGCGCGCCGCCAGCTTGATCCAGCACACGAGAGCCCCCATACCGAACAGAAACAGAAGCAGCTCGTTGATGGCGGAAAACCACATCACCGCCTCCTGGTGACCCTCCGCAATGGCGAAAAAGCTCGCGGCCCAGAAGGCGGCGGCGCGCATGCGCGGCCACGCGAGCGAGATCGCGTACACCAGCCAGGTGTTGGCGATGTGCACCGCGAGGCTCGCCAGATGATAGGCGAACGGCGCCAGCTTCGCCACTTGCCACAGCAGAAACATCACCCAAGAACTTGTGGCCCGCAAACGGAACACCGGATTGTGAAGTAGCGCCACCGCCTCCGCCGGCGAGCCCATCTGTTGCGCCTGCCACAAGTTGGGGAAATCGTCCTCCAGCAGCGGTATGGAAAACATGGGACCGTACGCCACTGCCGCCAAAGCGGCCAGCAGCGAGAGCGTGAGAAAGCGGGATGCGCCGGGGCGGCCAATCATGGAACCTCCAGTGTACGGCGTCTATCGGTGGGGCGCGCCGGCGCGCGCGATCGCCGCGCGATCGCCGCTGCGCTCGTCGCCCTGACTGCGGGGCAGCCCCAGCCGCGCGGCGACAGCGACCTCCCGTAACCGCGGGCGCCTAACCCAGCCCGGTGCCGGAATATGGGCACGTTTCCGGCACCTGCGCCGTCACGGTGCCGGCCATCGCTTTCAATTGCGCCGTCCGGGCACTGGCAGCCATCGTGCTCCACTAACGCGTGGTCATGCTGAAGATTACCCTGCACGATAGCGCGGAGGAACTCCGCTTCCGGCTGGAAGGCCGGCTCTCGGGGCCGTGGGTGACCGAGTTGCGCGGATGCTGGCAGACTGCCCAGTCCACCGTTCGGGGCCGAAAGACCACCCTGGATCTTGGCGAAGTGGACTTTGTGGACGAGGATGGGCACACCCTCCTCGAAGACATGCACCGGCACGGGGTGGCGCTCATAGCGGTTACCCCGCTCATCCGGGAGCTGGTACGGGAAATCGAACGCGCCGGCCGGTGTGCTACGGTTGAAGAAGACCCGGCACCACGCTCCGATGTCCTCCTCTCTTCCCATCCGGCCGCACGCCACAGGCGCGCGCTATGAAACTCTGCTGGAGGTGGCCGAATCCATCGCCGCCCACCACCACCTCGCAACCCTGTTTGCCGACCTGAGCCGCTGCCTCCGGAGGCTGGTCGCCTTCGATTTCATCAACCTCACCCTGCTCGACGCCAAAGCCAACGTCTTCCGCCTGCACATTCTCGAAACCGAGCATGAGATCGCCGGTCCAACCCGGTCCGAGATCCCGTTCGACGATACGCCCAGCGGTCTGGCTCTGCGCACCCGCCAGCCCTACATTGTCTCCCATGTGTCCGCGGCTGCGGGCTTTCCGGTCCTCGAAGACCTGCTGCGCGCGAACGGCGTGGAGTCCTACTGCGTGCTTCCGCTTTGGACCGCGCAGCGCGATCTGGGCGGTTTGAGCTTCGGTTCGCGGCAGCCGGACGTCTACTCGGCCGAAGATGTCGAGTTCATGCAACAGGTGGCCAAACAGGTGGCCGTGGCCGTGGACAACGCCCTCAACCACGAAGCCGCCCGCGCCTACGAGGAGCAACTGAAGCGCGAGCGCGACCGCCTGGGCGCCCTCCTCGAAATCAACAACGCCGTCGTCGGTTGCCTGGCCAGCAAGCCCCTGTTCCAGGCCATTTCCACATCCCTGCGCCGCACCTTCGGGCTCGATTACGCCAGCCTGCTGATCTACAATGCCGAGCTTTCCGCGCTGCGTCTCGAAACCTGCGACTTTCCCGACGGGTTCGGCGCCATCCGCGAGAACGCCGTGGTCCCGCTGGACGATTCCGTGGCGGGCTACGTGTTCCGCACGCGCGA
>Ga0265316_10007248_pt1 | contig 10474 bp, 8 predicted proteins | sample 4522metaG_FD_202092 | JGI IMG/M metagenome (GOLD analysis project Ga0265316, IMG submission 202092) | Rhizosphere microbial communities from Carex aquatilis grown in University of Washington, Seatle, WA, United States - 4-5-22 metaG | ecosystem: Host-associated > Plants > Roots > Rhizosphere >...
GTCGTTGGCGTCGATCGTGTAGGAGCGCGAGGCACCGTCGAAACTGCCTTTCGGCGCGTTGGAATTGGCGTTGCTGATCGTGGTGCGAAGATCGTCGATGTTGAGCCCGTAGGCAGCGAGCGCCTGGATGTTAGCGCGCACACGCACCGCCGGGCGCTGCCCGCCGCTGATGCTGACCAGACCGACGCCGGATAGCTGCGAGATCTTCTGCGCGACGCGGGTATCGGCCAGGTCCTCAACCTGGGTCATCGGCAACGCGGTGGAGCGGATCGCCAGCGTCAGGATCGGCGCGTCGGCCGGATTGACCTTGGCGTAGATTGGCGGCGCCGGAAGGCTCTGCGGCAACAGATTGCTCGCGGCATTGATCGCCGCTTGGACTTCCTGTTCCGCGACGTCGAGGCTGAGGGTCAAATCGAATTGCAGGGTGAGGATCGAAGCGCCGCCCGAACTGATCGACGACATCTGTTTCAAACCCGGCATCTGTCCGAGCTGGCGCTCCAAGGGCGCGGTGACCGAAGTGGTCATCACGTCGGGACTGGCGCCGGGCAGGAAGGTCTGCACCTGGATGGTCGGATAATCGACCTCTGGCAGCGCCGAAAGCGGCAGATATTGGTAGCCCACCAGCCCCAACAGCATGATCGCGATCATCAGAAGCGAGGTCGCGACCGGACGCTGGATGAACGGCGCAGAGGGATTCATCGCAACTCGCTTTCACGATACCGCATGGAAGGCGGCGTCAACCGCCCATCCGCATTCCGCCGCCGCCGCCCCTGCCGCCAAAACCGAGCCTGCAAGGTGTGCCGGGCTGGTCCGGCCGCTTCATCAACTCTTCGCGATGGTCCTTGATCCAGGCCATGCGGTCTTCCAGACTCATCGCCTTGACCTTGGTACACTCGTCGGCCGTCAGCTTCTTGCCCAGGCCGCGCCGCGCCGTCTGCCCGCTCTGGACCGGAGCGGCGGCGTCTACCGGCGCCGCGACATTGGCGACCTTCTGCCCGCTCGGGATCGTCACTTCGGCCCCGTCGCTCAGACGGTCGGCGCCGTCAGTCACCACGGTCTCCCCCGCATTAAGTCCCTTGACAATGGAAACCCGGTCGTCCTGCTGCGCGCCTTGCGTCACCGAGCGCATCGCAACCGTATGATCGGACTTGACCACGAAGACGTAGGTGCCGCTCGCACCGCGCTGAATCGCGGACGCCGGCACCACGACCTGACCGCGCAGCGTGTTGACCAGAAGGCGCACATTGACGAACTGGTTGGGGAACAGCGCATGGTCCGCATTATCGAACAGCGCGCGCAACTTGACCGTGCCGGTGGTCGTGTCGACCTGCGAATCCACCGCGAGCAGCTGTCCGTCGGCGAGCTTCGTCGTCTGGCTTCTGTCATAGGCGGTGACCGCGAGCGCACGCCCGCCGTTCATGTGCGACACCACATCGCCGATATTGTCCTCTGGGATCGTGAAGAGCACCGAGATCGGTTCGAGCTGGGTGACGACGACGATGCCCGCCGTCTGTCCGGCGCTGACGAAATTTCCGATATCGACCTGGCGCAACCCCGCCATTCCGGCCACAGGCGCGACGATCCTGGTGTAGCCGAGGTTGATGGAAGCGGATTCGACATTGGCCTGGTCGGACATCGTCACGCCTTCGTCCTGCTTGACGAGGGCTTCTTGGGTGGCGAGCGATTGCTGCGAGGTCGCGTTGGCGGCGAAAAGCCCTTGCTGGCGCTTCAAATCGAGCCGCGCATTGGTCAGCAGCGCGTTGTCGCGCGCCAACTGTCCCTTGGCCTGATCGAGCGACGCCTGAAAGCTCCGCGGATCGATCTCGGCCAGAAGATCGCCGGCCTTGACCAGCGTGCCTTCCACGAAATCGATGCGCTGAAGCTGGCCGCTGACCTGCGGGCGTACGGTGACGGTCGCCAGCGGCGTGACGGTGCCAAGCGCATTCAGCGTGACGTCGATGTTGCCCTTGGCCGCCACCGAGACGCCGACGGGCTGCGGGCCGCCCTGGCCGAGGCCGTTATCGCCCGCATTCTTACCGGGAAGGATCGCCCAGACGAAGACGATCAGCCCGATCAGCCCGAGGAAAACCCACAGCGAGCGTTCGCCGCCCGGCAGATGGCGCGAACTCCAACCTCTCACGCCGTTGACGGCATCGCCGGCCTTATCGAGATAGGGCCGGACGCCGCCGTCGAAATGCTGCCGGGTTTTTTCGAAATTGCGGCGGGCCTCGGCCTGATAGCGGCCCGCGTCTTCGCCCTGACTATTCATCCGATATTCCACTGCTGGCGCGCGCGCGATGGCGGCGCTTCATCCCCTACGCACGAAGCATGGCAGGGTATCTCAGAGTCGTAGGGAGATAGCAGAGCAGATTTGAGGAATTATGTCCGAATTGTCGCGAAGTCAGCCGCGGCGTGCGGCCTGGAAGCACGCCGTTCCGGCAATCTGGAACAGATGGCGAACGTCTGGTGCGGCGCGCTCCGTACCGCGACTGGCTTAGTCAATCGCGCTTAACCGCCCTGGGCCGGAGCCGGGGCATGGGCCGCGGCCGGGGCTGGAGATTTCTGCATCATCTGCAATAGCGCTTCGTGGGAGGCGGTAAATCCGTTCAACGAAAAGCCGATGTTGAACTTCTTGCCCTCGGCGGAGACGATCTGCATCTGCGCCTTGGTTGCGCTCCCGAACGCCTTGATGGCGGCATCGTCCAGCCCGGTGATCGCGTAGCAGCCCTGCATGTCGCAAAGGCGATAACGCAGGACCGGCGAACGGAAGGTATCGGTGGCCAGCACCGCTCCATTCTGGATCAGCACGCCCAGCGGCATCGCGATTTGCATCACGTAGCGGTCTTTGTCCTTGTTATAGACGATCAGAAGACCGAGCACGCGCCGGCCGGTCTTCTTGTTGACCAGCATCTCGATCATCTCGCACGGCACTTTCGCCGAGGGCGGATAGCAGCGCACTGTCCAGTCGCCGAACTCCTTGGTTTCGCTTGGAGCTACCGGTTGGTTGGCCGCGGGCGCCTGAGCCAGAGCAGGTGTACCAAGCAAAAGCGCCGTCAGACCGGCGAACAGAAAACGGACCGATTTCATGACCATAGTCTCCGCCACCAGGAATTGCGTTTGGCTTCGTTGCTGAGAAACGCCGAAAAGGCCACGCCATAGCCCTTCATCGAGAACGGCAGTTCCACCGCTTTGCCGTTGGGCTGCGCAACGACGACGCCGAGCTTGTCCGACTTGTCGAGTGCCGCCTGCATCTTATCGTCGATCGGAATGACGGAGAGACAGCCGTCCTCGGTGCAGGTCTTGAACTGGAAGACGCGCACCTGATCGTCGCCGATCTTGAGGCCGATGCCGGGTTCCAGGAGTACCTGCAGCGGCACCGTCAGCGCGACCACCGCGCTTTTGTCCTTGTCCTTGAGCAGCACGAAGCGCGCTATGCGCATGCCGGACTTCTGATCGACCACGTCCTGGGTCATCTCGCAGGATGCGGCCGCATCCTTGTGCGCCGGACAAAACAGACGCCAATCGTCGAACACGTTCATGGTCGGAACATCGGCGGGCCCGGCCAGGAAGCCGCGCGTGAGCCAGCCGCCGAGACCTCCGACAAGGAACACGGCGAGGAATATTCCGGCGGTCTTCAACAGGGGAGTCGTTGAGCCGACGCTACTTTGCGTACGCGGCTGATTGAAAGGCAGTTCGCTCATGGGGGATCCGCTCTGCTTGCGTCGTGAAAGGGCCCGGGACAGAAGAGACACAAATTAGCATTCCGCGCATCTCGGTCTTTCGCGAAACATTGATTCCGAATCTTCGTGAGATGGCAATCCGAAACGCGTCGGGTATCAACCGCTCCGGCGGCGAAAAGTCAAGCGGGCAGCAACTCCTACCGGGTCACGACAAACCCGGTCTGCGGCGCCCCCCAAGCGGCCAGGCCGCGGACCGCGGCGTCGAGAACCCCTTGCGGCGCCCGGCCCTCTACCACCACAACCACCTGGTCGCACAACCGCGACAGCTCTGCCATGTCGGCCGGCGCGGCATCGATGATGACAAGATCGCAACTTTGCCGGAAATAGGTCAGCAGTCCCGCCATCTTGGGCGAAGCCCAGTGCACCTGCGCCGCCGTGCCGGGCGCCGCCGACAGCAGCAACGCGCCCGACCGCGGGTCGTGCAACAAGGTGCGCGACAGCGGCGCCGATCCGTTCAGCAGCTCGACGATTCCGGCCGGAACGAATCGCAATCCCGCCGCGGGAGCCATCACGGGGTAGGCAAAATTTCCGTCCAGCAGAACGATGCGCAATCCTTGAGCCGCGGCCAAGCGCGCCAACGAGAGCGCGATGACCGATTTGCCCATGTCCGGACCGGGCGCGGTCAATGCCATGACCCTGCCCTGGGCGGAGCGGCCCGGCACAATGCGGCGCAAGAGAGCGATCAGTGCCTGACTGTATGGGGCGCCCGGATGATCGACGACGAAATCCGCCGCGCGCATATCCGCGGTGGCCGGCAATTCCGCCAGCACGACCGGCAGCGGCGCTCTCGCCATGGCGGGCGCCGCCGGTTCGGCCAAGGGCCGCAGTTCGCGGCGCGGCATCGGCGCTTGAAAGCGTTCGGCCAGGAGCGCCACGAGAACGCCCAGCAGCAGCCCCGCCGGCACAGAGGCGGCGAAGAACAACAGGCGATGCGGCGAAGAAGGTGCCTCGGGGATGGGGGCGCGGGAAATGATGCGCGATTCCGGATTCTGGATGTCGTCCTGATCCTGCGTCGCGCGCAGCCGCGTGACGAAGGATTCGTACATCGTGCGGGTCGAAGCAAGATTGGCCACCAGCGCGTTCAGCTTGACGCGCGCCAAGTCGTCGCCCGACGCCAGCTTCACCTCGCGCGCAAGACTCGCCGCGATCGAATCGACATGAGCGCGCGCGACCGCCAAGTCGCTGGCGATCGAATCGGCGACGCGCTGCGCCTCCTGCGAAATCTTGCTGTCGAGATCGCGCTTCTGGCCGCGGATCGCAACCATCTTGGGATGGTTCGGGCCGTACTTCGCTGAAAGATCGGCTTGCTCGCGGATCAGATAGCCTTGCTGCGTGCGCAACTGCACAATCAAGGGCGAGGCAACCACCTCCGAAATGTCGGCGGTGTCGCCCGAGCGCACCATCGCCTGGACGCGATCGTAGGTCGCCTTCTTCTCCGCCAAGTCGGATTGCGCGGTAACGAGCAGCCCGTTGATCGCGACCAGCTGCTGATCGACCAGCGAATTGCCTTGCGCCGAATCCACCAGATTGTTCGCCGCCTTATACTCCGCGATGGCTTTCTCGCCCGCCTGAACCTGCGCCGCGAGCTGATGCATGCGGTCGGTCAACCAGCGCGTCGCGGCGCGCGCGGCCACGACCTTGGTATCGACCTGATCCTCCAAATAGGCGTCGGCCAGCGTGTTGGCGATCAAGGCCGCCTTGGCGGGATCGCGCGAGGTGAAGCTGACGGTGATCGAGGTCGATAGTCCCAGGGCGCTGACGTCCAGCCGGTCGAGGAAGGCGCTGACGATCGCGTCGTGCTGCGAAGCGCCGCCGCCTGCCCCGTTCTGCGCATTCCAATGCGCAGGATTGAGCAAGTGGGTGAGATCGCCGATGCTGGGCATCGCGTTCCCGCCCAGCGCCGGATTGAATTCGGGATCGTTGTAGAGCTTCAGCTTGCTGATGACGCGCTCGGCCAGCGCGCGCGACGACAAGAGCTGAATCTGGTCCTGCACCGAGGCGGCATCGGTCGGCAGCGCCGAGAGCACCGAGGAGAGATCGGCGACATTGTTCTTGCGCTGCTCGAGCATGACGACGGCCGACGAGGAATAGAGCGTCGGCATTAGGAACAGCACGAGCAACGTCAGCGCGCAGAAGCAAAGCGCCACGTTGCGGATCAGGCTGCGCCGCTCGTCCGCCACGCGCAGGAAATCGGTGAAGCCGAAAGGGGCTTCCGGCGCTGAGTTTGACGCGGTTCTGTCGCTTGCCATGGACCAGGTTGTTCCGTGCTTCCGGTCGGCGGCCAGCCTTCCTTCGGCGCTTTGGCGCGATCATCCCTCGAGAGGGCTGACGAATGGTTAACGTTGAAAGGAGCCGTAAACTTTTCCGACCCGTGGCGGGCGGGCATTCGCTTCCTCGGATGGCGGGCGCCCCGTTAATGATTGAAAGGCCGCCAGGACCGCGGGATCGTCCCCGGGCACATCGAGATAGGCTTCGCTCGGCACGGGAAAGCCCGCGCCCCATGCCTGGGGGAAGAGCGCGATCAACGAGCGCGCGGTCGCGGGCGGGCGCGCCGGAAGGCCCAAAAGCGCCGCGACGAGATCGCGGCCCGCTCCCAGCGCCAGATGGCAAATCTGAGTGGCACGCGGATTGATCTCGATGAGATGGGGGATGCCCGCCTCGTCGCGGACGAAATCAAGGCCGTGAAGCCCGCTGAGCCCGAAGCGCCGCGCGAGGCGCCGCGCCGCCTCGTCCATCTGTGCGCAATCCACTCGCTTGATCAGCGAGGCCGGGCCGGTCGCCTTCAGCGTTTCCACCACATCCATATGGATCGCCGCCAGCACTTCGCCGTCGCGGCAGGCGAAGGCGGTGGTCGCGGGCTTGCCGGCGATGAAACGCTGAAGCTGCAGCGCCGGCTTTTTCGGAACCAGCGCCTCGTGCAGAAAATGCGCGTCCTTGCGCAGAATTGCGCGCGCCACACTGCGTAGCCTGGACGGCGCGTAACCCAGTTTGCGAAAAGCGCGCTCAGCCTCCTCGCGCGTGCGCACCACGGCGACGCCGTCGCCGCCCCAGCTGCCGTTCGCCTTCAACACCGCGGGAAAACCAACCTGCTCCAAGGCGCGCTGGAATTCGTCTTCGTCCGTCACCGCGAAACTGAGCGGCATGGCAATTCCTTCTTCCTCTGCGATGGCCATGGCGCGGCTGCGCTCCATCATCAACGGATAGGAGTCCAGCCTGCCCATCGAGCGGACCAGCAAGGCGGAATTCTGCGGCGTTTGAAGCGACAATAGATGCGTCACGGCGCGGTCGTCGCAAGGAACGATCAGATCCGGCTCCGCCGCCGCAATCGCCGCGGCGAGCGAGGCACGCGGATTGAGCGGGCGATAAGCATGCGCGGCGCCGAGGTACCGGCTCAGCCCGAGCGCATGGCCGCGCGGATAGACCGCCTCCACCCAGCAACCCAGCGAGGCGAAAGCGGCGGCGAGGTAAGCCGCAGACGGCCAATCGACCGTTGTTGCCAGGAGGATGTTCTTCGTCATCGCGCCAGCATAAAAGGCCAGCGTCAATCATCCCTAAACGGCCATCGTTAAGAACTGGTGCGCAAACCGGCGCCCAGCCGCGCAATTGCCGTATCGGCGAGGGCCCGATAGGCGCGGTCGGAGAGGAATATCTGTAGAAAGACGATCCCGGCCAAAGACGGGCGGTAGCAGCCGCGGACCAAGGCGGCCAGATAGAGCTTGAGGGCGGCGAAGCGGTCCGTCGTCGCCACATGTTTTGCATAGGCCCAGCCCAGGCAGCCGTAATAGGCCTTGGCCGGAATGCGAGGCCTCAATTCCTCGATCCAGCCGCGCATCGAGGCGCTCTTGCGCCCCGCCGACAGTCGGTTGGGATCGGCCCGGTCGTTCCAATGTACGCCCGGCTCTTCGGCCATCGCGAAGCGCTGGCCGGCGAGCGACAGACGGATGGCGAAATCCGTATCCTCGGCGGCGGGCAGCTTCTCGTGGAAGCGAACGGCCTGGGCCGCGCCGCGCTCGACCACCATGGTGCTCGTCGGGACGAATCCGCGCTCGCACAAGAGATACATCGCCATGTCCTCGCCTTCGCGGATGGCGCGCGGCGGCTTGAGGAAGCTCTTGCCATCGCCGCGGTCGACCAGAATGCGCGCATAGCCCGCGCGGCCGGGCGCCAAAAGCTTGCGCATCGCCGAAAGATGATGAGGCAGAAACACGTCGTCGGAATCGAGGAAGGCGATATAGCGCCCGCGCGCCTTGTCGATGCCGGTGTTGCGCGCCGCGCCGCCGCCGCCATTCTCCTGGCGCAGGAGCAAGATGCGCGGATCGGCCAGCTCCTCGATGATGCGCGATGGATTGTCGGTGGAACCGTCGTCGACGACAACGATCTCGAAATCCTGTTCGCTCCCGGCCAGCACCGAACGCAAGGCGTGGCCGAGCTGCGTTGCGCGATTGTAAACGGGGATTACCACGGAGAAGAACGGCGTCATGGCGTACGCCGGTCCAGATTGTAGAGCATGGCGAGCACCAGCAGGAAGCCGACCCAGGTGACACCGTCGCCTTCGAGAAAATCGGTCTCCATGACATTGTGCAGCAGCAGAAACGCGAACAGCGCGAACAACAGCGCCTTCATTTCTACGTTGCCGCCGCGCTTCCAGAACGCCAGCGCCGGCTGCACGACGAGGCCCGCGAGCGCGAGCAGGAATCCGGGAAGCCCGACGGTCATCAAGAGTTGCAGATAGCCGTTGTGGCCGTGGCTCGCCTCGCCCACCCAGGAATTGCCGACATAATTGTGCAGCGGCGACAGCCCGCCGGTGTCGGAGAACGTGCCGAACCCGGCGCCGAATAGAACATGGTCGCGGATATAGGCGATCTCGGCCGCCCAGATCTCGGTGCGCCCGGTGAAGGCCTGCGGATCGGCGAACAGCCTCCCCACCATAGACGAATCCGCGATCAGCAATGCGGTGACGCCAATAGCGAGTGCCCCCGCAGCCACCGCGACAATGACGCGGTCAAGATCCTTCTTCCAGGCGAGGCGATACACCAGGCCGATGACGAGGGCGATGACCAGCAAACCGAGCGAGGATTTGGACTGTGTCATCACCGTGAAAAAGATCGCCGCCGCCGCGATCACGAGGTCGAGCAGTCTGCGCCACATCCCGGGGCGCGGCGTGAACAGAAAGACGATGGCGGTCATGGCGCCGACCGAGCCCGCGATGTTCTTGTGGCCGTAAAGCCCGCGCCAATCGCCGACGAGATTAGGTTCGGCCTCGCCCGGCAGATGCACCGCCTGGGGAATGAAATGGATCGAGGCGAGATTGACGATCAGAACCGCGGCGAGCACCCAGCGCCATAAGGTCAGAGTTCGTTCGGCGCCGACCGTCTGCACGCTCAGCATCGCAGAAGTCACCAGTACAACCGCCAGCCCGGCGCGGCGCAGCGTGACGGCGGGCTCGCCCGACCATGCGGCACTCAACAGGCACCAGGCGAGCAGCGCCACCAGCAGAAGCGGCACGAACGAAACCGCCTGCATTCCGAAACGCCGGAGCGCGCCGATGACAACGGCTGCGAATACCGCGAGATAACAAAGTTGGCGCGCCAGATCGCCCGCGCCCGTGGTGCCGACCTCGCCAAAGGCCGTGACCGCGGGGGCTTGGATCGCGAAGGGCGAAAGCCCGACGAACGCGAGAAGCAGGAAGGCCAGAAGGACAGCTTCGTCGATCCACGTCGCCGGGCGCGCGCGGTTCAATTCGACAGCCAGGGCTTCAGTCGCCATGCGTGACGGCATACTCGTTGTAATGCCGGCCGAAAAGCGCCGCGATCTTTCCCAGGTTACGGGAAAACCGGCGCAGCGCGTCGGCGGCGCGATTCGGAACTGCCGCAAGGATGACCAACAAGAGCGGCGACAACAAGAGCGCGGTGGCGATCTTGGCGAATTCCCGGGCGCGCGCGGAAAATCCCGGGCGATGCTTGAGGAAGATGCGCATGTCGGTGTTACCGATCCTATAGGCGCGTTTCAGCATCCAGCCAAGGCCGGTGCGCGAAGCCGGCACCACGGTATGGGCGACGGCCTTGTCGGCCCAGGCAAAGCGCCTGCCCGCGCGCGCCAGCCGCTCGAAGAAATCGCGATCCTCGCCGCCGGTCAGCGCGAACGCCGGATCGAACCAGGGCGCCTCGAGGCTTTCCAAACAGCCGCGCGTCATGAGCAGATTGCCCGCGCCTTCCAGCATCGGCTGCAGGCCGCTCGGGCGGCGAATCGAAGAGGTTCCGTCGAATCCCGCCCACGCACTTTGCGCGCCGTCGAGTTCGAACAGGATCGAGCCTTGCAGCGCGTCGGCGCGCGTCTCGCGCTGCACCCGCAGGAACTGATCGAGCCAGTCGGGCGACGGCCATTCGTCGTCGTCGAGCATCGCCACGAATTGAGCATCGCGATGGGCAAGCGCACGCTCGACCAGCACATTGCGCACCTGAGCGATGCCGCGTTCGGACGCGATGACGGCTTCAAGCGGCCAGCGATAGCCGCGCAATTCCAGGCAGAGATTATAACCTTCGTGGCGCTCGGCATCATTGTCGGCGACCACGACAGTAACACGCGCTTTGGTCTCCAATTTCTCCAGCGCTTCGAGCAGCCGTGCCAAACTGCGCGGACGGCGGAAGGTCGGAATGGCGACGACAACTTCAACCATATTGCCGCCTCCAGCCGCGTGTCAGCGGGCCGAGCGCCGCACAGATGGCGATCTCTCC
>Ga0265316_10007249_pt1 | contig 10474 bp, 11 predicted proteins | sample 4522metaG_FD_202092 | JGI IMG/M metagenome (GOLD analysis project Ga0265316, IMG submission 202092) | Rhizosphere microbial communities from Carex aquatilis grown in University of Washington, Seatle, WA, United States - 4-5-22 metaG | ecosystem: Host-associated > Plants > Roots > Rhizosphere >...
GAGGAAGTGCCCGACGTTCTCGCCCTCGAGCTCGCCGAGCCTCGCGTTCGAGAGCCCGAGCTCCGCGCGGCAGTAGGGCCGACCCGAGACGTCCACGACGGCGCGGGCGAGGGCCTCGTCGAGGGGGGCGTAGGCGGAGCCGAAGCGCCTGGGCGCTCCGCCCTTCGCGAGGGCCCGCGCGAGGGCCTCGCCGAGGGCGAGGGCGCAGTCCTCGGCGCTGTGGTGGTCGTCCACCTCGAGGTCGCCGCGGCAGACGAGGGCGAGGCGCCATCCCGCGTGCGTGGCGAGGGACGTCAGCAGGTGGTCGAGGAAGCCCAGCCCCGAGTCTATTTCCGCGGAGGGAGAGCCCGGGTCCAGGTCCAGGTCGACGAGCACTTCCGTCTCCCTGCTCTTGCGCCCGAGCGACACGCGCCGCGCCCTTCGAGCCGAAGAGCCCGCTTCTTCGATGGAATCGATACCGGTAGTCTTCATGCCAGCCTCCCGATTTTCCCGAGCGCGGCGAGGAGCGTGCCGAATTCGGCCTCGTCGCCGGGACAGGTTATGCGAATTAGATTTTCCGTGCTTGGGTCGCCCTTCCAGGTCCGGATGCTTATGCCCCGGGCGGCGAGGGTCGCCGCGAAGGCCGACGCGTCCGGCACGTAGGCGGTCGCGAAGTTGGCCCTGCTCGGCCAGGTCCGCGCCCCCATGGCCGCGAGGGCCGCTTGGAGGAGGGGCCGCTCGCGGCGGACCTCGGAGATGAACGAGGCCCGCGCGGCCTCCCCCGATTCCAGCGCGGCGAGGGCCGCCGCGGCGGAGAAGGTGCTGAGGGCGAAGGGAGGGCCTGAGTCCCGGAGCGCGGCGATGTTCCGCGCGGATCCCGCGGCCCAGCCCGCGCGCAGGCCGGCGAGGCCGTAGGCCTTGGAGAAAGTCCCCGTCGCGATCACGCCGGCCAGGCCCGCCGCCGCCTCGTAGACCTCGCGGCCCTCGTCGAAGTCCGAGTAGGCGACGTCGAAGAGGACGGGCGCTCCGGCCGAGGCGAGCTCGCGGAGCTCTCTCAAGCTTATCGTCCCGCCGCCCGGATTGTCGGGCGATGCCACGACGACGAGGGCGGGGCTCTCGTCGCGGACGGCGGCGAGGAGGGCGCTGAGCGGGAGGGGGCCGTCCGGCGCCCGGGGCACCGAGACGTAGCGGGAGCCGGAACGGGCCGCCGCCGCGGCGTACTCCCCGAAGGCCGGGGCAGTGGAGAGTACAGTCGCCCCTGCGGCTCCGAAGCTCCTGATCGCGCGGTCGATGGCGTCGTCCGCCCCGGCCGTAGCTATGACGCGATCGGGCGTCAGGCCGAAGCGCGCCGCGAGGGCGGCTTCCAGCGGCCTCGAGTCGGGGTAGCGCCGCAGGGTCTCCGAGTCGACCAAGGCGGCCAGGGCCTCGGGCGGCAGGCAGGGCCGGCCTTCGTTCGCGTCGAGCCTGAGCATGGTGTCGTTCATCTCCGCCTCCGCCTCAGGGTACGAGCTGCGAGAGCTCGGAGACCACTATGTCGCTGCCGCCGCGGCGCTTGATCTCGGGGATGAGTCCGGCGAGGCTCGCTCGGGGCGCCGCTATGCGGACGGCGAAATCGCCGCCCTTGAGGGGCGAGACGGTCGGGGACTTCATGACGGGGAGTATCTCGGTGAGCTCCGCCAGCCGGTCGGCGGGGACGTTCATCTCGACCATCACCCGCTTGCGGGCTTCGAGCACCGAGCGCAGGAGCAAGGTCGTGCTCTCGACCGCCTCGCGCTTCGCCGGGTCGGCCATCGCCTTCCGCGAGGCGTAGAGCCTCGTCGAGCTCCTCATGACCTCGTCCACGATCGCGAGGCCGTTGGCCTTGAGCGTGGAGCCGGTGGCGCAGTTGTCGACGATGACGTCGGCGTCCTCGGGCGGGAAGACTTCGGTGGCGCCGTAGGAGCGCACGAAGACCGCGTCGGGCGCGTTGCGCGACATCCATTCGCGGGCTATGGTTTCGTACTCGGAGGCGACCCGGAGGCCGGCGCGCCTCGGGAGCTTGCCGCCCTCGAGGAGGCCAAGGGGCGCGGCGACCACGATGCGCACCGGGTCGAGTCCCGTGTCGAGCAGCTCCACGGCCCCCGAGCCGAGTTCGGCCGTCCAGTCGGCCCCGGCGAAGCCCAGGTCGCGGCTCCCGAGGTCTAGCATCTCCACGATGTTTTGAGGCTTGAGGAATTTCGCGTCGAATTGAGGGGCGCGCGCGAAGGCGCCCGCGTCCCCGTTGCCTGAGTGCCCCACGACGGGCCTGTAGCCCCGCTCGTCGGCCTTGACCGGCAGGCCGGCGTCGGCCATCAGCCTGAGCACTTCGGCCTGCATCCTGCCTTTGGGCAGTCCCAACTCCAATACCGCATCGCCCATCGTCGGTCTCCTTTCGTTCTACCTATGCGATCGATCCTGAGTATTTCGATCGCATGCAGAGGCCCGAGGACCGGCGCCGTGGACCAGTACGATGGCCCGTTTAAAACCGGAGCGCCGGCCCAATTAGGCCGGCGCTCCCGCAGACTGCGCTGATTACTATCCAGCGCTCAGGCTACGGCACCGCACGGCCTTCGAGTATGATGGCCGTGATGCCGATGGTTGAGGCTGGAAAGCTGGATGCGCGTCCTTGCGTTCACGATGGCCGCATGATCGCACGCTCGCGCCGACTCTGTCAAGAGTAGCGTAGAGCGGGCGAGCGGCGCGAGCGGGATGCGGGGAAGCCCGTCTCGGCGTCGGAAGCGGCTCAGGCTCGACCGCCTTGCTTCCGTCTTGCCCCTCCTCCTCCTCCTCGCTACTATTCAGCCCATGCAATCGAGCCTTCGCAACAGCTCGGGCCTGGGCCCGGGCGAACGTCACCGTCTCGGCCCCGGCGAAAGGCGACGGGAAGGATCGGCGGGCCGTATCGTGTATCCCGTCGTCTCGCGGCGTTCCGGAGGCCTCTCGCTCGGCATCGACCTTTTCCCCGACGCGAAGAGCTGCAACTTCGACTGCCCCTACTGTGAGGTATTCCCCCCGGCGGCCTTCGGCGATTCTCCCGTCTCCGGGCCGGAGGCTTTCTCTCTCGCAAGTCTCGAAGACGAGCTCGAGGAATTCCTCGACGAAGCCCATGCGCGGGACTGGGCGCCCGATCCGATCCGCGACGTCTGCCTTTCCGGCTCGGGCGAATCGACGACATCCCCCTTCCTAGGCGAAGCCTTGGACGTCTGCGCACGCGCGCGGCGCGAGCACCCCGAACTCCTGGGCTCCTCTTCCCTCGTCCTCATCACGAACTCCACGGGCTTCCTCGAGAGCTCGACCTCCGACCTCCTCCTGCGCGCATCGCGCGAAGAGGGTCTCGTCGTCTGGGCCAAGCTCGACGCGGGGAGCGGGGAGCTCTTCAGGCTCATGTCGGGAACGGAGGGCAGCCTCGAGGCTATCGCCGGCGGCATCCTCTCCTTCTCGAGGCGGGCGAGCGTCGTCATCCAGACTATGCTCTGCGACGTCGACGGCCGCGTTCCCTCCGATGAGGACCTGGGCGACTACTGCCGCCTCATCGCCCGGCTGCGCGACGAGGGCGCGCGCATGGGCGAAGTGCACATCTATACTTTCGCCAGGCCGAGCCCGAAAGTCCCCTGCGCGCCCCTGAGCGACGAGAGGCTCCGTTCCTGCGCCGATCTGGTCCGCGCCCGGACGGGCCTCCGCGTCAGGGCATTCGGCATTTCCACAGAGCTCGCATGGTAGATCTCCACAGCCACTCCACCGCGAGCGACGGCAGCTACGCTCCCGCCGCCCTCGTCGCCCTCGCCCTCGAGCGCGGCCTCGTCGCCCTCGCCCTCACCGACCATGATTCGGTCTCGGGCCTGCCCGAGGCGGAGGCGGCGGCATCAGGTACGCCTTTGAGGGTCATTCGGGGAGTCGAGATCGAGATAGCCTTCGATCCGGGCGAATTCCACCTCCTCGGCCTCCGCCTGGAGGACTTGGGCGGCGAACTCGCCGAGGTCCTCGCGCGCCTCGCGAAGGCGCGCGAGGCGCGGAATAAACGCATCCTGGACAAGATGGGCGAGGCGGGATTCTCGGCTTCGATGGACGAACTTCGGGCGGTGGCCGGGGAAGGCGCCGCGGGGAGGCCGCACATCGCGGCCCTCCTCGTGGAGCGCAAGGCCGTGCGCACGAAGCAGGAGGCCTTCGACAAATACCTCGGCAAAGGCAGGCCCTTCTACTCGCCCAAGGACTGCCTCGAGCTGGGAGAGGCGACGCGCGTCGTCAAGGAGTCGGGCGGCCTGGCCGTCATCGCCCATCCAATGTCGCTCTTCGTGTCCTGGGGCAGGCTGGGCTCCCTCATGGACGAATGGAAGGAGCTCGGGATCGACGGGATCGAGGCTTACCACCCCACGGCCAAGCTGGGCCAGTGCAGGCGCCTCGAGAAGATGGCGCGCGAGCGGGGCTTCCGGATCACCGCCGGCTCGGACTTCCACGGCGCGGTGAGGCCCGATCGCAAGCTCGGCCGCACCGCGGGCGACCTCGTCATAGGCGACGAGTATCTCGCGGAGATCGGCCTGTAGTCCGCGGCCTCAGGGCTTCTTTTCTTCCCCGTCGGCGTCATCCGCCCTCCTCTTCCGCGATTCCGTCGGCAAGTTGTACGCCCGTTCGTAGAAATCGAGGGCGGTGAAGAACAGCACGAGGATGAGCGGGCCGAGGACGATGCCGTTGAATTTGAATATCGCCAACCCTCCGAGGATCGAGAAGAATATCAGGAGGGGATGGATCCCGAGCTTGCCGTGGAGGAGGAGGGGACGGACGAAAGTGTCGACCGTCCAGATGAGGGTGGCGGAGATGAGCAAGAAGAGGGCGGCTCCCGTGACGTCTCCCGCGATGAATTTGGACGCCGAAACCGGTATCAAGACCAAGGCCGCGCCGATCATCGGTATGAAGGAGGCTATCGCCGTGAGGAAGGCGATGACGAGGCCGCCCTTGATGGAGAAGGCGAAGCAGAGCGCGAGCATGATCGAGGCCTGGAGGAGGGCTACCAGGAAATATCCCATGACGAGGCGCTTCCCCATATCCCGGAATTTCTGCAGGAAGACCGTCGTATAGTTCTTCTCGATCGGGATGGCGCCGATGAGAATGTCGGCGAGGTGGCGACCGTCGACGAGGAGGAAGAAGATCGTGAAGACCATGAAGACCATGTTGAGGAGGATCGAGAAGAGATCCATCAGCAGCTTGCCCGAGAATCCCAGGATCTGGTTCGTCCTCGAGGCGAGGAAGTAGCGGAGGCTGCCGGAGGGCTTGCCCAAGTCGATCATGCCCCCGCTGATGGTCGAAAGCATCGAGGCTATAGGGCCGTCGGGGCCCAGGCCCAGGATAGCCGGGTTGCTTTCCACGGCGAGGAGGGCGTCCTTGATCATGACGCTCAGCTGCTTCCCCATCGCGACGCCCAGGAACGCTCCCGGCACCGCGATTAGCAGGACTCCTCCCAGCGATAGCGCCGCGGCTATTAGGTTCTTGGCGAGGCCCCTCCGAAGGCTCCCGTCCTTTCGCCTCGCCAATCTACGGTAGATCGGATAGAGGAAGGCGTAGAAGAGAGACGACCAGATGATGACCGTGAGGAAGGGATAGAAGAGTCTCGCGACGAGGACGAGGAGCCCGACGAAAACCACGAGGAAACCCAGCTTCCTGACTTGAATACCTTCCACTGAATTCACTCCTCGGGGTACCCGGCAGAGGCCGACTCGGCCGGCGATTTATAGGCCTGCTCGTAGAGTTCGACCGAGCTGAAGAAAAGCACGAGGATGAGGGGGCCGATGACGATGCCGTTGAAGCCGAAGGCCTGCAGGCCTCCCAGTATCGCCAGGAACAGGAGGAGGGGATGGATCTTCGGCCGCTCGCGGAGGAGTCTCGGACGGATGAAATCATCCAGCATTCCGACCAGCGCCGCGGAGAGCAGGAAGAAGAGGATCGCCTTCTGCGGGTGCCCCCCGAGGGCGATGCCGACGGCCGCGGGTATCCAGACGAGGCCGGTGCCGATCATCGGGACGAATGCCGCGATCAACGCGAGGGCCGCGAGGACGAGGGGAGCCCTTATGCCTATGACGAGGCAGATGAGGAAGAGCGCCGTCGACTGTAAGAGGGCCACGAGGAAATATCCGACGAGGAGCTGCTTGCACGAGTCGCGCAGCTTCCGGAGAAAGATAGACGTGTAGTCCCTCTCTATCGGCATGGCCGAGATGAAGGTCCTCGTAAGGTGCTCCCCGTCGACGAAGAAGAAATAAAGGGTGAAGGCCATGAAGGCCAAGCTGACGAGGGCTCCGGCGCCGTCCCTGAGTATCGTTCCCGAAAGGTGGATGATCCAGCTCCGTTGCTCCACGAGGAGGCGCTTCGCCTCGGCGATGAGGTCGACCTTCGAAAGATCCACCTGGCCGTCGCTGAGGCCGTAGATCAAGCCGCCCAGCGCGCTGTTCGGGGAGAGGTCGAGGAGCTCGGAGCTTTTCTCCAGGATCCTCATGGCCGATCCCGCGAGCTCGCCGAGCTGCTTGATGATCGCCGTCCCGAGAAAGGCGATCAGCGCGAGGATGAGGAGTATGGAACCCAGGGCGAAGCCGCCGGCGATGAGCGTCTTGGCCGGTTCCCTCCGTTCGCTCCCGTCGCGCCGGGTCGAGGCGCGGGCGTAGGGCTTGCGGAGGATGATGCAGATCAAACCCGACCAGAGGAGGACCGAGAGGAAGGGATAGAAGAGCCTCGCGACGAGGACGAAAAGGCTTGCGAACAGGGCGAGGAAACCCAGCTTCCTGACTTGAGGGCCTTCCAAGCGCTTCTCCTACTTGTCCCGACAGCTCGTGCAGCCCAGCACGTGGACGTGCTTGCGGCCCGGGCGCTCGAAGTATCGAGCGGTCACCCATCCTTGGGCATCCAGCGATTGGCCGCAGGCGGGGCATATCCGCGGGACCGAGGGAGTGGCGGGCCAGCAATGGGGGCAGCCCAATATCCGCATGATCCTATCGCCTTTGCCCGGAAACAGCTTCGAGGCGATCCGCTCGCCCGGCGCGAGGGCCGAGAAGCAAAGGGGGCAGGCGCGCGGCTTTTTGGCGTCGGACTCGCCATCCGAGAAGGACGAGGCAAGGAGTTTGGCCGAATCGGGGTTCGTCATTATCCGCCCGAGGATGCGGGAGCGTCGCCATGAGGCCAGGCGGCCCAGCAGCAGAAACAGGACCGCCAGGAGTGTTCCGGCGAGAACTACGGCGACCGCGAGCTCCATCCGCTCGAGTATAGCACGGATCGGGCTTGCATTAGCTAGCCGTGCCGTCCCATACTCGCGCCCATGGGCACGCTCTGTCTCGTGGCTACTCCTATCGGCAACCTCGGCGACATCACGATCCGCGCTCTCGAGGCCCTCAGGGCGGCCGACGCCATAGCCTGCGAGGATACGAGGCACACGCTCAAGCTCCTTTCCCACTTCGAGATACGGAAGAGCCTCGTCTCCTGCCATGCCAACGACGAAGAGCGGGGCGCGAGCCGCGTGATAGCTATCCTTGACGAGGGCAAGACCGTCGCCTACTGCAGCGACGCGGGCACGCCGGGGCTTTCCGACCCGGGATCCCTCCTGGTCCGCCGCGCCCGTGAGGCGGGGCACGCGATCACGCCTCTTCCCGGCCCCTCAGCCTTCGCCGCCCTCGTCAGCGCCGCTGGAATCGGCGGCAGGTCCTTTCTCTTCGACGGCTTCCCCTCGCCTAAGGCGGGGAGGCGCCGCTCCCGAGTGGCCGAACTCATGTCCCGGGAGGAATCCTTCGTCCTTTACGAGTCCCCCCATCGCGTAACGGCCTTAATTGAAGAAATCGCCCTCGTCGATCCCGCTCGCCGCGTCTGCTTGGGCAGGGAAATGACGAAAATCCACGAGGAATTCCTCTCGGGTACCGCCGCCGCAGTCCTGGAAACCCTAAAAGAGAGGGGCGAGCATCGGGGAGAATTCGCGGTGCTTGTCGCCGGCCGAGAATTGACGTAAACTATTTGAAGACTGCCGCCGATAATTTCCATGAAAGGCAGGGGAGAGTAGAGATGATCATAGACCGGCTAAACTCGATAGACCCGATCCGGGACCCCCAGAAGTCTTCCTCAAACGGAAAGGCGGGGAAGGCCGCGGGCGGCGACTCCATCTCCATCTCCTCGGATGCCGCTCAGAAGGCCGACCTCTATAAGGCTTTCGAGCTGGCCAAGGCTGCGCCCGAGATAAGATCGGAGCGTATCGCCGAGCTCAAGGCCAAGATCAACGAACCGTCGTATATCGACGAAGCGGTCGTTTCCATGACCGCCGATCGAATCATCGATCAGCTCCTCGGGAGCTGATAGGCCTCTCGCAGGGAAGCTGCAATGCGGGCTTAAGGACCGCTATTGTTTCGATAATTCAAGGCGGGAGCGAGACTTCCGCCTTTTTATTTAATTCGGGAGGATCTACATGATCGAGATCCTGGGGGTGGAGCGTGCCTGATTTCAGCTTTCACGTGCGCCCTCGCATCTGGGTCGGGCCCGATGCCCTGCTCCGCCTGCCCCTCCTCGCGGGAGAGCTTGCCGGCAAGGACAGGCCTCGCTGTATGCTCATCGTGGATCCCCTTCTCTATGAGTCCAAGACGGTCGATCGCGTGCGTTCCCTCATCGAGGAGCGCGGAATCCAGGTTTTCAGCTTCGACGAGCTGCCCGAGCGCGCGTCGAGCAGAGTCGCCGATGACGCACTTCGCCTGGCTCGAGGCTCGAGGTCGCCCCTCATCATTTCCTTGGGCGGCATTAAAACACTCATGGTGGGCAGGGTCGCCGCCGCCCTTGCCCAGGGCGATCTCGACGTGGACGCAGTCCTCGACGGGGTCGAGTCGACTTGCGAATGCGTTCCCCTCATCGAGATTCCGACTTCCTTCCGCCATCCCTTCCTTACGCAGGACTGTATCCTCCTTCCCGACGGGCGGGACCGGCGTATTCGACTCATAAGAATCCCGGGCTCAGCTCCCGCTGCCGTCCTCGTCGACCCCGGGCTCTCTGCCTCCCTTTCGCCCAAGTTGGCGGCATCCTGCGTCATCGACGGTCTCCTCGGGACGGTTGAAGCCTACGTTTCCTCCAAGTCCTCATTTATGAGCGATATTCTCCTCGAAAAAGCCGCTATTTCCCAGGCTTCAGCCCTGAACAGCCTCATTGCGCGCCCGGACGACCCCGTGGCTAGGGCGGAAGCCTGGAAGGGTGCCTTCCTTTCCTCAATCGGCCAAGGTCTCTCGGCACCGGGGCTCGGAACTGCCGTCGCCCTCGCCATCAACGCCCGCTGGCCCGTGCCCAAAGCAGCTCTCGCGGCGATCCTCCTGCCCTATTCCATGGAACTGGCCGCAAAGAGCAGGCTGGAAAAGGTCGCAGCTCTCGCGGCCCTCTTCGGCGAGGATATTTCAGAGTCGAGCCCGCAGGAAGCCGCCGCGAAGTCGGTGGAATGGCTGCGAACGCGGCTCGGTCTCTTGAAAGTGCCCTCCCGGCTCAAGGATTTCGACCTCGTCCTCGATAAGCTCGTGGAATCGGCGCGCGACGCTCGGGAACTGGATTTCATGAACTACCTCCCGCGAGCGGCTTCCGTGGACGACGTTTTCGATTTCGTGAAGACGGCCTTCTAGTCCTCGGTCGAGGGCAGTCATGATCCCTTTAGCCAAGCTCGCTAAGCTCTCACCGAAGCATCGAATGCGGAAGACCGCCTTGATCCTCGGCGAGCTTGAGCGCCAGTTGCTCGCCGGCGATCTCGAGAGGCAATTACTAACGCAAAAAGAAATTATCGAAAGCGAGGAGCTGCCGCGCTGGGCTTCCGCTCTGGCCGCCTTGTTTGCGGAAGAGAAGGAAGCCCCGCAAGTCGTGCGTACTGCCGCCCATGCTCTATCAACAGAGGCGAAAGCAGGGCTGCCCGGGGCTGACTTGATTCGCGCCGTCGATACGCTGCGGCACGCCCTTCTCGCAGTCACCGGCCAGGCGCCCGCGGATTGGGATTTAATCGATCCGCGCACGGGCCAGCCCGACTCGGGCTCGCGGCGAGTATTCCCCGGTACTTGCGTCTTCTTGGACGACCTTCGTTCGCCTTTCAACGTGGGCTCGATTTTTCGTACGGCGGACGCTTTTGGGATTGAAGAACTCATCTTATCCCCATCCTGCGCCGACCCTCGGCATCCCCGCGCCACGAGGAGCGCCATGGGGGCAGTCGATCTTCTCCCATGGCGGAGGTCCAGTCTTGAATGTATCTCCGGGGAGATACCCGTATTTGCGCTAGAGCTCGGCGGCGAGGAGCTGGGCCGATTCGCCTTCCCCGAACGAGGAATCGTTGTCCTCGGTTCGGAAGAGCTCGGTATTTCCAGCGAAGCTAGGAAATTATGCACATATGGTACCGTGAGTATTCCTATGTCGGGGGCCAAGGGCTCTCTCAATGTCGCCGTGGCCTTCGGCGTTTTAATGTATGCCTGGACCTCGTCGATGCGTAGATCCCGCTGACGTACGC